>Ga0182024_10000747_pt1 | contig 84831 bp, 129 predicted proteins | sample P32metaG_FD_120480 | JGI IMG/M metagenome (GOLD analysis project Ga0182024, IMG submission 120480) | Permafrost microbial communities from Stordalen Mire, Sweden - P3-2 metaG (Illumina Assembly) | ecosystem: Environmental > Terrestrial > Soil > Wetlands > Permafrost | place: Sweden: Stordalen... | reverse complement strand
GCTTCCTGAAACTACATTGGTGGAGTTCATAACTCCAGCTTACGAGGCATTTTGGAGGTAGGAGGCAGAAATCTGGCAGAATCTTAGGCAATGACTTGCACGGGCGACTTGCTTGCCTTATGCCCACCGTGAGGCAAACAGAGGAGGCAGGTATGCCTGACGAGCAAGCATCCCCGCTCTTCGCACTCGTCGCACCCGTCGACGAGGAGCTGGTCGGGGTGGTAGCCGGGGAGGCTCTCGTGGGGTCCGTGCATCAGAGGGTCGCTTCCCAGGCTTCGAGCGCGGCCATCTCTTCGGGCGTCCCGTTGCCCCAGAGATTCGAGATCTCGGCCAGGGGGAGGTCTGGATCGTTGTCCTCGTAGACGAGCTTCGTCAGGGCCGAGACCACCAGGCGCAGGCGCTCGATCATCGCATGGAGGACTGCGGGGTCGGTCTCGGTGGTCGCCCGGAGGACCTCTACTTCGAGGTTCTGGGTTGGGGGGTAGGAGACCTCGACGGCGTTCACCGAGCAGGTCTCGGCGTGCTGCTGGTTCGGTCGGGCCGGGTCAGCGAATTCGATCGCCCCACACTCGTCGCATCGACCACTCGCGACCGGGCCGCCGAAGGCTTCGGTGGGCACGGCGCCCGATGTCGCCACCGTCGGTTCGGCTTCGTAGGTCGGGGCGAGTTTTCCGCGGTCGACCACCGCCCGCTCGAATCCTTCCTGCTCGGCGGGAGTCAGGACACCGCCGCGGAGGAGGCTCCCGACCAGCCCCGTCCACTCGCTCTGCGGCATCGACATGAAGGCGTCGTATGCCTCTATCGGATTTCCCCTTGGGTTTGGGGCTGCTGCCAGGTCATCCATGCTTCCTCCTTGGTTGGGTGTTCTCGTGGGAGGTCCCTGAACCGCTACCAAGCAAGACCCGAGGGACCTCCCACGCGAGCACTCAGCCCGCGCCGCCGATCAGTCGCCTCCCTCGTCCTCGACCACCAGGTCGATCGAGGGCATCAAGATCGTGGCCGAGGCTGCGAACGGGCCGTCCGTTGACAGTTGGATCTTGACCCAGTGAGCGGTCGCGTTGTCGCCGCCCTCGCGCTCGCCCACCACCTTGAACCCGACCACCTCGCCCGATGTCCCCGGGCGCATCCGGACGGTCGCGATCGCCCCCACGCGGATCCGGCGTCCGTCGTGATCCAAGATCACCGGGTCGGACTTCGGAGTGGCCATCACGCCACCACCTCGAACAGCGGGCGCTCCGGCCCCTCGGTGGCCAGCGTGATCCGTTCACCGACGAGCGTGACCTCTTGCGCTATCGAGTAGCAGTCACGCGCCGGGTCCTCGTGCTGGCAGTACCGCTTGTGGTCGAGGTGTGCGAAGCCCGCTGCGGGCGTCCTGTCGCAACGCGAGCAGGCGGTGGTCACGGTGCCACCTCCAGGGATCCGCCGACGTGGGCGTGGCGCTCCGAGGCTTCGTTCCAGGACTCTTCTTCGTGAAGGTCGGCGTGGCGAGACCTCAGCGCCTCGTCGCTCATCACGTTCGCACGGTATCGGTCGGGGGCGTGTCGCCACTCCCCGTCGATGTCCTGCCCGTGCATTGTCTGGAGGTGCTCCGACATCGGGTTGTCCCTCTCCATCACGAGTCCCCGCTTCCGAGTCCGTGACCGAAGCAGGTCTCGGTTGTGGCGACCCAGCGGCGCCCGTCCCAGCGACTTCGAGCGACTTTGCCCGTTCCCTTGCAAGGCGAGCAAGAAGGGTCGTGAGCGATGATACGGACCGTGCGTCTCCCAGTCCCATCGCAGAGAGAGCAAGTGATCTCGCGGTATCCACCGGTCCAGTGGCCGCGTCCTTCGCACTGGCGGCAGATCACTTCGCGCGTGACCTTGCTCTCGAACATTTCCTGAGCGGTCATGGCCATGGTTCCCTCCTTGGGAGTCGGGTGTTGCTTGGTGACTACTAGTATACACAGATCCGAGCACCGGGCGCTACCCCTGTAGTTATCGCCCCTGACCTGGGCTTACACCCCCCGAACGCGAGCAGGCTCCCCGAAGGGAGCCCACTCGTAACCGTGTCCAACCGTGGCCGGGCGGGAGCCCGACCGGGAACGATTCTACGTCACCCCGTCAGCACCGCGCCTGGTTGTTCCAGGCCGACGGCCCGAAGCCCCCGTTCGCTCGGTAGAGCGCCAGCGCCACCGCGGCCTGCACGAGTGGTGGAGCCGCACCGGGACTCGACCAGTAGCCGAACTGATCCCAGACCCACTCGTAGGCCCACCACGTGGCACCGAGTACCCCGTACGCGCCGCTCGCATCACCGAAGTCACCACCGGACTCAGGCGTGATAACGCACGCCCACCAGTCCGACGTAGCGGCGTCGGTCGCGTCGCTCGACGCGGCAGCGTAGAACTCCTGCTGCTGGACGGCTGCGTGGAGCGTCGAGAGTTGCTGGTACTCGGTGAGCCACGCCACGTAGCTCGGATCGAGGATCACGTGCGATGACACGGCGGGCCGTGCTGGTTGCGGCGATTCGACCGCGCCTGACGGTAAAGCAATTGACAATCCCACGACCGCGACGGCCATGGTTAACGCGATAGCGATGCGGTTCCGCATCTTCGCCTCCCTTTCTTTGGCGTCCCCCTTGGACGGGACACCTCTGTCTGATTGGTTTGGATGAGGGCTTGGCACCGCCGTCGCATTCGTGCGGCACGTCGCGCTGGTTGCGTGACGCTGGCTCTCGGGGAGTCGTACCGCGTGCTCGGGTGCTGTGTAGGGAGCCCGGGTTATCCCACGGCCACCTCGTGCGCTGCGAGCATCCCGTGCCAGCGTTTGAGATTCGCCCGGTAGGTGCTCGCCATGGCGAACGCCGCAACGGTCGAGTCCTTGAGGGACGCGTCGAGCTTCGCCTGCTCGGCGTCGATCCACCGTCGCAGGATCGCCTCGTCGGGTTCGCGGGAGTCCGCGGCCGGTGGCATCCGGACGGAAACCCTACCCGACCGGTGGAGCGAAGGTGTGGTCTATCACCGCGTCGTACATATCGCGTGCCCACTCCGCATCGCCCATCGCCGTGTGGCGTTCGTACTTCGTGACGTCGAGACCGATGGCCCCGCTCACCTTCTCCGAATCCCACGGCAGCTCGACCGCCTGGCGTTCGGCCTCGTCAGCCGTCCCGTACTTGCCCATGATCCATCCGACCGCCAGGGCCTCGGTGTCGATCAGGTGGTAGTGCCAGGAGGGGACCTCGCCGTGGCGCTTGAGGAGTTTCGCCATGCGTTCCGCGTCGAAGCTCACGACATTGCCGGTCAGATGCGCTCCCTTTGTCAGTTTGGCGAAGTCACGGCAAAACCGGCGCAGGGTGGTCGAGTCGATGATCTGCACGCCATTTACAAAGTGACTGCCCGTGTCCAAGGAAGTGATGGTCCCAGGTGAGTCATAGCCCTGCAACAAATGGCGCTCATGGAAGTGCCCGATCTCGAGAGCGAACGGGTCGGCCCGACTGAGATCGACCGGGAGTTGCCAGGCGTGACGAGTCTCACGCTTCCAATCGACAACACGTTCGGCATCATTGGGTCGCGGGGCTTCGCGCAGGATGACCGCCACCTCCCACACCTCGTGCCGATCAGGGTCCAGGCCCGTCGTTTCACAGTCGATGAACGCCAGCGGTGCGGTCATTGCGATCCTCCTGTTAGTTCCGGCATCTCGGCCCACTGTCGCCCGTCCAGCTCCGGGAGCGGGATCTTGTGCCCCGAGGCCGTCGCCGCCTGCTTGAAGAAGAACGGAACGCCGCTCAGCACGCACCGGTCGCGGATCTCTCGCACCCAGTCCAGGTCCATCGGGCGCGCACCGTGTCCGGACTCGGCGCCCGCGATGACCCACCCGATGCCAGCGAGGTTGAGCGACGGTAGCGGCCCGAGCAATGGCTCGCACGAAAGGAACCGCACTGCCGCGTTCGTCTCGCGCAAGAAGTTCGCTCGGAACGTGTACCGGTCGGACTCGATCGACGTGCCCAACATCACGTTGGGCAGCGGTTCCTCCGACCCCTCCGAAACGGTGTCCGCGGCGCGGAGGTAGGGCTCCATGCCGACCCCGGTGTCGTGCCACGCCAGCCGGCGCGAGAAGAGGGCTTGGCGCTGCGGGCGCTTCGTGAGGATCTGGTACGTGTGTCGCGGGGTCTGCCCCATGGTCGAGAACACGTCGAGGATGAACGGGTCGGGGATGTCCTTATGCCACAGATCGCTCATTGAATCCACGAAGATAAGCCGAGGCTTCTTCCACCGGATCGGGACCGTCAACGCGTCCTCGTGGAGTGCCACGCCGAAGCCCGGTCCGCTCGTCCGAGGGTCGCCGTCCGTCTGGTACTTCGCACTGCCCATCAGTTTGAGCCGGCCCGCCATCGTAAGGGCATAACATTTTTCGCAGCCTGGGCTTACCCGATCACACCCGGTTGTCGGCGACCAGGTCGCGTCCGTCCATCCGATGCTCGTCTTGTCGCTCACGGTTCCACCCTCCAGGCTCTCTCGCACAATTCACACACGCCTCCGACGAACATCGCCCTGTCTTTCGCACTGAGGATCTTCGCCCCGACGATGGGACCGCCGCAGTCGCATCGACGCCCGAGCGCCGTGATCTCTGCCATCCGTTCGGCCACCCATTCGTCCCGCGCTTTGGTCTTCCCACCGCCTCGTCCTCCACCGAACACGACCTCGCGGGCCATCATCAGATCGGCACCGACCTGACAATGCCACCAGCCACTCCCAGGTCCCACGCCAGATCGATGTCCCGCGTGATGTCGTAGGAGGGACACGTGACGGCGAGGCAGTTCTCCCAGTGTGGATTCCCTGCGGGGATGGCCGGGCAGCACGTGAACCGACCGCCGCAGGCATCGCAGACGTGGACCGAGATCGGCGTCCCGAACTCGTTGGTTGATTCGCCCACTCTCATTAGAACGGGACTCCCTCTTCGGCGTAGTGGTCGAAGCAGGGCTCGCCGATCAGCTCGACCGGGAGGAGGATTCGATCGGCGCCTGGTTCCCAACACGGAGGGGTCCACTCCCCCATCGCGTGGCAGCTATCGGGCGGCGTACCGACCAGGAGCGCACCATTCACCAGCGGTCCTCGGCACCAGTCGCAGAGCCCGTCCTCCTGGGATGCCTGGAGCGGACAGCGGTGCCAGTAGATCCGCTTGGCGTCGAGGACGGTCGGGTTGCTCTCGTCATACACGCACCGACAACGGAGGGCTGGCTGGAGGTCGTCGGTCACGGAAGCCTCGGTCTCGGGTCTTGGCCCCACGCCGCCTCGATCGCCGCCACCAGCTCCTCGACAAGCTCTGCGTACTCGGTGACCGTCTTGTCGACAGCCACCGCGAGCCGCAGGTTGCTCAGTGCCTTGCCGAGGTCCAGGCTCGTAACCGGCGCCTTGGCAAGGATCAGGTGCAGGTCGATCGCGTCGACGACGACCTGGGCCAGGTGCTCGTTGAAGTCGTCATTGCCAGGAGCGACCGAATGAAACTCGTCGCACGAGCAGGCCCACCGCCCTGGTAGCGCGACCGAGATCAGGTCGTGCCCGTTGAGAGCGACCGCCGCCTTCTCGACCAGCGGCCGGATCTCCCGATGGTAGAACTCGATCGAGGTCGGGTCGTCAGGCATCGGGCTTCGCCCCGCCCGAGCGTGGAATCGTGCGACGCAGGTCGGGCAGATGTCTCCCGTGGGCTCGGGTGGCACCGGGCCCTCCCACCGCGGCCAGGTATTCGGGTCCTCCTCGTCCAGCGGCAGATGGAGGTGGAGATCGCACCCGATCGACAGGCAGACGATGGCGATGCCGGGTTCGGCTGGCAGGCCCGTGGTCGGAGGGCACACGCGCCAGTCGTGGAGGTGAGGTGGGGGTGGAGGTGCCCCACCATCGGACGACATCGCTGGCTCTGGCGTCGTGGCGACCCGGCGCTGGCCAGTGACGTCCATCGGCTCACGCATCGGCCCGAATCTCCCCATCCTCGACCACAAACCCGACGCCGCTCTCGTCCTCAACCCGCTCGATCCAGCACTGGGCGTCCCGACCCTTCACCATCTCCTCGATCAGCGCCAGGTTCTCCCGGTCGAGCAGGGACCCGTCGGTGATCCGGATGACCTTGATCGTGGGGTTCATGGCGAGGGCCATCGCCACCGACACCCGGAGCCGCTCGGCCGCCGAGCACTGGCGGAATGGGATGCCCTGGTACGTCACGCCCTCGTCGTCGAACGAGAGGCCGTCGATCGGCATCTCGGCCTTCGAGAGCGCCGTGGCCTTCTCCTCGGCGATGTGTTGGAGCTGCTTAGTCAGTTCGTGGACGACGCTCCGGCGCTCCTTGAGTTCGTCGTGGCGTCTGCGGTTCAGCACCGCCTCGCCGTGGGCCGCACTCGCCGCGTAGGTGGCGTTCATGCGCTCCTCGATCTCGTCGATGTCGATGGTCCCTGGCATCTCGTCCAGTACCCGGACCGCGTCCTTGATCGCCTTCTCGGCATCGGCGACCTCCTCCTTGGCCCGGCGCAGACGTCCTCTCCATTCCGCAAGAACGGCCTCCACATTGTCGCGGTCAGCGTTCCCCGTGCGCGCCTCTCGCAACTCCTGGCGGATCGGGTCCGGGTCCGGCGCGCTGTCGCCCACATCGCCGGGGTCCTCGATCCCGTCGAGCTGCCCTTCGAGAACCTTCACCTCGCGCCCGACCTCGGTCCTCTCGTCGAAGATCCCCCGTCGCCGGGCGTCGAGTTCCACCGGATCGAACGGGAGGGACACGAGCGACAGGAGGTCGGCCACCTGCTCCTTGTCGGGCTTGAGCGAGAAGGCCAGGGGGTCGAACGACAGGCGCCCCAGCTTCTCGTCGAGGAACGCCTGCGGCGAGCCGTACTTCGCTCCGTCCTTCGACATCACCGTCAGCGTGGATTTCTCCCCAACCCATCGCCTCGTCACGATGAAGTCCCCGAGGTCGAGCCGGACCTCGGCCTGGTTCTCGCCATCGCGGATCGGCCGGGCCGTGTCCTTTTGCGCGGCGCCTCCACCGAGCGCCATCCAGATCGCATCGAGGACGGAGGACTTCCCTTGCGCATTGCGACCGGACACGACCACCATGGGTCCGTCCGGCGTGATCGTCACCGCCTTGAGTCGCTTGACGTTGCTCGCACGCAGTTCGATTATCTTCATGGGTTCTCTCCTTGGGTTGGGGTTTGTAGGTCGGCCTCTGGTGTCCCAGCATTCCACTTGACCCTGGCATCGAACGGCCGTGGCTTCTCGCTCTCGCTCTCAAGTTCGCTGCACTGGATGAACTGGTGATCCTCGTCGAGGCAGTACCAGGTGTTTGCTTTTAGTCCGTCCTCTCCGACGTAGCCGACAACCAAACGCGTCCGACCGATCTTGCTGTCATACCAATGGATGACGATGACGCCACTCGATGACGCCCTGGCTGAGCCCCGGTCCCCGGCGGTGGCTGAGCCCCGGTCCCCGGCGGTGGCTGAGCCCTGGTACCCGGCGGTGGCTGAGCCCTGGTACCCGGCGGTGGCTGAGCCCCGGTACCCGGCGGTGGCTGAGCCCTGGTACCCGGCGGTGCGCGCCGCACCGAACACCGCCTTGTCGGCTCCTCCGTTGGCATCGAGATAGGCAATCGCCCCAGCGCGGTCACCGCAGTAGACGACATCGGCGCTCTGGAACTTCACTTTCCCGCCGAGGTCGGTGACCGATGCCGCATCGACTTCCATAACAAGCCACTTCGCATCTTCGACTGTCAGGTGGAGGTTCCCCCCCTCGCCGACACCCCACATCAACCCTTGGAGCCCGTTCGAGCAGGCGGCGTCTGCCGTAGCAGGACGGCGTGCCTCGATATGTCCGGACTCCGGGTAACTCCATTCCCGGTTCCTCCCTGACATATCGGCATTGCATGTCCAGAGGACCAGCACCTTTTCGACCATGGGCTCGCTCATTTGTTTTCTCCTTGGGTTGTTGGGTTTACTAGATCGACTGCTTCGGACGAATACCTAAGTAAGAGGTTCGCGTGACAGGGGTGCGGCGTCCCATCTGGGTAAGTTAACGGGCACCAGCAGGCGAGGTCATGCCCGGCCAGCTCCTCCATCGCCATCCGCACGATTGAGGTCCCCGGCTCTTTGCGGTGCTGGTACCCGACCGCGACCATGAGCGTGTAGCAGTCGACCGCGTCCTGGACCGTGAACGGTCGGCCCTTCGGCCAGAGCGGCGGGGGTTGGCCAGCCTTGTAGGGGTTGCCAAACTTTGACGGTCGAGAGACCACGATCGCCCCTTCGGGCTTGCGCCATCCCTTCGTGCGCTTGAGTTGAATCCGGATCGGGTTGCCGTACTCGTCAGGCATCGACTGACCTCGGTGACGGCCAACGGGACAGGTCGACCAGCGTCTCCCGCAAGTCCCGGTCGGATCGAGGGAACTCCATTGGGGGCCGATCGTCGCGCACATAAACGGTAGCGGCGGTCGGGATCTCGAAATCAAGGACGCGCTCAGATTCCTCCGGGGTCACACAGCGAACGCGGTACTCGGTTTCATGCCGCCGTTCATACGCCTGCACCCACGCGACCCAGCCGTTCTCCATCGGGACGGCGAACCACCAGTCGCACCCGCCACCGATCCCCTTGGCGAGACAGGGCATCTCTACGCCGTCAACCATCACGGTCGATCGCATGGCGTCAGGCATCGCGCGCCTCGAACCGTTCCGGGTGATACCGCCGCTCGTGGCGCCGTGCGCCCCGGAGCGCGGCCATCTTGTCGAGCCCAGTGGCCAGCACGCCGTGAACGGGGCACCTCACGCCCCACCCCGGAGGGTCGTGCTCGCGGAAGTAGTGGGCCGGCAGGTCGTGGTCCCATTCGCGATCCGGGTCCGGGTCCGGTTCGGGCTTCGACTCGGGCTGCGGTGGAGTGATCGCGCACTCCTCTTCGTCGGTGTCCCAATGCACCCAGTCCCAGCCTTCGGTTCGCAGCAGGTCCTCGTCGCACCCAGCGCACAGCGCCATCTCCACTCCACGGCGAAGCTTCTCGATGGTGCCGGGAGCGGGCTCAGCGGTCGGCATTGGCTCGCTCGCGTTTCGTGTAGGACCGCGCCGCCTCGCGCTGGAACGTCCTGAACGCTCGGACCATCTCGCCCAGGTCCATGCCCGCTCCGAGCGTGGCGAGGATCGGTGCGCAGCGCGGGCACTCCCACCGGTCACGTCGTCCGTACGCTGCACGCAGGACGAGCGGACGCTCGCAGTAGCCGCACATCACGCCCTCCGAACAAGGAGTTCGCGAGGGGGCTTGGCGGGGCCTTCGGGGTGTTGGCAATGGCCAGTCTCGCATTGCTGCGTGCGGTAGTCCTCGTCGCAAGCCCAGCATCCCATCGACGGATAGACCAGAAAGCAAGCCGTCCACCAGACGGCTCGAGGGATGGATCCCGAACCCATTACCATCGGCCAGCCGTCTTTGTCGTCGGATCCATCTGGCTCCAAAACACTGTCTCCATAGCCCATCTCGGCGAGGGCCGCCCTCATGCGGTCGATCACTTCACCGACACTCGGAATCTCAGTCTCCGTCGTCACAGCGCGCACCTCGCGTGCCAGTAGCTCTCGTCGCTCATCTTCACGATCGGGTCGCCCAGAGCGAAGTCGCACCCGCAGTCTCGGCAGGTCCCGTCGTACTTGGCCGCGAAGGCGCGGGTGACGGGGTAGGCGGGCTCGGGACGGGGCGTCGGGCCGTGGAGGCACAGAGAGCAGGTTGCCGGGGTGAGGTCGTGGATGCAGAGGTCATCGGTCACGGCGCTCCACCTTCCACCGCTCCAGGTCCGCCGGCGCGGCCTTCGCCGCTTCCCGAAGGTACGCCCCGAGTTCGTCGGCCTGCTCGACGGCCATGATCAGCGAGAGGATGTCGTGGGCTCCATGGTTCCACTTTCCGTCCAGGTCGACACAGACGATGCCCTCCGAGCGCATGACATCGATCGCGGAGCGGACGTGGCAGCTACCGACGACGAACGTGACCCCGGCGCGCGGGACCCAGGGCTTGCCGAACCCCGGCCCCTCGGGCTCGCTCCCCTCGACCGGAAGCATCCGGCCTTCCTCATCCTGGGGCATCGGAACTCTCCCTCTCGCTGAGCGCCCTCTCGACCTCACGCAGACGCTCGATGAGGTGGAGCTGCTGGCGCATCGCCAACTGACCCTGGTGGTCGAAGAGGGCGAGCCACTCGTCGGCGGTCGTCGGTGAGATCATCGTTCTTGCTCCTTCCCCCCGCGGGCCCCGAGCCATGTCGGTGAAACCCGGAGCCCGCGGGGTAGTCGGTATGAACTGGTCAGCTCGCCTGGCGGGCGGCCCGACGGGCGGTTGTGGACTTGGGGATCGGCGTGGTGTTGCGCTTCGGGGCGACGCGCCGGGCCGGGGCTTTCTTCGCTGCGTGCGCCCGCTTGCCCGTGGCACTCGTGGCTTTCTTCGCCGGGACCTTCGTCGCCTTCACCGCTGCCTTCTCTGCCGCCTTGCCCTTGACCGTCGCGGCCACCTTGTTCGGCTTCTTCGCTTCGAGTTCGGCCGTGCGCTTGTCGGTCACGGGCGTCTCCGGACGGGGGCCGACTTCGCCGCCATCCTTCCACGCCTTGACCTTCGTCCCTTCGGCTTTCATCTCGTCGATGCGGGCCAGCTTCGTCTTGGCCGCTGCCTCTTTCGCCGCGGCCACCGCAGCGGGGTCCTCGACCGCGGTCGCTTTCTTCGCCGCCTTCGGCGCGTCTCCCTCTGTCGGGGTGCCAGCGATCACGACGCCGTTGGGGAGTGCGACCTCGAACGCTTCGGACCGTGGATCGGTGACGCCCAGGCCCTTGAGGATCTTCTCAAGTCTGGCGACGCTCACGCGTGGCTTGTCGTCGATGCCCTTCGTGTAGAAGTAGGCGAACCCCGACAGGCTGTTGACCGAGGGGTTGACGATGGGCTTGCCGTCGCGGGAGTACTGCATCCGCACATGCTTCGCCTCTTTGGTAGTGCTCATTCTGGGTTCCTCCTTGGGGAGTCGGGGGCCAGGTTCCTGGTCCCAGTGCGACTGTACGCTACACCTGTAGCGAAGTCCAGGACCGGCCCCGTATCCGCAGGTCAGGGCACGAAACTATGAGCTTCCCCCGTGGACTCAAGAATCGGGACCGTCCCGAATACCTCCTGGAAGCGCCGACAGATCAGGTCGGTGTAGGCCGGGGAGATCTCCATGAGTACGCCCACCCGTCCCGTCTGCTCAGCAGCGATCAGCGTCGAGCCCGACCCGCCGAATGGATCGAGGACCGTGCCACCAAGCGGGACGCTGTTGACGATCAACTTCGCCATGAGTCCGACCGGCTTCACTGTCGGATGATCAGGCGACCGTTGCGGCCGGTCGAACATCAGCACCGATTGCTGCGTCTCGGTCGAGTACCAGGGATGCGCCGCACCGGGGCGCCAGCCGTACACGATGGGCTCGTGCTGGTAGTCGTAGTCCAGCCGACCGATGGAGAACGACGGGCGGTTCTTGACCCAGATCAGAATGTGCCTCGGTGAAAGACCAGCATCGCGGAGGAGGAGGAGGAGGAGGCCGAGGTCGCCACCTTGCGGCCCGAAGATGTAGTACGGAGTCCCTGGTGGCATGACGTCGTTCAGCACGGCGAACGAATCGCGCCACAGTGCTTCGACCTCCTCCATCCCCTGGTCGCCAGACAGGTCGGTGAGCGCCCGGCCGGCGCGGTCGATCGCATCGAGTGACCGGTTCTTGGCTCCGATAGCAACGCCGTAGGGCGGGTCGGTTGCGACCGCGCCGGCCAGGCGCTCACCGCCGAGCGCCCGGTCGTAATCCTCCTTCACCGTTGCGTCACCACATAGGACGCGATGGGGTCCGATGATCCAAACGTCCCCCAGCTTCGAGACAGGCTCCGCAGGTGGTTCGGGCACCTCGTCGGGGTCGATCAGTGTCGGTGCTGGTGTGGCGAGCGCCCCCAGCAATTGCTTCAAGCCGTCCGGGTTGTACCCCGTCCCCTCAAGGCCGGCCGGCGATTCGGAGATCCCCGACAGCAGCCGAGCGAGTGCGTCATCATGCCATCCCCCGATCTCGGTCTGACGATTATCAGCGACGAGATAGGCCCTGAGTTCGTCGTCGTCCTTCGACGACCACCCGCGGACGACGGGGACGAGCCAGAGCAGATCCCCGTCCACCGCTATCCCCTCTGGTGGCGGGTCGTGGTCCTCCAGGCTCCGGCTCATCTCGGCCAGAGCTTCGACGCGTCCATGTCCGGCCGCGATCATCCCCGTTCGTTCGCAGAGCAGGACCGGCGCGGCCATCCCGAGCCGGCGAATGGACTTGACGAGCTCGGGGATGTCGTGGGCCTTGGGGTTCTCCGGGTGCGTGCGCGTCTCTAACTCTGCGAGCGGCATGGCCTCGATGCGGTGCCCGCTCAACGCCGACGCCCCTCGACCCCGAACCTCACCGTCTGCGGGCTGACCTTCGCCCGCTCCGCGATCGTCGCCACCGAGATCCCGGCCCGCCGCAGCGTCGTCCACGCCGCGTTCCTCCGCTCGATCGTCGCCTCGTACCGATCCCTCGTGTCTCTCGCGGCCGGGGTTGCCTCGTCGGATTCTGCCCATGCGGCCTCGATCTCCTTCTCGGTCGGCGGTCGTTCGGTTGCGGTCTTGGCGGTCATCGGTCCTCTCGTGCTCGGTCATGCTACAGGTGTAGCGGGGAAGCGGTCGGGATCAGTCGGGGTCGCCCGGTTCGCCGTCGTCGATCGGCTCGTCCGCCCCGCCGTCGCCGGTCAACGTGAGCTGTCCCTTCTTCGCCTCCGCCTTCTTGCGCTGGTCCTCGACGATCTTCTCCCGCTGGTCGTTCAGCACCTTGAGGATCTTCTTCGACAGAGCCTCGTCGGTGACGATCGCCGCGTCGGTCGCCCGCATGACGTGGGCCCGGATGCACGTTCCCTCTTCGCCCTTGACGTCGGGGAAGTGGACATCGGTCACGTCGACGCGCAGGACGACGATCGCCATGTCCCCCTTCTGCATCACCACCGGGTCGATGCCGAGCGCGTCGTTCAGTCCTCCCGAAGCGTTGCGCACTTCCACCCCCGCGCCCACGACCGGGATACCCTCGAAGTCCCCGAGCGGGTACTCGTCGCTGATGTCGGTTACTGCCTGTCCCATCTGGTCACTCTCCTTGGTTGGTTTGGTTTCTCTTGTTCGATCTCTCGGCGGCGGCCTGGTCCTTGAGGAACTGTCGATCCCGCGCCTCCTCCTCGCCTGCCAGGGCGATCTCGATCGAGCATCCAGGAGGCTCATGGCGGACGTGACGCTTCGACGCGTGGAGAGCGAACACGCAGGAGTCGTCGGCCAGCACGCCGCCGTCGACGAGCGCGTCCTCGACCGCCCTCACAAGCTTGCTCAGGTCAGGTTTGGTGAAATGACGTGAGCGGTACTTGTCACTCGCCACTGTCGGGAACCGGAACTTCATCCGGAGAACCACCGGCTCGTGGATCGCCTCTCGGGGGTTCTCCCCTAGCCAGTCCCGCGCCGCGGTGGCCACTGCCTGGCGCCACGCGGCATGACCGCTTCGCCCTTTCTTGCTCGACCCCTCGACCACCACCGCGTGCCCGCCGCGGATAAACGCCGACTTGGATCCTTGAGGAAACGGAAGCCCCATGACCTCGATCCGGATCATCGGTGCTCCACCCGGACCTCCCCGCGCTCGTCGTAGTACCGGACCATCGCCCCGAGGACGTGGCCCGGCGCGGTCTCCTCCGCCTCAAGGAGTGCTGCGACCTGGTCGGGATGGACCGGGGCCTCAGTCCTCTTCGAGAATCCCACCCCGTCGAACGACCGCTTCCAGAAGATCATGGCGTGGGTGGGCGTGCGCTGGTCGGTCATAGCGGCACCAGCGGGAGATCCTTGTCGAGATAGAGCGGGTGAAGGGGCTGCCCGGATTTCGTGTGACCGAGGCAGAACCACTCGGATTGATCCGCCGTGGCCAACGCCCTGCTGACCGGCAGAGATGGGTTGTCGGCGTTCGCCCCCCATCCAGCGACGGCCGGGGCGCCGTACCTGAGGATGCGCCTCCACGTCTCTGCGTTCTGTGGACCTTCGGGGTCCGGGTGGTCGAGCAAATGAACGGGCCTGGTGGCTCGCAGCGCAAACAGATTGATCAGGGTGACCCCGCCAAAGCCCTCGCGGCGGGCGTAGCCCATGCACCTACGGGTGGTCGGGTCATCTATCTCTTCGTTCGCCACGCTTGGATTGAGCAGGATCCACACGAGCGATGGCTTCGTAATGTCCCATCGCCGTGTCAACTCATAGCGGTACAGGCCGTCGTCCGAAATGGTCGCCATCCGTAGAATGTCGCTCATCGGACCTTGTACTTCTCGCGCCGCCGGCTCGTCAGAAGCACCGGGCAGGTGGCCGCGTGCGCCATGTACCGATCGCTCATCGGGGTCTCGGACTTGGTCAGGACGTGGCCGCGCCAGTCGCCCGTCCGCATGACCTCGTCGATCACGACGTTTCCGTCGGGGACCGGCCGGGAGTCGATCGGCATCCTCCGGGCCTTGGGCGTGATGATCCAGCGGATCGGGTGGCCGCACCGTTTGCACGTGGGGACGCTCACCGCGGCGCCCCCTTCCGATTCTTCAACCGGACTTCGCGCTGCCCGTCGTCGAGCACCCGACTGCCCATCACCTCGTCCACCAGACGGCTGCTCCCCGGTGGCTGGTTCGTCACCGTGTCCTGGTTGAACTCGAGGTCCACCTTGTCGGCCACGCGCAGGAGTGCCAACTGCTCGGCGTTGGAGCGGTCCTCAGTGAGGCAGGCCAGGGCTATGACCGTGGCGAGGTCGTCGCGGTTGCTCACGCCGCTCCTCGGCCGTAGACCGAAGTCACCCGGTGCCCCATCGGCAACACGCAACGGGAGCGCCCGCTGGGGAGTGTCAGCCACACGCCTGGGAACCGACGCCCGGCGACCCAACGTCGGAGCATGGTTGGCGATGCGTAAAACAGGCTCACTTTTTCGGCTCTCCGTCCCCCTGGGAACCCGGCTGCGCATTTCCTTTGAGGGCTCCCTCACACTTGTCGCATAAAAAGCAGCCGAGTGGTGAGATGTGAAGCGGCTTCTTCTCGCCACACCCCGTGCAAACTATCTGCGGGTCAGGCACCATCTCACCCCTCTTTCGTGGGAAAACGCTCATGGAGCAATCCGTCACGTAACTCGATTTTCAAGATTCCCCGCAATCCGACGCACGGGAAACACTCGCAGGTCCAGATGTCGTGGCCTTCTCGGATACATGAAACGAGCCCGACCTTGGCATCTACGAGAGCCCGGCCAAGCTCACCACAGGTGTCACCCACGTCCAGTCCCCTCCTCGTGTTCGGGAAGCGTTGCGTCGTGAATCTGGTTGCCCAAGTTTCCGAGGCCCAGCCAGTACAAGATTTCGCTCAACGGGTGAGCGACGAGGTTATGCATTGGCCACCCCCCCGACACCATCGGTACTGGCGCATCGTCTCGGCGCTCCAACGCAACCGTTATCGTCTCACCGCTTCCCGTCTGCCCCGCCATGTCGAGTCGCAACGAGGCCCGAGCAATCCTGACCGTGTAGCTGGACGCCCTGCCACTCGTCGTGATCCGGCTCAAAGCGTCACGAAATCGGTCCCGTTCCGCTTGGAGCGCCGCGAGAGCATCGAGAGCTTGGGCGGTTAGGCAAGGATAGTCAGTGCTGCACGCTCGACACCATCCCGTTAGATCGCCTCCAACGATTCGCCGCTTACCGTGCACTTCTCGCAATGCGGCTGCCTCGGTGGGATCGAAATCAGACACGGGGCACCGGCCCTTCCGTCAGGACTCGTAGCTTGTCCGGGTCGCTGGTCAGGTTCCGGGCCGCACCGCACATCCATTCAGGCGTGCCTCGGAGATCCGCAAATGCGCAGAGGTTCCAGTTGCGTCCGAGTTTGGCCTGTCCACATCCGTGACCGTCGTCCCAGGGGCACCCTTCGACGTGGCAGTGGTATCTCCGGTGCTCGTCGTCCAACGGGGTCGGGCACTGCATCGCGTCCCGGCCTTCGTAGTGGCACGAATCGCCGTCGACGCAGGGACACGTCAGGTCACCGTGCGGACACGAAACTGATCTCACCATTTTCTCTTCGCTCCTTTCCTCGGTGGGATCGAAATCAGTCACGACGTTACGTTCTCTTCCGACCAGACACGCTCGGCCTCGGCCTGCAATGTGTTGGCGCCAGCACCGGGACGGCACCGATCCATCGCACTCGTGTACCCGTCGATAAACGCCTCTCGGATCTGTCTCTCACGCTTCATTGCTGCTTTGCTCCTTTCCTCACCCATCACCGGCCGCACTTTCGATTTCGATTCGACTGGCACGACCGTGGGCTCTTTCGGACACTGACCGGCAGACCGAGCGCCAGGCGAGGTAGGCGAAGAACACTTCCTCCCAGTCACGGGCGGTGAGCGGGCATTGCACCAGCATCTCGTGGCCGCACGACGGTCTACGCCGAACCCCGGCCATCACTGGGTCTGCCTTCGTCACCATGCGAACCACGTCCGCTGGCAACGGGTGCACCAGAACATCTTGTTTGTTCCGGTCTCGATTAGCTGCGACCGCTCCGTCCCATCGTGATTGCAATGGCGTGTGCGCCACCACGCTCGGAGGCTCCGCAACTTCAAAAGTCGAAAGAACGGCTCACCCATCACTGGGCTCCCCTTCTATGGTGGCCGACGAGCGAACGTGCTCCCGAAGTTTCGCCAGGGCGGACTCGTTGGCCTCGATCATCCCGGGCTCGAAGCCGCCAAACCCTTCGCCGCAACGGCAACGTACGGCCGACACGCAGCCAGCGCCCGTGGGCGTTACCGTGATGGGGCCTTCGATCATATGCAGCGGGAAGTCGCTCACTATCCCTCCCCTTCCCTCAGACCTTTTGGATTTTGCGAATCTGGTTCTCCGACGTATTGCGTACGGGCGAACTGACGGCGGTAGATCGACCCGTCGCATTCCAGCAAGAGGTTGCCGGTCCCTTTGACCCACATGACTCGTAGGCCGTCGTCGCATCGGCCGTGGTGCAGATCCTTGTGGCCCCGCAACTCCTCACAAGCAACCACGAGCAGGTCGTCAACGCACTCGTCGTCGCTCGGTCCTTGCCAGTCGCCGTGGCAACGGTCCTCCTCCATCGCCCGCAACATTTCAACCGCTGATTCTCCGCTCACGGCTCCTCCCCTTCTCCGACCCCCGTGGGGGCCGCGGGACTTTCGGTTTGTAGTCGTGCCCACACGGACGGGTAACGTTCCTGCGCCAGCTTGCGCATCTCGGCCTCGGGAACGTCGGCTCGCTGAACGGCGAGGGTCACATGGCCCCCCGGTCTAGGGTCCACGGTGTAGTCAGCCACCGAGAGCACCGACCAGCCTTCGGCGTACTCCACCGAGGTCATCCCCTGAGCCCCGTGAACCGCTTTCCACTTGCGATCCATCGAGCGCCACGGGAACCCGTGAGGTCGGTAAACATCCTCAGCGGTGACCCTCGGCGCACGCTCAGAACACCCAGGTTCCGTAGAGAGCCGTAGAAAGTACCCCGGGCGTTGCCACGGCCCGATGAACCAAACCGCCTCACCCATCTGTCTCTCCTTCACTAGAGCGGGGCACAGTGGTGCGGTAGGTGGTTAGAGCGGCGCGGAGTTTCGTTTTTGCGGTGCCGTACTCCGGGCCGTTGTACTGGCCGCCGTGGATTTGCATGAAGCTGTAGGCGGCCGTGACGTGGGGATCGCACTCGTCCAGCTTTTCGGCCAGTCCCTCCGCTGCTTCGATCACGGCTTCGGCGGCTGAGAGACGGGAGGCGAGAGCGTCCCGTTCCTCCAGCGCCTCATCACGCCGGTCGATGGCCCAATGGAAATCGCCTTCGGGTAGGAACCCGGTGGGTATCGGAGTCCACGTCCACCATGACGCAAACTCCGGCAGCTCCTTCTTCCACGCTCGGATGACGAAGCACACCGGGCAGATCACGCCACCAGGGTCGTGCGGGTCCTTGCCCGGCTCACTCATCACCTTCTGCCACAGGTCGTCCGGCGCGTGCCAGTACGGCGACCTTCCGGCGCAGTCATCACACGGCCCGTTCCCCTCCCATGGTTCTGCTTTGAGCGGCCCGAATCGGACGGACTCCTCGCCGCCGTTCCCCGTTCGGCGCTTCCACTGGTCACGGGAGGCTTCCGCCAGTGTCAACTTCTCCTGCAGCTCAGTGAGAGAGGTGACGATGCCGTCGAAGCCGATGGCGTCGAACAGTTCCGCCACCTTGAGCGCCGTGCCGAGAGTTGGCCCCTCGTGGTAGACCCCGTCTTCGTCTCTCCAGCCGGTGTGGCCGACCACAACGCACGCGGCGTGAAAGGCGGCGTCAGTGTCGTAGCGCACCTGGACGTGCAGACGACGTGCCGTTTTCATCTCGTCCTCTGCGATCTCTTTCAACCTCTCGTCCCCTTCACTCATCGGCCGGATCTTTCACTGGGTCGCCGCCTGACCCGGTAGACCACGACCGCCACCGCGCCGAGGACGAGGAACAGGAGCCCGGTCAGCAGGGCCGGGATCGGATCGAACCCGGTGAAGGCCAGGGGCACGGTTCCCGGGGACGGAACGGTTGTCGTGGTAGGAGATGGCGGAATGCTCGTGATCGGGGCAGGAGCGGCAAATGACGGGGGTGTGGGACCGGACGCCGGGGGCTGGCCGGCCAGGGGGACCGTCGGGGGGGGCGTGGTCGGTGACGGGGGCTTCGGCAGGGTCGTGGCTGATCCGGGGGGCTTCGGGCCGGTGGTCGAGGTCGTGGTCGACGAGGGCGACCCGGTCGTTGTCGTGGTGGCCGGTGCCTCGGTCGTGGTGGTGGTCGCCGGGACCGTGGTCGTCGTGGTGGAGGTTGTCGTGGTGGTGGGCGTCTCGCATCCTCCGACGAGCGTGATCGGACCCCCCAGATCGTTGGTCGTGAACCCGTCGCTCCAGTGGCCGTGGATCTTGACCGAGATCGTCGGGGTCGATGACCCGGTGAAGACCCAGGAGAACGTCCCCTCCTGGTACGGCTCGCTCGGACTGGCCGCTATCGGGACGCTCGACGGCGTGAGGTCCGACGCCGGGACCGAGGAGCCGTCAACGGTTGCCGAAGCCACGGTCGCCGTCTCGGTCAGGTTGTAGTCGTTCATCACCGTCACCGTGACCACCTGTTGGCCGACGCTGCACGTCTCGGACATGTTGACGATGTTGGCGTGGCCCCAGGCGTCCGGGACGAAGACCCCCACGAGACACACGGTCGCGGCGATCGCCCCGGCCACTCCTGCTGCTATCCGCGTTCTGTTCATCGCTCTCCTTCGGATCATTGAATCGGGATCTTCCACCCGCGGACCTCTGCGATCTCCCGGCACGTCGGGCAGAGCGGGAACTTCTTCGGGTCGCGGCCGGGACGTATCCAGGTCCCGCAGACGGCGCGCACGGAGGCCCCGGTCACCATCCCCTCGACCACGCAGTTGCCGGTCGTGACGAACTCCCCCTCGTCCCTCGTCCCGCTCGGCCAGTAGCCCTCGAGGACGATGTGGGCGAACCGGTCGTGGTCGCCGTCGGTGGGGAGCGGGACCGGGGTCGTGTCGGGCTTCGTTATCGGCGCGGCGATGGTCATGCCATCCTCCTCGGAGGGACGTACGGGTTCTGCTCGGGATCCTCGCCCCGCTTGAGCAGGAACCCGATCGCCAGTCCGGCCCCGCTGTCGTGCCCCCAACCGTGGCAGTCGACACAGGAGTGCAAAAGATTGCTCAAGATGTTGGGCCCGCGTTGGCTGCGGCGCCACCGATGATGGCGCACCGCGGCGCGCTTCATGCAGACGCCGGGGATCTGGACCTCGCACCGACCGCGTGACCGCGCCTTGAGCGCCGGGGTGATGGCGTCGAGCTCGGCCTCGTAGTCGAGGACCCGCTGAGACTTCCTCCGGGGCATTGGGGTCTTGCGTTCGAGCCGGGAGTCGCCGCGCTTGATCCACGACCGCTTGAGGGTCGAGGTCCCGCGGTTCATCGGGGCTTTTCTCTGGAGGGGTCCACCGCTTCCGAGGGTCACCCGATCACGCCGCCTTCAACTCCCGCGTCTCGAAAACGCCCTCGAGGTCCGGGTGGTCGTCCATGATGCGCCGCGCATACCGAGAGCGAAGACTGTTATTGAGCTTGAACGGGGTCTCGGGATCCGCGGTCGTCATGGCGTGCTCCCACCTGAGCGCCTCGAACAACACCCCGATCCCCACCTTCTTGTGGCCGCGCTCGACGAGTTGGCGCGTCATCTCGACCAGGCGTCGGTAGACGTGGGGGTTCGCCGCGTGGAACTGCTCGAAGTACGCCTCGATCGTCAGGGGCTTCCGCAGGTTCAGCGCCGCGTCGAACAGCGTCGGGGGGTCAAACGCGGTTACCACTTCTGACGCTCCAGATGTGCGGTACGTTCCTTCTCTACTTTGGCCGTTCCGACTTTCTGCAACGCCTCGTCGTAATCAAGAAACGCCGTGATCTCTTCGGTGGTCGCCTGATGATCTCGGGCCTTTCGCAAGAGCGTCAGGGCAGCCGGGTAGTTCTCCTGTGCCCGCCGTTCGTCTTCCCGTCTCTGGATTCGCTGGAGGCGTTCTCGCTCGACCTTGTCGGGGAATCCGTCGCGTGCGTGGGACTCGGCGTGATTTTCGATGCACCGCTGAACGATGTCAGCTCGTGACATGGTGGGGTCGAAACCCATTGACATCCAGATCGATCCCTCTTGCATCTCAGCCGAGTAACTGCGCCCAGAAGGTCCCTCCCACACCGTGAGCTTGCCGCCCCACGGCATCTTGGTCTCAAAGACGCCCCCCGCCACTTGCTTCCACTTGGTCGATTGTGTCACGACGGGACCTTCGGATCGTGGCCGTTGACGGCCGGCGCGTAGGGCCGCTCGATGGCGATGACGTCGTCGGTGTCGTGCTCTCCGTCGTAGGCCGCTGGGTCGAAGGTGAACCTCGCCCCGTCGTTCCAGATCTCGACCCGGTCGATTCCGACCGTCCGGTTGAGGCCGAGGGCAACGAACTTCGCCATCTCCGCGACATGGGGTTGCTCGCCGTTGCCGAACGACCGGACCTTGACCACGTACACGATCGTCCGATCCTCTTCGGGGCCCGCGGGTGTGGGGTCGGGGAAGCTCATATGTCGTCTACCTCAGTGGGTCCGGTGTCCAACGCCCTCTCCAACTCCGCCAGCCGCGTCGCCGGTACCAACTCGCTAACGGTGGGGATGGAGTCAAGGAACGCACGCGCCTCCTCTGTCTCAAGCGCATCGACCGCCAGCTTGCGAAGGAGGTCTTGCTCTTGTCGGTCGAGTATCACCTTGGCCGCGGCCACGCGCTGGTTCAGTTCGGCAACCGCCCCCCACTTCAACTGGCTGCGCTTGGTCCGGGTTCCGAAGTCCATGGTTGGTTCTTTCACCCAAACCTTCTCGGTCCCGGATTTGGCCTGGTAGCCGTGCTCGTAGAGAAGGTCGTTGATCTTGCGGTTGCACTCGCGCATGACCTCGAGGACAAGGAATGCGATTGACTCGGCCTTGTCCTCTTCGGCTTTCAAGAGGTCGTCGATGCCGTGCTCGGTATCGGCCAGTAGTTCCTTCTCCCGCTGGCCAATCTCTGAACGCAGCACCTTGAACTGACCGCGTACTACAGACCTCAGCTCGGCGCGCTCGCCCTTTGTCATGGAACTCACGCCGCCACCCGGAGTCCGAGCGTCACGTCCTGGACGACCGCGCCGAGCGGGACGACCACGAACGCGCCCTTCGCCCGGCAGAAGGTTTCGAGGTCGACGCGATTGATCACGACCGCCAGATCCGAGGCGATCACCAGCAGCGAGTCACACTCGACCGCGGACCGCCACTCCCCGACCTCCATCGCGAACAGGCGATCGGCCGCGGCTTGCAGCCCATCGATCGATACCATCTTCCGGGCTTCGGCAAGCGTGGCAACGGAGAACAGGTCCTCGGTCGTCCAGCGCCGCGTCCAGCGCCGGGACGTCCTCGGCTGTCGAGTCCATGCTGGCGCGCCGGTCTGGATTCTCGGCTGGGGTTCGGGGACAAGCCCGATTCGCGCCCAGTAGTCGAGCTGCCGGTACGAGATCCCGGCGATCCTCACCACGTCCCGGCTCGAGTAGGTGTCGTACATCGTCTGCATCGCGGTCCCCCTCCTTGGGTAGGTGGTCCGTTCGTTCCGCCGATACTACACCTGTAGCGCGGGCGATGGGGGTTCTCGTGCCTCCTCGGCGCGTCGCCCCTTTTCACTGGTCAGGAAGCCTTTCGGCCATGCTTGCGCCGCCTCACCGTCTCGACGCACCACGTATCCCGGCACCGGGCCTCGTCGTGGCCTAGGGCGAAATGGCCGCCGCGCCAGGCTCGGTACCTATCGGGGAGACACCTCGAACACGGGCGCAGAGCCCTCGCGCCGGCCAGCTCGATCACCTCGACCCACCCGACTGGCTCGTCGAAACACTCCGGGCAAACAACCATCGCTAAGGGGTCCCGGTTCATCCGCTCCCGCCGCTGCACTTCCTCGCGCTCAGCTATGGCGAAGCCCTGGGCCAGCGTCATCAACTCGCCCAGAGTCGGGAACTCTCTGTCGCCTGCCTCGATCCAGGCGTTCGCCGCCGCCGCGCACATGGGCAGCGTGAACGCGGCGAGCTTCGTCTCCCATAGTTCCTCGGCCTGCTCCTGGTCGAATCCGAACTCCGGCCGACACCCGGCCTGGCGCAGCGTAGAGATCACGGCCCGTGCTCGAGGGTTCGGATCTTCCTGAGGAATCATGGTCATGGGGTCAGCTCCTTTTGTTGATCGGCACCCTCTGCGATTTTCCACAGATCGCTGAGAGAAGGGAGGCCGCGGCGGAGTGGATCTTTCTTGCCGTTCGACCCAGTTGCTCGTGATTGCTTGGCGGCCTCAGCGACCTGATCCCAATGATCCCGAAGGGCGCCGGGGGAGCGGATCTGCGCCGCCCAACAGAACCCGCGGCTACCAGTTGGTTCGGCCAACTCATCGAACACGACCCGAATGCACCGACGAACCCGGTCAGGTGCGATCACTTCCGACTTGGCTCGGTGGAGAGGCCCCTTTTCAAGTAGGAGCCGCATGTCGTTTGTCCACCGGGCAGTGACCGCTGGTGCTTTGATCGGATCGCCAAGGTATCTGCCCACTTCTTCGGAGAGAAGATCGCACAGAGACCGAATGTCGGTCGACGCGACAGCGTCGACACTATGAGGAACCTCTGAATTCTCTGTACTAAAAGGAGGGGGTCTCACATCTGACGCGATCGGGTCTCGGATCTGACGCGGTCCGGTATCAGATTTGATACCGAGATCTGGGGCTTCGGTGTCAGATTTGATACCGGGGAGGTCCATGGGCAGCCGCAGGTCAGCCCCTTCCCTGACCACCACCCCGGCATCCCGGAGCACCTTCATCGCTCGCATGACCGTGGGTTTCGACCACCCGGTCACGTCGCTCAGCTCCCGCCAGTCGCTGGTGGTGATCCGCGCCTTGAAATCTCCCAGCAGGAAGAGGTGGACGTAGGCGGCCAGGGCCGTAGGGTGCTTGAGAATGGCGGGGTGCAGGGCCACCCATTCGGGGACCTGGGCGAACCTGGTTTTGAGGACGACCCCCTCCTGCGGCTTCTTCGCCGTCATTTAGGGATGCTCGCCGCCAGATCGGATAGGCTTTCCATGCGCACCTCCATCGTGCGGTTTTGGCGGAGGCTCCCTGTCCTGCAATGGGGAGCCTTCGTCGCGTTCGATGACCGCGCGACCCTAGCCCTCCGCCGCCGCGGAATCCACGGGCGATCCGGGGAGAGCGTTGCGGATCGGCCACCCGAAGTCCCAGGGGTCGAGGGGCTTGCCGCCTTGCTTGACCCGGTACGCCGAGAAGTCCTCGTTCTGCGCCAGGCTCCATTTCACCTGCCAGTCGTGAAGGTGTTTCGGGTCGAAGCGCGCGATGCCCGGGTGCTTGTCGACGAGCGCCAGGACGCATCGAACGGCGGCTTCGACATCGGCCACCGCGTCGTGGGCCTCGCCCATCTCCACCCCGTAGTGCGCGGCGAGGTCGGTGAGCGTCCGTTTTCCCTTCCGCCATTTGTCGTAGTGCTTGTCCATGACGTAGAGGTCGAGCACCGGGGCGAGGTCGGGGAGCGGGGTCCCCATGATCTGACGCGAGAGGCGGTCCATGATCGTCAGGTCGTAGGCGATGTTCATCCCGACGATCGGCGCGCCGGCGTCTCGGGCCTTGAGCAGTGTCGCGCAGATCTCGGGCACCGCCTCCTCGATCGGCTGCCCCTCGCTCCGCACGCGGTCGGTCGTGATCCCGTGGATCTTCGTCGCCTCTTCGGGGACCTCAACGCCGGGGTCGATGAGTCCGGTCTTGCCTTTTGTCGGCTGGCCGAAGTCGAAGCGGACGATGGCGTAGGAGACGGGGAGGGCTTCGTGCGGCGAGGCGGAGGTGGTCTCGAGGTCGAAGCCAGCGAGTAGCCCGGCTGGCCAGCGGTCGGTCACGTCGGCTCGATCCCGAGCTTGGCGAACGAGATCCGGCCGCGCTCACACAACGACCGCGGACAGTCCTTCCACTTCGTCGCCCCGTCGTGGTGGGTCCGGTGGACCTCGCGCAGGATCCCGTCGATGTAACCCAGGAGGTCCCCGGCGGTCGTCGCCGTGAGGTTCAGTTCCTCCTCGAGGACCTGGACGACGTCGCGGAGGCGGGCGGCCTCGTCAGCCATGGGACGCTCCGGTCAGGAGGCTTCCGCTGCCGCGGCCGCCGCCGCGCGTCGGGCCAGCGCCCGCTCGCTCAGGTCGAACACCGTCTGGGGGGACGAGATCGCGATGTCGTGGCGCGCCCGGTAACGCCGTCGGTAGCGTTCGGACGTGCCACCCCACGTTCCGAACTCCTCGTGGTAGATCGCGTATTCCCGGCACTCGACGATGACCGGACACTGGGCGCAGGTGGCGAGGGCTTCCTCCCGGGCGTCCTGGTCGTCTCCGTAGAACAGGTCGACGTCCTCGCAGATGGCTCCTGCCTGCCAGGGGAATCGGGCGATCATCACCACGCATCTACGCTAACCGCCGCTCGCACATCGCCACGGCTTTCTCCAGGTACTCCACGGCCGTCTCCCAGTCCTCGTTGAGGAAGGCGCTTCGGGCGCGCCCGAGATTGACCGAGTACTGCTCGTACCCCGACGTCGCCGAGTTGCGGACCCGCTCCTGGCCGGTCTTGTGTTTGGTCTTCCTCGATGCCAGTCGCGCCTGCTGGCGCTCGTGGGGGAGCTTGACCAACTCCATGGCGACGTAAAGCGGGACGGTCCCTAGGTGCGCCGCCTCCCGAAGTTCGGGACAGGCCCGCCGGACGAGCCCGATGAAGTTGCTCACCTCGGACGGGGAGACGGAGCAGAGCTTCGCCACCTCGGTCTGGTTGATCCCGCGCTCCCGGGCGATCTGTAAGTACGTCTCACCCTTCTCGATCGGCGTCATGTCCAACCGGTGGAGGTTTTCCGTCAACGAGAGGACGCGCTGGTCGGGGATGGTCATCGCCGCCATGAACACAACCGGGACCTCGCTCAGCCGGGCGAGTCTCGCTGCCGCCAGCCGGCGCGAACCGGCGACGAGTTCGACGTGCTCCCGGTCACCCGGGATCGCCCGGACCAACAGGGGCTCGAGGATCCCGTACTGCCGGATCGACTGCGTCAGGCCCTCGAGTTCACGGGGCTCGAAGCGGGGGTTGACCTCGGAGGGTTTGATCCGACCGATCGGGATGACCGCCGCTTTCACCGGAGCTGCCCGCGGCGCTTCCACGCCCAGAAGTCGCGGGCCTCAGCAAACCGCGCCTGACGGTGAAAGTGGACGGCGAGCGCGAGCCCGACGAACATCACCGCCACGGCGACGCCACCGACGAAGACCCCGACCTCCGGGCCGATCTCCCCCGGCGACAGCGCCAGGGCGAGGACCGCCCCGGTGATGAACGCGCCGACCGCCGCGCCGAGTAGCAGGATCTCGACGACGGACTTGTCCTCCGGGTGCACTGGTCTCATGGGGTTTCCCTCCTTGGGTTTGGGGATGGTTACTAGTATACGCGGGAGCCCAGATCGGGCCGGGGACCTAGAAGAGATCTATCGCCGCCTGGTTCCCGGCCTGGCGCTCGCGGGTCAGGCGCTCGACGAGACGGAGCCGGCGCGCCTCGATCTTGCCCTGCACCGGGATCTCCCACTCCCGGCTGATCCGGTCCACCTGCTCGGGTGTCCAGGTCTCGATCACCCGCTGGGTCTTGTCGAGGAGGTCTTCATCGATCCGGCCCGATGGCCCAGGCTGGGGGTCGCCCGTTTGCCCCGACTCCCCCAGATCGGCACCGTCCCGCCCCGCTGGCGCCTCTGACGGGGGTTCGGCACCCCCCGGGGCTCCTGGGGCATCTGAGGCCGTCTGGGGGCCACCGCCCGGCTGGCCCTTCTCCGCCCAGTCTCGGGCGATCTCGAGGACCGTGGCCAACTGCTCGTCGGGGACCCGGTCGAGCGATCCGTAGGTACGCAAGAGGTACGACCCGCAGGCGTTGCGGTCCTTGGGCTCGAGCGCCTCCATGTAGCCCACGATGTTCTCCAGGACGTTCTCGCGCCCGAGCGTCGGGGTCCCGGCGTCCAGCCCGTCGGGGGGCTGAGGCTCCTCGGCCGGGCTCGGCGCCTCCCGGATGAAGCCGCTCGGAGTGTATTCGACGACCGTCTCGTCCGCTTCGATTCCCTGGCGGGCTTCCACGCTGAGGGGGAGCCACGGTGACTGCATCCTGACAGCCGTCTTGTTGGCCATCTCGACCGGCCACTTGACCCACGGCCCGTACTCGGACGTTCCCATGTCGCTCGCCTCGCGCCGCTTGGCGACATCCTCCAGCGTGGCGATCTGAATGTTGCTGCCGCCGTTCGTGAACACGGCCAGCGAGTAGTGAAAAAGGATATCGCCGGTTTGCAGCTCAGGGTGACGCTCGTGGCGCATGTGGTCGCCTAGTTCATCCGTCCAGATCTGGAAGGGCTCGCCCGCGTATACGGGCCGCGCGACGATCTCCTTGATTTCTTGTGACCGCCGAGCGAGGTCGATGATTCCTTTGTATCCGAGCTGGAACTGCGCCACGGTGGCCCACCCGCTGCCGACCTTCTTCTTGCGCGGGCCGATGTAGCAAGTGTCCAGCGTGAAGTCGAGTCGTAGCGAGGCCGCCCGCATGATGGCACCCAGGATCGTGAGCGGCATGGTCACGTTCTTGAGCGACCCGTTCTCGTTGTAGTGGTGCAACGCGACCGAGATAAATCGGTCGGCCTTGGCCTCGCTACCGAGCATGCTGGCGATCGCCTCGCGGTGGTCCCGGACGTGCTCAGCCATCGTCTTGCCGGCGCGTTCAGGACTGTTGCGGCGCTCGGCGATGGCGGCGCCGACCGAGTCGGTGCTGGCGGTGGGTGTCGCTGTCGTGGTCATTTCTGGGCTCCCTTGGGTTTGGTGTTGATACGGCGGTAGGAGAACGGTTGAACGACGCTGGTGTAGCCCCCGTTGTCGACCTTCTTGAAGGTCACGACGGGATGGCCACCGATGATGGCGACCTCGAAGTCACCCATGGCCGCCAAAAGGTTGTTCTTGTAGTAGTCCTGGTCGTCCTTCGCCGCCTTCACTCGGGCGGCGGCGTCTTTGTAGCCCTTCACCAGATCAGGTACCGACTCCCCGTCGGAGGTGCGATAGTCGTCGAGGGCGATGATGCTGTCGGGGTCGGGGTCCCCGTAGATGGCGGCGAGGGTCTCCGACGTCGCCCGGCTGCCATCCACGGCCGGAGGGGTGTTCTCTTCGACGAGCTTCCAGAACGCCGCCTCGGCCTCGGCCAGGTCTTCGATGACCTTGTCGTCGCGCTCGATGGTGACCATCTTCATCCGGTTGCCACCGACGAGGACGGGGAACGTGGTGCGCTCGAAGCCGGTCACCGCCAGCTCGTGCAGCCCTTGGATGGCGTAGTGCGGGGGGACGACCGGGCGGCCATCGTCGTCCTGCCACAGGTCGCCCATGTGGGCCCCCGTGTTCTTGACCTCGACGACCTCGAGTTCGGCCGGGTTGATGAAGTCGAGGTTCACCTGCATGTGGGGCCACCGCCGAGACCGCAGGAGCTTGGGGAACCGCTCGACGACCTTGCCCGTCTTGATGGCGTAGCCGCGCCCGATGGCCTCTTCGAGCTGGCGCCCCCAGAACATCGACTCGTTGTCCTCGTCGTCGACGCCCATGGTCTTGTCCACCCACAGGGCGTAGCGCGAGTCGTAGGGGCTGAGCGAGAGAGCGGCCGCCGCGTCGGAGCCGCCGATCCCGAGCCGGCGCAAAGCCAGCCACTCGGGCCGCTCCAACTTCGTCGTGTCTTCGACGACGACCTCGGCGTGGGCGTCGATCACTTCGCTAGTCACGGTCATGGGCACCTCCTTGGGTGGGTAGACCCTACCCGCTACAGGTGTAGCGAGCCAGCACCAACCCTACGACGAGGGTGTGACATGCGAACGCCCGCCCCCCCGGAGTTGGCTGGGCGACCCGCAAAGGACCCGTCGAACCCGGAAGAGCGGACGCTCGCCCCAAGGAGGAAACGCCGCTATGGCGACGGTTCCCTGGCCGCGGATCGTAACACCACCCACGCGACAACGGGAGGTCCCTCGAAAGAACCTCCCGCGTCGTGGGACCCCTCCTGAAAGGCCCAGCCATGATGCTACCGAGGGTCAGTCCGACATCGCGGCATAGACCTCATGGGTCTCGAACCGGTCGTGGATCGGGATGGCGCCGTAGATCCCCGTCGCCCGACCGAATCGGCTGTCCGAGGTGGCCCCGAAGTTGCCGCCGAACATCGGACCCGTGAACCCCTCTGGGCTGACGCGCTGGTACGCGACGCCGTTAGAGATGACCGGGACCAGGATCTTGTCGCCGGGCCGATGCCCGTCGATCAGGGCGACGGCGGGCGCGTCAGGCGTCGGGTCGAACGGCCCGTCGATGTTGACCACGGTCAGGCGGCCGTGCCGACCGGAGATCCCGCCAGCCGTGCAATCTCCGGTCTCGACTTCCCTGCAAACACTGATTACGAGTCCCATCTGGGCTTCCTCCTTGGGTCGGGTCCTGCCTGGTGGGTACTAGTATACATGGTCCCCACCCGATTACCAGGGCAAACGGGGAGAAACTCCCGCCTATTTCTGGTCGAAACCCCTGGTATTCGGGGGTCGGCCGTGTATACTAGTACCCATGAACCCGATCGAAACCCCGACCACCCAGTCCCAGTGGGACGCCATGAGCCCCGAGGCCAAGAGGGCGCTCCTCCGGATCCGGATCGCCGTGATGGACCTGGAGATGGACGACCCGTGCTGGGCGCGCCGCTAAGCGGCGAGGACTCTCAGCCCTGTATGGATGGTCTGGCAGGCCCCTGCGTCAGATAGACCGCCCCGTAGCGGTTGCGCACCGGGACCCCCATCTGCATCGCCACCTTGCTCCCGAGGTGGACCCGGACCCAGTTGAACACCGGCACCAGCGCGGCGATGGCGACTCCGGCGAGCCCCGCCCACGTGGTGACGTTGTTCGACACGCTCGCGGGGACGGTCACGTGCAACATCGTCAGGATGCCGAGCGTGAGGGTGGTGGCCGAGATGATGAAGGCAGTCACCGACGCCGGATCGCTCCACGTCGGCAGGGGGATCGAAGGGATCGGCACCGAGGGAACGATGACGCGGTCGGGGACGTCCGTCGCGTTCTGGTAGGCGGCCATGGCTGCTCCTCTGTTCGAGCCGAACGGGCTGCACCCGGACGGCGGTGGGGTTGGGACTGGTGCGGGGGATGGCGGTGGGCTCGGCGTCGGCGCAGGAGCCGGGGGAGCGGGCGCCGGGGAGGGCGTGGGGGCAGGCAGGCTCAACGGGACCAACGAGGTCACGTCCCCATCGCTGGCGAGAAGATCGGCGAAGGTGGCCGTCGAGTAGTAGAAGTGCCCCTCGACGCCGTAGGTGGTCCCCCAGGAGTTGACCAGGTGCCACAGGTCGCTGGCCGCGTCGTAGCCGATGCACTCGTACTCGTGGCCGCCGCGGACGGTGGCGCCGGGAGCGATCGCCACAAGCCCGTTGGGGTCGGGGGTGTCGAAGCTCGTGTACCAGTCCGAGCCGACCATGAACGGGCCGGCCTGGATGGCGGTGTGGGCCCCGGCAACGCTCAGGGCGTGGACGTAGCCCGAGCACAGCCCGGCGTTCTTGGCCGCCTGAGCTACCGAGAGTCCCGAGGACCCGTTGTCGTTCGGCGGGTACGGGCCGTCACCGTCGATCGTCTCGGCCGCCGAGTACAGCGTCAAAGCCTCGGCTTCGTCGAGAACCAGGCCAGCGGCGAGCTTGGCCGCGAGGTCCCGATAATCGGGCACGGTCCCAAGGATCCCGGTGCATGCGTTGCCAGTACAGGCGCCGACGGCCCCCTGATCCAAAATTGGGATGACCCGGGACCATTGGACGCTGACCACGGTGTCGGCCTCGGGGAGCGCGTAGGCCAGCGAGCGGTCGTCGTGGTTGACGTGTCGCCCGAGGCGCTTGCCTGGGACGATGAGCTCGGGGATGCGGCGGACGGTGTTCATGGTTTCTCCTCGGGTCGTGGTGGGCGAACCCCTTTGCCCTCTGGCAACGGGGGGATCTTCAAGTGCTCGTGTAGATGGTCAAACCTCTCATGGATGGCGTCGTGCTCAGCGGTCACGTGGGCGGCCAGCTTCCGGTGGCTCTCGGTCACGTGGTCCTTGACATGTTGGACCTTGGCGTCAACGAACTTGTGGATCCGCCTGCGAACCGTCGGCCAGAGCAGGACCACGGCGATCGCTATCACCGTGTACTGGATGACCGAGGCCAGGATGTTGGGGGCGACGTGCGCGTTGTCCAACGGCCAGAAATCCGCGAGGATCCGCTGCCACAGCCACTCCCATCCGCAGGCGATGCCGAGTCCGACGGTGATCCCGATGACCGCGACCACGTACCCGATGACGGTCAACGTCTGCCACAACGGGATGGGCTTGTCCTCGACTGGCGGGGTGTCGACCATCAGCGGACGACGACCCCGAGCAGGATGCAGATCACGATGACGATCAAGATCACCACGAGCACGGTGACGACCTGGCCCGACTCGGACCGCTTACGGCCGAACCATTCGCGCCCGTGGTGCCAGAACAGATCAAGCGCGATCAGTGCCGCGGCAATGATGGACACCCAGCCAAGTACGGCAGGCTTGTCCGTCGCCCACCATCCGATCTGGATACCTCCGAAAAAGATCAGCCAACCGATTCCGGCTACTGCACTCAGTGGTCCCATAAGTTTCTCCCTATCCGTGGATGATAAGTACGACGACGGATGTCATGATCGAAGCGAACGACAGGAACCCGATCACGGCGAGCCCGATCCCCCATTGGTTCGATCCCTTCTGCTCGACCGCCACGTCCTTCTGTGTTTGTGTCTCGATCATGAACTGCCGGAACTCGGCCAGCGCCCGCACCATCGGATCATCACCAGCAGCCTTCTGCCCCTGTTGCTCGTATTGCACCTTCCGCAACTCGCCAATGTCGTTCAGGATCGGGCCGAGCGCGGCGGCAAGAGACGTCCGGACAGCCTCGGCGGTGATCGGGACCTGAGCCGCGAGCGTCTGCACGGCCTCGGCGGCCACCTCCGCCGCCCGCTGGACGGCAGCAACATCGACGGTTCGGATGGCGTCGATGCGAGCAGATTCAGCCGCTCTGATCTCGTGGGCAAACTCACGGCGTTCCTTGTCGAACTCACGCTGGAGTGCTTGTACCTCCCGGATACAGCTGAACCCGAGGTCCCGAAGATCGTCCTGCCGATCGACCGCCGCTGTCAGGATCGCGATGACGTTGGCGGTAGGGTCAATCACGGCTTGGCCGGACGCGTCGACACCAGGACCGGGAGGCGTGTTGCCCTTTACCATCAGGTCGATCCCTTCTGATCTGCTGGCAGGACGACGGGTTCGATCACTCCAGCTTGGACGAGAGCGGCGTCCTGAGCGTGGAGATGGCGCCCAGTCCGGCCGTTGCCACGCAGAGTCGCCACCGCGGCGATGCACGCGGCGACGGCGGAGATCATGGCGCTCACGGCGATGATGTCGTTGGCGCTCATCGGGCTACGTGTTGGGCTGCCCGTCGCGCCCGAAGTTGTATCGGTCGTATGGGCCGAAGCCCCCGGCGCCCGACGTGGGCTTGGTCACGAACGTCCACCCCCACTTGCCACTCGGGTCCTTCCACGGCGTGATGCCGATACACGGGTTCTGGTTCCCACTCTCCGCGTCGCCCGCGTCAAAGTTCGGGTGGTCAATGAGGTTCCCGTTCGTGAGCGACGGGATGTCGGCATACAGCGCGCCGTTGACGTCGGTCGCCATCAGGTCCCCGCTCTCGGGGTCAGTGCAGATCATGTCGTCCTCCTGGGTGCTGGTCGGTACGGGGTTGGGATTCGGGCCGGGGGCGGGCGGTGCGGTCCCGAAGAACGCTGCAAACTGCCCGCCGCTCCCTAGCCAGATGTTGAGGTCGAACTGGCCCGCGGTGCCCGGGATCGAAGCGGACGAACTGTACTGGTGCATGAGACACGGGTGACTGACGCTCCCCGGCTGCCCGTTGTACTCCGCGAGCCAAAGCCCGGCGCCCTCGGGAAACCCAGCGGCCACCTCCGACTGGTTGTCGTACTGCGGCGCGGCTGGGTCCTGAGCAACCAGAGCCGCCAGGTGAGCGGCGTACTGGGCGGGTGAGTCGCCCTGGGGCTCCTCGTCGTCGTCGGTCTGCGGCAGCACCCCGGCGATCTTTCGGTACAGCGCCTCCTCGGCTGACACGCTGGCCGACGCCTGATCCATGAGGTAGCCCGCCGTGGCGAAGCCTGCCGCTCGAGCTGCAGCCAGGTCCGCTGCGAAGTCGGGGTTGACGTAGCCCGTCCCCTCGTTGACTTTGATGATGGCGAAGGGCTGGCCACCCCCGAGTCCGCGCAGGTAGGTGGCGACCGCCGGCCAGTCGATCGGGTGGGCGTTGTTCGAGCTGACGTCCACCCCATAGTGCCCCTGGGGAGCACCCACGTTCGGGGGAGCGAGGTCGGTCTCGGTCATCGCCGCTGAGTCTATGGGGCAGCACCCGGGGGCGGTGGGAGGGTGTTTATCCAGGTCCCCGGGGTGCCTCTGGCCCTGGCCCCTCCCGTCATGTATACTAGTAGTCACCAAGCATTCCACCCCCAAGGAGGAACCCATGACCAGCACCGCCTACCGGCTCGGCATCGAGCGCGACGAGGACGACGAGCAGACGTTCTCCCGGTACGTCGTCACGAACGAAGCCGGGACCGTCGAGGAGACGTTCGAGATCGGCGGATGGTCCGACACGAACAACCAGGCACCGGTCGACCGGTGGCTTCTCGGGCTCGGGTACATCCGCGCCGAGGCCTTCGACCGCTACCCCGACGGGCCGTACTCGGTCGCCGTACTCCACCTCCTCGACGAGGACGACGTGAACGACGCGGTCCTCCGCGAGGTCGAGGCGGTCCTGCTCGACAAGGGCCACGACGAGGCGGTCAAGTTGGCGCGGCAACGGGTGGCGTCGTGAGAGGACTGACCGAGCAGTTTGCGAAGCTACGGGCGCGGGCGAAGACGGACCCGATCGGTGTTGACATCTCGGACTACTCCGACGAGTACTGCGAGGGGTTCTTGGCCGGTCAGGTGTCGGTCCTCGAAGAGGTCGAGCGGGACGACTTGCTCGGGCTCAGTCGGATCGTCGGGTTCATGTGCCAATGCGGCCACTGGTCGGTCACCCATCTTCGGCTGGCCAACGGTCTCCTGTACGCGTGTCCCGTGTGCGGTTGCACGGATATGAAGGAGGGCTAGTGAGCACCCCCGCGGACCGACGCGAGGCGATCGACAAGATCCTGCAAGCGATAGCGGACGCGTTCTACGACGGCTTTGTCGAAGTCGTGCCCGAAGAACTCGCCACGGCCGCGCTGGACGCCATCGGGTGGGATGCCTACCACGACCAAAGATCCCGCCTGGTCGCTTATATCGACGCCGCCGAAGAGGCGCGCTGCGGGGAGTACCACATGGACCTTTGGCCCGCCTGCACAGAAGACCACGCAGAGGGGCTGTCGCTGCTTGCCGATCTCGGAGTCGACGATTGCCCCGCCTGCGAAGGCCAGGGCCACCAGTACCACTCAGGTCCACCCGACAGCTTCGGGAACCGGGAGACGACTGAGGATCTGTGCGGGCGATGCGGTGGGAGTGGACGAAGGGGCGAGGATGGGTGAACCCGAGGTGGATCCAATAGGGGGTTGGAAGACCTTCACGCTCACGGAGGACCACGTCAAGCTGCTCCGAGCGGCCTACGTTCGCTGGGAAGAGACTGAGTGGGGAGCGCCCGCCATCGACGGCAAACGCCCCTATGGCAACGGGAACATCCACCGGGACATAGCCGAGATCCTTGGGCGCCCGGTGCTCTACGACACGGACGATGACGCCGCCTGGCGTGCTCCGCTGTGGGAGTTGCATAAGCAGACCGAGACGGCCCTACAGATCGTCTTGGCAACAGGCTCGTTCGAGCCGGGCGAGTACCGGTGCGGCCGGTACCACCGAAACTGGGAAAAGGTGAGCGCCCGGACAGGGGGAGAGGGATCCGATGGCTGAGTGCCCGCACGGTGATGCGACCTGCCCATGCCCGAACGGCGACCCGTGCCACTACGAAGGGCTCGACGCGTTCATGTGTCCGAACCCGCCGCTCGGATTCAAGGGCCTTGTCAATCCGCACTGCCACATGGAGGGTTGCGAATGGCACCTGAGTGGGTGCGCTGGACGACCAAGCCGTGAAGATGGCGTCTGCGGACTGCATAAGCTGTCTCCTGAAAAGACGGCGTTCCACCTGCCGGTTCCCGGTTCCTTTGAGTGGGCCTGCGGGTGGCTGCGCAACTACGACAATCTCCCCGAGTTCTGTTTTCCAGACCGAACACCGACAGAGACGGAGGACCGGTGAATCTTTGCAAGAATTGCGAGCTGCCGATTCGTTACCTGGGCGACGTATGGACCCACGGATCGTCCCGCTACGCCAATGAGTGGCAAGGAAGGCGCTGCATGGGCGGACTAACCGGAGCCGAGCCGTCTGACGCCGCTCTGAGGGTGCGCCACATCGAAGAGATCATCCGCAGCGGTGACCAGGGGCGCCTTGATGATCTGCTCTTATCCGATCCGTTAGTCCACGCACTCGTCACGATCGGGCGTCAGATTGAGATCGAGCATCGCTATGCCAACGACACGGAGGACCGATGACAAAGACCGAGAAGGAAAAGACCCTGGCCGCGGCGAAGGCTCAGGTGGCCGCGGCGGGGAAGCGTTTCAACGACGGGCGCGCCGTCGTCCTCATGCGACGCGCGGCCATGGACGACGCGTTCGCTCTGGCGATGTCGATCCCGGGCGTGCGCCAGGAGGACGTCGCCGAGTGGGCGGGCGTGACCCGGTTGACCGTGCGGCGGTCGCTCGATCGGACGGCGAAGCCGTGAGCGACCTGGAGCAGGTGGTGGCCATGCTCACCCGAGCGTCCATTCCTTTTCACACGCATCTAGCTGTGTCTCGGTCGACAGTCGATGCCCCACCGGAAGGGTCCACGCTCCTGTACATCCGCGAAGGTGAAGAACCCCCGTACACGGAGCAACCGCACCGTGGTGGATACACCGGGTTCTGGACTGAGATGGTGTTCGATCCCGACGGCGCCCTGTGGGCGGTATGGGCCTGGGAATGAGTCCTACGTCGGCCGGATAGCCGACAGCAGGACCGAGGCCCCGATCAGGACCGGCAGGCTCGAAAGATTCTCACTCGGGGCGCTCGTGAGCGAGGCGTGGGCGGAGTCGATCACCGACTGGACTGTCACCGCGATCGGCAGGAACGGGGCGAAGAGGAAGGCCCCCACGTCGGCGCTGGTGAAGTTGGCCGTGGCCGACTCGAGGATCTGTGACCCGACCGTCATCGCCCCGTCGGTGATCGACCGCGAGCCCGGGGGAACCGCCGGGACGGTGGCGTAGTAGCTCTGCTCCGGCGCGCCCAGGAGGTTCTCGTCGACCCGGTACTGGCTGTTCGTCGGGCTCACCCCGGCGTCGTTCGCCACCAGGGGTTGGGCGATGGCCCCGAGGACGAGGGGTGACGGGATGGTCTGGGCGAAGATCGTCTCGCCCGTCGCGAGGTCGATCAGGTCCTGGTCGAGCTGGAAGGTGATCTCTCCGTCGGGAGGGACCGCGCCGCCCGGTGGGGTCCAGAGCCCCAGGACGACGATGGTGGTGCTCACTCGTCCTCGGCGGCGGGCTCCTCGTCGGCGTCGACGGGCGGAAGGGGTCGGTGGTCGCTCGTGGTCCCGTCGGCCTGGACGGTGCGCTCGGTCAGGACCCGGTCCTCTTCCTTCTCCTCGTCGGCCCACGAGACGTTGTCCTGGACGGTGATGCCCTCGGCCTGGACCGTGCGCGGGTTCTCCGGGTCGGTGACGTTGTCCTGGATCGTGTGGACTCCGCCTGCAGGGACGGGCTCGGGTTGGGGCGGGAGGGCCGGGGGCGTCTCGCCCTCGGTCACGGTGACGATCACGACCGAGTTCGGCGCGGCCCCGGTCACCGTCACGCACGCCGACTCCTTGCCTTCGGGGTCGCCCTCGGGGGCGGTGAGAGCCACCGACCCCTGCTCCCCGGCGGGGAGGGTCGCCACGAGGCCGGCGAGGGGCTCGTCGATGATCTCCCACCCGGTCCCCTCGGCGTCGGTCTGGATGTCGACCTCAAGCGCCTCGACCTCGGCCGGATCCGCCGGCTCGTCCGCCAGTCCGTCGCCTTCGGCCGGGGCTCCGGATCCCGTCAGGGACTCGACCCCGTCGCCCGCTGGAGGCTGGCCGGCCGCCATCGTTTCCGGCGCGCCCTCGGCGGGCTTGCCCGCTCCGGTCAGGGCTTCGGTCGGGTCGGAGCCCGGTGGGCCGGCGAGGGGCTGCGAACCTGCTGGGGGTGTTCCTGTCGTGTCGGACATTCGGGTTCTCCTTATCGGGTGAGGACGGTGATCGAGATCGTAGCGAAGGGTTCGCCCGCGAGCGTGACGCGGGTCAGCTCGGGGTGGCGGGGGACGGAGTTCCAGGTGCAGGTCCGCATCCCGTCGCCGCGGACGTCGAGGATCTCCATGCAGTTGACCGGGACGCGCACCGACCCCACGCCGTCAGCGTTGAGCGGGACCTGGATCGATCCCTCGTCGGGCTCGGAGGACACCGCGGGCGCGGATTCCGCCGGCTCCTCGACGGCATCGGGAGCCTCTTCGGCCTGAAGCCCGTCATCGACCGGGGGATCTGATGTGGGCTGAGCCGCGGGGTCCGCGCCCTCCGCGGCATCCTCCTCCGTGCCCCCGTCCGCGTCAGGCTCGTCGAGGGGAGCCGATACGAGGCCTTGTTCGCCGTCGCCCTCCGCGGAGTTCTTGGGGGTCACGGCGCTGAGCATAGACCTGGCACTGAGGATCAGGGGTTGACCCCCACCAGCCAGTCGGTCCCGGTGTTCGCTCCGAAGCCGACCTGGCCCACGTGCCAGGGGATGACCGGCGGAGGGGCCGGGGATCGGACGAACCCGACCACGATCCACTCGGTCCCCGTCCAGAGGGCATCCCTGCAGCTGTTGCTCCCGCCTGACCCCGGATAGTCGAAGGGGGAGTAGTGGGACGACCAGCTAGCGCCATCGTCCGAACTGCTCATGCAGGTGATGTCGCCGAAGTTGGCTCCCGTGGCCAGGATCACCGCGAGGCCATCCCCGTCGACTACTGCGTTCCGGGGGAACTGGTTCCCGTCCATGGGCGTCGCTACCGCTGTCCACGTGAGCGTGTCAGGAGATATCTGCACGGAAGGGAGAGTGGGGCCGTCGAAGTTTGGCCCCGTGAGTACCCACTGGCCGCCGATCCAACCGACCGCCTCCGTGTATAGGTTGAGAGCCAGCCCACCGATGACGGCGAAGGTCGTGGTGTCCGTGGTGCCGGCGGCACCTCCTCCCCTGTAAGAGTTCCCCCACACCCCGAGACCAGACCCGTCCCAGGTGAATCCACCGTTCATGTACGTAGGGGCTCCTGGCACCGCCGTCCAGGTGACGCCATCGGGGGAGGTGAACGCGTTACCCGGATCAGTCGCCCAGGCCATGAAGATGTCCGGGCCCGCGCACCAGGCAAGCCAGGACCAGGTGCTGCCCGACGTTCCCACCGGCTGGATCGTCCAGGTGATCCCATCCGGGGAGGTGGCCGCCGTGTACCCACTCGGGCCGAAGTTCCCCACCGCGACGAACAAGCTCCCGTTCCAGGCGATGGCCTCCACCAGGTCGGTCGAGGTGAACCCGCTTCCGCTAGGGAAGTTCCACGTGACCCCGTCTGACGAATACATGATCGGGGGGCCCGTGACGGCCCCGAACCCACGGCCGCCGACGACGAAAAGACCGGCGCCCTCGGAGATGCACAGCGCCTGCGGGAAGGACGCGCTGTCGGCCGGGGTGGTCTGCTGCGTCCAGGTGTTGAGGTCGGACGTCGTGTAGACGGTGAAGTTACCCACGTGTCACGGGCCGGGCGTCGTCCCGACCACGACCCCGAGCTCGACGTGGACCACAAGATCCGAGTTCCCCGTGCCGATCGACGTCGTCTGGACGGTGATGAGGTCGGTGTAGGCGACGAGCGCGGTGGGCGCGACCGGGATCAGTCCCGTGCTCTGGGACGTCTGGTTGATCGTGTAGACCATCGTCCCGTTCACCAGCACCTCGAACTCGACGTCGGTCGAGAACACCCCGAGGTCCGCGGCGATGCCCGTGATCGAGCAGGCGTAGCGGGCGTGCAGCGGCGGGGAGGTGGCGAGACTAAGAGGCCCGGGCATGTGGAACGGGAGTTCGGCCAGCACCGGGCTCGGGACGAACATCCCCTGGGGCTCGGAGTAGACCACGCCGTGGCCGTGCTGGGCCTGGCTCACCGGGCCAGCGTTCGACGCGGCCAGGTGCAGCGGGAGGGGTTCGGGTGTTCGGTTCCTCTCTCGGAGGGACAGCCGGCGCTCGATGTTCTCGAACCGCGCCCGGATGGCGGCGAGGCCGAGGTTCGGCCGGGTGACGGGTCCTGACCCACCGAGCGGGCCGGTGTCGTTCGCCATCAGCCACCCCCCACGGTCGAGAGCGTCCCCGGAAGGTTCAAGGTGAACTCCAACTCTTCGGTCGGTGGGTAGAGGGTCAGGGTCACGAGGCGCATGTAGACCGGGCCGAAGGTACACCAGCCGTAGTTGAACATCACCGGGAGGACGTCACCGGTCTCGACTTTCCCGAAGAGTCCCGCCGGCCCGTCGGCGCGCATCTTCGGCGTCGGGAGGTTCTGCGGGCGTTGGGTCAGGGCCAACATCTGCTCGGCCGAGGCCTGGAGGGTGTCGATCATCTGGTCGGGCATCGCCGATTGCACGGAGTCGATGATGATCCCGCCGATACCGATCACCGAGGGGTTGGCCGTGATCGCCGATGGGTTCGACATCACGGCCTCGGTCGCGCTCAGGACCTCGACGATGACCGTCCCGACGGGGATCACCCCCGGGGTCTGGCAGTAGATCCCCTGTCCTACGTCGAGGGCGGTGAAGTCGATGTCGCCCGCCTGGGCCGTGGTCGATCCCTGGACGAGGACGGCGACGCCCGAGACACGCCCACCCAGATAGCAGGGGAAGTTGGCGAACCCGATCTCGGCCGACGAACCGGTCGAGCCCTGGCCGAGGTATCGGACGGCCGTCCCCACCTGCGAGCCGTCGACCGCGCCCTGGAGGTCGGTGACCTGGCCCAGGTCCATCTCGATCGCCGCGTTGTACTTGACCGAGCCCTTCGCCGGGGAGAACACCTGGAACCCGCGGAAGTGACCGGTCTCGTCGTAGGTCACCTCGAAGTCGCACGCGCCGATCGTGGGGAACTCGTTGAGCGCGTCGAGGATCCCGCCGTTGTCCGAGAACTGGTAGTTGCGCTGGAGGACGACCCCTGTGTTCGCTCCGATCACGGGGAGGTTCACGTTGGACTTCCCGCGTGTCGGGTCCTGGGCGTACTGGAGGATCTCGAGGATGATGAAATAGACATCGGAGCCCGCGAGCGTCGACCCGACCGACTCCTCGACCGTGAGTTGTACGGCGTCCCAGATGACCGAACCCCCCGGCGCGTAGAGCCGGATGTCGAGGTCCACCGTCGTCCCGGCCTCGACGAGGATCCCCGTCTCCAAACGCACCCACTGACCGATGACGGTCGAGGCCGTGATCGTCTCGAACTCGAAGTCCTGGACGGTCGATCCGATGACCGACTGGATGAAGAGCCCGCGCTGGTCGAGCGCCGGTCCGGGGGACGCGTAGGCGGGGTCAATGTAGAGCCAGGCGGCGAGGTCGAAGAAGGTCGACTCCTCTGGCGGCGCGGAGATCCCGGTGAGGATCTGGTGGATGTACGTGTCCTCGTTGGCGCTGGACTGGGTGAGCCGCGCAGCGTACCGACCGAGGGCCACGATCCCGCCGGCCCGGGCGTCCTCGATCGAACTCGTGACCCCGACCGGGACCCAATCGAGGAAGCCCTGCTCGAACTGGGGGTTGGTCAGGTACTCGGTGATCACCGGGCCGAAGTTCCTCGTGGAGAGGAACCAGAGATGGCCCGAGCACGTGAGGTGGACCTGTGACGCGTCGTAGGTGGCCGAGATCGGGAGGCCCCAGAAGATCAACGACTGGTCGCGCCAGATCTGGATCTCACGCACGGCCGGGATCGCCGACTGCGGGAGGAGGTTCAAGAGGCTCGGGTCGAGGATGTCGATGTCGATCAGGACCGATCCGAGGTCGTCAAGGTCCCAGTCGATCTGAGTCGGGACGGCCGTGACGATCTCTCCGTAGGCGACCCCGAACTGGTCGCAGGTGATCACCTCATAGTCGTGCAGACCGCTCGGCCCGGGGACGGGCTGGGGCGGCGGGAGTGGACGGTAGCAAGCGACCGAGACCACGACGCGGGTCAGGCAGCGGACCGAGACGAAGACGATCGGACCGAGGAGCCCGTCGGTCGTGTACGAGACGTCCGGGGAGAGCCGTGCGAAGTGTTTCCCCACCCCGACCGCGTCCGTGGTCAGGGCCGTGTCGCTCACCGAGACGGCGTGATCGAACAGAGTGTCGGTAGTCAGGGCCGTGTCGGTGGTCGGGCGCGCCAGCACCACTCCACCCCCGCACGAGTCGGTCGTCAGCGCGTCGTCGGTGACGATGCTCGGGAAGACCGCCCCCTCCGAGGACGAGTCGCCATAGGGAGCGTCCCCGTGGGGATCGGTACCGAAGGGCACTACCCGACGCTCACCGCTCTGGACATCTCCTGCCACGTGGTCCCGTCCCAACGAAACAGGACCGAGGTCTGAGAGAGGGCCACCGTGTCGGTGGGTGCTCCCGCCGCGACGGTCACGATCGGCGACGTCGTGGTCACGCCCGCGCCGAAGGCGCAGTTGGAGGGCCACGCGTAGGTGCGGCCACCCGTGGCATCTTGCACGAAGGTGACCCTCAGGAGTTGACCCGGCCGCGGTGAGTACCCTGGATACTGGTCCTCGTTGTAGAGCGAGTTGACGATGGTAGTGCTCGTGGCGTTCGCCTCGAGGTTGACGATGACGTCCCCCATCGCCGCGTCGATCGTGACCGCCCCGTTGGCTGTCAACGTTTGGAACTGTGGGGGCAGCGCGAGGAACGGCGACCAGCGGAGGAAGGTCTCGGACGTTGGGTCGAGCGTTAGAACGCCCTGGTACACGGGCTCGGTGTTGGGGAACGGTGGCTCGATGGAGAACCCGTCACCCACGTTCCCAGCCATCCCGTCGCTCATTAGAAGTCTCCTCCGAACGCGTGCACCTGCATGGGCTGGTTGGCGACGAAGGACGTGACGATGAGGGAGGAGGTGATGAGGGCATAGGGGGGCATGAGCAGGGCCGGGTACGGGCGGGCGAGGCGCCACGGAGCGACCGTCGTTGAAGGGGTGATGCCGCCCGGCACGAGCACGGTGTCCTCAAGCGTAAAAATCCCACCTCGGTCGAGATAGACACCGACTAGTCCAGCCACGGTCTCACCCGTAGCCATGAACACCAGTTGCCTGATCTTCGTCCCGCTATTACCCGCGGCTAACAGCACCTGGCCGTGCGTTGGGGTGCTTCCCAGCGTGTCAGCGGTGAGACTCAGGGTCACGGCAGCCGAACGGACCTGGGCCGACGCGAACGCCGGGGATGGGTTGATGGACGTTCCCATTGTGGCTCCTTAGAAGTAGTTTTGGTTGAGGAAGGGAGCGATGAGATCATCTGCGCTCAGGTCGCTGTCCGGCACGTTGCCCCCGGTGTTGGCGAATCCCAGATAGACCCCCGAACCGCCGTTGGTCATCGTCACGTTTCCGGCGAGGAACAGGTTGCCGATTAGGTTCAGCGCCGAGTCGAAGGTGATCGAGTAGCAGTCCAGGGTGCAGTCAGTGAACGACGACAGAGCCGCTGTGGGAAAGTTGAGGATCGTTCCCGTCTGCCCGCTGACGAAATCGCAGTTGGTCGCCCGGAAGTGGGACGTGATGTCCGCCTCGAAGTTGATTGGCGTCGAGCTGGCCGGTGCTCCGTCACACACGCACCCGACCATCCGCAGGTTGAGTCCGATCGCCCCCGTGACGGCGTTCACCCAGGCGCCGGACTGTTCTGAGCTGACCCCGATGATCTCCGTCCCGCGCCGGTAGGTCCCGGCCCCGAACTCGAACATCGTCCCCGAGGTGTTAATGATGACCGTGCTGATCATCTTGTACCCACCCCCGGCGCAGAGGACGGTCGCCCCCGTCACATTCGTGGTGCCGCCGATGAACGTGTGTTGCTCGGAGTTCGAGTGCCCGATGTAGTAGGCGTTCGTCATGTTGTAGAAGTCGCAGTCGAGAACCACCGACTGATCGTTGTTGTCGTCCGGTCCCGATGTCGTCCACGCGATCCCGTTCGTCGCACTCCCGGCGCTCGAGGATCCGAAGAACACGCTCTTGACGAAGGCCCGGGTGTTGACCAGCAGGATCGGGTTGCCAACGTTGAACTGGAGCAGGTAAAGCGGTGCGCCGCTCGAGTTCCCGGCGACGTTCATCTCCTCGAACGCCGGGGAGTCACAGTCCTGGAGCCTGAACACGGCCAGACCCGCGAGCGCCGTGGTGGGTTGAATGAACGTCAGCCACTTACCGTCCCCGTAGATGCGGAACCCGATCACGTTCTCCACCGTGAGCGTGCCGCTGATCTTGTACTTGCCGGCTGGCACGTAGACCGGACCGAGCGCGTCTGACCCAGCGTTGGCCGTGGCGTCGTTGATCGCCGCCTGGAACGCCGCAGTGCTGTCGTTCACCCCAGTCGGATCGGCCCCGTAGTAGAGGACGTTGAAGATCGTGGCGCTGTAGTCGAGGGCCGTGGGGCACGCCTTCCACGTCGCCGGCAGGTTGTGGGCGACCGCGGGGAAGTTGACGGCATCCTCGGCCTCCCGCACCATCGGCCCGGTCAGATCTCCCGACGTGTAGGGCGCGACCAGGTGAACGATCTCGAACCGGTCAGACAGAGCGTCAAGGGTGAACGGTATGTAGTCCTCGCCAGTGAGGGTGGGCAACGGGGGAACGGGGGCCGCGCCGAAGGTCAGCGTGGTTCCGCTGATACCGGGGTCAGCCCCGAGAAACCCGAACTGGTTGTTGACGCGGACGCGGGCCACGGATCAGATCCACGCCGAGTAACTGACGACGCTCCCGGGGATGTTGCTGCCGCCCGCCCCGCTGATCGAGACCGCCCAGACCCCCGGGGGAATCGTGAGCCACGGGGTCTGGAGGTTCCGCAGGTAGTAGTAGCTGCGTTCCTCCCCGTCGGTGATGGTCTTGTTGTAGAGGTCGACCACGAGTTCGGTCGGGATCGGATCGAGGGCGGGCGCGCCGGCCGGGAGCGGGGGGACGAGCAACTCCATGTCGGCGACGCTGACGATCTCGATGTGGAACGGACCGTCCCCGCCTCCGGTCACCTCGATCGTGATCACCGCGTTCTGGGTGGCGGTGTTCCCCTCGTTCGTCACCATCGCCACGTTCGACTCGAACGGTGCCTCGTTGGGGACGGGCGAGTATTTCCGGGGGTCCTGCGCGTAGATCTCGATCTCGGCCTTGAGCAGCCACACGACGGTCCCGACGGGGAAGCCCGGGTACCCGCCGATCGTCACCGTCTGGTCGCTCCCTGACGCGGTGGCCTCGTTCGACATCACGACCTCGATCGTGGACGTGATCGAGACGACCACGGTGCCGGGCGGGATGTTCGTCCCCGTCACCGGTTGCCCGATGTCACCCGTCCCGAAGTTCGCCGACGCGCTGACCAGGTTCTCCGAACTGCCCGTGGTCACGGCATCGGTGACGGTGCGCGACAGGGCCTCGGTGGCGTTCTTCATGGCGAAGCCACAGTCGGTCATCACAAGCTTGCCCTGGTTCGAGTTCCCCGAGCGGATGATCGAGACCTGTTTGGGGATCACCTCCTCGGCCAGGAACGTCCCGGTGGTGCTGATCAGGTCCAGCGCGCCGGCCAGGAGGAGGCGAGACGCTTCCCGGGCGGCCTCGGACGCGCACTCGGCGATGAGGGTGAAGACCAGCGATCGGCCGCGGTAGTGGTTGTCCGCCGCGATCTCCCCGTCGGCCGAGGGCGTGTTGCCGATCCGCGTGAGCATCGTCTGGCGCATGTCCGGCGAGTCCCACCCGGCGATCTCCCCGTCGAGGTACCAGAACGACCCGTTCTCGTCGGCGACCCCGCTGTTGACCGAGACCGCGCCGTTGACCAGATAGGTCGGGTAGCCGGCGCTGTTCATCGGATCGTCCCCGAAGCGATCGCCCCGACCGCGTTGCTACCGGCCCCCGTGGTCGTTCCGGGCATCCCCTTGATCGTGATCTTCTTCGGCTTCTCCCCGTCGATCTTCAACTGGCGGAGGATCGCCGTCTGAGTTTTCTGCTCGTCGAGGAGTTGACGGTGGTTGGTCATCGCGTGGAGTGATGCCATGTCGACGTGCTTGCCGACCTGGCTCGACCCGTCGCGGCTTGTCTTGTTCCCGGCCGTCACATCCTGGTGGTTCTGGTGGGCCATCGCTTGGAGGTACTTGCGGAGTGTGATCGCCTCGGTGAGTTGCTTGAGCTGGGTCGCAGCCTTCTTCGCCGCGTCAGACCCCGACGGGCCGGCGCCGAAGAGGTGGGCGAGCTGACCGGCCGCTGATCCGGCGCTTTCGTGGTTCTGCTTGGCGAGTTTGGCGACGTCCTTGAACCAGTCGACCGCCTTCTGCTTGTCCTTCGGTGCGATGTGGAGGTTGAGCTTGTTGAGCTCGGCCTGGGGGAGGTTCGCGTTGTCCCGGATCCCCTTGGCCAGGCCCTGCATGGTTCCCTTCCCGTACTCCTGAAAGTGGATCGAGGGCGAGAAGATCCCGAGCACGGACTTGGCCGCCGAGAGGATCCCGTGGCCGACGGACTTCACGGCGTCGGTCGCCAGATGCGCGGCCTCCTTGATCCCCTTCCACAATCCCATCACCAGATCCTTCCCCGCAGCGAACGCCCCCTTGTAGAGATCGAGGGCGGCCCGGCCGACGGCGTTGAGCACGGCCTCGAGGACGCCCTTGGCTGCGTTGACGATGTCGCTCTTGACCGAGACCACCATATGGACGAGCGCCTTCCAGGCCTTCGACCAGTGCCCGGTCAGGAGCGAGACGAAGATCTCGAAGATCCCGAGCACGACGTCCTTCGCCACCTCCATGACGCCCTCGACCGTCCGCCACGCGACCTTGACCACGCCCACGATCAAGTCCCAGGCCGCCTGGAAGACGCCCTTGACGAGTGCCCACCCGGCGCGGAAGATCGGGATGAGCAGGTCGAACAGGGCCTTCGAGATGTCGGTCGTCACGTGGATGAAGGTCCGGACGACGGATTCGATCAGGCCGAACAGCCCGCGGGTGATCCGGGTGATCTCCCCGCCGTAGGTGTGCCAGAAGTTCACGAGCGAGTGCCAAAAATCCACGACCCATTGGACGATCGGGTCGAGGAAGTCCCGCCACGCGGCCTCGAGACCGCCGACGAAGTCCCGTGTCGCGTGGTCAATATCGGTGAAGGCCGCCTTCCAGTGCTGGGCAACGAATTTCACGGCGACGACGATCCCGAGGATCGGCGAGACGATGTCCTTGAGCGGACCCGGGAGCGCGTCGAAGATCTTCATCCCCTCTTTCAGCCACGCCGAGGCGTCGCGGAAGGCCTCGGTCAGATCCTTGCCCACGACCTTGGCGAAGGACTTCACGTCCCGTTCGACGTCCTTCCAGTTGATCCGTTTGATGTCGTCGCCGAGCTTGTGGACCTCGTCCCGGAAAGCCGGGATGTGCTTGTAGGCCTCGAACACGCCCACGGCCAGCGCGGCGATCGCGGCGGCGATCAACCAGATCGGAAGCCCGGCGACGTCGACCGCGAGCAACGCCGCTGCGACGGCCATGAGTGAGCCGACAACGATGCCGGCAAGAACCCCGGCCAGAGCGATCATCACCTCCTTGTGTTTCAACGCCCACCCGAAGCCCTCGGTCAGAAGGTGGACGAACTTCTGGATGTACGGGAGGAGCATCTGTCCGAGCTTGACCGCGACGTCCTCGACGGACGCCCGGAGCACGTCGAGCTGTCCGAAGAGGGTCTTGGCGATCGCCGCCGCCGCGTGGGCGAGCGCGTTGTGTCGGGACACCGCCGCCGTGGACTTGTCGAAAGCGGTCACGCCACCCGCGAGCACGTGCCCCATGACCTGAGCGGCGCCGGTCCCAAAGAGGGTTTGCAGGGCGAGGTTCCGATTCTGCTCGGTCATCGCCGCGAGCCGTGGGCCCAAGGTCGCGATGACCTCGCGGAGCCCGACGAACTTCCCGTGGACGTAGAGGGACGACAGGCCGAGTTGGTCGAGGAGCGCCTTGGCCTGGGTCGATCCCGCGACGTTGTCCCCTTGCGCCGCGGTGAGGGCCTGCTGCGCGAGGGTCTGCTTCCCGACCGCCGCGGTGACCGCGTCCTGGGCGTTTGACATTTTGATCTGCTGGGCGAGGGTGTTCGTCCCCGACGCGGTGACCTCCTCCTGGGCCTGCTGCTGTTTGAGCTGGGCCTTGGCGACGTCGGCGCTCGCCGTCGTGAGTTTCGCCTGGGCCGCGGTCACGGCCTTCGTGATCCCCGACGAGGTCGCCGACGCCTGGGTCAGGAGGTGCTCGAGGGCGGAACTGACCTGCATCGCCCCGCGGCTCCCGAGCGCGGCGACCGAGGGGAGGGCGATGATCGAGGCCGTGTCCTTCAAGGTCGGCGCGAGGGTCCCGAGTTTCGCGTGGAGCTTGTCGATGATGTTCGAGAGGGAGTCGATCGGGGTGTTCGTGATCCGGGCGGCGTTGAAGAGGAGGTTCGCCGCGCCCGCGGCGTCCTTCGTCCGTATGCCGAACGTGAACAAGGTCTGGGCGAGGGTCGAGGTCGAGGTGTTGAGATCCTTACCCGAGGCCTTCGCCAGATCCGACGCGACCGCCATGAACCGGGTCGCCTGCGTGGCCGAGAGGGTCCGGCCTTCGACCCGGGCGAGTTGGGCCGAGACCGGGGTGTACGCCTTGAGAAGGGTCTCGCCGGAGAACGCCGAGGACCCCATCGTGTTGAGGAAGGCCGTCCCGATCTTGGCCGCGGCCTTCGCTGAGATGTCCGCGGTTCCCGAGAGCTTGGCCTCGGCGCTCTGGAAGTCCATCGCCATCTTCGCCGTGACGATGGTGACGGCCGCGCCGGCCGCGAGGGTCCCGGCCACGATCCCGCCCACGACCGAACTCCCGCCGCCCAAGAACGCGAGCGAGGACTTGAGCTTGCCCTCGGCCTCCTCGGCGAAGCCCGCCGTCGACGGCCTGAGCCAGATGATCCCCTCGCCGACGATCGTCACCCGGTCGGCTCCTCGGCCCGCGCCGCCATGCCCTCAGTCGCCGCCTTGCGCTGGAGCGCGAGCTGGCGCTGCTCCCACGCGTTGGCCACCATCTGGTCGGGGTTCAGCCCGAGCGCCTGCGCGCCGGCCCGGACCGACCGGTCCTGCCCCTGCGCTCCCTGCATCTCGTCCTCCGGCCAACTGAGTGACTTGATCACGTCCGCTCGCTCCTCGTCGTCCCAGATACTCCCGACCCACTGGGTGAAGATGAAGTTCGCCAGCCTCGGCCAGGGGACCTCGAACGGGTTGAGCCCCTTCTCCAAGAGCAGCGAATCGATCCACGCCCAGTTCGTTTGGGCCCAACTCGTTAGGAGCTGGACCCCTTCCCAGGGACGCCCGTGGTGACCTCCGCGATCCACGCCACGATCTCGATGAGCTTGTCCATCTCGACCTCGTGGGTCTTGTCCTCGCAGCAGGCCTCGAACCGCGCGTAATCCACGGGCTCCATCGCCTGGCGGAAGATCTTGAAGATCGCCCCGAGGTCGGTCCCCGCGAGTTGGAGGACGGCGAACGACGTCACGCGGTTGGGGTAGCAGACGAAATCCTCATGCCCCGAGACCGTCGCGTCCGTCGGGTGCTTCCACTCGATCCGGAACTGCTCGCCCGAGTCCTCGACTTCCCCCTGTTCGACCTCGGCGTTCTTCGCCGCGACCTCGAACACCTTCACTGGGCTCATTGCTCTCCTCTCGTCAGGCGGTGATGCCGCCGGCTTCGTTCGTGATTGCGACCATGGCTTTCTGGACGAAGGGGTTGGCCTTGGTCCCCGGATGGTTGACGTGCCCGGCGAACACCACCGTGCCCTTGGACTTGAACCGGAGGACCTTGGCCGTGACCGGGTCGATCGGGTGCGGGGGCGTCCCCGAGACCACGATGTCGAGGAGCGAGTAATTCTTATCCCCGACGGTCTTGGCCGAGTAGATCCCGATGCGCGGGTCGTCGCCGAACTCGAAGCGGACGTTGAGCGAGCCCCGGAGACTCTGGCCAGATCCTCCACCACCCGTCCGGTTGCGTCCGGGACCGACCGGGCTGTCGGCCTTCGACGCGGCGAGGATCTTGTACCCGAACTCCCGCCAGAGCGGACCGACGGCGGCGGCCGACGCGACCAGGTCGCCCGGGAGGACCTTGACGTCGACGTGGTCGATCGTGATCGGCGAGCTGTCGCTCACCGGTTGCTCCCGCAGCAGCCGGCCCGAAGGTGGTCGGGCGGTCCCTCTCCGCGCAGCCCCTTGAGCGTCACGAGCCCCCCGACGAGCCAGCCCTCGAGCTGTGGGTGGTTCGATGGGATGTCCCCCCACCGGAGGGGACGCAGCGGGCCGACGCCGCACTGGGCGAAAACCCGGACGCTTCCCGAAGCTGGAGGACTCACCGGACCAGCATGGACCCCCGGACTTCCCGAAACGGGCTCCGGGGTCCTCCCCTATATTGGGCGTAGGGTAGACCCGATGCGAGATTCATTCTGGACCCGGTGGCCCGATCCCGACGACGGGCCGCTCTGGGTGGGCGTCCACGTGGCCGGGCGGGCAGGCGTCTCCGCCATCGTCGGGCTCGAGATCTTCACCGAGCCCCCGTTCCAGGCTCGGACCGATCCGGGGCCCGCCGCAGATGTCCTCGGAGAGGCCGCTCCTTGGCCCCCTACGGCGCTCCGGGCCTCAGACGTCGGGAGCGTCACCATCGGGGACCTGGTGGACCGCTACCTGGCCCAGGAGAGATCTGGGGTCGATCTGGCCGGAACAGGCAGACGAGGGAGGCCCCGGACGTACGGGCCCCACCACTGGCAGCGGGTGGCCGGGTGCTACCGCCAGGCGGTCGAAGAGGGACGGGCCCCGGTGGTAGCGATCGCGGAGCGGTGGAAGATCAGCCGGTCGGGCGCGGATAAGTGGGTGGCCAGAGCGCGCCGGGAAGGCGCTCTCGCCCCGACCTCAAAAGGCGACCCGGACCTCGGTGGAGAGCCCGGCGAGCGGGCCTGACGGACCGACCGGCGTCATCGGCCCGACGAGGATCTTGTCCTGGGCGATCGGTCCGACCGGGGGGTTGACCTTGACCCCGCCGAGTGAGGTCGCGGCGAGTGCCGACCAGACGATCAGCCCGTCGCGCCAGAGCCCCTGGGCGGCGAACTCGAGGGCGTCCCCGTCGGGGGGAGCCACGGCAATGTTCCCCTGGAACTGCGGCCAGGGATTGACGACCTCGACCTGGTAGACGATCACGCGCTGGGCGTACTTCCCCATCATCCCGTCCTCGAACTGGTACTGCTCCTGGCCGGCCTTCCCGAAGTGCATCTTCTCCAGGCGGACGATCAACTGGGACTGGGGTGGGTCGGTGACGTTCCACCGGCTCTCCGCCCCGTGGAGGAACACACGCCGCTCGTAGGGATCCCCCAGGCCGTAGGAGTCGAGAACCTTCCCGGCGATCGCCAGCAGCGTCGCCGCGCTCGAGGTGACCTGGTCGACGTTCGGGATCCACTGGCCCGGTGGGAACGTGATCGTGCCGGTGAGGTCGGTCATGGAGTCATCCCTTTTGACCGATGATCTGACTCACCGTGCGCCCCAAGTGCCGCAGGTAGCGTCGGAAAATGCGGTTGCGCGCCCAGTCAGCAAGCAGCGTTCGGATCGGCTGCTGCGCCGGATTCAGCCAGGTGCGCTGGTCCCCGTCAACCTGGGTGACGAGGTTCGTCCAGTTCCACCCGGTCAGGCGTCGGTAAACGGCCCGATACCAGTACGGCGGATCGGGGTGGCGGGCGGTGTCGTCCCACGTCACGGCGTGAACACTCCATTGGTGATGTGTCCGTGCCAGTACGACCCGTCACGGACGGTCTTGCCGCCGCGGATCACCCAGCACTCCACGTCGATCGAGGGCGTGACCGTCAAGAGCGGCGGAGTGCCTGATACGTCCCACATCTCGTGCGGGGGCTCCGAGGCCCGGTCGGTCGTTCGCCACGAGAGGTTCCCCGGATGCCCCGGCGTCCCGATGCGTGAGTCGGGGGGCAGTTCGATCCACCAGCACTCGCGCCCGTCGATGTCGCCCGGCGGGTATCGCCACATCATCCCGGGTTCCCGGGGTTTGGGGGGGAACGGCTCTACGACGAGTAGCTGGGTGCTCACACCTGCCGCCAGACGTGACCCTCGTCGAGGTAGCCGTGCCAGCCGTCGCTCGTCTTGTCGTCGCCGGCTGTGTCGCCGATGCTGTTGCGGATCTCGAGGCTTCCGTCAGGGCACTCCCGGTAGGTGTGCGGTGGGAATAGGACGTGCTGCACTGAGCGTGCCCGGGCCGGGGCGTCGGCGTCGCGGGCGTTCGGCTTGAGGAAGAAGCAGGCCTCTTGCCCCGGGCCGTTGTAGCCCGTGATGGGGCCGCAGTAGTCGCCCGGGTGCTCGAGCTCGGGAAGGTGCCGCTTCCCGTCGACCTCCACGATCGGCTGGAGTCGCCGGCCCTTGGTGATGGGTTCGCTCACGGCGTGGGGAACCCGGTCTGCTCGCGCCCTTGCACAGAATTGGGACTGAGAAAAGCTGCCCTGCGCCGCAATTTAAAGGGGTTCACACTGTTGAGAAAAATGTCGACCATCGGGACGCCCGTCAGATCCTCCCGTATGTACGCGAGCGGATCACCGACCAGGATCGTCTCGCCCTGCGACGCGACCGAGACCACGCGCTGGGGGAGGACGTTCGAGGTCCCGGTCAGCGCGAGGATGAACTCGGTCGCCAACGCGATGCACGCGGCCTTGCCCATCGCGCCGGGCGACTGGCCCCAGTCGTAGTCGATCCCCCAGGTTCCGGGCTCGGTGAGCGGGAGTTGTAGCTGCTGGTTCCACGGCCACGCGCCGACGTTCTGACCGGCCCCGTCGGTGTTGCGAATCAGCCGCCGTCCGTCATAAAGCGTGTAGTTCGAGTTGGCCGGTGGCCAGGGGCCGAGGCTCGTCCCGTTCACCATCACGTCGTTGATCCGCTGGACCGGACCCTGCAGGACGACCTCGGAGAGGTCCTGTCCGTTCTGCCACCACCCCATGCCCACCGCCGACCACGCCCACCCAGCGGCGAATCCCCACGCCGCGCCGTAACCCGACATCGACGAGTAGGGGTAGAGGTAGCTCTGGTTCCCGTAGGCCCCGCCGATCGGGGTCGGGCGGATGATCGAGCGGCCCGACCGGTACTGGCGACCGCTCAAGCGGTAGAGGGTCTCGGTGGCGGCGAGGATCATCGTCTGGCGGTCGACGTCGGTGACGTTGCGGAGCCGGCCGGCCGGGAGGTCGTCCTCCTCGCACCAGGGGTTGAGGATGTGGACCGACTGGGCTTGGCCGGCGGTCGCCGGCAGGGCCACCGTCACGACGCCGTCTCGTACACGACGCCCGAGGTGGCGGGGAAGACCAAGTTGCCCGTGAGCGCGAAGGTCTGGCTGTCGTCGAGGGCGAAGCTGAACGCCCCGGACGAGATCAGGTCGATCGCCGCGCCGACGTCGGTCGCCGAGAGCGTGAGGGTGTTGGCGGTGACGGACTGGACGAAGTAGACGGTGTCGGCTGCCAGGCCGCCGGGGATCGACGAGGTGATGCCGGGCACGGTGAAGCACCTGACGGGATCTCCTATCGACCGACCGTGGCCCGGCGCGTAGATCGTGGCCGCGCCCGAGATCCCGATCGCCAATTGCTGAGCGCCGACAAGAGGAAAGCCCCCGAGGAAAGCCCCTCCCGTTTGGAGGTCGAAGAACCCGATCCAGGTCACGGTGCTCCCGCTCGGCACGGTGAAGGTATCGGCCGCGGTGCTCGAGTCCGTCCCGTCGGATCCGGAGAACGTGACGAGCTGGCGCGCCTCGACCCCCGTGCCGTTCGTGATCTCGCCCACGAGTCCCGCCCCGGGCCCCGGGTCCTGGTTGAACAGGGCCATCCACATGGCGGGATTCGAGAACGGGCTGTCCCGGGTGACGGCTGCGGACAGGTCCTCGAGTACCGAATCGGTGAGTCCCACTGGTTCTCGATCCTATGTGGTGCCGAACTTCGGCGGGTGATTACGCGGCGAGGAGGAGAACCGTGCCGGCTGCCCCGGCCGAACCGGCTGCCGAGCCCGTGCCCGAGAGCGCCCCGCCGGCACCACCGGTCGCGGTGACGGTCAGCCCGTCGACGGTCGCGCCCGAGACGGTTCCCGAGACCACGACCACGAGGCCGCCGCCTCCTCCACCGCCGCCTCCACAGTTCCCGGCCGTCGCGCCGCCTCCGCCCTTGCCCCCGTTCGCCGAGATCGTCCCGGTCCCCGAGATGCTCAGAGCGATCAGGACGACGACACCGCCGCCACCACCTCCGCCCCCTCCGAAGTTCGTGGCGTCACCGCCGCCTCCACCGCCACCAGCGCCGCCAGTCGCCTGGGAGATCGTTCCCCCGGCCTGGCCGACCGCAAGCAGGGCGTTGGGGAGCGAGCGAATCGAGCCGTGCGCCGCGGTCATGGCAGTCACCGAGGCGTGGACCCCGGCCGTGCCACCGCTGCCGATGCCGGCCGACCCACCGTTGCCACCGAACGAACTGGCGGGCCCCGCAGCGCCGTTGGCACCGTTGGTCGCTGAGCCCGCGCCACCCGCGGTCGCACCGCCGACGATCGCAGCGGTGAGAGCCGCTCCCGCGGTTCCAGCAGATCCCGTGCCGAGCGCCCCGGCGTTCCCGTTCCACTCGATCGCGCCGTTGTGAACCACCGGGCCGTTGCAGAGGATCCGGAACCCCGCGGTGATGATCGTCACCCCGGCGTTGATCGTGCATCCCGCCAGATAGAGGTCGCGGGTCAACGTGTAGACCTCGCTCGACGGTACGAGCCCGAGAATGGTCGTGGTCCCGTCGAACGTGACGACACCGTCCGAGCCGTCGCCGTAGACCCCGGGACTCGTCGGGACGAGAGCATCAGGGGCGTAGACCGGGACCTGTCCGGGTACCGGCTGGGACGCCCAGAGGGGTGGGTTCGCGAAATCGGGCATGGATCCTCCTCGGGATCAGTTGGTGGGAATCAGATCGGAAGAGTCTGGTACCCGGGCTGGAGCGGAGTGGGCAGCTCGAAGTCCGCCATCTCGTTGCACCAGGCGATCGTCGGGACCGGCTCGCCATCAGCCGGCAGAGCGGTGACGCGCCAGTCGTCGGCCGGACCCGTGCCGAAGTTCGGGTTCTCGATCGCCCAGCCCTCGAACATCGGGCCGGCTTCCTTGTTCTCGATCGTGCGCGCTCCGTGCCAGAGGAAGGCGCGGAAGATGCCGGTCCGCACGTAGGCCGATCCGGGGATCTCCGCCGTGCCGGCCGAGGGGTAGGGCGTGGTGCCCTGGTAGCCGGTGCCGCGCACGATCAGCTTCGACCAGACCTCGATCGAGATCCCGAACGGGCACTCGACGGCGAGCAGCCGCGGGTACTGGTACCCGATCGTGGACACCGCCTGCGATCCGAGGGTGAGCGTCAGGGCCGCCCCGGTCTTGAGAGCGATGAAGTTCATCCGGGCCTCGGTCGCCGAGAAGACCTCGGCGATGTAGTTCCCGGCGGGGAGGATGAAGAAGGTCAGGGTGACCGTGCCGCTGGCCGTCGCCGGCTGGCTGAGCGTGAGGTCGGTCTGGGAGTTCGCGCTCAGGACGAAGGTCCCGGTGGCGATCCCCGTCCCGGTCACGGTCATGCCCGCCGAGACCCCGTCAGTGTCGAACGTCCCCGTGGTCGTGACGTCGGCCGAGGTGCTGGCCGTGGTGCACGAGGCCACGGTGAACCCGGCGTCGGTGATCGGGCGCCCGACGTCGTCCGCCGTGAACGCCGCGTCGGCGGCGGAGGTCACGATGGCGTCGTTGATCGTCACCACGCCGTCGGCAAAGGCGCGCCCGGACGATCCCGGCGCGGTGATGACGGCGCCCTGCCCGACGAGCTCCAACTGCTCGGGGTCCCAGTCGCCGAGGGTCACGCCGATCGTCCACCGCTTGTACCGGTTGCAGTCCTTGTACGAGATCACCGGGACGCCACACGCCGACTTGGGGGTGATCTCGACGCCCTCTTCGAGCTCGGGCTTCATGTCGATCTTCACCAGCGGGCGGTCGTCTTGGATCATCGCCGACGAGGAGCTGACGATCGAGCCGTCGGCCGCGAGCCGGGCGAACCGGTATGCGCAGCCTTGGATTTGCACTGGACCATTTGTGGCCATGGTTGCTTCTCCTTACGTGGTGGACGTGTCGACGGCGACGGCTGCCCGGAGGAGCCGGTTGGTGAGCAGAGCGTGGGACCGCTCGACGCGGATGTCGGCCGAGTTGTGGTACAAGGCCGGCGAGATCTCGCGGAGGTCGGACGGGTACGAGACGATGTCGCCCTGGAGGTGGAAAACCATCTCCGTCGCGTAGGCCCACTGGACGACCGACCCCGTCGCGTTGCCCCCGACCCCCGGAAGCGTCGCATCGATCCCCGTGGCCGCTCCCGTGGCCGGGACGCTCAGGACGGCGGCGGTGGGGCTCGTCACCGTGAGGATCACCGCGCCGGCCGGGATGTGACCCCCGGCGTCGGTCTCGTTGATCGGGCGGCCGATGTCGAGGTCCGTGAAGGCGGCCGAGGCCGAGGTGATGTCGGGGCTTCCGTCCGTCGTGACCACGTCGGTCACCGACCGGCTCGCCTGGTCCGGCCCGGTCCCGGGGTAGCCGTAGCCGGGGACGATCAGGTTGTTGTTCACCGTCCGGATGTTCCCCGACGGGTCCCGGAGGTACGGGTAGACCTGCGCCCACTTCTGGACGAGGTAGCACGAGGCGTGGATCATCCCCGTGCCGGCGTCGGCGTTGGCGATCGACTGGTCGAGGGCGGCGAGCGAGTCGCTCAGGCTCTCGGGGGTTCCGAGCGTCGTCCCGGGCGGGGCGAGGGGGTTCGGCCAGGCATCGATCGTCCGGTGGGGACTGACCACGGCCGTGCTCGGGCTCGCCGAGAGGTGGTAGTTCGTCGGGACCTGTGTGCCCGTCCAGAACTCGTACTCGGCCTGCCACGACTCGTGGGCGAGGAGGGCGCGCTGGCACCGCTGGAGCCGCGAGGCGAAGTCGGTGTTCGGCCACCCGAAAAGCGACCGGCTGTCGCGGCCTACCGCGACGAACGGGTCGTACCAGTAGAACGGCTCCTGGTTGGACCCGGTCTGCTTCGTCGCACCCGATGCCAGCGCAGAGCCGACGGGCGGGACCGTGCCCGGGGCGAAGACCGACATCGACTCGGCGTTGCCCAGCTCGGGGAGGTACTGGATCGCCTGCTCCCAGCCCTGCATCCGGGCGATGCCGTCGTCCCAGGTCTCGAACTCACGCGTCCACTCGGACATCTGCTGCTCGAGCGCCTTGACCGTGTCCTCGAGGCTGTCTGCCTCGCCCGGCTGGTCGTCGTCGCCCACGACCCCGTCGCGGTCGTAGGCCTCGAGTTGCTCGGCCCCGGACTGGATCTTCTCCAACGCCGCCTGCCGGCGGGCGTACATCCCCGCCAGGTCGATCAGCGACCGGGCCTCGCCAAGGAGCGAGAGGGGCGGTGAGACCAGCGGGACCGGAGTCTCCAGGGTGAAGTCGAGCCCTGTTACGGCTGAGAACTCCTGGACTGCCATCTGGTCATCACCTCCCCTCGTCTTCTCGTGGTTGCTTGGGCCTCTGCCCCGAGAGGGGAGGGCTTACAGGCCGGACCCGACACCGAGCGTGATCGACACGGCCGCACCGTAGGTGCCGTCGGCGGCGACGGTGTGAACGCAGCGGAGGGACTGGAGCCCGACGAACGCAGGCGATTCCCATACTTCCTCGAAGTTACGGAATCTGTTACTCGAGTTCAAGATCGAGTCCCGCACGAGCCCGATGTTGAGCTCGCCCGTCGTCAACCCGAGCCACGTCCCCTCGGCCCACATGAACGAGACGACCTTGGTCCGGAACGAGGTCGTCGCTCCCTGTCCCGGGTAGTCCGGCAGCGCGACCGGGGTGGCGGTATTCGTCCCCCCGGTGTTGATCGCGCCCGACCCGATGACCGGGAAGAGCTGGGAGATGTCCGACGGCCCGTCCAGGTAGAAGAACGGGAGGATGTTGCGGTCGGCGAACCAGGAGTTCAGCTCCTCGTCCGACAGTCCCCAGTTCTCCGCTCCCCCGATGAAGGACGAGATGTAGTCCGAACGCATGGCGTTGAGCGCCCAGGCCGGGATGCCCAAACGCAGCACGGCGGCGGGGTCCATCCGGTTGTTGTTCCGGTACATCGCCGCCATGTGCTCGAACTGGGCGAGCAGTTGGCGGGCGGTGCCGAAGGTCTTGGCCGCCGTGATCAGGGTCGACCAGCCGGTGATGTAGTCCAGCATCGCCGTCTCGGCGACGCGGGCGGCCAGGGCGTTGGCGAGGCGGATGTTCGCCTCGACCTGCTCGGGGAACGTCCGCGCCGTCAGGTTGCCGAACTGGAGGGACGTGTAGACCGAGTACACGTCGTGCTCGACCTGCGTCCCGTTCGCGACGTCGTAGGTGAACTTGACCGAGTTCGGCGGTCCGGCCGCGTCCTGGGCCGCGGTGACCTTCCCCACGGGGCCTCCGAGGTTGGTCGGGTTGCGCGAGGGCAGGTAGAACGTCAGGCCGGTGGCCGAGGCGGTGGTGGCCGCCGACAGCACGAGGGTCGTGCCGTTGGTCACCGAGTTGATGATCGTCCCGGCGGGGATGTCGGTGCCGATGATCGGCTGCCCAACGTCGGCGTCGGTGAATTCAGCGGTGGCCGAGGTCCAGGCAGTCGAGGTCGCGGCCACGCCGTCGGCGAACGTCCCCGGCGCGACGGCGTTCGCCAGCGTGTTGAGGTTGGGCGGGAGCACCAGCCGGATGCCTCCGCGCTCGGTGATGAACCCGGGCATCGATCCGAGCCCCGGGCGGTCCGAGACAGCGAGGACCAGCTGGGGGTAGTACGGCTCGACCGGCGCGGCCAGGCCCCCGGAGGCCACCAGGGCCTCTGAGTCGGTCACGGCGATGCCGCCCCGGCTGATCGGGACCTCCCGGCTGAGGTTCCACGGGTCGCGGCCCATGGCATCGGGTCCCACCACCCGGTCGATCATCTGGCGCACCTCGCGGCTGTCGCTCATGTGGCGGAGGTCGCGCTCGGGCGGAGGGTCGTCCTGCTGGTAGGAGGCGATCAGGACTTGCTCGTCCTCGGCCGCCGACTGGCCGATGGTCCGGTGGCGGGTGACGAAGGCGTCGACCAGTTGGCGCATCGAGGTGAACTCAGCGCCCATGGCCATCCCGGCGACATCTCCTCGGTGGACGAGATGGCCGCGGGGACGCGGGGCCTCGGGGGTCCCGGCGGCCGGAGCGAACTGCGAGGGACGGTAGCGCCCCAGCTCGCGGGCGGTGATGGTCGTTCCGGGGGCGGGCGGGGTGTTGGCCGTGGCCAGGGCGGTCGCGGCCGTGGTCAGGGCCTCGACCACGGGGGCAAACCCACGGGCCATGCCAGCGGCGGTTGCCTCGGCGTAGGAGGCGGCGGCCTCGTGGCTCAGGCCCTGGAGTTCCGGCGCCGGGGGCGGGGTCAGGTCGCCCAGGCGGGCGAGGGCGTCGCGCCGGCGGGCGAGGGCGGCGTCCTCGTCGGCGGGCGGTGGGATGGCGGCCACGTCGGCTGCGTACTGGACGACGGCCGCACGGTCCTCGTCGCTCAGGGCCGCCAGTTCCTCCAGCTCAGGGCTGGTTTCGGGCTCGTCGGCCGCGGCCATCCGGGTCGCGGCTTCGGTGCGAAGAGCACCCACGCGCTCGACGATCTGCTCCGCCCGATCGATGTCGGCATCGTCGCCGGCACCCATGATCTCGGCGCTCTCGGTGAGAAGAGCCGCCTCGACCTCGGCCAGCTGCTCGTCGGTGAACTCCGACAGGTTGCCGTCGTCCGGCCATGCCGGGAGGCCTTCGGCGACGAGGGCGACGATGCGACCCTGCTCGTCGATCTGACCGAAACGGTTCTTCAAGGACTCACCCACGACGGGACCTCCAGCTCGAAACGGAACTGACCGGCACCCTGTGGGTCCGCACTTCTCCGCCGGCCGGGCCGGGGTCCTACGCGGGGACTGTGTCCTTGGGCTGGAAGTAAAGCACACGGGCGCGTCCCGTGTCACGCATGGTCAGGTGATCGTGAGCGTGTCGGGCGCCTTCACGGGCACCGTCGGGTTGTCGATGATCCTCATGCAGGCTGCGTAGACCCCCTTCTCGAGCGTGACCGTCCCGCCCGGCCCGACCAGGATCCCGGCCAGGAGAGTCCCGACTTCGGACGTGATCCAGAACCCGTCGACCCAGTCGCCCTCTACCGGCTGGGACCGCGGGGGAAGGCCGCCGTAGATGAACTGGAACTGGACGACGTCGAGGGACGTGTCGGGGTTGGCGCCCTCGGTGATCAACAGGTCCACCGGGATCAGGAACTTCTCGAGCGAGGACCGGAGTTGGTGTTGGGGCATGGCGTTAGCTTCGCACCACCAGCAAGGCGACGGGTGCGACCTTCCCGACGCGCCACTGGCAGACGGCCGGCCCGACGTGCCACTGGCCCTGGGCGAACCCGAACCGCCACTGACTCTGGGCGAGCCCCAACTCCCATCCGATGATGCCGCTCGCGACCCTCACCACGAACAGCACGGAGTCAGCGGTGAGAGCGTCTTCGGACAGGGCTCGGGCGATCCCGGAGTGTGCTGACACCGTGTCGGTCGTGAGAGCACTATCGGCCAGGATTCTCGCGAAGGTCTGGACCAACTGGTCCTGCGTCAGAGCCGCCTCGGTCAGGACCCGGGCCAGGGCCAAACGCGTCGCAACGGAGTCAGCGGTCAGCGAGGCATCGGCCAGCGCCCGAACGAGGCCGGCGAGCCGGGCCGCGGTATCCGTCGTTAGCGACGAGTCGGCCGTTGTGCGCGTGCGGGGAGACCCCGCGGCGACGGCGTCGGGGGTGAGGGAGGTGTCCGAGACAGACGAGGTGAGATGGATCGTGCGCCCGACCCCGTCCGAGGTCGCCGCGCTCTCGGACAACGAGCGAGGGAGTTGGACGTTGCTGCTCAGCGCGTCCGAGGTGAGGGCCGAATCCGAGATGGTGGCCGAGATGTTCCCGGCGTTGTGCGCGCCGAGGAGCATCTGTCCCAAGAGGCCCTGCCCGAGCAGGCCCGCCGCCATGAGCTACGTCCGCTTTCGGGCTGCTGCCACCTTCTTGGCGGCCTTCTTCACCGGGCGCGCCTTCTTCGCCGCCTTCACGGGCTTGATCCGGCGCTCGGCCCGCGGTGGGGGCTTCGTCTGAGCCAGCGTCTCGTCGTACAGCCGCTTCGCCTCAAGTGCCGCCGCCTCCCGCTGCTCACCCTGGATCTGGGCTATCCGGCCCTCGCACGCCTGGAGAACCTCTTGGGCCTGCTGTCCCGCCGCGATCACGCGCATCTGCTTGTAGGCGATGGACTCCAACTGGGTGATGTCGGCTATTCCGCTGAGGTCTACTGGCATCTCGTCATCCTATCTGGGGCTAGTGCCGTAGGCGGTGGTGCCGTAGCTCATATCATCATCCGGCGAAGTTGTACTTCTGGACGGTCCTTTGGACCCAGATGCGGGGCATTTGCGCGGTGGTTCCGCCCACGATTGGCGCTGGTGTCCCGGCTACGGCCATGCTGGTGATCGCCGCCCCCGTCGTTGCAGGAGTCCAGGTGTAACCCTGCTTCCCGTAGGTGGTCGCCTCTGTGTTGAGTTCTGTCAGGGAGATCCAGTCCACGTTCGGCTCATCGGTGCGTGTCGCGACCCCGCGGACCGTTGACACCGTGGCGCTATTGAATCCGACCGCGACCCAGTACGAGCCGGGAGCGAGCAGGTACTCGTCGCCGCCACTAGCGAGAAGGCCGAGGCTCGTGTTGGAGCTGAGCGCCACGTCAGCCAACCCGAAGTCACAGATGACCATCCCCGGATACGACCCGTTCGACGTATCGAGCAGGAACGCCGCGTACATAAGGTTGCCCTGCTGGGCGACGACGCTCACGCCTACCCCTGTGATGAGCTGCCATTCGGACGCGTAGTAGCGCATGGCATAGACGGTGTTGGCGACGGGGGTGAAAGTCCCCTCGATGCCTTTGGGCGTCCAAATGCCGCCGTCGAGAGCACGCGGATACGGAGTCGTGCGCCCCTGGAGCCAACGCTGGCCGCTGGCAGCGATGAAATCGGGGTTGGCGGTGGTCGGAACCGACTGGTACGCCTGGAGCACGTTGCTGGCGATGAGGGCCGCACCCACGTCTCCGGGGTGGATGTAATCGGGTCCCATCCACATCACGTCGGCGACCGGGGAGACCAGCGACGTGATAGAGCCAGTGGCGGCGTTCTGCTGAAATGCCGCAAACCCGGACGGGTTGATGTTGCGGTTCATGTTGACGGTCCACGTCGGGTAGGTGCTCCCGCCGATAGTCACGGGCGACCCTGCGGCGACCGAGGTCACGAACACCACTTCGTTCAGGTCCCCGACGTTGTTGCACGAAATCCCGAGCTGCTGTCCCGCGTACGGAGGCAGTTGGTCGCCTTGCGTCGTGGTGCGCTGACCGACCAGGGTCACACTTGACGACGTGCTCCCCGTGGCGAGGATGGATGACCCGAGGTAGAACGACTTCTTGTTGATCTCCGTGGCGAAGTCCGCCAGCACGACGTTCGTGTAGGCCGGGGTGATCGGGCCGATGGCGGGGAACCCACCCGCTGGGGCTGTCTGGAAGTTCGTGACGACCCGAGCGAGAGCAGCGTTCAGGGCTGGGATGTTGGTTACCGGGTCAGCGGCGCCGTCAAAGTCGGGGACGACGAGGGGCTGCGTCACCAGAATGACGGGTGATTGGTACTGCGCATCGAAGTTGATTGAGTCGAACTGGAGAACCGGCGTGCCGCCGCTTCCGGTGCCGAATGTGAATGTGATCGTCTTGCCCGCGTCGGCGGCGGTTGTCTTGATCCTTACCAGGACCGGGGCATTCAACCCGCACCACCCAGCGCGTCCCACCGTGGTGACGGCGCCGAGTACGCCCGCGGCGCTCGTGCCTCCCGCCGTCACGGTGCAGCCCGACGCGTCGAGGTCGTTGGTGCCGACGAAGATGAACCCCACCATGCCGCCAGGGTGCGTGGCGGGGAAGGTGTAGCTGAGCGCCGAGTTGTTGACAATGGATTGTCGGATGGTCGGCCCGGTGTTGCCACCATTCTGCGTGACCGTCGTCCAGGTCCCTGAGTACGTGATCGCCGCGTCGTCGGAACGGACGATGGCCCCCGCAACCCGTCGCTGGACGACGGCCGATGCGGCATTTATGATCGCCGCCTTTCCCTGGGTGGCGAAGTTATTGGGGATCAGGTTGTAAGAGACGCTGGTAGAGGGGGCCGTGTTCTGTCCGACCGTTGTGAGAACGATTGTCGTGAGGTTTGACCCGTTCCAGGTCACACTTGCCACCTGGGCCGCGCCGCGGATACCAGCGCCCAAGAGGTAATCCCCGACCTGGATGCCGTTGCCTCCAATACGACCAGCCAGGTAACTGCCAGTCGACGAGAGATTGGTCGAACTCGTGAGAGTCCCCGAACCATTGGCCGACGCTGTGAACGGCGTGAAGCCGCCACCGAAGGGATAGACCACGTCGTTTATGCCGTGCAGCCCGACGAATGTGGGCAGGCTCGTGGCCGGGAGGGGCGGATTGACCTGGCCGCCGAGTTGGTACGCCCCGCCAGACTGCGCAGCGAGACCGACGGCCGTGGGCGGAAGCCAACGCTGCAACGCTGTGCCCCACCCACAACCGTCAGTGTCGGTGGAGAGGAGGCGGCCGCCCCCCTGGGTAAAAGAGGTAACCGAGTCAGGCGTAGCACCGAGCGCCGCCGCGATGCGGGAGGCCACATACTTCGCCTGCATCATGGGCTCGGGTAGTCCGAGGTCCGTGGCGCCCATGTAGGAGTGCCCCATGAAGTCAACCGCGCCGGGGAGCGGGAACGGCGTTGAGTTCGCCTCAATGATCGCTTTTACATTCGCCGTGGCCGAGAGCAGCGGGACAGCGTAGGTCGATCCGGCTGCTGCGAGATCGCCGCCAGGTGTCGCCGTGTTCAACGGGTACCGAAGGTCGAGCTGCCCCACGGGCGTGCTGACGTACGCGTACCAGACACCGGAGAAGTAGATCCACTGCTGGACCTCACCGAATACCTTGATCGTGGCCGAGGTGGTCCCCGCGACGTTGAGTACGTCGCTCCCACCCGCCGCCACTGTGAAGATGGTCGCTGGAGTGGTGGAGACGGTGATCTTGAATCCGACGACGGTGCCATTGGCGGGAGCAGCCGGGAGCGTGCCGGTGAACGTCCCCGCCGTCGTGTTGATCGGGTAGAAAAGGTTAGCCAGGGCGGTGAAGTTGGCCGTTTGCGTGGCTCCCGGTGTCAGCGGTGGAGTCGTCATTGCGATTGACGTGCCGGTGATGGTGATGCCCGCGCCGCTCGTGATCGAGCCGATGCCCTGGATCTGCACGAAGGTCAGGGCGGTGGTTCCGACCGTGATCGCCGCTGACTGGTTCATCACCCAGGTGGTCGAGAGGTTGCCTCCACTCGATCCGCCGTAGATGTAGAACGCATCGCCCGGCGCCATCTCCGCTGCCTGGTTGTAGTCGGTCGCCCGGATCAGCACCCACGCGGTGCCGACTGCCGCCACGGTCTGGACGACGTAGGCCCCGTTGTGCGCTCCCGCCACCTCGTTCTTGACGAGAACAGTCGTGCCGATAGCGGGGTTGCTCGTCCCGTCGATGACGAGCGCCGCGCCCGTAAGGTCGACGCCGGTCAGTGTTGCTCCCACCCCCGACGCCCCGTTGGCATAGGTGTTGGTCGGAAGGGCTGCGGTGGTTGCGAGTTGGCGCGCCGCCTTGTAGTCGGCCCCATCGACCAGAGCACTCACGAACGCCGTGGTGGCGAGTCTGGTGCTTGAGTCAGAGATCGGCGGCGTGGGGGCGGTCGGTGCGCCCGTGAGCGCAACGCTTGCCTTGATCGTCGGTGCCGGGAACGTGCCGGTGAGGTCGCCCCCGGCCGTGAACGGCGGCATGGCGATCGTGAGCGTCTGGTCCACGATGTTGCCGGTCGTGATCGAGGTCGTAGCCGTGGCCCCAGTTCCTTCGACGTAGATCTCGGCCAGCAGGAGGTCCGTCGTGAAGGTCAGAGCGGGCTTCACCGGGTAGTTGGGGTTGGACGAGGTGGCGGTCCACCCGGCCGTCCCGCAGGGCGTTCCTTGCAGCACCATGACCCCCGTGCCCACGCGATAGATCACCACGTCCTTGCGATCGGTCGTGCTCGCAGCCGCGATGGCGAGCGAACCCACCGCGCCCACTGAGTAGGCGGTCCCAGCGACGGCCAGTATCCCGGCCGCGACCTGGACGGTCATGTTCGGTGAGGACTGCGCGGTCACCCCGCAACCGCTGAGGACCCCGCCACCCGCGGCGAACGCCGTGATGGCCTGGAGGCCCTGTGTGTCGAGCCCCGCCTGGGCCGGGAACGTCGGTGGGAGTTCTATGTCGGGGAAGGTCAGCATGGGCAGAATCGGTCTCTACCAGGACCTACGATCCCGAGATCGTCTCCGTGAGCGTGAGCTGATCGCCGATGCTCGACAGCGTTGCCGGCGTCGTGAGCAGCGTGTTGAAGAACATCGTCCCGGTGCCATCGGAGACGACCATCGAGTTGAAGACCCCGATCGAGCCGATCGTGACCGGCAGCGTATCCGACCCATTGGCGGTGAAGATCGGCGTCAGCGTGGTCGTGGCGGCCGAGGCCGTGTGCGCCCACGGGCAGATCTGGCGAACCAGACCCCCGCCTGACGTGGTGATCTCGGGGCCCGGGAGGACTGTGTTCGTGCATGCTCCCGCGGATGTCGGCAGAGACGTGGTCGATGTCGAGAGGCCGATGACCCAGGACGGGGCAGGTCCCCCGATGATCCCGTAGACGCCGGCCGCAGGAGTCGAGCCCGCCGCGCCGCCCGGAGTGGCGAAGTTGTACCAGCGGTCCACCGTCAACACAGGAGGCGTCGCGTTGGTGTTGGAGATGATCTGCGCCCACACCGCCCCGCGGATCACCCGCATGTTCGTCCACGCCGTGGTGCTACCCGGCGCCGTCTGGTCGTCCAGCGTCATGCTGGTGGCTCCCGGTGCCGTGGTGCTGGTGCCGGACGTCCCGCCAGGCCCCCCGAAGGTCCGGGCCTGAGTGTCCCGCCCGTTCTGGGTGATCAGGGCGTTCATCTCGAAGTTGGCCCCCGGAGCGATCCCGTCGTCGGGCGGAGGTGAGACCCCCGGAGGCCCGGCCGTGGTGAAGTGCGTCATCTCGACGTCGGCCGGGCGACCCTGGGGGCAGGCGAAGAACTCGGCGACGAGGCGCTGGGTCTCGGGGTTGTTCGACCAGACCCACTCCGGGGTCGTCGCGGGCTCCGAGTGGTTCTTCCACACTCCGTCGGCCGAGACGATCACGAGGACGGGCTCATGGCCCGGGAGGTGCGTGACGCCTCCCAGTTCGTAGGCCGCGTGCTCGACGTGCCGGCGAATCGCCTGACCGTTGACCTGGGGGTCGACCGCCTGGACGTAGCCGTGGTGGCCTTCGGGGAAGTGGTCCTTCCCTGTCGGGATGTAGACGTAGGTCACGGCCGGTGCCACCCCGTCCCAGTCGCAGAAGGTGGTCTTTGTGGGCTTGGCATTCCCGAGTTCGACCAGGATCAGGTCAGCGTCGATCGGGAGCCCGTCAGGCGTCGGTGCCCCCGGAATAGCTGGTGCGACCGGGGCGGCGGTTGCGGTCTGCGTCATGTTCTTCGGGCCCTCCTGGGTCGATGTTGGCGGATGGTACTCGCCGAGGTCAGTCGGCGGATGGATGGAGTCGGACGAAGATCGTCTTGCCCTCGGTCCGGAGGGCGGCCGTGTCGAGCTCGACGTCGAACGCAGACCCGCACTCGGCACACCGGACGGCCAGGGTCGCCTCCCAGTGGTCGATCGGGCCGGTCTTCTCGTCGGCTTCAAGCGTGACCGCGGCCACGACCACCCGTTGGTTGAACAGGTTCCGGTGCTCGCAGGGCTTCTCCGCCGGCTCCCAGTCGACCTGCTTGCCACCGACCATCGCCACCGCGGCCACGCCGCCCAGGTCGGCGATCTCCGCCATCGCTGCTTCCGTGCCCGCTCCCACCGCCGTCGCTCCGTCGCTCATGCCGACAGACCCCGCAGGTCGGCCAGCACGCTCTCACGCCGCTCGCGGGCCCGCATCGAGTCCATCTGGTGCTCGAGGCGCTGCAACCGTTCCTCGGGAGGAGCCCGGTGGACCCGTCCGGCCGCGACGAGCGAAAGAACGACGTCGTGGTCCTCGGGGTCTACCCCGGCGCGTGCCGCGTGGGAGTCGATGACCTCGGCCCCGGCCGCGATCAGGGACTCGCGGGAGATCGGGAACCCCGGCACCGGGACGGCCAGGCAGGCGACCATGTGCAGCGTGCCCGCCACCGTCCGCCAGTCACCCGAGAGGTTCTGAGCCCGGAACTTGGCGATGTCGGTCTCGGTCACGTCCGAGCGGAGCGAGCCCGCCACCCAGATCCCGAAGTCGTCCTCGCCCGCCTGGATGTCCGCCATCTGGATCGCGCCGTACCCGCCGTCATAGTGGGCGACCGCCCGGCGTTGGTCGAGGTCGGTCGTCGCGTGTCCGCAGCCCATCGTGACCTGGCCCGCCGGCACGACCTTGCCCTCGGCCGTCTTGACGTGGCCGGTGGTGAAGTACGCGTACGTCGGGGAGTGCGGGGGATGGACCGTGCGTCCGGGGAACCCCGTGTGCTTCGAGCCCCAGTAGGCCGCGTGGCCGTAGACCCGGCCGTCGTCGTCGACCGTCAGCGGGCAGGCGTAGTGCCCGTCGGCCTGGCGGACGAGGCGGGGATCTCCGACGTGGAACGCCGGGTCCTCGAACCACGCCCCGGGAGGTGCGAGCGGGCCCGCCGAGGCCACGACGGTCGAGGTCTGGGCGTTGGCGATGGCGATCGGGGTCTCGGGAAGCGGCACGTCGGCGAGGGTGATCACCGCCTGCTGCAAGGCCGGGGTTGCCACGATGGTGGCCGCGCCGATCGTGAGGCTGGTGTAGCGCATCCACCAGTCGTACAGGTCGGGCTCGCACTCGTCGTCGTAGCCGTCGTAAATCCCCGAGGTGTTGATCTCGACCTCGACCACCTCGACCGTGACCGCCCGGGGATCGATCGAGATGAACCGCTGGGTCTGCTCGGTCACGAGCAACTGGGCGAGCTGGCCGTGCTCGTCAGTCCCGAAGACCCCCGCTCCTGCGATGGCGTTGTAGCCCTGCATGTCCTGGCGCTCCATGGTGTCGATGCGCCCGCAGGTGACCGCGCCCCAGTGACCGCCCTCGTCGTGGATCTGGAGGCGGAGCGAGACCGGAAGGTCGGGGAACTCGCAGGCCATGGGCATGATCTCCCGGCCTGGATCCTCGTCGGTCCGCAGGCCCTCGACGCACAAGATGGCGTGCCAGGGCGCTCCGGGGTTGTCCACGAGCTGTGGAAGATCCCCGCCGGCCGCGACCATGGCGAACGGGGTCTCGGGACCGTTCGAGACGAAGGCACCCTTGCGTCCGATCGTCCCGTCCTCGTTGACCCAGGACTCGTCCCAGACCTCGGGGTCCCAGTGGATCGCCATCTCGACCTCGAGGTCGTCGAAGGCGGCGAGCTTGACCTTGATCCGCGGGGTCTCGCCCTGGCGTTCGCGCAGTTCGGCGAGCTTCTCCGCCAGTTGCTCGCCGGTCTCGATCCTCGTGATCGTGGTCGTGGTGTCGGGCGTCTCGCAGGCGACGACGTACTCGGTGAGGCGGGCGTTGTCCGGGTCGTGGAGGATCGAGTCCTCGGTGAGCAGCTCGGCCATGCCGGCATCGTCCAGCTTGCCCGTGGCGATCAGTCGGACCACCAGGGCTTCGCGCTCGTCGACCACGGTCATGTCGTCGAGCTTCGGCAGGTCCTCGTCCTTGACCCCGGAGGCCGAGAGGTGGGCTACCAGGTGCTTGAAGATCCCGGCCCGGTCATCGAACCAGTCGGCGTCTTTGACCGAGACCCCGCGCCCGCCGTTCAGAACCCCGATCCCGCTCGAGCAGGCCGTGGTGTTGGCCGCTCCGACCTTGCCGTCACCATCGACCATGTGATGCGGGAACGAGTAGGCCGACTTTGTGTCCTGGTCAGCGTCCGAATCGACCCAGGCGTACATCTGGCGGTACTCGGCCTTGCCGTCCTCGTTGTTGAGGTTCTTCTCCTGGGCTCCGCCGTCCCACGCCGCGTCGGTGGTGTCCGACGGTCCGGCGCTCAGCGGGATCGCTCCGAACACCATCGGACCAGGGTCGGGGCCATCAGCCACCAGGGCAGTGATCCGGCCTCGGTGATCGACCGCGGCGTGGCGGCCGCAGGCAGGCAGGAAGTGATCTGCGGGCACCCCGGGGTGCTCGCGACGCGTGAACGGACCCCACATCTGGCGCATGGTCATTGCCTCCTCGACGTTTGGAAGTCTGGCACATCAGGTCGGTGGGTCGGCGGTATCATGCTGCGGCCTGGCCCGAATCGAGGCCGTCGACCTCTTCCCAGCACTGGCAGTTGATCGTGTTCTCGTCCGAGCCCGCCGAGTCCCCGGGGTACATCATCTCTTCGCCGTCGACGATGAATGGCTGGCCGACCGGGACCTCCTGCCCGTCGGCGTCGGCGTGCCAGGGCCTCGTGGTCTCTCCCAGGACGCTGTTCCACGAGTGGGTGGCGAGCACGCCCGTGGTCGAGGTCACGAACTGCGAGACGTCGCCCGAGGCCGAGTTCGCAGCGGCGAGGGCCATGCCGGCGACCACGCCCCCGACGATCGCCGAAGACGTGGCCAGGACATCGGCGATGTCGTCCGATGGATCGGTTGAACTGGCCGCGGCGTTGTTCATCCGCTGGCCGAGATACGCGCCCGAGGCGATGGCCGCGGACGCGATGGCGGCCGAGATCGCGTCGGCATTCGAGGGCATTCCGGCGGTCGAGGTCGAGACGTTCGACGACGCCACGACCACCGCGTCGTCTGCCACGCTCTGGGCGACGGGCTGGATCTGGGCATCGACAAGCTTCGCCCACTGGTCCTGGTCCCAGACCGTGAACGCCACGACCCCGGTCAGGCCGGCGGCACGGCCCTTCTTCGACGCGGCCGTGACTGAGAGCTGGATCCCGTGCGCACCGAGCACGCGCAGGACCGCGTCCCGCTGGGCGTCGAGGGCGCGGTCGACCGCCGCCTGGAGTTGGGCTGCCCACTCGTCAACCTGCGCGGCCGGGATCAGTCGTCGGCTCATGCGGCCACCTCAAGGTTCCGCATGATGGCCTCGCTGTCGCGGTCCCAATAGTCGGGCTCGTACGCAGGTACGCACCAGGACGAGACCGCCTCGGCGAATGCCTCTTCACGGTCGGTCCGGCCGTAGGGCGTACAGCCTGCCGGGGTCCAACTCCATGGCACCAGGCGGCACAGGACATGCCCCAACTCGTGAACCACGCCTTTGACTCCCACGCCGAGAGGCAGCACCACGGTGAGACACCGCGCAGAGATCGGCAACATCCACTGGTGCTCTTCACCGACGATGTGCGGAAGATCCTTGTAGTGGGCATCCCAGGGCTCGTCGTCGAAGTCGAACGTCGTCAGGTCGTAGTCGTGCAAACCCACGAACGCCGGGTCGATACCGATGGCGACGTCGACGTCCTCCACAAGGTGACGCCACCCTTCGGGCAGCAACCCCAAGGCGATCCCCACCGTCGTGCATTCGGGCTGGCTGGTGAGCCGCCTCATGCCGACACCCTCGTCCGGGCCCGGGTTCCGGAGTGCGGGACCCGCCTCTTCTCCCACTGGCGCTCGGCGTTGCGTCGAAGCTGGCGGTTGACCCGGTCGAGCATCATCACCCCGTCGAGGTGGTCGATTTCGTGCTGCCAGGTTCGGGCGGTCAGGCCCGTCCCCTCGCGCTCCATCTCCGTCCCCTCGATGTCGAACCCGCGCATGACCACCCGCATCGACCGGGCCACCTGGAGGTCGACCCCGGGCATCGACAGGCACTCCTCGCGCCCGATCTGCTCGCCGTCGGCCTCGACGATCTCGGGGTTCACGATCGCCCACTCCTTGGCATCCTGGGTCCAGACGAAGACCCGACAGGGCTCGCCCGCCTGGGGGGCGGCGACGCCCATCCCGTGGGTCACGCGCATGGCCTTGACCAGTTGGTCGACGAGGTACGCCAGCCCGTCGTCGAAGGTGGCGATCGGGAGGCAGACCGTCGAGAGCAGCCGGTTCGGGTGCAGGAGCAGCGGCCACCCGCTGTTGAGGACGTCCGTGTCGGTCCTCGGTCGCCTGCGCGATGCCTTCCCCATCAGACCGATGCCTGCTCAAGGGTCGAGAACCGGGCGGGGTCGATCGGCTCGGGGTCGGCGTAGAGCCATGCCCGGGCGGCCTCGATGGCTATGCACGCCGCCTCGCTGACCACGGCCGGGGGGTCTGGATGATCGTCGGCCGTCGCCCACTCCTCGATCTTCTTCGCCAGATGCTTGAGTTCGGCCAGCATCAGCTCGTCGGTGTTCCCCACGATCCGCTCGACGATCTCCCTGCCGAGCACCCGCGGAAGCTTGGCGTTGGCGACCCCCGAGCACGCGGCGCGCTCGGCCTCGGAGAAGGCGTTGCCGCGGGACTTGCTCCGGAGCTTCGCCCCGACGCGCTCGACGGCGCGCTCGGCGACGATCTCCGCCGCCCCTGCTATGCGTTCGGCGAGGGGAGTGGACGTCCGGACGCTCGTCGAGGAGTCCTCGGCATCCTGGATCGCCGTCTTGTCAACGACCGCCTCACTCTCGGCCCCGGACGTCGAGGCTGACGGGGCTTCCTGGCCGATGAGTTTGGACCCGGCGGACTGACCCGGGACCACCGCCTTGCCCGCCGAGGCGTCTTGGATCGGGACCGCCGCGTCGTCGACTGGGCCCGCTATGACCTCTCGGATCCGGCCCAGGCGGTAGGCGTCGACACGCTTGGAGATCTCGTCGTCGTCGGGCCCGCCATCGGGGTCGAGTCCGACCGCCTCACGCGCCTCTGAGATCTTCACTGCGGAGAACGTCATGTCGTGGATGTACAGGTCGATGATGTCCTTGGCGCGGTCGGGCCGGCTGATGAGCTTCGACGCGTCGAACGTCACGCCCACCGTCAGGATGTCCGCCGGATAGCCCGAGACGGCGATGGTCTCCGGTGTGATCCCGCGGGCGATCGCGATCGCGGGCCAGAGGTAGGTGATCGTGAGCGCGTCGCAGAAGAGTTGGATCGTTGGCTTGATGTGGAGATTGAAAGTGTCCTGGCTGACTTGGGCGGCGTTGGCGAACGTTGTGCTATTCCCTGTGAAGTACACGGTGCCCTTGCGCCGGGCGAGCCAGGTTCCGTTGCCGGTGGTGGGGCACCATACCTGACCGGTGTAGGTGACCCATTCCCGTCCAGGCCTTATAGACACCACGTCATTGGACCGGGTGACCACCTGGTGACGAACCGAGTCCTTAAACCCACCAGTGGATATTCCCGTTCGACGCGTCACCGCTCGCCCGGCAAGTACGCATGCAAGCTCGAAGGCGTCGGTTCGCCGCTGGTCCGCCTGGTGGAACTGAATCGAGTCGCCATCGCCGATCCGACACCCATCCCCGTCCACCGACCGTTCTATGAACAGCTCTAGTTGGGCCTTAGAGAGCGACCGAATGAACTCGCCTGACGGGACCTTGGCGGGAGCTAGCACGCGCACGTGATCAGCCAGGGTCTTGTTCAGGTGGAACAGGACCATTCCCCGATCGTTAGGTGCCGACTCCCGCCAGGCCGGCACTGCTTCCTTTGGTGCGGGCGGATCGGTGGTACGACGCACAGGCCGCAGGGGAATTCCCTGGATTCGCTGAGCCCGATGGGCATCGCAGAGGCCGTGGCTGTGCACGAGCCACTCGCAACCGGGGAACGTGCATTGGGCCCGAGATCGCGAGGCATCGTGCATCGACTCGGTCGGGGGTCCTACCAGGCTGGTGAGAGTGGCCCGTATCCGGGCGACATGCACCGGATTGGCTTTCATTGACTGATAGATGACGGCTGATCCGGCCCGGATGTCGGTGCCCTCGGTGTAGTACCAGGCGACTAGTTCCACGAGGTCATCGGACCACTTCGGCTCGGGGTCGAAGGTCTGGTGCGGCGCAGCGCAGATGATGTCGGTATCGGTCGAGAGCGTCTCGGATGTCTTCCAACGTCGCTTGCCCCATCCGTGAGATATGACCGGCCACCGATGGTTGGCGGTAGTGAGCGACGAGTGCGACCTGCGTTCGATCGAGAGCATCCGTTCGTCCACCACGTTGTAGTGGTGCACGGCGTCGACCGGTTGCCACTCCGATGCGCCAGTCTCGTGGTTGAGAGTCAACGCCGTGTCGCCGGCCTGAACTTCGTCGTTGGAAAGCCACCCGCGAGTAGTCAGGATCTCGGTTTGGTGATCGACGCACTGATGGCCCATTACGATTTCTACTGGAAGATCTAATCCTTGGGCCAGGCGTTGCAACGCCTCGGTCCGCTTGATCACATTCTCCTGGTCGTCGGTCTGGAACGGGACGTGCCTGACGTGCTGGAGGATCTCGCCCGGAGCCTGGAGAACGAACGGCATCCACGCGGCGGCCGACGCGGGGTCGTCGATCGCCTTCGACCCGTTGTTGATGATGTCGACGGCAACTGGGTTGCGCGCCTCGCTCATGTTCCCGTCGGGGCCAGCCTCTTCCTCGGGGAAGTCGAGCTCGTCGGGGAGCAACAAGATCCCCGCGACGGCCATGCGGGAGATGGCGCTGGCGCGGACTAGCCGAGTGAGGACGACCAGCTCCTCGAGGACCTCCAGCGACGACTGGACCGAAGAGGTGGCAATCATCCCGTACTGCCCGTCCCGGCGCCAGACGCGGATCGGGGTTGTGCCCTCGGCGAGCGGCCGAGTCTTGAACCCCGGGCCCGGGTAGTACACCCACTCGTTGCCCTCGGGCATCAGCTCCTGGGTCGACATGACCTGGAAGACCTTCCCCGAAGGCAGTTGCTCAGGGACTACGTAACATTCTCCTATCACGAAAACCTTCTCGCCGAATGACCGCAGGACCTCGGACTGGCCGCCGGTCGGGCCCCGAATCTGGGAGATCAGTTCGGCCGCTTGGTTGGCGAGCTTCGAGTCAAGCCCCTCGACCGGCTCGTCGCCGTCGAACCCCATCTCGGTCGAGCCGTCCGGGCTTCGTTTCCCGACGGCGAGCTGGATCTGTGACAGGCAGTTGCCGACGAACATCTGTGCCGCGCCGAGTTCGGGAACAGAGCGCCCGTAGCCCCACGCAGCGTGTTGCCAAGTCCGCGTCGCCGCGTTCGGCCGTCCGCCGTAGTCCCCGGGGCTCGCGCCGGGCTCGAGGATCTCCGCCGCCGCGGTGAGCACCTGGTTGACGCGCTCGACCTCCCTGGACGTCGACGCGGTGTAGGCCCGGAGGACATCGGCGGCGTTCTGGGTCTTTCGCTCGGCCAGCGTCTTCGTGCTGGCGCGCTTGGCCGGGGTCTTCGGCGTGGTGACCGTTGACGCGGCGTCGATCGGAGGCGTCTTCGTCCGCGTGCTCCGAGGAGCCATCAGTCGCCCCTCACGTCGAGTAGTCGAACAGGATCCCCGCGGCCCCCGCCACGGCCAGCCAAGCGAGTGCTACGAGCGCCCAGGAGTTGAGCCACCCGGCGAAGTGCAGGGCGATCACGGCCACGAGGGCGAGCCAGAACGACAGGCACCAGCCGCACGAGAGCAGCACTACGACCCAGTGGGGAGCGAACACCGCGGCACCCTCGACCTCGTCGCCGGTCTGGGGCTGGATCAGGGGCTTCGTGCTCGGAGGGAACCGCCGGACGAGCGCCAGACGCAGGGGTTGGGCGACCTCGTCGGTCGTCACCAGCCGGGTCACCCGCATGACGGCGAACGCAGCGAGGACCAGTGCGAGGATCGTCACGACCTCTGAGGGTACATGCTCGCTGGATGGGAGAAAGGTAATGCCCCCGGCGTTACTTGCCGACGATCGTCCGGATCTTGACCTTCTTCAAGCCCTTGGCCCGGCTCACCGAGCCCCGCTTCGGTCGTTTCGGGCGCCTCGAATGGCTGACTTTCTTCGCCATCAGCGTCTCCTCTCGCCCGAGCCCTGCGGTGGCCGGGGCACGCGGCTCGAGGCTACGGGCCGCGGTGGGGGGTTGGGTGGACGCTTGCCACCGTGACGAGGTGGGTTCATCATGCTCGCCGCCAGGATCGCGAACAGGACCATGAGCGTGATCACGACCAGAGCGCCGGTCAGCACGCTCCGAACCCCGACCCGGAGTTGTGCGTGAGCGTGCCGTCCGAGAGCAGGGCCGCGGCCTTCGATCGGTTCCCGAGTTCCATCTGGGTTCGCCAACTGGCCGCCTCCGGGCCGACCAGGACCCCGCGCCCGGTCGCCCGGACGAGGGCGTCTCGTCGGGCTTCGTCCGCCGAGTCCGCCTTGGTATTCCCCCGTCGACGGAGTTTCGGCCGCGGCCGGCGCTTGCGTCGCTGGGTCTTGGTCGTCGCCCCGTTGACCCACACGACCCCGGTCTTGTCCGTGTTCTCCTCGAGGTCGTCCTGGTCATCCTCGACCACCTCGTCCGGGTTCTCGCCCTGGACGTCGGCGTAGGGATCGATGATGTCGTCGTCGGTCACTCGCCCGCCCTCGCCACCGCCCTGATCGCTTCCTTGAGATCCTCCGGACCGAACAACGCCGGCACGCTGCCCCTACGACCGATCAGAAGCACGACGAACCGCTTGTGCCCGATCTTGTCGATCAGGAGCGCCATGGTCTCGTCCATGTTGCTTTCGATGTCGTCGGGCAGCACGATGACCGAGCCTTCGGCGACCGGTCCGAGGACCTTGATCGCCTCGAGTGTCCGCCCGGCCAGTTCCTCCCGAACGATCCGCCGGATCACCCCGTCGAGAGAGGCGTATGCCTGGTCGAGGGCGGCGAGCCACCCCGGACCATTGATCTCCACGTCATCCACGGCCACCGCACTACCCTACCGAAGACGCCCTCGTCGAGCGTTGTTCCTCGCCGAACGTACGGGCCTTGCCCCGGCGCTTGCCCGTGAGGCCGCCGAGCAGATACCGGCTCCCGTCGTATGCATGGTCTTCCGCGTCGGTGTCGACGTCCTCCGGCCGGGTCTTGTCCCGCGGCAACCCCGGCAGTGTGCGGATCAGATTCGAGCAGGTCGAGTACACAAGCAGCCGCGGGCGCCCGTCTTTTTGAACCTTGAGGCCGGCGGCCACCAGGCGCTTCCCACCGATCCGGTCGTTGTAGGCGCGCTGGACTGGGAGGCCGGCCTGCTTGTACTCGTCGGCGATCGACCCCTTCGGCGGTTCGTTGCCGAAGGGTTTGGGCGAGTTGGGCTGGCGGATCCAGCACGATGGGTCAAGGTAAACCGGGACCGGGTGCTGGCGCGTTCGCTCGCCTTCTGCCTCGCTGGCGAGGATGAGTTCGGCCTGCTCGGTGGGCGTCAACCCCACCTCGTACAACTCGCGGTAGATGACGATCGTGTTGTCCGCCGCCTTGGCCCCCCATAGCGCGCAGAACGGGGCCACCAGTCCGTAGTCAACGCCAACCGCACGGACCGAATCCATGTCGATAGGGCACTCCTCGGGCGTCACCACGTGGATGCTCGGTGACCAGTCGGGAAACGCCATGCCCTCGAACTTCGACCAGTCACCTTCGAGGTAGGCGATCTGCATGTCGAGCGGCAAGAGTGAGAGCCGGTCGTAGTACGACTCGTCCAGATACGGGTTGTCGCCGGGCTTGGCTGGGATGAAGAACCGATCGGCTCGCCGGCCGGACTTCATCTTGACCGGGATGCGCTCGAGTCCCAGTGGGGATGGGTCGATGAAGTCCTCCTTGACCCGTGAGTGGCCGATGTCTCCTGGATTGCTACCCGATCTAATTCCGATGACTGGGATGTCCGAATCGGCCGATCGAACGCGGGATGACAGTTTGTCGACCACTATCGGGAGCAGTGTCGTCCGCTCGTCGAGAACGAGGAGCTGGCACGAAGCTGAGAGAAGGTCCGCGGCGTCGGCCAGGTTCCGGGCGTGGCGGAACCGGAGGATTGAGCCGTTCGCCAGGTGCAGACTGTGCTTGCTCGAGTTCCAACGCGTGCCGAGCGCGTGGGCGAAGTTGCGCTCCTCGAGCACGGCGATGAACGAGTCGTAGAGCTGCGGGTAGGTTCGTCGCACGAGCCAGACCTCGATGCCCGGGACCCGGTAGGCCCAGGCCAGTGCCTCCATCAGCAGTGACATTGATTTGGCCGAACCAGCGGAGCCTCCGTAGAGAACGTCGAACGGGCCGCCCTCGGCGTAGGGCGCGAGGTTGTGGAGGATCCACTGCTTGGGGAGTGGCTCGTACCCCAGCAGGGCGAACGCCCTCTTCGGCGATCGACTCTCGAGCCACGCGTCGAGCGCGGCGCGCTCCTCGTCGGACCCCAGGACCTCGTAGTAGTACCGGCGGAACTCCGGATCGTCCGGGTCCATCTCCAGGAGCCAGGTCATGTCCTGGCCGTCAACCTCAGCCGTGATCGTCGTCACCGGGTGGAGGCTACCCCCGGACGCGGAGAGACGGCCTGACCGTCAGCCAAGCCGCCCCTCTCCGCATCCCAATGGCGTGACGGGCACGCCTTCATGGTGTCCTCAGTCGGCCAGCGTGACCACGGCCTGCTCGGCAGGACCAGCGCCGACGTTCAGCGCCACGGCCGCGGGGTTGGCGATCGGCGTCACCCCGTCAGCCTCGAACGCCCCGGTGAGCGTGGCCGAGAGGTTGGCGGTCCCTTCGGCGACGACCGTCAGGTCCGCCTCGAACGGGTTGGTGGCGTCGGGCGCCACGGTCAGGACCGCGGTGTCGTCGACGCTCCAGGACACGGCCGAACCGGCCGGCGCGTCGGCCGCGTCGCCGTGGTCGTCCTCGAACCCGAGGGTGGCGGTGAGGCCGGTGGTGTCGACGGTGATTGTGGGTGCTCCCATGATTCCTCCTGTGATGGTGACTACTGCACGGGTTGGGGTCGGCTTCGGGCGATTGTGCTCCAGCCACCGGACGAGGTGATAGACCTCGGATTCGGCATCGGCCAGGATCCGGCGCACTGAGCGCAGGACCTCCAGCCGAAAGTCGTCCCCGGTGCCATCTGCCATCGCTCTCGCCACACTACTCGCCAGCAGGTAGCTCGGGGAGTGGTGTCCATCAGTTCATTCCTGGTCGAATGGACCGAGGGTACTGCCCAACTCCTCGAACTGCCGGATGGCATCGGGCTTGTAGCCCAGGAGTAGGCCCAGGATACGGTCGCGTTGGACCCTTGGCCCTGAGTCGGCCCACCGGACCAGATCAACCACCCAGGCGTGGGAGGCGTAGCCACAGATGCCACCCGGAAGGGCGAAGGGGATCACCCGGGCACCAGCCGCCCCGCCGTGCAGTTCTTGAACGACCGAATCGGGGGTTCTGTCTCCGCAGGTGCCAGTCGCCGCCAGGGGACGGACGCCTCGTTCGATCAGATATGCCTGTTCACGCAGGAGATCAGCCGATTCGGTCCCAACGTTCCACCGGTTAACCGGCGGGTCGAGTACGTGCGGGACTTCTCTGTCGCCATCGCTCGGAAGAATCCAGCTATGCACTACCACTCCTCTCGTTCCCGCGACGCCACGAGCGCCGCCCGGAGAACCCGGATACGAGCGTAGGGCCAGTGCCGGTTCCACCACCTCGACAGCGGGCGTCGACGCTGACGGTGGATCTTCACCGGGGCGCCACCGTCGGCAGTGAACAGCGGCGTCCGGACGAACGTGATCCCACCGCGCTTGGCTGTGAACGCCGGGAAGGCGCCGAGAGCATCGAGGTACGGGCGACCCAGGGGCGTCGGGACCGACCGCCACGGGTAGGCGTCCGCGACCGCGAGGCCCCATGGGAGGCCGTAGGGGCCAACGGGAGCAGCGATCCCACCAGACGCGACGATCACCCCGGACTTGAGCCGGGATCGCTCCTCGGCCAGCAGGAACTTCGCTTCGACGCACGGCTCGCACGTCGGGTCGTCACACCACATTCGCCTTCGCCTCCACTCGTTCGATCGCCTCACCGAGGTCGATCCCGATCTTCTTCGCCAAGGCTACGGCGGCCGGCGCTTTGACGCCTCGTGGAAGCGTGCGTCGCCGCTCGACCTTCCCCGTCGCCTCGAACTCCGCCAGCACCCGTCGGGCGTGGTCAACCTCCCATGGCTTCGCCCGCTTTGGGTATTTGAGCACGTAGCGCGCCCGGTTGACCCAGGTCCGCCAGGGAGCCTCGAAGTAGCGAAGGTACATGTAGAGCTGTTGGCAGTCGGTCGAGCAATAAACGCGGCGCTCGCTCTGATAGGGCCGGTCACACGTTTTGCACGTGCGCCAGGGAAGCGTCGCCAGCCACGCTCGCTGGCACAACTCGCAAACCGGCTCGTGGTGTCGGTAGTGCTTCCTCCGCCCGGCGAGCGTGCCGCACGTCGTCTGACGCGCCGGGGGCATCATCTCCTTCGCCCGCTCCACCTTCTGGGCCCGAGCGAAGTCCTCCGGGTGGCTTCGACAGATCTCGCGCATACACCGGGCGATGTCCCCGGACTTCACCGGGCGCGGGACCTCGTCGAGGAGGACATGGAACTCGGTCCGGTGCAGGGTGGCGACCCGACGTCGGGCGCGGGACCGGGCACGCTGGCGCGCCGCCTGGTTCATCCTTGCTTGCACGCTCAGGGCCGGGCTCACCGGAACGTCACCTCGGGCGGTGGCGGAGCCGGCGCTGGTGGGACCGTCGGTGCCGGACCTCGACCTCGCACCATGCCTGCTCGACGTTCGGCGCGCCGACGAGACTCGTCGGCCTTCACTTTGCGTTCCCGCGCGTCGGCAAGCCGCTGGGCCTCGGATGGCCTGGGTGGAGCTGGCCGTTCCGTGACGGGCGGGGAGCTGATCGAGTCGCCCCGCGGTGGAGCCGGGCCCAGGGAACCGTACCAGCAGCGGTAGGACACGCCGCCCCGGGTGGTGTGGACGTGGCCCGGCCCCTTCTCGGTGATCGCCTTGTCCCCGCAAGCCCCGGCAACGCCGTAGTGCTGATCCCACGGGGTCAGTTCGGTCAGAAGAGGAGTCGTGCTGCCGTCGGCCCACATTGCCGACACCCCCGGCGGGAGGACTGGCACGGCCACGCCCGGAAGTTCGACCTGCTGGTCGCTGTCGTGCTCCTCGTTCCATTGCGTGATCGCCCGGCGCTCGGCCTTGGCCACGACCTCCTCGATCGGGCGGTTGACCTCTTTGAGGAGAGCAAGCCGGCGGGACCTGTCCGGAGCGCCCACCGCGTCGGCGAGGCGCTGGTTCCGACTGTTCTCGTGACGCATAGCGACGATGGCGGTGGCGAACACGACCACCACGACCACCACTGCGTAGACGAGACTGCCCACGATCATTCGGCATCCCTCCTTGGGGGAGTTTCTACGGGTAGACCCTACCCCTGTAGCGGGGGTGAGGCCATGGATCTCCGACCGAGCGCGGCCACGGCCAGGGCCACGTCGTGCTCGCCGCTGTCGCCACCCAGCGCGTCGACGTAGGAGTGCCAGTCGGCGCTCGCGTGGTTCGCCTCGATCATGTGGTGGCAGAGCCCGAGCTCCTGGTCGCACCTGCACTCGTCAGCCGCCGCTCGGGCCTCAAGGTAGGTCACCGCCAGTTCGACGACGCCGGGCTTCGGTGGCAGGGCTTTCGATCGGTTCGAGTCCGGATAGTACGACGCGAGATCCCATCCGAGGACGAAGGCGATGTCACCCCAGTGACCCTGGGGGTCGTTCGATTTCTCCTCGTCGAAGTAGTGCGGATCGGGCTCGCCCATGAGCAGGCGGTCGCGAACCGGGTCGTGCCACCAGTTCGTGGTCGCCACGCCCTGGCGCCTCACGACCATCGGCGTCCAGAGCGTCCAGATGCCGGTTGCTCTGGCCTTGGCGTCGAAGCACCGCGGGCAGAGGATCCCGCCCGGTCGCCCGATCAGCTCGTCCCACAACGGCTGGGGCGAGTGCCAGAGCAGGTGATGGCGTCGTCCGCACTCCTGGCAGGTCTCGGAGATCCACCCGCAGAACAGGACCAGGGCGACCGACCGGGCCATCGCCATCCACCGACGATGCTTCGAGTAGTACCTGACGTCGGTGCGAGCGATCCGCAGACGTTGGCCGAACTGCGCTTTGGTCACTGGGCCTTCCCGCCGAAGACGACCGTGAGCGCCAGCCAGGAGACGATCAGCGGGACGACGAAGACGTCGATCACTTCACCGCCGTACCGATCATCGACAGGACCGCCATGACCACGACCACCAGGATCACCACCGGGGCAAACACGATGCAGCAGACCAGGACGACTCCGAGTTGGGCCGGGCTCCAGGGCTTGATCGTCTGCTCGTTGTCGGCTCGCAGCCGACGAACCATGGCCTGACCGATCAGGAATCCGAAGCCGACCCACCCGACCAGGATGAGGGTGGCCCCAATCGCTATCCCCAAATCGTGGAGGGTCACCCCACCCTCGCCTTCAACGCCCGGTCGTCCTCACGCGCCTGCTCGCGGCGCTTCTCCGAGCGGATCTCGTGGGCGACGCGCCGCCGCTCCTTGTACGCCTGGCGCTTCGTTCGCGGACCCTTGCCGCGCGGTGCCTTGCACGTGGGCGCGTAGTCGGTGGTCACCGTTGGACCTTCCTTTTCTTCCGGAACGGATCTTCTGTCGGCCGCGCCGTGTGCGGGACGCTGTGCCGCCCAGCTGCAGCGGGGTCGCCTCGGCCATTGGCCCATTGGGCAGCGGGCGGGATGATCGCCAGTCGAGTGACGATGATCGCCTCCTCGCCCGTCTCCAGGCTCCGGGCCAGGTACGCCCGGTCACCCGAGTGCGCGGCGTGGATGACGGGGCGGGCGACCGGGCCTTCGGTCACGGTCTCACCATCACCAGCACGGTGTCCGCTCCGGGACAGGTCCACCCGCCGTACTCGTATCCACTGATCGGGTGGCCACATGGCTCGACGGTGATCCTGTGCATCGGGCGGCGGGTAGGCAACGATCGGGCCCAGCGACCACGTCATAGAGGATCGGCTTGACCTCCACCGTGTCGGGGTGGCTCCCACACCACGGGCAACAAGACACGACGACGCCTGGGGAAATATCCGCCATGTCAGAACGCCGCTGGGCTGTTCCCCACGCCCGTCCCCTTCGCAGCGTCGGTCGCCGCTTTCTGGCGGTCTCGCCGAGCGAGCTTCTCCATGATCGCGCCGCGCACCCACTCGCTCGATCGCTGCCCGGCCGCGGTCGCCTCGTCCTCGATCTCTTTGCGGACGGCGAGCGGGACCTTGCCCGAGACCGTGACCATGCGGTCGGTCACGACCCCCACCCGATCATCTCGACGGCCTGGTCGTGCATGAATGCGAACCGGTAAGGATCGAGCAGATCCCCAGGGTAACGACAGCACCCCAGATGGTCGAGGTTCCCGGCGAGCGCCGCCATCACCGTCAGGGCGTGCTCGGACTCCAACGCCAGAGAGCGGAGCTGGTCGAGTAGGCCCATCATGCCCCCTTGTAATTCAGAACCTGGTGCAGCGTATGGTCGATCGCCACGAGGTCAGCTTGGTCGGCCATGACCTGATCGATCGACTTGTACGAGTCTGGGTGCTCGTCGAGCAGGGCCTCGGCCTTGTCGGCGTTCCAGGTCCGGTCGCCCATCTGCTCACGCAGCGAGTCGACCGTCAGCTCCTTGCGCGCCCTGCTCCGGGACATCCGCCGCCCGGCCCCGTGCGAACATGAGTAGTACGACGTTGGGTTGCCCAGGCCGTGGACGATGTAACTGGAGGTGCCCATCGACCCCGGGATCACACCCCGTTGCCCGGCCCGCGCCCCGATCGCCCCCTTGCGCGTGATCCACATGTTGCGACCGACCTGGTGCTCGCGGCGAGTAAAGTTGTGGTGGCAGTTCACGGTGTCGACCGGCCCCTCGCGCTCCTCGTCGGTCATCTCGCAAGCATCGGCCAACGCGCTGAGGGCGAACCGCATCATGGCCTCGCGGTTCTCCAGCGCGTAGTCCTGAGCCCAGTTCATATCGGCGATGTAGGCGTCGAACTCCGGCTTGCCCTGGACGAGGTAGGCCAGGTCCGGGTCCTCGAGTTCGATGAAGTAGTCCTTCATCAGACCCCGAGCGATTTGGATGTGGTGCTGAGCGAGCTTATTTCCGACGCCCCGACTGCCCGAGTGCAGAACGACCCAGACCAGGCCGCGCTCGTCGAGACAGACCTCGACGAAGTGGTTCCCCGACCCAAGCGTTCCGAGCTGGTTCGCGGCGATGGCCCGATGGCGGTCGCCCATGTACTTGAAGGCAACCGCCTCAGTCAGCGCCCGCGGCATGAACACTCGCCCAGAGCCCGGGATGTCCTTGTCCCGACCCTTCCCGACTCCGGCCGGGATCGACTCCTCGATCGCTGACAGCAGCGGACCGAGGTCGTCCGGCAACCGCTCGGCGGTGAGTCCCACGTCGGCTGCGATCATGCCGCACCCGATGTCCACTCCAACGGCGGCAGGGATGATCGCTCCCTCGGTCGGGATTACGGAGCCCACCGTCGCCCCGATCCCGACATGGGCATCGGGCATGAGGGCCAGGTGCCCGCGGACGAACGGGAGTCGGCTGGCCTTGGCCGCCTGCTCGATCGTGGCGTCCTCGACATCGGACGCCCATGAGAGCACGTTGTCGATGTGTTTCGGCACTGGGGACCTCCTTGGGAAACGGGTCTACCCTACCGCGCCGGCGTCTCTCGGGTCTACCCTTTCCCCGGCTTCGGCTGAGGCTTGAAGTCGCTTGGACCTTTGGCCGGTCGGGCGCGATCGCTGAATCTGGGTGCCGGGACTTTGGCGGGCTCGCCACTCTTCGCCATTGTTGACTCTGGCGGTGCCGCCAATGTTCCACGTGGAACGTCGATTCGGGTCGCCCCGTCGATCGACCGGAGGAAGTCGACGATCATCGAGGACAGCGGGACCCCGCGGCTTTTGGCGTACGCCTTCGCCCGGTCCCAGGTCTCATCGTCGACCCGGACGTTGCGAAGTCTGGTGTTGGCCATCAGGGGTCGATCCCGGCCAGCCTCGCCGCGAGGGCCGTGTAGCCGCCCTTGTCCACCAGGGAGTCCCGGTCCTTGGCGGACAAGAATCGACAGGTCTTGAGCCAGTCCATGCAAAGAGCGACCTGGGTGCCAGTGACCCCAGCGCCGAGGATGACCGCCCAGCCGACGGCGATCGCATCGAAGGACTCCACGGCATCGCCGTACGCGTCTCGGCGCGGCCCGTTGATGATCTTCTCCGCTTCGGTCAGGACCGTGGGTTTGTTCATGTACCTACACTAGCACGTGCTGTACCTACGCCTCTGGGCTCGGCACGCTCCCGTTCGTGTTCCCGTTCGTGAGCGCCGGCTGGTCGACCACCTCCGAGGCGACGTCGATCACGCCGTCCCGCTTCTGGGCCTCGAACCGCTCCCGGGCCTCCGAGAGCTTCGCCGCGACCGAGGCGAACGAGACTGTGCGAGCACCCTGGCCGGCGCCGACGCCGATGTCGAGCTCGACCGGCGGGTAGGCGCCCCGGAGCTTGTTCTGCTCGGAGATCAGACGGGCGATGACATAGCTGGCCCGCACGGCCATCGACTCGTCAGTACCGTGGGCGATGCGCCAGTTCCGGCGGATGAGGTGGTCGAGCCGATCGAGCTGGCGATCGCGGAATGCTCCGATGACCTCCTCTTTCTGCTCGCGGAGAGCGGCGTTGTAGGTACGCCAGACCTTGTCCTTCGACCACCCGAGCTGGCGGCCGATCTCCCGGACCGACGCGCCGCCGGTCGCCGCCATGGCCGAGAGCACGAGGCGCTGGTCCTCTTCGCGCTTCTGTCTGCGAGCGATCGCCTCGGCCTTCCGGCGCTTCTCGGTGGCCCGGCGGTTCTCCTGCCAGGGGGTCAGCGGCGCGGTCTCAATTGGCGTCGCGGTTTCCATGCCTGCCGTGTCGCGGTCGCTCATTTCGGGCTCCACCATAGTCACGACCGTCTGTCGCGGTAGGGTCTACCCATTCCCAAGCCCGAGGAGGACCCGATGGCGATCGTCGCCAGTGTCACCGCCAAGTGCCCCGCCTGCCTCGAGGACGTCACGGTCCCGATCGAGGCCCACGGCTCGGGGACGCTCGATCCCGACGGGGCGCTGATCGTCACCGTCACGGCGAAGCTCCCGGACCACGAGTGCGGAGAGCCCAAGCCCAAGCGGAGGCCGAGCGGGTGGAAGAACCGCCGGTTGACCTCCTGGGAGGAGCCCCGACTCCCGGAACTCCGCCCCGCCGGCATCCGGGGCAGCTGGCGTTCTTCGTCGACGTCGACGAGGAGAGCGGGGTGACCACCTACGGCGGGCTGCTCGACGACCGCCAGGACCCCGAGGGCTGGTGGCTCGGGATCACCCCGGGGTCGAACTGGGGCCCGAACATCACGGCCGACGAGGCGCGGGAACTGGCCATCGAGCGAGCGCAGGCTTTCGACCGGCTCTGGGCGGAGCGGGCGGTTGCCCGGGAGGCGGCGCTCGGGTACGTCGTCCAGCCGGCCACGTGGGAAGGGCTCGGTGGACGGATCGTCACGAACGACGGCGGCGCCTCCTTCGAAGCGTCAGACGACGGGTCACGCCGGGCGACGCTCGGGTAGTGGGTCAGTTTCAATCCGGGCCTGGCTAATATGACCCCGCATGGGCCTTGTCACGCAGCGAGCCACCAAGGCTGAGCAGAAATGGGCGGCCGAGATGGTCAGTAACGAGGACCTGCCCAGGGACGATCCCGAGTTGGCTAGGGCCTGGATGGTCTGCGTCATGGAGGACCCCTTACCGGAAGCGGTCGAATAGC
>Ga0182024_10000746_pt1 | contig 84866 bp, 74 predicted proteins | sample P32metaG_FD_120480 | JGI IMG/M metagenome (GOLD analysis project Ga0182024, IMG submission 120480) | Permafrost microbial communities from Stordalen Mire, Sweden - P3-2 metaG (Illumina Assembly) | ecosystem: Environmental > Terrestrial > Soil > Wetlands > Permafrost | place: Sweden: Stordalen... | reverse complement strand
GCTAAGTCAGGACGACGAGATCCGTGCCCGTCGGACCGGGCCGTTCGCCTCGAGCGATCGCTCCCTCGAGGTTCCTTAGTCCTTCGGCGAACTCAGCATCCGAGATCGGTGCGAGGGCAGAGTCGGTGTTTCTCATCGCCACTGCAAAGTCTCGTACTCGCTGCAGGTCTCGCCAGCGTTCTTCTTGCACTCTGACGACGCGGTTCTGGGTGAATCCCGCTTCGGCGAAGGTCGCTACGACCTGCTCCAGGGTCGGCCATTGGGCGGCTACGGCGGCAGCGGCGGAGAAGTGCCTGAAGAGTTCCACCTCTTCCAGGCGCCCCGGGAACGAATTGCGGATCATTACCGAGGCCCCGTCCGCGAGAGCCCTGCGTAGTTCCATTGCGCACGCAGCGAGATCGGTCAGGTGGTGCACCACGGTGGAGAGCCAGGCAGCGCGGCATGCAGCGCGGCCGAGGGGGAGGTGCTCGGCGCTGGCAGCCACGTAGCACGCCCGTGAAGGCAAGCCGATTTGGGCGCCCACCTCCCGCATACCCGACGAGGGCTCGAGGGCGATCACCTCGGCGTCGAAACCACGTGACGAAGGCTCTAGTCCACAGGCCGGTCCCGGCCCCGATATCGAGAAGAAGTTCGTCTCCAGGGCGAAGGAACGCACCGAGGAACGGGCGCCAGGGCTCGAGCTGCTCGAGAGGCACTTCCCGACCTGCTCGGTAGTGCCTGGCCTCTCGGTCGTAGTCGATCCGCACCGCCCCTAGCTTGGCGCGAAAACGATCTGGGCTGCTCGACCTTGGCGTATCGACCAGCTCGTAAGTGCTGATCCCGATGATGTCTCCCAGCTGGTTACGTCTCCTGGACGCGACTGGAGTCGACTACCTGAACTGCGGCTGGTAGCAGTTCAGGTTAGGGCACAGTGATGCGACCGAGCGTGTCGTTCAGGTGATCGATGAACCACATCGCGCCATCAGAGCCGGTGGTGATCGCCATCGCCCCTTCTGTTGCATAAGCGCTGCCATAGGTAGTGAGAGCCCCGGCCGTGGTGAGTCTGCCGATCGACGGGTAGGGGTAGAAGCCGGTGTCGCCTGGGACCGAGTAGTTCGTGAACCACAGGGCCCCGTCAGGACCGGCCGTCAGCCCGAGTACTTGCCCTATTTGGCCGGCCTGGCCGGAGTATTCGGAGAACGCACCTGAAGTCGTCACCCGCCCGATCGCATTCCCGCCGTTGATGTTGATGCCGGCGAACCAGATGGCGCCGTCGGGTCCCGCGGTCAAGGGTCCGGGATTGACACCAAAGGGGATCGGGTACTGCGTCACGACGCCCGAGGTGCTGATCCTTCCGATCCACGATCCGTCGTTGAGATTCGAGGCATATGCACTCGAGAACCACAGGGCTCCATCGGGACCCTTCGTGATGTCCCAGATGTACCGGTGGTCACTTGCGTCCCAGTCGGCGGAGCCGAGGCTCGGGTCTGTGAAAATCGTGAATTGGCCGGAGGTCGTGAGCTGCCCGATGGAATTGGTACCACTGCTGTTGTTGACTACGAACCACAGTGCACCGTCGGGACCCGAAGTGATCGCAGTTGTATAGCCGATGCCCGACGGTAGTGGGAAGGTCGAAACCGACCCCGACGTCGTGATCCGACCGATGTCTTGCCCGCTGTTCGCAACGTACCAGAGGGCCCCGTCGGAACCCGACGTGATGCCGCCGTTCCCCCACACTATTCCGTTGTCCTTGGTCGGGACAGTGTAGAGGGTCGTGACACCAGCGGTCGTCGTGCGTCCGATGACGTTGTCGCTGTAGGTCGTGAACCACAGTGCCCCGTCAGAGCCGCTCGCGATGCTCGTTGGCAAATAGTCCTGAGCCCCACAGATGGGAGGCACGATGGGGTAGACGCTCAGTGGCTTGCCAACCTCGCCACAGGCTGGGCCTAGGGTTATGGTTCCCGACACGCTGTCTGTACTCACGTCCCCGTCGGTGCATCCCGTGGCGATGTCGGATGGCACCTGAAGGCTCACTACGGCGGCGCCGGGGAACGAGCCAGTGGCACTCGAGCCGTCTACCGTGGTGGACGCTATTCCGCCACTCGGCCAGGCCGTGGAGCCATTCCAGCTGATCACCGCCGACAGAGCCGCATTCGTCGGAGACGACGAGGAGCACGTGAAGGGGCTCGAGGCGAAGGTCCCCTCCAGTTGAGGGGAGCCGAAGCTTTCAACGATTCCAGAGTTGGTTGTGCAACCCGACAAGGCGGCGTCGATGGACGACTCGGTGCCATCGCCTGACGCAGTGAGCGGAGGCGTGAACGTGGTGGTCCCCGAAAAAGAGCATGTGGCCGCGCTACCAGTAATGGCTGTGGGGGTGCCTGTGCCCGTACCAGGGCCCGTTCCGCCCGCGGCTTGGCCCATGGAGATCGTGCCCGACACCAACGCGGATCGCATGCCTCTGCCGGCGCAGGAGCCAAGTTTCGAGGAAACCCCAAGGTTCATGACAACCGCACCCGGGAATGATCCAGTCGCCCTCCCAGCATTCAGTGTTGTTGGCGCGACCCCCCGTGCTCGCCATTTGATCGACGCCGAGAGGGTCGCGTCCGTCTGAGACGAGGAAGCGCAGCTGATGGGGCTCGAACTAAATGTGCCTCGTAGTCGGGTGGAGGAGAACGCCTCGGGGGTCCCCGACGTGCCTCTGCAGGATGACAATGTCCCGGAGATGCGAGAGGGCCTGGAGCCCCCGCCGGACATTTTCAGCGGCGGTGAGAAATGGACGGTTCCGGACAGAGCACACGAAATCTGACCAGCCACATCCTGGTTTCTAGCCGCTGACGCTGCTTGCGACGTGAGCGTGAGTATTCCCACGACCATCATCGGCGCCAGCAACACCCGAATGACAAGTCGGCCTGTCGGCACGGACGCCAGTTGGCGAACGATGCGCATGTCCCACCTCCCGCACGGATCCCACCCGCTTCCCGCCAGCAAGCGTGCTCCTGGGGTCCCCGGCGGGACAGCCTAATACGGTCGTGCGCTCACGTCATTTACTCAGGATGATCCATACGCAGCCAGGGGAAATTCTACAAATCGATCCTGGAAGTTGATCGCCGTCGAGGCTTGACACCCGCTCGAGATGTGTAGCTCCGTGCGGCGGCCGAAGCTGAAAATGGCGGTCACCGAAGCGACGTCTCGAACGACCGCGACATGCTGTCGAGCCAACGAAGGTCGGCTGCGATGAGGTCGAGTGCCTTCGCGGCGTCAGCGCTGCTGATCGGCCAAAATCGCACACGTTCAGCGGCGATGAGGCCAGCGCTGTGCAGAGCAGGCAATATCAGACGCCTATCTTCGATCCCGTAGGTGTCGACGAATACACGCAGGCGGTCACCGACGTCGACGTCGGATGAGAACCCCGCTTCCACAAGACGGCTTGGCGGTGCGAGGGGTACGTAGGCCCAGGCGGCAAATGCGACGTCCACGATCCGCTCTAGCGGCTGGCAGCTATCCCAATCAATAAGCGCTACTGGCAAGCCCTGGCGGTACACGGTGTTCCACGGCCCTGGGTCACCATGACAGATCAGTTCGGTTGACCTACGTGTATGCGAGTGGAAACGGAACCCCGGCTCGGGGGGATCGAAGCCGTCGACGGCGGCGTGGTATTCCGCCAACAGGCTCGCTGTGCCTCTGAGCGCGTCATCGCTGCGGACCGATGCGGGGAGATGATCTCCGTGGCCTGGTTCCCACGTCGGATCTACCGCAACTTCACCTTCGATGAATGTTAGGATCTCGATGTCACCGTCGACACCGATCACTCGTGGTGACCCGGGGAACCCCACGTGCTCCAGGTGCCGCAGCAGCGCATGAACGGTGGGTGTCCACGGCCCAATTCGACGACGGACTGTCGAACCGCGCCGGATTACTCCTGAGCTCATCCGGCCCCCAGCCAGCACGACGTCTTGTGCTTCCTCCCCACCTGTACCCGACGTCACAGCGTGGACAATCTAGTGGGTCGATTCAGGCGGCTCGGGACCTATTGGCTCAGACCAGGTAGGTCCTGCGTCCGGCATGATGGGCCGCTGAGGAGGTCGCCACCGTGGGCTTCGAGAAGACGCTCGTCACGGCACGCCTGGAGGTGCGCCCACCCCGCGAGGCGGACCGCGTCCGCTGCATCGAACTCTTCCGCAACGGCGCGTTCATGATCTTCTCGACCCAAGCACTGACCGAGGAAGCGGCCAACAGCCGTTTTGATCACATGCTCGCAATGTGCGAGATCATTCCGTTCTCGAAGCAGCCGATCGTCGAACGGGCGTCAGGCATAGTCGTCGGCTATACGGGCGTCGATTACTTCACCTTCGAGGGTGAAGAACGTCTGGAGTGGGGGTACCGGTTGGTGCCCGAGTCGCGAGGATTCGGGTACGCGACCGAGGCGAGCCAAGCTCTGCTTGCCCGCGCCCGTGAGGCGTTCTCGGGTGAACTGCTTGCGATAATCGACCCAGCCAACCATTCCTCCCAAAATGTCTGCCGGAAGCTTGGGTTCGTCTTCCTGAAGCAGGCGCCGGTGGATGGGGACGTTCGGAACCTCTACGCCCTGACCATCGGCGACACAACGCGGTAGGCAGTACCTGGCGGTGAGCTCGCACCAATGCAGGCCCGCTTGCATAGGCTCCCGACGATCTTCTGGAGTCTTTGCGGCTAGAGAACGGGGTCAGCGATGGAAGTTGCCGAGCGCGACAGGCAAGTGCGGAAGTTCGTCGACGAAGTCTGGAACGGCAGAAACTACGAAGCGGCCTCTGACCTCTACGACGAGAGTTACGTCAACCCGTTTGGGGCAGGGCCCTCGGCCAGAGTCGAGCCGATCCGCCACTACCACCAGGCGTTCCTGATCTCCACCTCGACGTCGAGGACGTGATTGTGGCCGGCGACACGGTCGTCCTCAGAGTGACGTTCCGCGGCACAGACACAGGGGGATACGTGGGACGGGCATCGACGGGACGGGCCGTGGAGGAGTGGGCGGTCACCATCATGCATTTCGAGGGCGACAAGGTCGTCAGGGAATGGATCGGAGCCGACAAGCTCGGTCTGTTCATTCAGCTGGGGGTCCTCGACGACCCGTGGCCCAAATAGCAGCCAATCGACCAGGATACGAGACCACCCACAACCACATAGCCCACCCGCCGGGGACGGGTGCGGACCACAGGTTCAGGGCTGCTGATACTCCTCGATCGTGGCACCCATCTGTGTCTCGATCTCCTTGAGGTCGAAGTAGTCACGCCACCTCGTTACCTGCCCGTCGCCATCGAGCTCGACCATCGTGCAGCCATGCATCTCGATGCGCATCGCGTCCCCGAGGGTGCCGCGCCCGATCCACTCGAAGGCACCTCCGGTTCGATCCCCGTGTGACGCTGTGACTTCTTGTTGCCAGTCGGGAAAGGACGCGTCGGTGATGTCCTCGACCGACTTGATGTCAGATGTCGGTGCCGTGACAGGGTCGCTGAAGATGCCGCCGGTGGCGAACAGCTCCCGCAGCCGCACGGTCGCATCGGCACCGAGCGCCGACTTCAACCTCTTGGTCCAGTCCTCCCAATCCACGGCGACCTTCGCTTCCTACCCGCACGGGGCGGGTCTGTGGCCTTTCGGCTCCATGTTCCGTGGCGTCGCGCCGGGTGGCGGCGCTCAGCCCAGGGTTGACCAGAACGACTCGAGCGCCCGCGCTCCTCGCGCCGGATCCTGCAGCATCCACCAATGACCGATCCCCTCGAGCTTCTGGAGCGAAGCCCCCGCGCGGTGCGCGGACTTCGTCGCACTGACATCGGAGAGGAGGGGATCCTCGCTGGGAACGAGGACGAGCCCCGGTTTGGGGATGTCTTTGAAGTCCGGTCCCCACTCTTTCCCCACGTGGACCGCCGACCGGTACAGGGCGAGGATGGACTCCGCCATGACCGGATCCCCCCAGCTGGCCATGGTCACGGCCCGATCGTGGGGCACGCCGAACATCTCGAAAACCGACCCCCGCTCATCGGGTGTGGAGGCCATCTGCTGCTCGAAGAACTGCTCGCCTTCACCGGGCGTCTGCCAGATCTTGGCGACGTCGTGCCACTCGAAGTCGACGTCACCGATCCCCGCCACGTCGGTGACCCATGAGCGCACCAGGTCGGGCCGGGTGCTGACGACGCGCACGACGAAGCCCCCGCCCCAGTCGTGGCCGACCAGGTCGATGGGACCGTCGGCCGCGATCGTCTCGAGCTCGGAGACGAGCCACCGCACGTACTCCTCCTTCGTGGCGCCGAAGCCTTCTGGCCGTGGGCACCCGAAGCCCGGGAGCTGGGGCGCGACCACATCGCTCCGGGTGAGCTCCGATCGCAGGTGCTCCCAGACGGCGGGTGTCTCCGGGACACCGTGGACGAGGACAACAGGCATGCGGGCAGCTTGGCAGCCCCCGGGCACGCGCTCAAACGCTCGTGCCGGGCCCGCGGTGCATAGGGTTCGGTCCCATGCGGTTGGGGGTGCTTGTCCTTCCGGAGTTTCGCTGGTCGACCGCCCGGTCCCTGTGGCACCGGGTGGAGGAGCTTGGCTTCGACCACGCCTGGACCTATGACCACCTCGCCTGGCGGTCGCTGCGCGATGCGACGTGGTTCGGAGCCGTCCCCTTCCTGGCAGCTGGCGCCGTGGTGACCGAGCGGGTCCGCCTCGGCACGCTCGTGGCGTCGCCCAATTTCCGCCACCCGGTGCCTTTCGCGCGCGAGCTCGTGACACTCGACGACGTCTCGGGCGGTCGGCTCACCCTAGGCATCGGAGCGGGCGCCCCGGGATGGGACGCGGTGATGCTCGGGCAGGGCCCGTGGACGCCGATGGAGCGCGCCGATCGGTTCGCCGAGTTCCTCGACCTGCTCGACCGCTTGCTCCGCCACCCCGAGACGTCGTACCGGGGCACGTTCTATTCGGCGGTTGAGGCCCGTACCTATCCGGGGTGCGTGCAGGTGCCCCGCATCCCGTTCGCGGTGGCGGCGACCGGCCGTCGGGGGATGACGCTCGCCGCCGTCCATGGGCGCACGTGGGTGACGACGGGTGATCTCGGCCCCGAGGGCTCGTTGCTCGGCGCCGACGAGGGCATCAAGGTGGTGCGCGGGCAGATGGCACGCCTGGACGAGGCCTGCCTTGCCGTCGGTCGCGATCCGATGTCGATCGACCGCCTCGTGCTGACCGGGCCGCGCCTCGCCGCCGGGTTGACGTCGCTCGACGCCTTCGACGACACCGCGGGGCGGTACGCCGAGGCCGGTGTCACCGACTTCGTCGTCCATTGGCCGCGTGCCGACGATCCCTACGCGGCCGACCAAGCGGTGTTCGAGCGCATCTTCACCGAGGTGGGCGCACGGGGGGACCTGTCGTGACGCGACGGGCGTTCCCCCATCACATTGCCGGCCGACGTCGTGTGCTTCGCCGCTCTCGGTCCGAGGTCGCCGGCCATGCGATCGGTATCGTTGGCGCCCGTGCCTGACCACACTGCTCGCAAGGCGAGCTCGGCCGATGTCGACGCGCTGGCCACCACGCTGGCTCTCGCCTTCGACGACGACCCCTTGACGGAGTGGCTCTTCCCCGACCCCGACGCTCGGCGTCGCAAGCTGCCCACCTTCTTCCGCTCGTTGCTCCGGGCGTCGCTTCCTTTCGGGGAGGTGTATACGACCGGGGACGCCCGGTGTGCTGCCATCTGGAATCCTCCCGGAACCTTCCCGATGGGTTGGTACACCGACACGCGGCTCGGGATCGCAACGACGCGCCTCGTCGGGTTGCGGATCGCGCGGTGCGCCCAGGGCCTCATGTACTTCGCCAGTCATCACCCCAAGGAGCGTCACTGGTATCTCCAGATGCTCGGGACCGAGCCCGATTCACAGAGCAAGGGCCTGGGCTCCGCCATCCTCACCCCTGTCCTCGAACGCTGTGACCGCGAAGGCGAGCGTGTGTACCTGGAGTCCTCCAAGGAACGGAACATCCCGTTCTACGCCCGCCACGGGTTCACCGTCACCCAGGAGATCCAGGTGCCCCGAGGCCCGGTGGTGTGGGCCATGTGGCGCGATCCCCGCTAGGCGGGCCGGCGGCCCGAGCCGTTCCAGCACGAAAAGTCCGTCCCCTCGGGGTCGGCGCCCGTCTGGTCCTGGTGGCAAGAGCACCTCAGGGGCCCGAGGTCCATGCCCGTGCCGGCCGCGGTCGTGGTGCTGGCACGAACAACGATCGACGGGCTGCCCACCTTGGTTCGCCTTCCGCTCCGAGTCAGACTTCGGTAGGACGACCTGACCGGTGGGTCGGCGACGAGAGCGGGAGCGTGCGGGCGCAACCACGGGGGCAACGGACAGAGGGCGTGGGATCGTGACCGGACAGGCCCTGCAGGTCGCCTGGTTCCGCTTCCGAGCCACCTTCGGGCACCGTCGGGGTGGGTACCTGGCCCTTGTCTTGCTGGTCGGGTTGGTGGGTGGCGTCGCCATGGGCGCCCTCGCCGCGGCCCGGCGGACCCAGTCGTCCTTCACGACGTACTTGGCGAGCACCAACCCGTCGAACCTCGACGTGTCGATTTTCGGTGGTTTCAACGGGGGCACCGGCGCCACCTACTCCGCTACGGCCACGAAGGAGATCGCCGCTCTGCCCGGCGTCCGGCACGTCGAGGGGGGCATCAATCTCGTGGCCACCCCGCTGCTCCCGAACGGCGCACCCCGTCTCGATACCGTCACGCTCCAGTCGACCCTCGCGTTCGCCAGCGTGGATGGTCTGTTCTTCGACCAGGATCGGTTGGCGGTCACCGAGGGTCGAATGGCCGATCCCGACCGCCCCGACGAGATCGTGATGACGGCCGTGGCGGCGCACCTTCTGGGGTTCCACGTCGGCCAAGTCGTTCCCTACGGGCTCTATACCCAGCAACAGGAGGGCCTGCCGGGTTTCGGCACTCCGTCGGTCCCGCCCCATCGACGCATCGACGCCAAACTGGTCGGGCTCGTCCAACAGAGCAACGCCATCGTGCAGGACGACATCGATCGACTCCCGACATTCGTCTTCTTCACGCCGGCGTTCGGCAAGGAGGTCGTCGCCGACGGGAGCCAAGGCGCGGGTGGGGCGATCACGTACGGGTTGCAGCTCGACCGCGGGAACAGCGGCGTCGCGACGGTGGAGCAGGAGTTCGCCAAGCTCGTTCCTCCTCATACGACCGCCGACTTTCACGCCATTTCGCCTGTCGCGGCCAAAGTCGATCGGACGGTCAAGCCTCTGGCCATCGCCCTCGGCGTGTTCGGAGCCGTCGCCGCCCTGGCCGCGCTCCTGATCGGTGCACAGGCCATCTCGCGCCAACTGCGCGCCGCCGATGAGGACCTGACGGTGCTGCGTGCCCTCGGCGCCGCTCCCTCGACCACGACCGCTGACGGTCTGATCGGGACCGGGGGTGCAATCGTGGTGGGAGCGCTGCTCGCCGCCGTTGTGGCCGTCTCCCTGTCGCCGCTCTCCCCCCTCGGCCCGGTCAGGAGCGTCTACCCGGGCCCCGCCTTCGCTGTCGACTGGACGGTGCTCGGCATCGGGCTCTTGGCGCTGATCGTGGGGCTCGGCGCGACTGCGGTCGCCCTCGCCTATCGCGGCGCCCCCCACCGTGCCGCGCAGCGCGGCGGCCGCACTCCGCCCGGCACCTCGAAGGTGGTGAATGCGGTGGCGTCGACGGGCCTGCCTCCACCGGCGGCCGTCGGGGTTCGGTTCGCACTCGAGTCAGGTCGCGGTCGCACCGCTGTGCCCGTGCGCTCGGCGCTGTTGGGCTCCGTCCTGGCTGTCGCTCTTGTCGTCGCGACCCTGACGTTCGGCAGCGGTCTGCAATCGCTCGTGTCGCACCCCTCGCTCTACGGGTGGAACTGGACCTACATGCTGAACCCCACCAACACCGTCCCTTCCCAGGCTGTGACATTGCTCAGCCGCGATCACGATGTCGCCGCCTGGGCGGCCTACGACTACAACGACGTCGAGATCGACGGCCAGACGGTCCCAGTTCTCTTCCAGGACTCCCAATCGGACGACGCCGACCCGGTGATTCCACCAATCTTGAGCGGTCACGGCCTCGACTCGAAGGATGAGATCGTTCTCGGGGCCGCCACGATGGCGCAGTTGCACAAGCACGTCGGTGAGAGCGTCACGGTGAGCTACGCCACGCCCGCCGCCGCTCCGTACTTCGTCCCACCCACTCAGGTGAAGATCGTCGGCACGGCGACTATGCCCGCCGTCGGGTTCTCGAGCGTCATTGCCGACCACACCTCGATGGGGACCGGGGCACTCGTCAGTAGGGACATCGAGCCCCCCTCCTTCCAAAAAGCCCAGCTGAGCTCGGACCCGACTCTCAACGGTCCGGACCTGGTCTTCGTCCGCCTCCGGGGTGGTGTTCCGGCTGCGGTCGGTCTCGCCGGCCTGCAGCGCATTGCTTCCTCTGCCGACCGCGACCTCGCCGCCGTCCCCGACGGTGGCGGTCAGGGGAACTCGGTGTCCGTGGCGGGCGTACAGCGCCCCGCCGAGATCGTGAACTACCGCACCACGGGCGCGGCTCCGGCGTTACTGGCGTCGGCGCTCGCCGCCGGTGCGGTGATCGCTCTCGGTCTTACCCTGGCTGCATCGGTCCGACGGAGACGACCCGACCTTGCGTTGTTGAAGACGCTCGGGTTCACCCAACGACAACTAGCGGCCGCGGTCGCCTGGCAGGCGTCGGTCGCCGCCGTGGTCGGGATCGTGGTGGGGGTCCCGGTCGGGATCGCGCTGGGCCGCTGGCTGTGGGACCTGTTCGCGCGCCAGATCTACGCCGTCCCCGACGCCACTGTGCCCGTGTTGTCGGTGGTGTTTGTCGCCCTCGGCGCGTTGGTGCTCGCCAACGTCGTGGCGGCGCTCCCGGGACGCAGGGCCGCCCGCACGCCTACAGCCCTGCTGCTTCGCTCCGAGTGACGAAGGCCGGCTGAGCGCTCGTTATGTGATCCGGATCTCGCCCTCCGGAGAGGCGAGGAAGAGTGCGGTGGGCCCGGGGTCGCCACCTTCGCAGACCGTCACGCCCTCCGGGATGGCCCCACCGAGCCACGCCGTCAGCGCTTGTGCGTCCGGCACGCCCACCTCGAGCCGGGAGAACCCGGTGGCACCGTTGCGGTGGAGGAGGCCGCCGAGACGCGCCGGGTGCATCGAGGGATCGTCCCAGGCCATGAACGCACATCGCCACGGTTCGTCCCACGCTGCGTCCACCCCCACCGATCGCCAGCGAATCGTGGTCCCGTCGACGAGAACTCGCCGGCGCTCCTCGAGCGGCTGCCCGAGTCGCGCCGCCGTCGCCTCAATGTCCCGAGGCTCCACCGACCACCGGGCGAGGCCGGGGCCGTGCCTTGCCAGCGCGCCGACGACCGGTCGTCCCTGGGGCGACGCCATCGCCTCGGGGGCGTCGACGACGGTGAGAAGCTCGAGATACTGCTGGCCGAAGGGCACGATGAGGTTCGCCGTGCCTCGCCCCGGATGGCGACCACCGTCCAGCACGGTCAGACCGAGTGCCTCCATCCGGTGGCGGGCCGAGTCGAGGTCGGTGACGAGCACGATGGCCTGGACGAGCGATGATGGCGCCATGATTCCAGCCAAGACGGCCACCTCTCGTTGGTCCTTGTGGTCCGAGGACTCGTTCTTGTCGATCGGATGCAAGGGCTCGTTCCTGTCGATCGGCTCGATCGGGTCCGCGTGCTCGATCGGCTCGGTTGGTTCGTTCCTGTCCGCGTTTTCGATCGCGTCGGCCTTCTCGCTCGGCTCGGTGATGTCGGCCCACTCCCGTTTTTCGGTGATGTCGGCCCAGTCCCGGTGGTCGGTGATGTCGGCCCGAGCGCGTAGGGCGATCGTGTCGCGCTAGCGCGCTGTCCCGCCGGTGCGCTAGCCCGCTAGCCCCCGGGCGCGCTATCCGCCGGGCGCGCTATCCGCCGAAGCGCGGTCGTGGGTCAGGCGGACCACGGATCGGCCGCCTCGGCGTCGATCTCGTAGCGGCTGATGGCTTCGGCCACCTCGTCGCTCTTGGCGTCACCGGTGTCGGCCAGGGCACTGAGCACCGCCACCACGAGATGCGCGGCGTCGACCTCGAAGAAGCGCCGCAGCGCGGCCCTGGTGTCGGAGCGGCCGAACCCGTCGGTCCCGAGCGATACGAAGGGCCGAGCCATCCAGCGCGCCACCTGGTCGGGGACCGCCCGGAGGTAGTCGGTCACCGCCACCACGGGCCCGACCCCGTCCGCCAACGCGCTACAGAGATAGGGGACCGCCCGTTCCGCGTGGGGATGGAGACGGTTGGCCCGCTCCACCGACAGGGCGTCCTCGCGCAGTTCGGTGTACGACGTCACCGACCACGCGTCCGCCGATACCCCCCAATCGGCGGCCAGCATGGCGCGCGCCTCCATGGCCGCCTGCCACATCGGCCCCGAGAAGAGCAGTGTGGCGTGCCGCGGCGTGCCGTTGGTCCCCGCGCCGCCCCCGTTGTCGCTCACCTCGGCCGGCTCGGCGAAGCGGTACATGCCGCGCAGGATCCCGGCGCGCACGGCGTCGCCGGTGGCGCCCTCGGGGAGGGGCGGCATGAGGTAGGTCTCGTTGTAGAGGGTGAGGTACCAGAAGCGGTCCTCGGGCTCGGGGCCCATGATCTTGGTCACGGCGTCCTGCATGATCACGCCGATCTCGTAGGCGAAGGCGGGGTCGTAGATGTGCGCGGCGGGGTTCACCGAGGCGAGCAGGGGTGAGTGGCCGTCGTCGTGCTGGAGGCCTTCACCCTGCAGGGTGGTGCGGCCCGCCGTGCACCCCGCCAGGATGCCGCGTCCCCGGATGTCGCCCAGGAGCCAGGCCAGGTCGCCGATGCGCTGGAACCCGAACATCGAATAGAAGAGGTAGATCGGCAGCATGGGCCGGCCCCACGTGGCGTAGGACGTGGCCAGCGCGATGAACGAGGCCATGGCACCGGCCTCGGTGATGCCTTCTTGGAGGACCTGGCCCTTGCGGTCCTCGGCGTAACGAAGGATGAGGTCGGAGTCGACGGGGGTGTAGCGCTGGCCTTCGGGGGCGTAGATCTTGGACTCGGCGATCAACGACTCGAGGCCGAAGGTGCGGGCCTCGTCGGGGACGATGGGGGCCACGTAGCGCCCGAGGGCGGGGTCGCGCACGAGGTTGCGCAGCAGGCGGGCGAAGGCCATCGTCGTGGACGCGGCCTGGGTGCCCGATCCGGCGAACATGTCGGAGAACGCCTTGTCGTCGGGCACCGCGTGAGGCTTCACGGACCGCACGATCCGCGTGGGGAGCGATCCCGCCAGGGCCTTGCGCCGACCCGACAGGTACTCGTACGCCGGGGAGTCCTCGGGGGGGCGGTAGTAGGGAGGTTGCTCGGCGTCGAGGGCCTCGTCGGGGATCTCCTCTTGGAGATAGAGGCGGTCGCGCAGTGCCAGCAACTGGGCCTTGGTCATCTTCTTGATCTGGTGGGTGGCGTTGCGCGCCTCGATCTCGGGCCCGAGCGTCCATCCCTTCACGGTCTTGGCGAGAATGACGGTGGGCTGTCCCACCTGCTCGGTGGCGAGCTTGTAGGCCGCGTAGAGCTTGCGGTAGTCGTGACCGCCGCGCGGCAGGGCCTGGAGGTCGGTGTCGGAGAGGTGCTCGACGAGCCGGCGCAGCCGGGGGTCGGGCCCGAAGAAGTGCTCCCGGATGTAGGCGCCCGACTCGGTGGCGTACTTCTGGAACTCGCCGTCGGGCGTGGTGTTCATCTTGTCGAGGAGCACGCCGTCGATGTCACGGGCGAGCAGCTCGTCCCACTTCGATCCCCAGATGACCTTGATGACGTTCCAGCCTGCGCCGCGGAAGGTGGCCTCGGCTTCCTGGATGATCTTGCCGTTGCCGCGCACGGGACCGTCGAGGCGTTGCAGGTTGCAGTTGACGACGAAGATGAGGTTGTCGAGGTGCTCGCGTCCCGCCACGCCCAACGCGCCGATCGACTCGACCTCGTCGAGCTCGCCGTCACCGAGGAAGGCCCAGATGCGGCTGGCGCTGGTGTCGACGATCTCGCGCTGGAGGAGGTAGCGGGCCGCGTGGGCCTGGTAGATGGCGCACAGGGCGCCGAGGCCCATCGAGACGGTGGGGTACTCCCAGAACTCGGGGAGCAGGCGCGGGTGGGGATAGCTGGGCAGGCCCTGGCCCGAGACCTCCTGGCGGAAGTGGTCGAGTTGGTCCTCGGTCAGACGGCCTTCGACGAAGGCGCGCGCGTAGATGCCGGGGAGCCGTGGCCCTGGAAGTAGACGAGGTCGCCGAACCCGCCGTCGGACTTGCCCCGGAAGAAGTGGTTGAAGCCCACCTCGTAGAGCGAGGCCGAGCTCGCATACGTCGCAAGATGGCCACCGATGCCTTCACTGCGATAGTTGGCGCGGCTCACCATGGCCGCGGCGTTCCAGCGGATGTAGGCGCGGATGCGCCGCTCGACGTATTCGTCGCCGGGGAACCACGGCTCCTGGTCGCGCGGGATGGTGTTCACGTACGGGGTCGAGACGGTGGCGGGGAAGTCGACCAGCATGGTCCGGGCGCGCTCGAGCAGCTTCATGAGCAGGAAGCGGGCCCGGGTGCGTCCCTCCGCGTCCACGACGGCGTCGAAGGAGTCGATCCACTCCGCGGTCTCCTCAGGGTCGATGTCGGGAAGTTGATGCGACATTCCGTCGAAGAGCACTGCTCCATGCTACGGGCGGTGTTGCAGCTAGAGGCCGACACTGCGAACCACGACGGGGGCCTCGGGCGGGCGCGACGAGTCGGTGATGGTGCCCACATCGGATGTGACGGTGCCCACATCGGTGCACGTCGACGATCACTCCGCCTTTCCCCTAGGTCTTTCCACGTCGCCACATCTGCCCCATGTGCCTCACATCCCTCTGTGTCATCTCAGGGGCACTGATACACCCTCGTGACAGAGTGGGAACGTGCTCGACGCCTTGGAGACCGCCCGTGGGGACATCGCCCGGCAGTTGGCGGAGGCCGACCCCGACCGGGTCACCACGGCCCAGGCCGCGCAGGTCATGACGCTGTTCGCCGAGATCGAGCGGTTGGCCGGGGCGGGGAGGGTCCTGTTCACGGCGCGCGCCGCCAACGGCACGGCGTGGCGCGACGAGGGACACCGCTCCGCCGCGTCGTGGATGGCGCAGAAGACCCGGACCCCCATGGGCGACGCCATCGCCGCCCTCGACACCGCCGCCGCGTTGGCGGTGCTGCCCGACACCACCGAGGCGCTGCGACGCGGCGAGTTGTCGGGCCCCCAGGTGAGGGTCATCGCCCACGCCGCGCAGCGCGACCCGAGCACCGAGAAGGAGCTGTTACACGCGGCGGCGACGCGCAGCTTCACGGGTCTGACCGCACGCGCCGCGCAGGTGCGGGCCGCGGCACGCTCCGCCCAAGAAGAGCACGACCACGCCCGGGCCATCCACCGCGCCCGGTACCTGCGCACCTGGGCCGACCCCGACGGGGCCTTCCGTCTCGACGCCAAGCTCGCGCCCCTGGACGGGGCCAGGCTGCTGTCGGTTCTGAAGGCCGAGGCCGACGTCCGTTTCGACGAGGCCAGGAAGTCCGGGGAGCGCGAGGCCCCCGCCGCCTATCTGGCCGACGCGCTCGTGGCGCTGGTGGCGGGCGAGCCCGCCGCTCGAGCGTCCCAGGATTCGAAACGGCGACCGGCCCGGGCCACGGTCAGCATCCGGGTCGACGCCAAAGCGCTGCGCCGGGGCCATGTCATAAAGGGCGAGATCTGCCACATCCCCGGGGTGGGCCCGGTGCCCGTGGCCGAGGCCCGGCGCCAGCTCTCTGACGCGTGGGTGAAGATCCTGGTGGTGGACGGGGTGGAGGTCAGCACCGTGTGCCACGCGGGCCGGACGGTCCCCGCCCATGTCCAGAGTGCGCTCGAAGAGCGCGACCCGACGTGTGTGGTCCCGACGTGCGAGGTCGGCCACGGCCTGCAGAACCACCACTGGGACATCGACTACGCCGACTGCAAGACGACCGACCTGGTGGGCCTGGCCCGGGTGTGTCGGTGGCACCACGACCTCATCACCTATGAGAAGTGGGAGTTGCGCCCCGGGCCCGAGGGCTGGGAGTGGCGAGAGCCTCCCGGTGGGTGCAGCTTCGAGACCGGCACCGTTTCTCGAGATACCGGGTCTCTAAAAACGGGGTCTCGAGATACCGGGTCTCGAGATACCGGGTCTCGAGATACCGGGTCTCGAGATACCGGGTCTCGAGATACCGGGTCTCGAGATAGCCCGCTTTGATGAGAACGCGTCAGCCGGATGATCCGAAGCGCAAGATGGCGCTGATCGCGCTCTGGCACGCGGCGCGCCGGTCATAGGGAGCTTCCCTCTCGACATCGTCGGCCCGGCGCATGTCCGCCCCGCCCGTAGCGGTGGCGGCATGAGAAGGAGCCCGGACCGGAGACTCCGGCATGGGGAAGTCCGGAGGAGGGTCGAAGGACTCGGTGCCCGAGTCCCGGACGAGCTTCGTCGGGTTGCCTTCGGAGAAATAGCGGTATTCGTGCTCGTGGTATGGGTCTGAGAACCATCCCCATGTGGTCGATGTCACCGGTGTCATGCCCGCAGTTTACCTTAAGTTCACTTAGAGTTCGCGTTTAGATAACCTTCGAGGGCCCCTGACCTGGTCCCGGCTGTTCGAGTGGGCGTCCACCCGCGGCACCGGGCCGGGCATGCATGCTGGGGATCTGATGGGACCGAACGGCACAGAGACCGTCGTGTACACCGACGGCTCGTCCCTCGGGAACCCCGGGCCCGGTGGCTGGGCGTGGGCGGTGCCCAATGGGCCCTTCGCCAGCGGCGCCGAGGCGCACTCGACCAACCAGCGGATGGAGGTCACGGCCGTCATCCGGGCGCTCGAGGCGATCGACGGCCCGGTGCACGTCAAGAGCGATTCGACCTACGTCGTCAATTGCTTCCGTGACCGGTGGTGGGAGGGGTGGAAGCGCCGAGGATGGCGCAACACCGCGGGCAAGCCGGTGGCCAACCGGGACCTGTGGGAGCCGTTGCTGGAGCTGGCGCTCGACGGCCGCCGGCCCGTGCAGTTCAGCTGGGTCAAGGGGCACTCCGGCAACGAGATGAACGACCGGGTCGACATCCTCGCCGTGGAGGCCGCGTCGTCGCAGCACGGCGTGTCCGGCGACCACTTCGTCGGCTAGGCGTGTCTTGGCGGTCGGCGCGGCCGCCCCCGTAGCATGCGCCGCATGGACCTCAACGACATCTCTGCGGTCATCACCGGTGGCGCGTCCGGGCTGGGCGAGGGCACGGCTCGCAAGCTCACGTCCCTGGGTGTGCGATGCACGATCTTCGACCGCAACGAGGACGGCGCCAAGAAGGTGGCGGGCGAGCTCGGCGCCAACTACGTCGCCGGCGACGTCACCAACCCCGACGACTGCCAGCGCGCCGTCGACCAGGCGGCCGAAGGCGGCAAGTTGCGCATGGCCGTGAACTGCGCCGGCACCGGATGGGTGGGCCGGGTCATCAACCGCGACAACTCGCCCCACGACCTGGGCGCCTTCAAGTTCATCCAGGACCTCAACGTGGTGGGCACGTTCAACGTCATGACGCGCGCCGCGTCGGCGATGGCGGTCACCGAGCCGCTCGAGGACGGGGAACGAGGCGTGATCGTGAACACCGCGTCCGTCGCCGCCTTCGACGGCCAGGTCGGCCAGCTCGCGTACTCGGCGTCGAAGGGTGCGATCGTGGGCATGACCCTCCCCGCCGCGCGCGACCTTGCGTCGGTGGGGGTGCGGGTTGTCACCATCGCGCCGGGGTTGTTCGACACGCCGTTGCTCGGGATGCTCCCCGAGGAGCAGCGCAACGCGTTGGGCCAGTCGGTCCTGTTCCCGAAGACGCTCGGTCAGCCCGTCTGGTACGGAGAGCTGGTGGCGCACATCGCCCAGAACAGATACCTCAACGGGGAAGTGATCCGCCTCGACGGCGGGATCCGCATGCCCCCGAAGTAGGAAGCACCCCCGAGTCAGGGAGTAGAGGGACCATGAAGTACGTCGACATCGCCGGGGCCAGGATGTCCGTCGTCGGGCTCGGGACGTGGCAGTTCGGCTCGACCGAGTGGGGGTACGGGGCCGACTACTCCGAGCGGGAAGCGGACGCCATCGTGCAGCGGGCGTTGGACGTCGGCATCACGCTCTTCGACACGGCCGAGATCTACGGCTTCGGTCGGTCCGAGCGGATTCTGGGCAAGGCGCTCGGGCCCCGACGCGACGAGGCCTTCATCGCGTCCAAGATCCTCCCGGTCCTGCCGATCGGGCCGGTGGTGCTGCAACGGGCCCGGGGGAGTCTGCGGCGTCTGGGGATTGACGCTCTGGACCTGTACCAGCTCCATCAGCCCAACCCGGTGGTGCCGCTGACCGCGACGATGCCTGCGTTCGCGCAACTGCTCGACGAGGGAGTCGTGCGCCATGTCGGTGTGTCGAACTACTCGTTGGCGCGGTGGGAGGCCGCCGAGGAGGCACTGGGGCGGCCCGTGCTGTCGAACCAGGTGCGCTACAGCCTCGTGGACCGCCGGCCCGAGAAGGACCTGTTGCCGTGGGCACAGGCCCATGACCGGGTGATCATCGCCTACAGCCCACTGGCGCAGGGTCTGTTGTCGGCGCGCTACGGCGAGCACCACCGGCCGACCGGCATCGTGCGCTCGGCGTCGCCCGGGTTCCACCCCGAGAACCTGCGCCGGGCCGCGCCGTTGCTCGACGTGCTACGTCAGGTGGCCGAGACGCATCACGCCACGCCGTCTCAGATCGCACTGGCTTGGTTGATCCGGCGTCCCAACGTCGTCGTGATCCCGGGCGCGAGCTCGGCTGCGCAGGTGGAGGTCAACGCGGCCGCGGCTGACATCGAGCTCACCGACGGCGAGGACGCGGCGTTGGTGGCCGCGTCCGACGCGTTCGAGCCGCTGACGGCGACGTCGGTGCTGCCCGACCTGATCCGGGAGCGCTTTTCGGGGTTCCTCGATCGCATCACCGGTGGTGGTGGCGGCAGCGGCGGCACCGGTCCGGCACCTTCGTAGTCGGAAAGTCGACCGGTGCGGTACTGGACCGTCGACGAGGCCCAGGCATACCTCCCCCGGCTCCGCCTGCTGCTGGGCGTGATCCGTCGGGCCGCGAACCTGGCGGTGTCGTCCCGGGGGAACGGGCACGCTGTGCTTCCCGGCGCGCCCCTGCCCGTGGGGCCGGCGTCGGCAAAGCCCGGGCCCACCGACACCGGGCCCACTGACACCGGGCCCACCGACTCCCGGCCCACCGACTCCCGGCCCGCTGACTCCGGGCCCGCTGACTCCGGGCCCGCTGACTCCGGGCCCACCGACTCCGGAGCAACCGAAGCGGTGCCGCCACCCCCTGCGCCAGGATCTGCTCCCGCTGACGCCGGTCCTGGCTCGGAACCGGCCGTGGCGTTCGACGTCAAGGAGGCGCTCTCGGAGCTCGAACGGCAGGGGATCGTCCTGCGCGACCCCGATCGGGGGCTGATCGACTTCACCGCGCTGCATCTCGGCCAGGAGGTGCTGCTCTGTTGGCAGCTCGGCGAGGACGAGTTGGCGTGGTGGCACCTTCCCGAGGACGGCTTCGCCGGCCGCCGCCCCCTGCCCTTGCCCCCCGAGCTCTGATCCCTAGCACTCTCGGGCGCGTCACCGTCTCCTCGGTAAACCTCCGCTCCCTCACGGGTTCCTCCGTCACGGTCTCCTCCGTCACGGTCTCCTCCGTCACGGGTTCCTCCGTCACGGTCTCCTCCGTCACGGTCTCCTCCGTCAACGTCTCGTCCGTCACCGTCCGCCTGTTCCGGGCCACGCCGTCCCTGCTCTTTGGGGAACCGGAAAGCTCCTCATGCCCAGCTCCAGCCGGGTTGTGCGCCCCGTTAGGCTGGAACACGGACCAGAATTCGAGCGTTCCAGGACACGGAGGTGATCACGACGGCCGAAACCACTGAATTCGATGTCGTTGTGATCGGTGGTGGGCCCGGTGGCTATGCCACCGCGTTGTACGGGGCCGCGGCGGGACTCAAGGTCGCTGTCATCGAGCGCGACAAGGTCGGTGGGACGTGCCTGCACCGGGGATGTGTCCCGGCCAAGGAGTTCCTCGAGACCGCCAGTGTGGTGCGGACCGTGGCAGGAGCCAAGGAGTTCGGCGTCCAGGCCGGCCAACCCGTTGTGGACTTCGCCGTGAGCCAGGGCCGCAAGCAGAAAGTGGTCGACCAGCTCTTCAAGGGCCTCGCCGGGCTCATGAAAGGCCGGGGGATCGTCACCTTCGACGGCATCGGCACTCTCCTCCCCGGTCGCCGTGTGCGCATCGATCCGGTTCCCGGTGCCGAGGCCGGTGCCGCCGGGTCGCTCGAGATCACGGGCCGCAACGTCGTGTTGGCCACCGGATCGCTGCCGCGCACCATCCCCGGGTTCGATGTCGACGGTCGGTTGGTCATGACATCCGACGAGGTGCTGGCGCTCGACACCCTGCCGGCATCGATCGCCGTGATCGGGGGCGGCGCCATCGGCTGTGAGTTCGCCTCGATGTTCTCGGACCTCGGCAGCCAGGTCACGGTGCTCGAAGCCCTGCCGACGTTGCTGACTGGATGCGACAGCGACGTCGTGAGCGTGGTGGCACGGTCGTTTCGCAAGCGGGGCATCAACGTCCACACCGGGGTGAAGGTGAACGGTCATTCGCCCAACGGCGCCGGGACCACCGTCAGCTTCGGGGACGGGGAATCGCTCACCGTCGACGCCGTGGTGCTGTCGGTCGGGCGTCGACCGCTGACCGAAGGACTTCTCGCCGAGGGGACCGGAGTGACCGTCGACGATCGGGGGTTCGTCGTCGTCGACGAGTACCAGCGCACCGCGGCCGAAGGGGTGTGGGCGGTCGGTGACGTGGTCAACACTCCGCAGCTCGCGCACGTGGGCTTCGCAGAGGGGATCCTCGTGATCAAGGCCGTGTTGGGCGAGGCCGCATTGCCTGTCGACTACTCGCGGGTGCCGTGGGCCATCTACTGCCATCCCGAGGTGGCGTTCGCCGGGCTCACCGAGGCCCAGGCCAAAGAAGCGGGCATCGACGTGCTGGTGAAGAAGGACCCGTACGGTGGCAACAGCCGGGCCCGGATCCTGGGCGAGACCGACGGCCTCGTCAAGGTGATCGCCGAGCGACTTCCCGACGGGCGGGCGGGCCGGATCCTCGGTGTGCACATGGTCGGCCCGTGGGTGACCGAGCAATTGGGCCAGGGGTACATGGCGGTGAACTGGGAGGCCACTCCCGAAGAGATCGGGCAGTTCATCCAGCCGCATCCCACGCTGTCGGAGGCCTTCGGTGAGACAGTGTTGGCGCTCACCGGAAGGGGACTCCACGTTGGCTGACGTCACCATGCCTCAACTGGGCGAGACGGTTACCGAGGGCACTATCACGAAGTGGCTCAAGGCGGTGGGCGAGGCGGTAGCCCGCGACGAGCCGCTCTTCGAGGTCTCGACCGACAAGGTCGACTCGGAGGTGCCGTCCCCTGCGGCGGGCACGCTGGCCGAGATCCGTGTCCAAGAAGGCGAGACCGTCGACGTCGGCACGGTGTTGGCGGTCGTGAGCGCCGACGGCGCCGGTGCCGCCGCTCCCGCCGCCACCGAAGCCGCACCAGCCGCGGCCCCCGCTCCCGACGCACCGGCCCCGGAGGCTCCCGCACCACCAGACGCCGCTCCCGCCCCAACCGCGCCGGTGCCGGCCCCGGAGGCTTCCGCACCACCAGCCGCCGCTCCCGCCCCAACCGCGCCGGTGCCAGCCCCGGTTCCTCCCGCCGTCGTGCCCGCGCCGCCACCTGCACCGGCTCCGCCGACACCGGCACCGGCACCTCCCGTACCCCCAGTCGCGCCGGCGCCCGCCGCGGCCCCGGCCGCGTCCCCCGCGTCCGACGGCCCCGGGAAATGGGGCGACCGGATCCTGTCGCCGGTGGTGCGCCGTCTGCTCGACGACAACGACATCGACCCGGCGGAGATCACCGGAACGGGTCTCGGTGGTCGGATCACGCGCTCGGACGTGCTCGGTTTCATCGACAACCGTCGTGCCGGGGGCGCGCCCGCATCCGGCGCAGCCGGTGCGCCCGCACCCGCCGCTGCGCCCGCGACGGCCCCCCCGACGGCAACACCGCCGGCATCACCAACGTCGGCTGCGTCGCCCACGGCCGGGACCGACGAGATCATCCCGTTCACCAATATCCGTCGCCGCACCGCAGAGCACATGGTCCGGTCGAAGGCGACGAGTCCCCACACCCTGGTGGTGCTCGAGGCGGACTACGAGTCGGTTGAGCGCGTCAGGCGTTCCCATGGCGCCCAGTTCCGGGCCGAGGAGGGATTCGCGCTCACCTACCTCCCCTTCGTGGCGCGGGCCACGGTCGAGGCGCTGCACGAGTGGCCGCACCTGAACGCCTCGGTCGGAGACGACTCGCTCATCGTGCACCATCAGCTCAACATGGGCTTCGCCGTCGATCTCGACCACAAGGGGTTGATCGTGCCGGTGGTGAAGCATGCCGAGGAGCTCACCCTGCGGGGCATGGCTCGTCGGATCCGCGAGCTGGCCGACCGGGCGCGGACGAAGAAGCTCAGCGCGGACGACATCTCGGGGGGAACGTTCTCGATCACCAACGCCGGACCCTTCGGCACCTTCCTCACGTCGCCGATCATCAACCAGCCCCAAGTGGCCATCCTTTCGACTGACGGCGTGAAGCGCCGCCCCACCGTGGTGGTGCAGCCCGATGGCACCGAGGCCATAGCCATCCACTCCTTGGGGTTGCTGTGCCTGGCATGGGACCACCGGGCCGTGGACGGGGCCTACGCCGCCGCCTTCGTGGCGCGCGTCACGGAGCTGCTCGCCACCCACGACTGGGCCGCCGAGCTCTGAGCCGGCAGGAGACCGACATGTTCCGGGTTCGCTGGCTGGGTCGGGTCCCGTACGCGGAGGCGCACGCGTTGCAACGCGCCCTGCACGACCGGGGCCGGGACGACCATCTCCTGCTCCTCGAGCATCCTCACGTGTTCACGCTCGGAGTGCACGCCGATCGGGCCCATGTGCTCGTCGACCCGGCTCTTGTCGGCGCCGATCTGGTGGCCAGTGATCGGGGCGGCGACGTCACGTACCACGGGCCGGGCCAGCTCGTCGCCTATCCCGTGGTGAACGTCCCCACCGCGCCGCGCTCGGTGCCCTCGCACGTGCACGGGATCGAGCAGGTCGTGATCGACACCCTGGCCGAGCTCGGCCTCGGCGCGGACCGGTTGGCGGGCTACCCCGGTGTGTGGGTCGATGCCGCGGGGCCGAAGCCCCGCAAGATCTGTGCCATCGGCGTCCGGGTCACCCGGGGACGGTCGATGCACGGGTTGGCGCTGAACGTGGACCCGGACATGGTGTGGTTCGACCGCATCGTGCCGTGCGGCATCGGGGACCGAGACAAAGCGGTGACGTCGCTCGCGGCCGAAGGGATCGACGTGTCCATGCACGAAGTGGTCGACATCGTCGTGCGCCACGCTGTGCGGCGCTGGGCTCCCGACGGGCTCTTCGAACGCCAGGACGTGGCGTGGCCTGTGTCGGGCTCGTCCGTTCCCACCTCGGAAGGGCTCGCGGACCGTGTCCCGGGCGAGCGGCTCCGGATCCGGCTCCGTCAGGCGGGGGTGGACCCGGGGGCGGGCCTTGAGCACAACACCCGTAAGCCGCCGTGGCTGCGCGTCCCGGTCCGGATGGGCGACGAGTTCCTCGGCCTGCGCCGCACCATGCGCGACCACGGTCTCGTCACCGTGTGCGAAGAGGCCGGCTGCCCCAATATCTTCGAGTGTTGGGCCGACGGTACGGCCACGTTCATGATCAACGGCGAGCGGTGCACGCGCTCGTGCGGGTTCTGCCTGGTCGACACTCGACACCCCGAACCCCCCGATGCACAGGAGCCCGACCGGGTCGCCGCCGCGGTCGAGGAGCTCGACCTGGCGTATGCGGTGGTGACCGCGGTGGCGCGCGACGACCTCCCCGACGGTGGTGCCGCCGGCTATGCGGCGACGATCCACGCCATCCGGGCCCGGCGCCCGACGACGGCCGTCGAGGTGCTCATCCCGGACTGCAAAGGCGACGCCGCATCGCTGGAGACGATCTTCGCGGCGCGACCCGACGTGCTCAACCACAACCTCGAGACGGTGGCGCGCCTCCAGCGCGCCGTTCGGCCCTCGGCCGGCTACGCGCGCAGTCTCTCGGTGCTGGCCCGGGCCAAGAATGCCGGGCTCGTCACCAAGTCGGGCATGATCCTCGGCATGGGGGAGACAGCCGAAGAAGTGGTGGGCGCCCTATCCGATCTCCGGGCCGTCGGCGTCGACATCGTCACGCTCGGCCAGTACCTGCGTCCCACGGCCACCCACCTCCCGGTGGCGCGGTGGTGGACGCCCGAGGAATTCGAATCCCTGCGTGTCGTGGGCGAGGAGATGGGCTTCGCGCACGTCGAGTCTTCGCCCCTGACGCGCTCGAGCTACCACGCCCGGGGCGCCGCCGCCTCGGCTGCCGGGTCCGGGCGTCGGGGCTCACCGGCGCCGGCATGACCGGCGGACCGATGTGACTGGCGCGCCCGGCGGACCGACGTGACCGGCCGACCGACGTGACCGACGTGACCGACCAGGAGACAGCCCGACGTGAACGGGTCTCGCGGGTGCGGGCACGCATGGGCGAGCTCGGGGTGGACGCGCTGCTCCTGTCACACGGCGCCGATCTGCCGTGGCTCACGGGGTATCGGGCCATGCCGCTCGAACGCCTCACCCTCCTGGTGTTGCCCCGCGACGGCGAGGCCGTGCTCATCGTCCCCGCTCTCGAAGCGCCCCGGGTGCCCGATACGAGCGGCATGATCACGTTGCGCCCGTGGGCCGAGACGGAGGACCCCGTCGCCCTCGCCGCCGCGCTCCTGGCGCCGGCCCGCGACGCCACCTACGGCATCTCGGACCGGGCCTGGGCACAGTCACTGCTGGCACTGCAGTCGAGCCTCCCCGGCGCGACGTGGCAGCCGGCCTCGAGCGTGACCTCGCCGCTGCGTGCGGTGAAGGATGCCGGCGAGATCGCCGCACTGCGCGCCGCCGCGCACGCGGCGGACACCGTCGCCGCCGTCCTCCAAGAGGGTGAGATCCCCCTGGAGGGTCGGAGCGAGATCCAGGTGTCCGAGGCCCTGGGCGCGGGTCTGCTCGCGGCGGGGCATCGGCGCGTCAACTTCGCCATCGTGGGCAGCGGCCCCAACGGGGCGAGCCCGCATCACGATGCCGGCGAGCGGGTCATCGTCGCCGGCGATGCGGTGGTGTGCGACTTCGGTGGCGAGTACGCGCTGCACGACGACGTCGGGTACTGCTCCGACATCACGCGCACGGTGGCGGCGGGCGAGCCCGGGGGAGAGGTGCGCGACACCTACGCCGTGCTGCTCGCCGCGCAGCAGGCCGCCGTGGACGCGGTGCGGCCGGGGGTCACCGCCGAGCACGTCGACGCGGTGGCACGGGGCGTCATCGCCGAGGCCGGCCTGGGCCAGTACTTCATCCACCGCACCGGGCACGGGATCGGGATCGAGGAACACGAGGACCCGTACCTGGTGGCCGGCAACGACACGCCTCTGGTGGTGGGACACGCCTTCTCGATCGAGCCCGGCATCTACTTCCCGGGGCGCTTCGGCCTGCGTCTCGAGGACATCGTCGTCGTGGGTGAGGACGGAGCCATCCCTCTCAACACCGTCGACCACTCACTCGTGGTCGTCGGATGAGGTGAGCTGACATGGACCTCGGCATCAGGGGAAAGGTCGCCCTCGTCACCGCGGCGTCGCGCGGTCTGGGCCGTGCCAGCGCCGAGGCCCTGGCCGACGACGGGGCGAAGCTGGTGCTGTGCGCGCGCAACGAGGGATCGCTGCGCGACACCGAGCAGGCCCTCGCCGCCCGGGGTGCCGATGTTCTCGCCGTGGTGGCGGACATGACCGATCCGACCACGCCCGACCGCCTGGTGACCGCCGCAGTGGAGCGGTTCGGTCGCCTCGACATCGTGGTGGCCAACTCGGGAGGCCCACCGCCGGGGAACGCCCTCGATCTCGATGACGACGCCATCCGCGCCGCCATCGAGGGCAATCTGCTCTCCGCGGTTCGCCTCGTGCGCAGCGCCGTGCCCCACATGCGCGCCGAGGGGTGGGGCCGACTGTGCTGCATCTCGTCGTATTCGGTCATCGAACCGATCCCGGGGCTGGCGCTGTCCAACACGGCGCGCAGTGGCCTGCGGGCCTGGGCGAAGACTGCCGCCTCTGACCTCGCGGCCGAGGGCAGCGGCATCACCCTCAATCACGTGTGCCCCGGACCGCATGCCACCGAGCGCATGCAGCAACTCGGTGGTGGCGGAGGGGGTCCCATCGGAGACCCTGCCGACTTCGGCCGCGTCGTGGCGTTCGTGTGCTCGGCGCATGCCGGCTTCGTGAACGGGGCCACCATCGTCGTGGACGGCGGGGTCACGCTCGCCCTGTGAGCCTGAAGCGAAACGACAGTTACACCGATGCTGCTTGCGCTCGGGCAAGGGCCTCGAGCCGGTCGTCGAACCCGACGATGTCGACGATCCGGCCCCCGCTGACCGTCAGAACCTGCCAACGCAGTGCCGCCCCTCCTCGTGTGTCGGCTTCCTCGGAGCCGCGCACCGTCAAGCTGACGAGCAGCCGGTCACCGACGACGACGACTTCGTTGACGCTGGCCCGGACTCCCGAGTCCCTCCCGCGCTGGTACCAGGTGAGGACCTGGTCCCGGTTCCGGCACGAGGGCTGACGGGCGTCGGGCGCGCCCCATCGCACGTCCGGGTCGAGAAGGTCACTGAAGGCGGAGAGGTCGCCCCCGTCCAGGGCGATGCGGACCTGGCGGGCGATGTCCTGCATCGTGTCCTGCTGCTCCGACATGGCACAGACTCCCCGTTCGATTCCTGGCCTAATTCATTCCTGGACTAATTCTTAGTCTGCTTAGTCCGGTTCTTGGCCTGTCTTCGTCCGCATGCCGGTGGTGGGCCCGTTCCTAGTCGGGGCCCGAAGACACTGCGGACAGGTCGTCGTCGCCCCCGAGGCTCGACAGGGTCTCCTTCTGCCATGGTCGGGCGCTGAGGAGCCAGATCGCCGCCACCACGAGGAGGACCGAGCACAGCACCCAGCCGAGGGCGGTCGTCCCCACCCCGACGTACTTGAGCCCCGAGGCGAAGATCACGAACGTGATGGCCGGGCGCACGTATCGGTCCGGTGCTCTCGACGACAGCAGGGAACCGACCAGGACGGCCGGGACGCTTCCGACGATGAGAGAGGTCGTGACCGACAACTCCACGTGCCCGAAGGCGAGTGCGCCGAGCGCGGCGGCGGCCGTGAGGGGAACGGCCTGGGCCAGGTCGGTGCCCACCAGTTGGTTGGCGCCGATCATCGGATAGAGGAACAGCAGGAAGACGATCATGAGCGAGCCCGACCCGACAGACGTGATCCCGACGACGATGCCCCCGATCATGCCGATGGCGATCGTGGGCAGTGGTCGGATCTTGATGTCGTGGACGATGCCCCGGCGCGTGTGTCCGGCGCGGCGATCGAGCGCGTAGCGCAGGATCATGGCGGCGGCACCGACGAGAAGGGCGGCACCGAGTGCGATCTGCACATGGTTCTCGGCCGCCGACGCGCTTCCGATCAGGTGGAGGAGATATGAGCCCAGGAAGGCCATGGGGACCGATCCCACCATCATCCACCCGACGAGACCCAGGTTCACCGTCCCCTGGCGCAGGTGGACCGCTGCCCCGATGGGACGCATGACGACGGCCGCCACCAGGTCGCTCGAGATGGCGGTGGACGGCTTCACGCCGAAGAGGAGGATCAGCATGGGAGTCATGAGGGCACCCCCACCGGCCCCGGTCATCCCGACGAGGAACCCGATGATGGCGCTTCCCAAGACGATGTACGGATCCATGCGAAGCACCTCCCATCGACCGGTCCGTGGGTCGCCCGGGCTCGGCTTGCGACGCCCCCCGAAAGCGCCTCGCCAGACCCTACCTGCGGGGGTGACCGTCTACCGGGTCCGAAGGAGCTGTGCAACGGGTTCGCACGGGCTGACCGTCTACGGGGTGTGCCCGAGCTACTGGGTGTGCAGGAGCTGCGCGGCGGTCTTCGATCGTGCCGCCACGAGGGCAGGCACGACGGCCAACCGGTTGGAGACCACGAGGACGCCTACGGCGAGCGCGGCGATGAGCCAAGACCAGCCTGACTCCGCCCAACGCGACCTCCCGCCCCCAGTGTCGCCCACAGGGGGGCCGCGCCCAAGGTGGCCAGCCGGTCTACCGGGTTGGTGGTAGCACGAACAAGGCTCGTCGGCGGGGGCTCGTCGGCGGGGGCTCGGCGTTCTCCCGCACCATCATTACTCCCACGACCACTACCAGCGCTCGACGAGGTGCTCGCGGCCGGGAGGCGGTTCGTAGGGCTGGGGCCAGAAGTCGGTGATCTTGGTGATCCTGTCGTCGAGGAACTCGAAGAACGCGATGGCGAGCGACGACTCGTCGCCGAGGATCCACCGGAAGAGCACGCTGCCATTGCGGTCGTCGCCGAGCACCACCTGGGGCTCGAGATGCCAGTCGCCGGGATACTCGGCGTTGAACGTCACGTACCGGTCCCGGCCCCGGATGCGCTCGCGCGACTGGGGGATCTCGTAGACGACGTCCGGGTCCAGCAGCTCCGCGAGGCCGGCCCAGTCGCGGGCTTCGAGTCGCTGTACGAACGCGGCGACGAGCTCCTTGCCGTCAGTCATGGGCACTGCGGTCGTCGTCACCTACCCGGGCACGCCGGCACGGCAGCACACCGGGACACGATACGGCGGCCGCGCCCGGCTCGTCAGGAAGCCTGCGCTTCTCCGGTGACCCGCCGGCGGATCGCCCGCACGCGCGGTCGGGCCTTGATCACCCTGGTGCGCAGCGCAGCTGAGCCTTCGGTCTCGTAGGCCCGACGGAGATCGAGGATCTCCGGGACGTCTCTCCTCGGCGCGGCCGCCACCACCGCCGCGCTCACTTCGTAGGCGCTCTCGGCATCGAGGCATGCACCGATGAGGAAGTCGGTCTCGTCGCCGTCGTCGGTGGCCGCCAACGCCAGCATGGCGCTCACCATCACGTCGAGCGCGATGGTGGCGACTCCCGACCCACCGATGGCCAGCGCCGAGCCGATGGCATCGGGCTGGGCCAAGTGCTCGGCGGGGGGTTGTTCGCTGCGCAGCGTCTTGACGGCTTGGCCGACCGAGCCGACGGCTTCGTGTGCCGACTTGGCGATGTGTCGCGCCGAAACGTCGTCGCCCTTGTCGAGCGCGGCGCCGAGGTCCTCCATGGTGGCATGAGCGCGCTCGAGCTCGAACGCGAGTTGTACGGTCTTCTCGCGCCAATCGTAGGGACGCTGCTGCAGGTCTACTGCCATTGGGTGCCTCCGGTCATCGGCGCCACAGGCTCGGGCGCGCGGCATGAGCAACACGGTTGCTCCTTACAAAGATACTCGTCGTCGCCGAGTTCCCCGCACGACGGGCGCACAACTGTCTGCACCTGAGGTTTCACAACCGGTTTCACAGTTGGTTTCACAGATCGTTTCACAGCCCGTTTCACAGGCGAGGACCTGCACATCTACACGCGGGAGCGCATACGAACACTTTGGGAGATGTGACCTCACGCACCGACGTGACGTGAGTGGACTCCCATCCCACCAAAAAGAGCGGAAAACCCCACGGTACGGGCACGTTCTGGGTGTGAACGGGTGGGGCTGGTGATCACGCGGTCATGCCTGGCACCAGCGTGAAGGCTGTTTCTGGTTTGTCAATGCGCCCATTGACAGCTACCTTCGCAGGGTGTCTCGCGCCTGGTTCATCGCGACGAGGAGCCGAGGTGGACGGCGCGGAGGTCGCGTCGTTCGCGCCGCGCTGCTCTCGGCTCTCGTGACCGCGAGCACGCTAACGGTCCTTGCTTCGCAGCCCTCCTTCGCAAACCAGGTCGGCGACCTCAGGGCCCAGGCGAAGGCGATCGACCAGAAGTTGGTGCAAGAACAGCTGGAGATCGACGCGTACCAGCAGCAGTACTCGGTGGCTTCCGCCAAGGTCGCCGCCGATGCACAGGCGATCGCGCAGGTCGATCAGCAACTCGCGCTGGACCAGCAGCAGTACGACGCCGACACCGCACAGGTGCGCCAGCTCGCCATCACGTCGTACATGAACGGCGGCGAACTGTCGGGATCGGATGCCGCTTTGTTCGAGGGCAACGCCGAAGAGGTGCAGTCGGCGAACGAGTACGACTCCATCGCCACCGGGAACATCGACACGGCACTGAACCAGTTGCAGAGCGCGCAGGACGCGTTGGAGGTCCAACAGGCCGCGCTGCACCAACAACAGGCCAAGGACCAGTCGGACCAGACGAACCAGGCCACCGCCCTGAGCCAGGCCAACGCCACCGAGCAGGCCATGCAGTCCGAGCAGAGTCTGGTCTCGGGACAACTGGCGGCGGCAGTGGCGTTGCAGGCCGGCGCGCAGGACAGAGCCGCCGCAGCCGCCGTGGCCAAGGCACAGAAAGCGGCGGCCCAGAAAGCGGGGTCCAAGGCGGGCGCGGGGGGGACCAAGTCAGGAACAGGATCATCAACAGGATCCGGGACAGGATCAGGAACGGGCACGGGAACAGCCACGGTGTCCGGACCGGCCATCCCGGACCCGGCGCTACCCGCGTTCCTGCAGTGTGTCGTGCAGGCGGAGTCGGGCGGGAACTACGGGGTCGTGTCTCCCAACGGGATGTACATGGGGGCCTTCCAGTTCAGTCAGTCGACGTGGAACTTCGCAGCGCGGGCCGCCGGTCTGCTGTACCTCGTGGGCGTGCCCCCCAATCACGCCTCGAGAGCCGAACAGGACACGTTGGCGGTGGCGCTCTTCGCGCTCGACGGCCAGCAACCGTGGCTCGGAGACCGCTGCAGCGCCTAGCGCGGCAGGAGTGCGCCGCTGCTAGGCCACGAAGTACTTGGCCTGGGGGTGGGGACAGATGATGGCGTCGGTGGTCTGCTCGGGGTGCATCTGGAACCCGTCGCTGACCGTGACGCCGATGAGGTCCCCACCCAGGAGATCGACCACCTTGGCGTTGTCTTCGAGGTCGGGGCAGGCCGGGTATCCCCACGAGTAGCGTCCGCCCCGGTACTGCTGGCGGAAGAGCCCCGTCAACGTGGGGCCGTCCTCGTCGGCGAAGCCCCATTCCTCACGGATGCGGTGGTGCCAGTACTCGGCCAGGGCCTCGGCCATCTCCACCCCGAGACCGTGGAGTTTCATGTAGTCCACGTAGTGGTTTTGGGCATAGAGCCGGGCGGCCTCCTCGGAGACCTTGGACCCCATTGTCACGAGCATGAAGGCGGCGTAGTCGGGCTCGCCCGACTCCACCGACCGGAAGAAATCCGCGATGCACAGCCACGGTTCCTTCTTCTGGCGCGGGAACGCGAAGCGGGTGAGCTCGGTCGAGCGCGTCTCGTCGGTCCACAGCACGACGTCGTTGCCCTCGGCATTCGCCGCGTAATAGCCGTAGGCCACCTGGGGCACCAGGAGATCTCCGGCCTTAGCTTTGTCGAGCTCCTCGCGCAGCACCGCGGAGATGCGCTCTTTGAAGTCGGGGTCGGTCTCGGCCGGCTCGTCGTCTTTGGCTTTCAGCGGCCGGTAGTTCCACTGGTTGCGGAACAGCGCCGTGAGGTTGAGATAGGAGGCGATGTCGTCCAATGCGATGCCCTTGGCGACGCGCGACCCGAGGAACGGGGGCGTGAAGACCCGATTGTCGGCCGCCACCGTGGGGGCACGCCGGGGTGCCACCACGCTCTCGTCGACCGGTATCTGCGACTTGCGGGGTGGCAGCTTGCGACCGCCCTGCTCGCGCCCGAAGGCGGCGTCCTCCTCGCCGGTCTTCTTCATCTCGACGAGACGGTCCATGGTGCGCAGGCCCTCGAAGGCGTCCTTGCCGTAGAAGAGGCGCCCCTCGTACACCGAACGCAGGTCGCGCTCGACATAGTTGCGCGTGAGGGCGGCCCCACCGAGCAGTACGGGGATGTGAGCCAGCTTGCGCGTGTTCATCTCCTCGAGGTTCTCGCGCATGATGAGCGTGGACTTCACGAGCAGCCCACTCATTCCGATGGCGTCTGCCTTGTGGTCCTCGACGGCCTGGAGCATCTCGTTGATGTTGACCTTGATGCCGAGGTTCACGATCTCGTAGCCGTTGTTGGTGAGGATGATGTCGACGAGGTTCTTGCCGATGTCGTGCACGTCGCCCTTGACCGTGGCGAGCACCACGGTGCCCTTGCCGCCTTGGTCGGCCTTCTCCATGTAGGGCTCGAGATAGGACACGGCGGCCTTCATGGTCTCGGCGGACTGGAGCACGAACGGCAGTTGCATCTCGCCCGTGGCGAAGAGCTCGCCCACCGTCTTCATCCCGGCCAGGAGGAAGTCGTTCACGATGGTGAGAGCGCCGTGGCCCGAACCCAGGGCCTCGGCCAGGTCGTCCTCAAGCCCGTTGCGGTCACCGTCGATGATGCGTTGCTCGAGGCGACGCTCCACCGTCCACCCCGTGCGGTCTTCGGTCACCGCGGCGGTGGCGGACACGCCTTCGAAGATCCCGAGGAGCACCTGGAGAGGGTCGTATCCCTCGAGGCGGCGGTCGTAGATGAGGTCGAGGCAGACCTCGCGGGCACGCTCGTCGATCTTCGACAGCGGGATGATGCGGGCCGCGTGGACGATTGCCGCGTCGAGCCCGGCCTCGACGAGTTCGTGGAGGAACATCGAGTTGAGGACGTGACGGGCCGCGGGGTTGAGTCCGAACGACACGTTGGACAGTCCCACGATGGTGAACACGCCGGGCAGCTCGGCCTTGATGCGGCGCGTGCCCTCGAGCGTCTCGATCCCGTCGCGGCGGCTCTCCTCCATTCCCGTCGACAGTGGCAGGACGAGCGGGTCGAAGATGAGGTCGGACGGCTCGAGCCCGTAGCGGTCGACGGCGATGTCGCGGATGGCCGTGGCGGCGCGGACTTTCCAGTCCGCCGTGCGGGCCTGGCCCTCGGTGTCGATGCACGTGCACACCACCGCCGCGCCGTACTCGCGCGCCAGGGTGAGGAACTTGTCGAGCCGGGTGCCGGGCTCGTCGCCCTCTTCGAGGTTGACGGAGTTGAGGATGGGACGGCCGCCGATCCACATGAGCGCCGCCTCGACGACGGGCGCTTCGGTGGAGTCCACCATGAGCGGGACGCTGGCCTGGGTGGCGAGGCGGCTCGCGACCTCGGTCATGTCGGCCACGCCGTCGGCGCCCGTGTAGTCGACGCACACGTCGAGGACGTGCGCGCCCTCTTTCACCTGGTCGCGTCCGATGGCCACCGTGGTGTCCCAGTCCGACTCCAGCATGGCCTCGCGGAACTTCCTCGACCCGTTGGCGTTGGTGCGCTCGCCGACCACCAGGAACGAGGTGTCCTGGTGGAATCCCACGTTGCTGTAGATCGACGACGCCCCCGGCTCGTGATCGATCGCCTCCGCCGGGCGGGGCGCGGGCACGAGGTCACGGCAGCGCTCGACGACCGCCCGGAGATGCTCGGGGGTGGTGCCGCAGCAACCGCCCACGACACTCACGCCGAGCTCGGTGATGAACCGTTCGAGATGGTCGGCCAGCTGGTCTGGGGTCAGGTCGTAGTGCATCTTGCCGTCTACAACCGACGGCAGGCCGGCGTTGGGTTGCGCGGAGACGGGCAGGCGCGAGTGCTGGCACAGGTAGCGGATGGCCTCGCCCATCTCGGCCGGCCCCGTGGCGCAGTTGAGCCCGATGATGTCGGGCCGCATGGGGTCGAGCGCGGTCAGCGCCGCGCCGACCTCGGTGCCCGGGAGCATGCGGCCCGTCAGCTCGATGGTCACCTGGACCTGGATGGGAACGCGCCGGCCCGCCTCGACCATGGCGCGCTTCGCGGCGTTGATGGCGGCTTTGGCCTGGAGCAGGTCGTAGACGGTCTCGATGAGGATGAGGTCGACGCCGCCCGCGATGAGCGCGGCGGCCTGTTCCTGGTACGCGTCGCGCAACGTGAGGTAGGGGATCTGGCCCAGGGTCGGGAATTTGGTACCGGGGCCCAGGTTGCCCGCCACCCAGCGGGGCCGACCGTCACCGGCGGCCGCGGCGGCCTCGTCGGCGGCCTCGCGGGCCAGGCGGGCGGCGGTCAGGTTGATCTCCTCGACGCGGTCCTCCAGGCCGTACTCGGCCAGCACCACCCCGAACCCCCCGAAGGCATTCGCCTCGACCACGTCGACCCCGACGTCGAGGAAGGAGCGGTGGATGGCCTTGACCACGTCGGGGCGGTGCAGGACAACCGCCTCGCTGCACCCCTCGAGGGCGGTGCCCCCGTAGTCCTCGGCGCTCAGGTCGGCGAGCTGCAGGCTCGTGCCCATGGCGCCGTCGAAGATGACCACTCGTTCCCGGGCAGCCTCGAGATAGGCGGCGCCGCGCTCGTCCATGGGAAGCGAGCCGTGCGCCAGCACGGGAGGAGGTGCCTGATGGGGGTCCACGGTCGGGGCCACGATCCAGACAGTCTACGGCCAGTGGTCGGCTTCTCCCTCCTGGCGAGGAGGTCCGCCGTTTCGGTGTGGGGAGTCACCCGCCTCTGAGAGGCCGCCGCTGATCGGCCATTAGCATGCCGCGCCGTGGTGAAGATTTACACGCGCAAGGGTGACGACGGCACGACCGGGCTCTATTACGGAGGTCGAGTGCGGAAGGACGCGCCGGCCATCGAGGTCAACGGGGACGTCGACGAGGCCCAAGCCCTCTTGGGTGTGGCCCGCGCCGAGGCCGAGGCGGGATCGGAGCTCGACGACATCCTTCTCGAGCTCGAGCGCGACCTGTGGGTGCTCATGGCGGAGGTTGCCACCGCCCCGGACAACCGCCACAAACTCGTGGAAGGGACGTCTCTCGTGACCGATGAAATGGTGCATGCGCTCGAGGTGCGTATCGACGCGCTGAACGAGCGCTTCGAGATGCCTGCCGAGTTCGTGGTGCCGGGACAGAACCGGGTCTCCGCCGCGTTGGACGTGGCGCGCACGGTGGTGCGTCGCGCCGAACGCGGCTTCACCGGGGCGCCGCTCACCCCGGGGTCGCACGTCGGGCCGTATCTCAACCGGCTTTCGGATCTGCTGTGGACGATGGCCCGCTGGCAAGAGGGCGAGCACATCGGGTCCCGCTCTCTCGGGCATGCGCCGGGTGCTCCCGTTGCAGTCACAGGCACCGGCACCGGTGCGGGCACGGGCACCGGCACGGGCGCGGGTGTGGCGTGAGCCCCGCCGGACCGTTGACCCGCTCCGCTCTCGTCGAGGTCAGATGGGCTCCTGCCGATGATCCCGCCGCTCTGGCCGACGCGGCCGGGGTGGCCGTAGCGGTGGTGGGCGTTCCCGTGCTCGAGACCCCGGACGGGCCGTCGGTAGCACCGGGGGTCCCGGGCGGCGTGATCGTGAGTGCCGGGGGGGACGCGCTTTCGACCGCGCTCGACGGCGCCAGAGCCCGGCAGCGCGGGTTCAAGGGCAAGGTCGGCCAGACCTTGACCATCCTGGGGGAGCAGAGTGCCCAGGGCTCGCTCGACGCCGAGGCACCCGCCGTGGTATTCGTCGGGTGCGGCACGTTGGACGCGGGCGCAGTCGGTCCCGCTGCCGCCCTGCGGCGCGCCGCCGCTGCTCTGGTGCGCGCCGGCGGCAAGTCCGGGGCTGCGGTTCTCGTCGTCCCGCCCTCGGTCGCCGATCGGGTGGGATCGCAGCGTGGCGCGGTGCAGGCGGTCGTCGAAGGGGCCGTCCTGGCCGCGTACCGGTTCGTCTCGCACAAGAGTGACAGCGACGGTGGCGGGGTCGAGCGGTTCGTGGTGGCCGGCGCCGGCCTCGACGCCGCGGCGCTCGACGAAGGGGCCCGACGCGGCGTCGTCGTGGCCGATGCGGTGTGCCTGGCCCGCGACCTGATCAACGAACCCCCGAGCTCGTTGACACCCACGCGGTTCGCGGAGGCGGCCGAGGGGCACGCCTCGGGTCGTCCCGGTGTGACCGTCGAGGTCTGGGACGAGCAGCGCATCGTCGACGAGCGCCTGGGTGGGCTCCTGGGTGTTGCCCGGGGATCGGCCGAGCCGCCCCGGTTGCTGAAGGTCGCCTACGAGCCGGCCGACCCCGTGACCGTGGATGGACATGTACCCCACGTGATCCTGGTGGGCAAGGGCATCACGTTCGACTCCGGAGGGCTCTCGCTCAAGACGCCGGATGGCATGACCACCATGAAGACCGACATGAGCGGGGCGGCTGCGGTGCTGGCGGCGGTGTCGGCATGTGGCGATCTCGGGGTGCGTGTGCGGGTGACGGCGATCGCGCCGACGACCGAGAACATGCCCGGAGGCCGGGCCACCAAGCCCGGCGACGTCCTCACCATTCGCAATGGCCGGACCATCGAGGTGCTCAACACCGACGCCGAGGGCCGCCTCGTGCTCGCCGACGGTTTGTCGCTGGCGGCGGAGCTTCAACCCGATGCCATCATCGACCTGGCGACACTCACCGGAGCGTGTGTGGTTGCGCTGGGCACGTCCATCGCCGGGGTGTTCGGTTCCGACGACGCGCTCGTCGCTCGAGTGCGGGCCGCATCGGACCGGGCGGGCGAGGGCACATGGCAGCTGCCGCTCCCCGAGGAGTACCGATCGCACATCGACTCGGAGATCGCCGACATGAAGAACATCGGCAAGGGAGGCCAGGCCGGTGCGATCTCCGCCGCCCTCCTGCTCGCCGAGTTCGTCGAGGAGGTTCCGTGGGTGCACCTCGACATCGCCGGTCCAGCGCGCTCGGACGAGGACAGCGGCATCCTCGCCAAGGGCGGCACCGGCTTCGGGGTGCGCACCCTGTTGGAACTGCTCGAGAACTACGCCTCAGCGGACTGACCCTGCCGCCTGACTGACCCTGCCGCCTGACTGACCCTGCCGCCTGGCTGACCCTGCCGCCTGACTGACCCTGGCTGACCCGGTCCGACGGGCTCTTCGCTACCCGTCTTTCAAGAGGCGCGGGCCCGGGTTGGAGATCCCGGAATCCCGGTCGTTCATCTCCGCCCAGCGGGCGTCGGCGAGCTGGGCCAACGCAGCCAGATGGGCACGCTCGCGCGTGCCGAAGCGCCACCCTGGACGTCCCGCCGCCAGGACGAGGTCCCATGCCACGAGGTCCACGAACCCGACGTCGCTACCGTCAGGCCCACCGGGACGAAGGCCCTTGCTCGGGTTTGCGCTCGCGCTCGCGCTCGCGGTCGCGCCCGCGTCCGCGTCCGCGTCCGCGTCGGCGACTCCCTCCGAAGTATCAGAGCCGCTCCCGGCGGCGCGCGCCTCGGTCAACGACGCGGCGAGCCATTGCATGGCCGGCGGGCGACCCTGGGATGCGATGACGGAGAGTCCTTCGACATCGAGGACCGCGCTCCATGTCGCGTCGAGCTCCGCGCAGACCCGGGTGACCAACGCACCCAGGACTCCGTGCGGGCTGCGTTCCTTCAAGATGATGAGCGCGGTGGTGTAGGCCTCGAGACGGCGGTCATGGCGCCGACCCGACACGGGGCGCACATCTTGCAACGCCACGCCGTCGACCTCGGCTATCTCGCTGAGGAGGAGCGATAGGTGCTCACCGTCGGCAAGGTCGACGACGAACTCGTCGACCGCCTTGCCCTCTCGGTGCTCGACGACCTCGACGGCCACCAGGTCGCCGCGCACGGCCCCGATCCGACTGGCGACGGCTCCGAGTGCACCTGGTCTGTCGGGGAGCTCCACCCGGAGCAGGAACGTCGCCACCGTCCCAGACTACGGCTGCCACGTGAACGCTCCATTTCCGACGTGCGTCGCCGCCATGAACCGAAACCCGTCGGGACGCACACGAGACCACCAGGGGATGTGACGACACCACGGGGAGTGCGTGATCCGAGGAGGTCACATGCAGCTGCGTCAGTTGGGGCGGGCCGACCGCCCCACGGGGACGCTGCGGGTCGCGCGTCGCCGGTTGGTGTCGGAGCTCTCATGGGCCCGGTAGGCCCAAGCCCACTGGGTCGCCTCGTGGGCCAGGGCGGGGTGGACATGCCACCGGACCAACTGCAGTTCGACCTCGGGCCGACCGTTGCCCGACGCCAGGAGGGCGAGCGCCAGGCGCCGCGCTGTAAGGCGGGCCTCTTCGAGGACCGGTGACGACCGCGCCGGGATCAACCATTGCGCGTGGCGACTCTGGAGCGATGCCGGAAGACGTTGCAGATGGCGTTGCGGCATCGGGGGTATCCGGCGCCTGACCGCCAAGGTGGTCGGACCTTCACGCCGCGCCATCTGGAAGGTCACGCAGCGGGCCAGGGCACGCCGGAACGGGGACTGTCGCCCGGACCGGTCACCGAGGCCGAGCGCGCGCGCCGTGTCGGCAAGGTCGAGGTCGAAGCCGGCGGGGTTGTCGTCGAGGCCGGCCGCGAACCGGCGCATCAACCACGTGCAGGTCGGTCCCAGGACCCCCAACCAAAATGTCTCGACGTAGAGCGAGCGGGGGTCGTAGCCGAGCCGGTCGATCACCGGGTCTGGCCATCCGACGATCCGAATGGACTCGAGCGCCGGGGCCGGCTCCGCTTCAGCTTCGACGGCGGCTTCCAGAACAGGTTCGGGGAGGGGATGCACGGGCACGGGCACGGGCACGGGCACGGGGACGGGATGCACCGGCACAGGGACGGGTCGCACGGACGGGATCGGGACGGGAACGACGGACATATCGGCTCCAGCTCACGTTGGCGGAGTCGCTGTGCGCCCGGGGGCGACCGGCGACGGGACAGGCGCACCCTCGCGTCCCCACCTCGCCGCCACCTCGCCCACAACCTGGCTGTCGACCGCCCGATGTCCTGGCCGCTGGCTCCCGACCTGGCGCCCGTTTCAAGTGCGAGGGATGGTGACCTCGCTCAACGAGCTCCGGCCGCTTGGGCCTGGGCCCAGGTGTAGGTGTAGGTGGGGCTTCCCGTCATCAGTGCGAACAGCACGGCGTCGCTCGTCCACGGGCTGTCCGACGCCAGCGTCACCTCGGCGGCGCCCATGACCAGGGTGCCGTGCGACGCCGCGATCTTCGACGCGTTGAACCCGAGGACGTTGTCGCGATGTCCCCAGCACGAGCCGGGGTTGGCGGCGGTGCAGTCGATGTCCCCGGACCCCGGTCCGTCGTCGTACATCCAGTTGTAATTCGAGCCGAGCGGGCCGGCCGCTTCCGCCCAGTTCGAGGCCCAGTTCGTCACGGTGGACCCGGGTGGCACCGAAACTGGTGTCGGATCGGTGTTGGCAGCAGCGGCGTTCTGCGCGTCGGTGTCGAGTTGGGCGACCATCCCGACCACCGGCGGCAGGCCGCGGTCCACCCGTTCGATGTCGGTGAGCACGAAGAGCTGCTCGGCGGGAGGGAGCGTGGAGTAGTTCGAGGGAAGGACCATCGCGCCCAGGCCTTCCGTGGCGCGCGCCGCCGTGGTCGCTTGAACGGCAGCCGCGATGCACGCGGCCGACTCGGTGCTGCTCTGGCGGCAGGTCGACACGAAGTTCGGCGACTCCGCGATGTTCGCGGCGGGGTTGTTCGGCGGCAGGATCGGGTGTGACGCCACCGGGCTGGGCGGGGTCGTGATCCGCGGTGCCGTCGTATGGGTCGTGGGACGTGGTGCCGGATGGGTTGTGGGGGGAGCCGCCGATTGCGGCGTGTCGATCGGCGTGGCGACCGGTGTCGTGACGATGACGGGCGCCGGAGCGGTGGTCGTGGGCGCCTGCGCCTGGGGGTGGAGGAAGCCGATCGAAGGCCGCGACCCAGCGGGCCCCGCCTCGGGCGGGGTTGCAGAATGGGCCGGCGCAGGCGCCAGCGCGGTCAGGATCACCAGGGTCAGGGCCACCAGGGTGACCGCCCCGACCAGGGCGGATGTGCCCGCGACGGGCAAGCGGCGGAGCACGACGCGGGGTCGCGTCTCGAGGCTCGACACACCCTGGTTGTCGGCATCCCCCGAGACCCCCTTGACACCTCACCGAGCGTGGCCGAGGGCCAGGACGTCCTCGGGTTGGTCCACGGCGCGCCGGAGCCCGAGGAAACGGAAGAAAAAAATATGAGGACAAAGGAGGAGAATTAGGAGGACAAAAGGAGGAGAAAGGGGGAGAAAAAGGTGGGGAGCAGCGCTGACAGCGTGGGCCGCGTGCGCGCGTGGACGTGCCGTGATCGACACATCGGGCCCCTGCGAAGGCCCATCGAGCGCCGCCTGTGCAAGTCGATGTCATCCCCGACCCGAGTCTGACTAACACCACCACCACGCCTAGGATCGACAGTGGTGTGCCCATGTCGGTGATGGACGGGGCACGCGCAACGTGTGTCTGCAGGTCAGCCTGCGGGAGGGCTGCACGTCGAACGTGCGCCATGTTCCAGGTCGGCGGAGTGGTGACCGACCTGTGGGTGGAGCGGGGCCGACGTGATCTCGCAGGGATCGGAGTACCGAGTTGATGAACGACGTCACGGGGGGCCAGGACGAGCCGAAGCGGCCCGTCGTGTCTCGTCGTCGCGGGCTCGGCAAGGGGCTCGGCGCCATCCTTCCTTCTCCCGAGGCGCCCGACGACGAGCGCTCTCGACGTGACCAGCTCACCGGGCTGCCCAACCGCTCGGAGCTCGACGAGCGCTTCGACGAGGCGATGGCCAGGTGCCGCCAGGACGGTGCGTCGCTGGCCGTGCTCGTCGTCGCCCTCGACGGCTTCAGCGATGTCAACGAGCTGTACGGACACAACGTCGGCGACGAGCTGCTGCACGACGCCGCAGCCCGCCTCTCCGAGAGGCGTCGGAAGTCCGACACCGTGGCGCGCTTCGCCGGCGACGAGTTCGTCGTGGTGTGCCCCTATGTCGCGTCCGCCGACCTCGCCTGTCAGATGGCGGCGCGGATCCTTGAGGACCTGAGCCGGCCGATCACCGTCGACCAGGTCGAGCTGCAACTGTCGGCGAGCATCGGTGTGGTGGTGACGTCCGGGGACGACGGCCGTGGGGCCCCGACGCTCGAGACCCTTCTCGGAGACGCGTCGCTCGCCATGCGGCGGGCCAAGGACGAGGGTGGCGCGTCATGGAAGCTGTTCGATCCCTCGATGCGAGAGCACGTCGTCGTCCGTTCCCAGAACCGCCAGGACCTGCGGGCCGCGCTCGAGGACGACGGTCTCGTCCTCGAGTACGAGGACATCGTCGACCTGAGCACCGGCGAGGCGATCGGGGAATCCGCCATCCTGGGTTGGAGCCAACCCGGGCCGGACGCCGATCAGCCCCAGGCGCCGCTCGACCTCGTCGACGAGGCCGGGCTCGCCGTTCCGATCGGCCGGTGGGTGTTGGACCGGGCGCTCTCGGACCTCGCCACCCGGCATGTCGGGTCGAGCTTGCCCGCGTACTTCCGGGTCTGGGTGAAGGTGGCCCCGACACTGGTCGCAGATCCGGCGCTCCTCGACATCGTCGATGAGCTCACCGCCAAGCACGGTGTGCCACCGTCGGTCCTCGGGCTCGACATTCGCGAGCCTTCCGCCGCGGCCCTGGCGTCCACCGAGACCAATCTGCGCGCCCTATACGAGCGCGACGTCGTGGTGGGGCTCGACGACTTCGGGGCCGGGCAGTCGAACCTGGCCTTGCTCCAGCGCCTGCCCATCTCCGGACTCAAGCTCGCCCCTGACCTCGTCGCCGCGCTCGACGACGACCCCGGCACGTCCGACGCCACCGCTTCAAGCCCCGATACCACCCCTGGCCTTCACCCGTCCGCAGGTGTTGACGCCGATACCGCCACTCCCGCTGACGCCGCCAGTCCGACCGGAGACGATGACACCGCTGACACCGCTGACACCGCTGACACCGCTGACACCGAGACCGCCGGGGACTCGGACTCGGCCGCCGATGACGTCGAAGCCGAAGGTCGCGGCTCCGATGTCGACGCGAGCGCGCTCACCATGCGCAGGGAGGCAGCTGCCCTCGTGCGGGGGCTGATCCAACTCGGTCAGGCCCTCGAGCTCACCGTCGTCGCCCAGGGTGTGGAGTCCGAGGCGCAGCTGACGGCATTGCGCGCGCTCGGGTGTGAGTATGCCCAAGGCCCGTTCCTCGTCGGTCACGAAGCGGTGCTCGGCGTGGTTGCTGGCGATGTATCTGACGAAAAATCTGACGACGAATCTCACGATGTGTCTGACGACAAAGCTGGTGGCGACACCGAAGGCGGAGCACACGACATGCATGAAGCCCCGTCCGATGTGGACCCGCCGGAAGCCCCGGCAGACCCAGGGGCCGCTGCGCCACCGGGCGAGTCGCTGTGGGCGCCGGGAACCCTGACCACCTGAACCTCAGACCTCGGGCAGCCCGAAGCACCGGAACCCGCACCTCCAGCCACAGCTCAACCTCCACGAGGAATTTCGCCTCACGCGCCCGCCACTCCGGTCCCTGAGGCAGAGTGAGCTCGTGCTCGACGTCCACTTCGTCTATCTCGGCGCCGCCATCGGCACCATCGGGCAGGCGTTCTACGTGGCGGACACGATCCGGGGGCGTAACCAACCCAATCGGGTCACATGGTTGTTGTGGGCCGTCGCTCCGCTCTTGGCGTTCGCCGTCGAGATCAATGACCACGTCGGGCTGCGAGCGCTGTTGACGTTCACCGTGGGCTTCGGCCCGCTGGTCGTGTTCGGCGCGTCCTTCGTCAACCGGAAGGCAGTGTGGAAGCTGGGCCCGCTGGACTACACCTGTGGCGCCCTGTCGGTGGGCGGCACCATCGGCTGGATCGTTACCCGCCAAGGGTTGGTGGCTCTGGGCGCCGCCGTGGTCGCCGATGCGCTCGCGGGCGTGCCGACCCTGGTGAAGTCGTGGCGACGCCCGGAGTCCGAGAGCGCCAGCGTCTACATCGGGTCGTTCGTCAACGCCGTGATCACGCTCCTCACCGTGAAGCACCTCTCGGCGCCGGTGGTGACGTTTCCGCTCTACATCGCGGTGATCGCGCTGGTGGAGACCATCCTCGTGGCCGGCCGTCTCGGGCCCCGGGTGCGACGACCGCTCAGGCCGGGGGAGACGCCGGAGAACGTGCGGGTCGAGCCGACGCTTGAGCCGGCGCTTGACCCGGCGCTCGAGCCGACGGTCGAGAGGACGGTCGAGAGGACGGTCGAGCGGTCGGGAGCCTCAGACGTCGAGGAGTGACGTCTCGTCGATCCCGAGGGAGCGCAGCATCCGGCCCAGCCCGAGAAAGGCGGCCAGGCAGATCGTGAGGTCCAGGATCTCGGCGTCGGTGAAGCACTCGGCCAGTCGGGCGAAGAGTGCGTCGTCGATGCCGAGGTGGTCCAGCGCGAAGCGCTCGGCGTACTCGATCGCGAGCTGTTCCTGTCGGCTGTAGTCCCCGACGGTGTCGTGGTCGGCGACATGTCGGTAGAAGTCCTCGGTGACACCTTGTTCTTTCACGGATGTGGCGCGGAAGGCGAGGCACACGGAGCAGTCGTTGAGCTGGGCGATGCGCATGCGGGCTGCTTCACGCACGCGCACGGGCAAGATGCTCTTGTTGTAGGCGGCGTCGACGAGTCGGTTGACGGCTCGGCCCATCTCGGGGCGCAGGGTCCATACCTGGACGGCGTCGCCTCCTTCGCCGGCGGGGACAGCGATGCGGGCCATGGGCCCAGCCTACGACCCGGTGCTGTTCACCACCGCCCGCGATGCACGACGTCGGGTGGCTGTCGTCTCCCGCGCGCCAGGGACCGCGACGGGGGGTCGGTTCCCCCCGGCTCCCCCATGAGCACCGCCCCCACGTAAAGGCGGTTGTCGGGAACGCCCAGCGCGTCACGCAGGGCTGTTTCGCCTCGGAAGTTCCCGAGGAAGCACGCGCCGAGCCCGGCATCCGTCGCGGCCAGAAGCATGACCATGACGGCGAAGCCGCCGTCGACGAACCAGAACGGCACGGGCCACGCGTCGCCGTCGGGCGCTGACCCACCGTCTGCGGCCGATACACCGTCTTGCGCGGGCGCCCCCAGCCCGCTCGACGCCTTGTCGGGCTGGCCGTAACGGTCCCGGTATGCGTCGGGGTCGGCGAAGAGCGCCACCACCACCGGAGCGAGCGACAGGCCGGGCCAACGTCGGGAGCGGGCGCGCCAGTCTGCGGTCGTGGTCGCATCCCAGAACACCGAGGTCTCGACGGGCCCGGCGAGGACGACGGCGTCCCAGCCGCCGGTGTTGCCCGCCGATGGGGCGCGACATGACAGCTCGAGGACCCGGTCGAGCACCTCGGCGGGGACGGGCTCGCCGGAGAAGCTGCGCACCATCCTCCGCCCCCGCACGGCGTCGGACAGCTCCATGGCCGAGAAAGCTACCGATCGCCCGCCCCTTGACCCAGCCGGTCTGACCCAGCAGCCGCCCCTTGACCCAGCGGCCGGTCTGACCCAGCGCGGCGAATGCCCAAGACCAGCTCACAACGGGAATGTTGACCCCACTGGTAGGGTTTACAGCTGTGGCGGCAGGGCCTGCCGCACGAAGAAGTCGCAAGGATGAACCGGAAGGTCGTGATGTCGTGGCCAGTGCCAGAGAGCTGTTGACCCAGGCCAAGTCGGCTATCCGCGAGGCCCAGGCCGACGAGGTCCAGCCGCGTCTCGACGAGGACGGGGTGGTATGGCTCGACGTGCGCGAGGCCGACGAGTACGAGCAGGGGGCGATCCCCGGGGCGCTGCACCTTCCGAGAGGTCAGCTCGAGTTCCAGGTCGAGGGCAGGATCCCCGACAAGTCGGCTCCGGTCGTCGTGTACTGCGCGGCCGGGGTGCGATCGGCCTTCGCGGCGAAGACCATGACCGACCTCGGCTACAGCGACGTCGTGTCGCTCGTGGGCGGGTTCAACCGTTGGAAGGACGAGGGCCGGCCCTGGAAGACGCCGCGCACCTTGACCCCCGAGCAGCGCAACCGCTACCAGCGCCACCTGCTCGTGAACGAAGTGGGGGAGAAGGGCCAGCTCAAACTGCTCGACTCGCGCGTCCTGCTCCTCGGCGCCGGTGGTCTCGGATCGCCGGCCGCGCTCTATCTGGCGGCCGCCGGGGTGGGCACCATCGGCATCATCGACATGGACGTGGTCGACGCCTCGAACCTCCAGCGCCAGATCCTGCATTCGATGGACCGCATCGGCGAGCGCAAGGTGGACTCCGCCAAGAAGACCCTCACCGCGCTCAACCCCGACGTCGACGTCGTCACCTACGACGTGCGGCTCGGCGCCGACAACATCCTCGACATCATCGACGGCTACGACCTCATCGTGGACGGCACCGACAACTTCCCGACGCGCTATCTGGTGAACGACGCGTCCCTGCTGAAGCGGATCCCCGTCGTGCACGGCTCGATCTTCCGCTTCGAGGGCCAGGCCACGGTGTTCGACCCCTACGTCGGGCCGTGTTACCGGTGCATGATCCCCGAGCCGCCGCCGGCCGAGCTCGCACCCTCGTGTGCCGAGGCGGGTGTGCTCGGCGTCCTGCCCGGCATCATCGGGTCGATCCAGGCCGTGGAGGCCATCAAGATGCTCCTCGGGATCGGTGACCCCCTCGTCGGGCGCCTGCTCGCCTACGACGCCCTGGAGGAGTCGTTCCGGACCTTCAAAGTGCGGCGTGACCCGCAGTGCCCGGCGTGCGGGGAGAACGCGGCGCCCATCGTGATCGCCGAGTACGACGATCTGTGCATGCCCCACGCGCTGGCGCCGTCGGGGTCCTGATCTCCACGACCTGATCGCCACGACCTGAGCGCCACGACCTCGCCTCGTCGGGGTCGGGACTAGGCGTTGGCTCGTCGCGTTCCGTAACCTGGGACGCGTGAGCGACGAGGTACGACGGACCGATTCGGGTATCGAGATCCGGCCCGTGTACGGCCCGGCCGACCTCGAGGGCTGGGACCCCGAGAGCCGTTTGGGCGAGCCCGGCCAGGCCCCCTACACGCGGGGCATCTACCCCACCATGTACCGGGGTCGGCTCTGGACCATGCGCCAGTACGCCGGGTTCGGGACCGCCGAGGACACCAACGAGCGGTTCAAGTTCCTCCTGGGGGCGGGGCAGACCGGGCTGTCGTGCGCCTTCGACCTCCCCACGCAGATGGGCCTCGACTCCGACCACGGGCGCGCCGAGGGCGAGGTCGGCAAGGTGGGTGTGGCCATCGACTCGCTCGCCGACATGCGGCTCCTGCTGGCGGGACTTCCCCTCGACAAGGTCACGACGTCGATGACCATCAACGCCACCGCTGCGATCCTGCTGTTGTTCTACGAGCTCGTGGCCGAGGAACAGGGCGTTGCGCCCGACGCGCTGGGCGGCACCATCCAAAACGACATCTTGAAGGAGTACGTGGCGCGCGGCACCTATATCTACCCGCCGCGGGCCTCGATGCGGTTGATCACCGACACCTTCGCCTACTGCGCCGAGCGCCTGCCCAACTGGAACAGCATCTCGATCTCCGGGTACCACATCCGTGAAGCGGGGTCGACGGCCGTCCAGGAGATCGCCTTCACCCTCGCCGACGGCATCGCCTATGTCGAGGCTGCGTTGGCGGCGGGGCTCGGTGTGGACGCCTTCGCGCCGCGTTTGTCGTTCTTCTGGAACGCGCACAACAACCTCTTCGAAGAGGTGGCCAAGTACCGCGCCGCCCGCCGCATGTGGGCGAAGATCATGACCGAGCGCTTCGGCGCCCAGGACGAGCGTTCCAAGCTGCTGCGGTTCCACACCCAGACCGGAGGCTCCACGCTCACCGCCCAGCAGCCCGAGGTCAACATCGTGCGCGTCACCCTGCAGGCGCTCGCCGCGGTGATGGGAGGGACCCAGAGCCTCCACACCAACGGCTTCGACGAGGCGCTCGGTCTGCCCACCACCAACGCCGCCAAGATCGCGCTGCGCACCCAGCAGGTGATCGGGTACGAGTCCGGGGTTCCCGACACCGTGGACCCGTTGGCGGGGTCGTACTTCGTGGAGCAGCTCACCGACGAGGTCGAGAAGGGGGCGTGGAACTACCTCGAGCGCATCGACGCCCTGGGTGGGGCCGTCGCCGCCATCGAGGCCCGCTTCATGCAAGGTGAGATCGAGATGGCCGCCTACGAGTTCGCCAAGGCCGTCGACGACGGCGAGAAGATCGTGGTGGGCGTGAACCGCTTCACCGACGACGCGGCGGAGCCGACCGAGGTGTTCCCCATCGACCCCGCCCAGCAGCAGGCGCAGATCGAACGCACGCGGCGCGTGCGGGCCGAGCGCGACCAGCCGGCCGTGGACGCGGCGCTGGCGGACGTCGCGGCGGCGGCACGCGGCACGCAGAACCTGCTGGTCCCCATGCGCGAGGCGCTGCACCGCATGGCGACGTTGGGCGAGGTCTCCGACGTCCTGCGCGAGGTGTTCGGGGTCTACCAGCCCAGCTGATCGGCACGCAGCACAGCGGGGGGCCTCGCCCCGCCGCAGACCGTCGGTGATGGTGCGCACCTCGGTGAGCGTGCGCACATCGGCGCCGCTGGGAGAGGTCAGCCCGGGGGAGAGTCAGCCGCAGGGAGAGGTCAGCCGGCGGGAGAGGTCAGCCGGTGGGAGAGGTCAGCCGGTGGGAGAGGTCAGCCGGCCCGGGACAACAGGTGGGTGCGCAGCATCTCGTCGGTAGCCGCGTCGATGGCCGTCCACGCCATGCCGACGGCGCCGTCGAACACGGCTTGGTCGGCCGAGGGCCCGACGCATGCCGCCGCGAACTCGGCCTGGTGGTTGACCGCACCGTGCGACTCGATGCCGATCATGGGGTGGATCGACGGCACCGCGAGCGAGATGTTCGCCATGTCCGTCGAGATCGTCGGGCGTGCTTCGTGGCGTTCGTCCGCCGCGTAACGCCGACCGAGCTCCTCGGCGTTGTGCCGCCAGGCGGCGAGGAGGAGGTCGTCGGACACCATGTGCGAATACGTGGGGGCCAGGTCACGGATCTCGAGTGAGCACCCCGTGGCAAGCGCACCCGCTTCGAAGCAGTGCTCGATGCGGGGGCGCAGCACGGCGAGATCCTCGAGGGAGAGGGCCCGCACCATGAAGCGTCCCAAGGTCTCCTCGGGAACGACGTTGGGGGCGTCCCCGCCTTTGGTCACGATGCCGTGCACCTGGTTGCCACGCCGCAGGTGCTGGCGGATGAGGCCGATGCCCACCTGGGCGACCACCATGGCGTCGGCCGCGTTCACTCCTTTTTCCGGTGACGCCGAGGCATGCGCGGCGCGGCCCGTGTAGTGCACCTCGATGTGGTCGACGGCCAGGCAGGTGGCGACGAGCCGGTCCTCGGGCCAGGGGTGGACCATCATCGCCGCGTGGGCGCCGTCGAAGGCGCCCCGCTCGTGCAGCAGGACCTTGCCCCCCCCGCCCTCCTCGGCCGGCGTGCCGAGCACCGTGACGGTGAGACCAAGATCGTCGGCCACGCCCGCCAGCGCCATTCCCGCCCCCAGGGAGGCTGCCGCGATCAGGTTGTGGCCACAGGCGTGGCCCACCGCCGGCAGCGCGTCGTACTCGGCGCAGATCACGATCGACAACGGCCCCGATCCCACCCGGGCCTGCACCGCGGTGGGCATGTCGTAGGCGCCGCGCTCGACCTCGAAGCCGGCCCCCTCGAGCATGTCGCCCACGCGTCGCGCCGCGCGGACCTCCTCGAAGCACAGCTCGGGCTCGGCGTGGATGGCGCGGCTCAGCTCGACCAGCGCGGGCTGGAGCTCCTCGGCGGCGTGGCGCGCCGCGAGCTTGGCCGGACCCGCGTCGGTCATTCGATCACGGCGATGACGTCGCCGGGGCCCACCGAGTCACCCGCCGCCACGTTGACCTCTTTGACCGTGCCCGCCTTCTCGGCGGTGATGGCGTTCTCCATCTTCATGGCCTCGAGCAGGCACACCGTCTCACCGATCTCGATGGCGTCTCCCGGGGACACGAGGATCTTGACGATCGTGCCCTGCATGGGGGCGGTGACCGATCCCGACCCCGAGCCGGCCACAGCCGATCTCGGCTTGTGGGGTCGGGTGCCGCCCCGCGCCCCGCCTCCGCTCGACACGTCGGGGACCCACAGGCGCACCTCGTAGCGGCGACCGTCGACCTCCGCCGTCACCTCGCGCAGGACCCGGGGCATCTCATTGCCGTCGCCGGCCGAGCCGGCCTCGACGGGTGCCGCCGGCGCCAGCGAGGCGAGGTCGAGGTGGTCCTCCACCCACCGGGTCGAGTGGCGAGCGGCCACGAAGTCGGGGTGCGACAGGATCACGACGTCAGCGGGGATCGTGGTGGCGATGCCCGTGATCACGGTCTCGTCGAGGGCCCGCAGCATGCGTCGACGGGCCGACTCGCGGTCGGCACCCCACACGATCAGCTTGGCCACGAGATTGTCGTAGAACTGGCTCACGGTGTCGCCCGCTTCGTAGCCGGCGTCGAGGCGCACCCCGGGGCCACCGGGTGCCCGGAAGGTGGCGATGGTGCCGGGGGAGGGGACGAAGCGCCCCCCGGCGGGGTCCTCGGCGTTGATCCGGACCTCGATGGCGTGCCCGTTGCGCTGCACCTCGTCCTGGGTGAAGCCGAGCGCCTCACCCGCGGCCACGCGTAGCTGCCACTCGACGAGGTCGAGCCCCGTGACCAACTCGGTCACGGGGTGCTCCACCTGCAGCCGGGTGTTCATCTCCAAGAAGAAGAACTGGCCGCCCTCGTAGAGGAACTCCACCGTGCCGGCGTTGACGTAGCCGCACGCCTTGGCGACGGTGACCGCCGCCTCGCCCATGGCCAGGCGGACCTCGTCGGGGAACTCCGCGGCGGGGCTCTCCTCGATGAGCTTCTGGTGGCGGCGCTGCGGTGAGCAGTCACGCTCGCCCAGCCACAGGGTGTTGCCGTGGGTGTCGGCGATGACCTGCATCTCGATGTGGCGGGGCCACTCGAGGTACCGCTCCACGTAGATCTCGGGGCGACCGAAGTACGACTGGGCTTCGCGCTGAGCCGACTCGACGGCATCGGCGACCTCGTCGGGCGACGACACCACTTTCATGCCGCGCCCGCCGCCGCCGTAGGCGGCCTTGATCGCGACCGGCCATCCCACCGCGGCGCCGAACTCGGCCACCTGGGCGGGGTCGGTGATGGGCTCGGTCCGGCCCGGGACACCCGACACGCCGACGGCCTCGGCGGCCCGGCGTGAGCTGATCTTGTCGCCCATGATCTCGATGGCCTCGGGGGGAGGCCCGATGAAGGTGACGCCGGCGGCGGTGATGGCCCGGGCGAAGTCGGTGTTCTCGGAGAAGAAGCCGTACCCGGGGTGCACGGCGTCGGCGCCGCTGCGGGCGATGGCGTCGAGGATGGCATCGGTGTTCAGGTAACTCTCGGCCGCCGTCTGGCCACCGAGGGGGTAGGCCTCGTCGGCCATGCGGACGTGCAGGGCGTCGCGGTCGAGCTCGGAGTACACCGCCACCGTGGCGATCCCCAGCTCCCGGCACGTGCGGATGACCCGCACGGCGATCTCAGCGCGGTTGGCGATCAGGACCTTCTGGAACACGCAGCGCCTTTCACGGGGGGCCTTTCGTTACGAGGGGCCTTTGAGATGAGGGACCACCACACTGGCACGGCCCGTAGGGTGGGTGCCATGTGCGCCGAGGGCCTGCGCCGGGCGGAACCGGCGTTGTCGGCCGAACCCGTGCCGTCCGGCGTTGCCGTGCCGTCCGGCGTTGACGTGCCGTTCACCACGGTGCCCGCGCCCGACGGCACCCGCTTCGGCCCGCTGCGGCGGTTCGCCCAGATCGACTCCACCAACCGCTACCTGCTCGACGAGGCGCGCGCCGGCGCTCCCGAGGGCGCGGTGGCGGTCGCCGACTACCAGAGCGCGGGCCGGGGCCGTCTGGGGCGGCGCTGGGAGGCGCCGCCGGGATCGAACCTGTTGGTGTCGGTGTTGCTGCGCCCAAGGCTCGCCGTCGAAGAGCTCCACCTGTGCACCGTGGCGGTGGCGCTCGCCGCCGCCGGCGCATGCGAGCGGGGCGCGGGGGTGGTGCCGGACCTCAAGTGGCCGAACGATCTCATGGTCGGGGGGCGCAAGCTCGGGGGGATCCTGGCCGAGGCCCTGCCGGCCGGGACCGGCGCGGCGGGAGCGGGCGGGAGCACCCCCGCCGTGGTCGTCGGGCTGGGGCTCAACGTCCGATGGCCACCTCCCGGAGAAGCAGCTCCCGGAGAAGCAGAACGAGAAGAAGAACAGGAAGAGGGGTCGCTGTCGACCGAGCACGCCGAGCTGCTCAAGGCGGCCACCTCGATGTGGCGTCAGGCGGCGACCGCGCTCGAGCCCCTTGCCCTGCTCGGGTTGCTCCTCCAGGAGCTCGAGGTTCGGCTCGTGGACCTCGCCGACCCCGCCGGCCGTCGACGGTTGGCCTCGGAGTACCGCCGCCGCTGCAACACGGTGGGAAAAAAGGTGCGCGTCTCTCTTCCCGGGGAGGTGTTCACGGGGACGGCGACCGACATCACCCTCGAGGGTCACCTGATCGTGGACGTGGGGACGTGCCTGAGGACCGTGGCGGCCGGCGACGTGGTGCACCTGCGCGACCAGGGCTGACCCCCGGGGATCCCACCGCCCCTCACAGCAACCTCGTGTGTCCCAGGGGAAACCCGCCCGCCTCACCAGGTGTGCGGTGGCGCCCGGTCTACGATTGACCCACCATGAAAGTGCTCGTCACCGGCGGTGCAGGCTTTATCGGGTCCAATTTCGTCCGTTACTGGGTGGAGCACCACCCCGGCGACACCGTGGTGGCCTATGACGCCCTCACCTACGCGGGGAACCGGCCCAACCTCGTCGATCTCGAAGACAGGATCAGCTTCGTCCACGGCGATGTCTGCGATGGAGAGCTCGCCCTGGAGACCCTGCGCACGCACGAGATCGACACGATCGTCCATTTCGCGGCGGAGTCCCACAACAGCCTGGCCGTGATCGACCCCGGTCGGTTCTTCCGGACCAACGTGCTCGGGACCCAGGCCATGCTCGAGGCCGCCCGCCACGCCGGGGTGGGGCGTTTCCACCACATCTCCACGTGCGAGGTCTACGGGGACCTGGCGCTCGACTCCGACGACGCCTTCACCGAGGACCACCCGTACCGGCCCCGCACCCCGTACAACGCGTCGAAGGCGGGGGCCGACCACGCCGTGCGCGCCTACGTCGAGACCTACGGGCTGGCGGCCACGATCACCAACTGCTCGAACAACTACGGCCCCTTCCAGTTCCCCGAGAAGGTCATCCCTCTGTTCGCCGCGCACGCCCTCGACGACCGGCCCCTGCCCCTGTACGAATCGACCCGGAACCAGCGGGAGTGGCTGCACGTGCTCGACCACTGCCGGGCCATCGAGGCCGTCCTCGAGCGCGGCCAGATCGGCGAGACCTACCACGTCGGGAGCGGCATCGAAGCGAGCATCGAGGAGATCGCCGACGCCGTGCTCCTGACGCTCGGGAAGCCGCAGTCGCTCAAGAAGATCGTCCCGGACCGTCCCGGCCACGACCGGCGCTACCTCCTCGACTGCACGAAGATCACCAAAGAGCTCGGCTGGGCGCCCACCATCGCGTTCGCGGACGGGCTGGCCGACACCGTTCGGTGGTATGCGGATCACCGCGACTGGTGGGAGCCGCTCATGGACCGCGCCCCCGTGGTCGAGTCGTCGTGGGGCGACGGCTCCTCGGGTGACGGCTCCCCGGGTGACGGCCCTGCGGGCGCGTCCGGCTCGCGCTAGCGCGAGCGCACGTGTGCGGGTGGGCGGACATGAGCGCGTGAGGGGACGAGCGCGGTTGCAAGCGACGAGCGCGGGAAGCGGCGACACGGCATGAGGGTGCTCGTCACGGGCGCGGGCGGTCAGCTCGGCTCCGACGTCGTCGACGCCCTCGCCGGGCGGGTCCCGACAGGGGGACGTGCCGGCGACCCGGCCACGGGTCGTCTCGGCACGAGGTCACGGTGCGACGTGACCGCGGCGGACCACGCCCTGCTCGACGTGGCCGACAGGAGCGCCGTGCAGACGATCTTCGAGGGTGTGCGCCCCCACGTCGTGATCCACACCGGGGCGTGGACCGCGGTGGACGCCTGTGAGGGTGATCCCGACCGGGCCTATGCGGTGAACGCCCTCGGCACCCGCCACGTCGCCGAGGCCGCTCGACGCGTCGGGGCGCATGTGGTCTACGTGTCGACCGACTATGTCTTCGACGGCACCTCGACGCGCCCGTACCTCGAGTGGGACGCGCCCAACCCGATGTCGGTGTACGGGCGCAGCAAGCTGGGCGGTGAGATGGAGCTCGATCCCGGCTCCACGCTGGTGCGGACGTCGTGGGTGTGCGGCGCCCACGGGGCCAACATGGTGCACACCGTGCTGCGCCTGGCCGGCCGGCCCGGCCCGTTGCGCTTCGTGGACGACCAGTGGGGGAGCCCCACCTTCACAGCGGATCTCGCCGGCGTCCTGGCCGTCCTCGGCACCGAGCGTCTCCCCGGCACGTTCCACGTGACCAACTCGGGGGTGACGTCATGGCACGGCTTGGCCCAGGCGGTGCTCGCCGCCGCCGGCCACGACCCCGCACGCGTCGAGCCCATCGCCACCGCCGAGCTCGACCCACCCCGTCCCGCCCCTCGCCCGGCCAACTCGGCACTCGACAACGCCGCACTGCGGCTCATGGGGATGGAGCCGATGCCCCGCTGGCATGACGCGCTCGAGCGCCTGGTGGCGGCGATCGAACCGGTCTCGGCGTCGGCGAAGGAGGCACGGTGACCCTGGAGAGGACAGAGCCGCACGAGGTGACCACAGCGGTGATCGGTGCCGGCTACGTCGGTCTCACCACCGCCGTCGTCCTCACCCACCTCGGCTACCAGGTGGTGTGCGGGGAGTCGAACCCGGCCAAGGTGCAGCAGCTCTCCCGGGGTGAGCCCACCATCGTGGAGGAGGGCCTCGGCGACATCCTCGTCGGCGGCCTCGACTCGGGCCGGCTCACCTTCGTGCTGGGAGCCACCGAGGCGGTGCGCGGTGCCGACTTCGTGTTCCTGTGCGTGCCCACCCCCCAGGGTGCCGACGGGGCCGCTGATGTGAGCTTCCTCGAGGCCGTGGCGATCGAGATCGCGCCGCACCTCGAGCACGGCGCCATCGTCGTGAACAAGTCGACGGTCCCCGTGGGCTCCACGATCCTGGTCGAGCGGCTCCTCGATCGCCCCGACGTGGCCGTGGTGTCGAACCCCGAATTCCTTCGGGAGGGCACCGCCATCCACGACGCGCTGCATCCCGACCGGATCGTGGTCGGCGCCGACGACCGGGCCGCGGCGGCGCGGGTGGGCGCGCTGTTCGCGTCGACCCAGGCGCCCTTGATCGTCACCGACGCGGCCACCGCAGAGACCATCAAGTACGCGTCCAACGCGTTTCTCGCCACCAAATTGAGCTTCGTCAACGCGGTGTCCAACCTGTGCGAGGCGGTGGGCGCGGACGTGCGCGACGTCCTGCTCGGCATGGCGTACGACCACCGCATAGGCTTCGACTACCTGCACCCGGGCCCCGGATGGGGGGGCTCGTGCCTCCCTAAGGACACCCGGGCGCTGATCTACATCGGCGAACAGTCGGGCTACGACTTCTCGCTCTTACGCGGCGCCATCGAGACCAACGAGGCGCAGCTGGCATCGGTCGCCACCAAGATCCGGGAGACGGTGGGTGGAACGCTGCAGGGCAAATCGATCGCGGCGTGGGGGCTCACCTTCAAGGCGCTGACCGACGACCGGCGCGACTCGCCCGCGGTGGAGATCGTGCACCGTCTCGTGGCCGAGGGCGCCACCGTGCGGGCCTTCGACCCCACGGTGCACGGGCCCGTCCCGGAATTCCCCACCGGCGTGGAGATCCACCCCGATGCCTACGCGGCGTGCGAAGGCGCCGCCTGCGCGGTGGTGCTCACCGAGTGGGAAGAGCTGCGGTGGCTCGACTTCACCAAGGTGCACGATCTGCTGGCCCAGCCCAATGTCGTCGACGCCCGCAACCTGCTCGATCCCGCCGCCATGCGGCGCATCGGCTTCTCGTACGTGGCCATGGGCCGCCCGTGACGGGGAACGAGCCCTCGCCGGTCACCGGACGGCGGGTGGTGGTCACGGGAGGGGCGGGGTTCCTCGGTTCGCACCTGTGCGAGGCCCTGGTGTCCCGGGGCGACCGCGTCGTCGCCGTGGACGACCTGTCGACGGGCGTGGCCGACAACGTGGGCTCGCTCGTGTCGAACCCCGCCTTCGAGCTCGTGGTGGCGGACGTGAGCGAGGCCGTCCCCGTCGAGGGCCCCGTCGACGCCGTGATGCACTTCGCCAGCCCGGCGTCACCGCCGGACTACCTGGCCCGCCCGCTCGAGACGCTGGCGGTGGGAAGCGAGGGAACGCGTCACGCCCTGGCCCTCGCCGCCGCGCACGGGGCGCGCTTCATCTTGGCGTCGACGAGTGAGGTCTACGGCGATCCCGTGGTGCACCCGCAGCCCGAGACGTACTGGGGCAACGTCAATCCCGTCGGACCGCGCAGCGTCTATGACGAGGCGAAGCGCTTCGCCGAGGCGCTGACCATGGCGACGCATCGCGCCAAGGACCTCGACATCGGGATCGTGAGGATCTTCAACACCTACGGCCCCCGTCTCCGGCCCGGTGACGGGCGCGTGGTGTCGAACTTCTTGGTCCAGGCCATCGAGGGACGCCCCCTCACGGTGTACGGCGACGGCTCGCAGACCCGCAGCCTGTGTTTCGTCGAGGACGAGGTGGCAGGGATCCTTGCTCTGCTCGACTCGACGCTCACCGGGCCGGTGAACATCGGGAACCCTGACGAGCTCACGGTGCTCGAGCTCGCCCACGCCGTGCTGGCGCTGACCGGATCGAGCTCCACCATCGTCTACGAGCCGTTGCCCACCGACGATCCCACGCGTCGCCGCCCCGACATCGCCTTGGCACGGCGCGAGCTCCGCTGGGAGCCCGTCGTCCCCCTGGAGGACGGCCTGCGCCGGACACTCGCCTTCTTCTCCTCCGGCACCCCGACAAGGGGCGGGGTTCGGCCATGATGGACGATGTGCACGGGGCCGAGTCGAGCAAGCCGGAGCTCTACGCCGTGGGTGACCTCGCCGCGGCCGCCGAGGACACCTACCGGACGCTGTCGGTCATCGTGCCGGTGTTCAACGAGCGCAACACCATCGCCGAGATCCTGCGGCGCATCCGCGCCGTGGAATTGCCGATGCAGCTCGAGGTCGTCGTGGTCGACGACGGGTCCACCGACGGGACCGGCAAGGTGCTCTCCGCGTTGCAGGACTCGACGGTGCGCGTCGTCACCCACAACGTCAACCGGGGCAAGGGCGCCGCGGTTCGGACCGGGATCGAGACGGCGCGGGGCCAGCTGGTGCTCATCCAGGACGGAGACCTCGAATACGACCCTGATGACTGGCCCACGCTTCTCGAGCCGGTGATGAAGGGCAAGGCTCAGGTCGTCTACGGAAGCCGCTTCACCGGTGCCGGGCGCGCAATGCGCCCCACACAGTGGTTGGGGAACCGGCTCCTCACGCTGACCGCCAACGTGCTGTACCGCTCGACGTTGTCGGACATGGAGACCTGCTACAAGCTCTTCGACCGAAACGTGCTCGACTCCATCACCATCGAGTCCGATGGCTTCGACTTCGAGCCCGAGATCACCGCCAAGGTCCTGCGACGCGGCTACCGGATCTACGAGGTACCGATCTCCTATACCGGCCGGGACGCGTCGGAAGGGACCAAGTTCGAGTGGCGCGACGGGGTGCGTGCGTTCACTGCGCTCGTCCGCTACCGGTTCGTCCGCCAAATCTGACAGCACGTGGCGCGACCGAGGACCGCGGTTTCCGCCCCGACGGCACCTGAGGTGTCGCTCCCCGGCCCCGAGGAGGCGCCCGCCGGCCCCGGGAAACGGCCCTCCGACGGGGCGATGGTGTCGGTGGCCGAACGGGTGTCAGCGGTCGTGGTGAATCACGAAGCCGGTGATGCCCTGCTCGAGTGCGTGGCATCGCTGCGGGCCGAAGGCGTCGCCGATGTCATCGTCGTGGACAATGCCTCGTCGGACGGGTCGGCCGAAAACCTGGCGTCCGCCGACGACAAGGTCCGGTTGGTGCAGACCGGGACCAATCGGGGCTACGGGGCGGCGGCCAACCGCGGCGTCGATGTCAGTGCCCTCGACCTCGTGCTCGTCTCGAACTCCGACGTGTCGGTGCACAGCGGTGCGTTGTCGGCGCTCATCGAGGTGCTCGACGCCGACCCCACCCTCGCCATCGTCGGGCCCCGGATCCTCGAGCCCGACGGCACCCGGTACCCCTCGGCGCGCCGGTTCCCGTCCCTGCTCGACGCGGCCGGCCATGCCGTTCTGGGCGATCTCGTCCCGACCAACCGCTTCACGCGGCGGTACCGCCTCGGGTACCTCGACGTGAACGACGTCACCGACGTCGACTGGGTGTCGGGGGCCTGTTTCCTCGCCCGGCGTCGTGCCCTCGACGAACTGCACGGGTTCGACGAGTCGTACTTCATGTACGCGGAGGACACCGACCTGTGCTGGCGGGCGCGCCGTGCGGGCTGGGGAGTCGTGTTCGTGCCCGGTGCGGCGGTCACCCATCTCCAGGGCGTCTCCACCGCCCGCCGGCCCTACCGCATGCTCGTGGCCCATCACCGCTCGGTCTTCCGTTTCGCAGCCCGGACCGAGCGGGGGTGGCGCCGGCTGGCGTTGCCGGCCACCGCGCTGTTCCTGGGCCTGCGTCTCGCCGTGATGTGCGCCAGGCAGGCCCTGCGTGCGCGGCACGGCGGGCCGAGCCGGGCCGAGTAGGGTTAGCGGCCGACCATGGCCAGGGGCGATACAGGAAAATGGGTGGCGCGCGCCGGTGCCACCGGCGGAGGGCGGAGCTACCGCGGGCAGAGGCCCATGAAGTGGTACTCCAGCCTGGCCATGATCTGCCTGGTCGGCGTGGCCCTGATCGTCTACAGCCGCTACGAGCGCCAGCACCCCGCCGCCGCGGCGCAGCCGGCCATCGGCGCCCACTGGTACCAGGCACTCGGGTTCGACGTGTGCGGGACGATCCAGGCGAACCTGCCGGCGAATCCCAACGCCTCGACCTCGCCCATCCCGGGTATCCGCACCGACGGCGACGGCGTGATCCAGGTGTCGCCCACGACCAACAAGGACGCGGGCAACAACGCCACCTTCGCCCGTTTCGTGGCCTCGTACCCCAAGTTGAAGCTCACCACCAGCACGTTGCAGATCCCGGGCAAGGCGACGTACACCAACGGACAGAAGTGCCCTGCTGGTTCCCCCGACGCGGGCAAGACCGGACAGCTCCAGATCAAGGAGTGGCCGAGCTTTACCCCGCCGGGCTCGAACAATCCGTCGGTCTTCCACGACCCCAGTGCCATCAAGCTCGCAGACGGCCAGCTCATCACCGTCGCTTTCGTGCCGTCGGGCGCGTCGGTACCCAAGCCGAGCTCGATCACCGCCATGCTGACCGACCGCGCCGGGTCGGCCACCAGTAGCCCGGCGACGACGGCACCTTCTTCGGCCACGACGGCCCCCACCGCGACCACAACACCTTCGTCGGTCACCACGGCAACGACCGCCACCACCAAGCCCGCGTCGACGGCCACCACCGCCACCACGCTGCCGTCCCCGACACGCACGACGGCGACGACAAAGCCGACGACGTCCACGACTGCGAAGTGAGGGCCATCGTCCTCCTGGGCGGCAAGGGGACGAGGCTCCGCCCTCTGACGCTCACCACGCCGAAGCAATTGCTGCCCGTGGCGGAAGTGCCCATGCTCGAGCGGGTCCTCGCGCATCTGAAGATGCACGGCGTCGACGATGTCGTCCTGTCGCTCGGGTACCGTCCCGACGCCTTTTTCGCCTCCTACCCGGACCACAAGGCGGCCGGGGTGCGCCTCGACTACGCGGTCGAGCCCGAACCCCTCGACACCGCCGGCGCCATCGCCTTCGCGGCCGGCCACGCCGGCATCGACGAGACCTTCATCGTCGTCAACGGTGACGTGCTCACCGACGTGGACACCACCGCGCTTGTGGCCTTCCACCGGTCGCACGGGGCGACCGCCACCATCCATCTCAAGGCCGTGGACGACCCGACGAGGTTCGGCGTGGTCCCAACCGACGGCGACGGCCGCGTCATCGAATTCGTCGAGAAGCCTCCCGCCGATCGGGTGCCCACCAACCTGATCAACGCCGGGACCTACGTCCTCGAGCCCGACGTGTTGGCGCGCATCCCCGGCGACCGCCGCGTCTCGATCGAGCGCGAGACCTTCCCCGCGCTCGCGGCGGAAGGGGCCGTGTTCGCGATGGCGAGCGACGCGTACTGGATCGACACCGGCACGCCGGCCGCGTACCTGCAATCGAACGCCGACCTGCTCGACGGCACCAGGACCGGGCCACCTGCGCCGGGCGCCCGACAGGTGGCGGTCGGGGTGTGGATGCTCGGCGCACCCGTGGTCCGGGGCGAGGTACACCCCTCGAGCCTGCTCGGTGCCGGCGCGCAGGTCGCCCACGACGCCACGGTGACCGGCAGTGTCATCGGTGCCCGTGCCGTGGTGGAGCGCGGGGCGCACGTCGACAACTCGGTGCTCCTGCCCGGGGCCAGGGTCGGCGCCGATGCACGGGTTTCGGGCTCGATCCTGGGCCATGACTGCGTCGTGGCCGAGGGCTGTGATCTCTCCCCGGTGACGGTGGTCGGCGACGGTTTCGAAGTGCCCCAAGGGGCCCACCTCGTCGACGCCCGGGTCCCGGCGGAGATGGCATCGTGAGGAACCTCGCAAGCCCGGTCGACGGGTGCCCGAGACGGGGAGGACCGACATGCAGGTGATGGTGACGGGCGGCGCGGGGTTCATCGGCTCCAACCTGGTGGACCGCCTGCTCGCCGAAGGCCACGCCGTCGACGTGGTGGACGACCTGTCCACGGGCTCGCTCGGCAACCTGGCCGAAGCGAGAGCGTCGTCGTCGCATTCCCTCACGTTCCATCAGCTCGACATCCGTTCCGACGAGCTCGTCGAGGTGATGGCGAGGCGGCGTCCCGAAGTGGTGTTCCACCTCGCGGCCCAGGCCGACGTCCGGGTGTCGGTGGAACGGCCGGTGTTCGACGCCGACATCAACATCCTCGGCACGCTGCGCGTGCTCGAGGGCGCCCGGGCGGCGGGCACGGCGCGGGTCGCCTTCGCCGCCAGCGGCGGGACGCTCTACGGGGAATGCGATCCGACCGAGCTCCCGGTGAAAGAATCGCATCCCCGCCGGCCCCTCTCGCCCTACGGCGTGTCGAAGATGGCGGCCATCGACTATCTCGTGGCGTACCGGGAGCTGCATGCGGTCGAGTTCTGCGCCCTGGCGCTGGCCAATGTGTACGGGCCGCGCCAGGATCCCCACGGCGAGGCGGGCGTCGTGGCCATCTTCTCCGACAAGCTCCTCCGGGGCGAAGCAGTGACGATCTTCGGCGACGGCGAGCAGACGCGCGACTTCGTGTATGTCGACGACGTCGTGGATGCCTTTGTTCGTGCCGGAACGCGCGGTGGTGGCCTCGTGTTGAACATCGGGACCGGGAAGGAGGTGTCGGTGAACGAGCTCGCCCGCGTCATGGGTGAGCGGTCCGGCGCCACGAGCGAGCCGGTTCACGCCCCGGCCCGGGTGGGGGAGATCCAACGCAGCTCCCTCGACCCCGAGCGCGCCGGCATCCACCTGGGATGGCAGGCATGGACCGAGCTCCACGCCGGCGTCGACGGGGTGCTGGCCTACACGAGGCGCCAAGCAGGCTCCTGAGCCCCCGGCTCAGCGAAAGAGGTCTTCGGCCGGCGGCCTGAGGATCTCTTCCGACACCGATCCCCGACGCAGCCAGGCCGGGTCGATGCCGCGCACGACCGCCACAGGGACACCGCTCGCCTTGCCCATGACGAGCTCCGCGGCGGACGCCACCTCGTCGGCCACGCACACCTCGGTCGCCACGAGATCGCGTCCCATCGCGTCCTCGGTGCCCCGCAGGTCGACGACTGCCGCCAGTCCCGCACAGCCGATGGCCACGTCGATGACACCCTTGCGCCACGCCCGCCCGAAGGTGTCGGAGACCACGACCGCCACCTCGCGACCCGTCGCAGCGCGTAGTCCGTCACGAATGCGCCGGGCGGAGCGATCGGAATCCTCCGGGAGCAGGGCGGCCCAACCGCGCTCGACGTTGGAGAGGTCCACCCCGGCGTTGGCGCAGATGAACCCGTGGCGCGTCTCGGAGATCACGAGGTCACCGCGGCGTCGCAGGACGCGAACCGACTCCGACTCGATGATACGGAGCCGGTCGGCAGGGTCGTCGGGATCGATCGGCACCATACGGCCTTCGGCCTTGGAGACGATCTTCTGGGTGACGACGACCACGTCGCCGTCGAGCAGTTCCACGAGATCAGCGATGAGGGTGGCGAGGTCGTCGCCCTTCTTGACCTCACCGAGCCCCGTCACGGGGAGAATGCTCAGGGCGCGCGGGGAGTGTGGCTCTGTCATCGGGGCGCGCGCCTCTGTCACCGGGGCTGTCGATGCGCCCCCTTCGATGGAGGTCACCGCCGGCCGCCCCGTGACGCGCCCGAGGGCCGCACCGCGTCGAGGAGGACCGACGCCAGCGCGCCGGCGTGCTCGGCCGTGTGCATGATGCTCGGGGCGACGACGCAGCGAACGCCGCAGGATTCGACGCCTTCGGCCATCTCGGAGTCAGCGTCGTCGACCACCAACGTGCCGACGAAGTCGCCGTACATGCGAGCGACGCCGATCACGCTCGGTTCGTGACCGAGCTCGGCCATGAGCCGGTCGGCGGGCCCTTTCAAGGCGGCGCCGGCGATGATGGGGGAGACCGCCACCACGTCGTGGCGACGTGCCGCCAGTGCGTCGGCGACACCCGGCACCGCCAGCAGCGGGCCGATCGACACGATGGGGTTGGACGGACACACCACCACCACTTCGGCGTCCGTGATGGCGCTCAGCACGCCGGGAGCGGGTCGCGCCGCCTCAGCACCGGCAAATCGGAGCGACTCGACGGCAACGGCGTGACGGCGGCCCACGAAGTACTCCTGGAACGACACCTCGGGGCCCTCGACGAGTGTCAGGCGGGTGCGGACCGGATCGTCGGACATGGGCAGGAGCCGGACCGCCACACCGAGGGACTGGGTGATTTCGACTGTCACCTGCGACAGGGTGGCCCCGGATGACAGTCGTTGGGTGCGGTAAAGGTGGGTGGCGAGGTCCTGGTCACCGAGGCGGAACCACGTCTCACCTCCGAGTCGGTCGAGACTGTCCATGACGCCCCAGGTCTCCCCGGCGAGGCCCCAGCCGCGCTCGTCGTCGTTGAGACCCGCCAGGGTGTAGGTCACGGTGTCGAGGTCGGGGCTGATGTGCAGGCCGTGGAGCTCCGTGTCGTCACCCGTGTTCACGACCGCCGTCACCTCGGCGGGCGCGACGACGCGTACGAGGCCGCGCAACAGGCGGGCGGCACCTACTCCTCCCGCAAGGGCGGTGATCACGGCGCAAGGCTAATGGTCAGAGCGCGGGGCTCAGGCTCCCGGTGTGCAAGGCTCGACCGGTGCCAGCCCGAGCGCGACCTGACCGCGAGCGCCTCCGGGTGGCCATTGACGCGACGCCCCTGCTCGGTACGAGGACCGGGGTGGGTCGATTCTGCGAGGGCGCCCTGGGTGCGCTTGCCACCGTGAGCGAGCTCGACGTGGACGCGTTCGCCGTCACCTGGCGCCGGCGTCGCCGCTTGCCTCCTCTCGTGCCCTCCGGTGTCGATGTCCGCCAGCGCGCCATGCCCGCCCGTCCGTTGCACCTGGCGTGGTCGCATCTGGGAGGCCCGGCGGTGGAATGGTTCGTGGGCGCCGCCGACGTGGTCCACGGGACCAACTTCGTGGTCCCCCCCACCCGACGGGCCGCCCGAGTCGTCACGGTGCACGACCTCACCACCGTGCGCTATCCGGAGCTCTGTGATCGCTCCACGCTGGGTTTCCCCCGCATGGTCCGCCTCGCCATTGCTGACGGGGCTTGGGTGCACACGCCGTCGCAGTTCGTCGCTGACGAGGTGGTGGCGGAGTTCGGCGTCGACCCGGGGCGCGTCCGCGTCGTGTACCACGGGGTGCCTTCCGACCACGGCGAGCGTCCATCTTCCACCGTAGCTCTCGCACCCTTGCCGTCGGGAACGTCGCGCTACATCTTCGCGGTGGGCACCATCGAGCCCCGCAAGGACTACCCCGGGCTCGTGCGCGCCTTCAGCCTCGTCGCCGACGCACATCCCGACGTGGCCCTCGTGATCGCCGGGGTGGACGGGTGGGGCGCGCAGGCGTTCCACGACGCGCTCGAAGCGTCGCCGTGGCGCGAACGTGTCGTGCGGCTCGGCTACGTCGACAACGACGCGCTGGCGCGCTGGCTCGCGGGCGCCGCCGTGTTGGCGTTCCCGTCGGTGTACGAGGGATTCGGGTTCCCACCACTCGAAGCGATGGCGGCCGGTGTGCCCGTCGTGGCGAGCGCGGCCGGCGCGGTGCCCGAGGTGGTCGGCGACGGTGCCGTGCTGGTCCCGCCTCGCGACGTCGACGCCCTCGCCAGCGCGCTGGTCCGGGTGCTCGGGGACACCGAGGCCCGAGCCGCTCTCGTCGACAAGGGTCGGTGCCGGGCCGCGCAGTTCACCTGGGAAGCGTGCGGGGCGGGTCTGGCGGAGCTCTACGCCGACGCAGCCGGCGCCGCCGGCGCCCGCTAGGACCGGTATGGACGACGCCGGGCGTGGGCGCGCCGGAGTCCTTCTCGTCGCCGAGCAGTTGCGGCGTCAGGTGCCGGGAGGCATCGGCACGTACGTGCGGGGCCTGTTGGGGGGCTTGACGACACTGGACGAGGCCCACGTCGAGCTGCCATCGGTGACGTTGTACGCAAGTCGCGGCCCTGGGGGCCTGGACCCGCTCGAGGCCTTCGGCCGTCCGCTCATCACATCACGCCTTACCGGCCCGTTGCTCACACGGATGTGGGACCGTCGCCTCGTGCACGCTCCGGGTGGGTTCGACCTCGTGCACTCGGTGTCGGTGGCGGTGCCGCCGGTGTCGCGGTCGAGCTCGGCGCGTGGCAGCGCCGAGGTCGTGGCCATCCACGACGTGGCGTGGCGCCATCGTCCCGAGGACTATCCGAACCGCGGCAGGCGGTGGCACGAGGCGGCCCTGGGGCGTGCATTGCGCCATGCCACGCACTTCGTCGTGCCGTCGGAAGCCGTCGCCGGCGACCTCCTGGAAGCCGGCGCCCCCGAGCGGGCCATCTCGGTGATCCCGCTCGGTTCTGACATCTTGCGCGACCGGGACGAAGACGGTGCGACGGCACTTCTCGAGAGCCTCGGGGTCCGCGACCAATTCCTCTTGTCGGTGGGGACGCTCGAGCCGCGCAAGAACCTCCCTCGCTTGCTCGAGGCCTACGGCGTCGCCCGCCGCTCGCTCCCCGAGCGGTGGCCGTTGGTGGTCGTCGGGCCGCCGGGGTGGGGCCCGGAGCTCGAGCACCAGGAAGGCGTCGTGTTCACCGGTCGGGTCGGTGATGGCACGTTGGCGTCGTTGTACGCGCGAGCTCGACTGCTCGTCTACGTGCCCTTCGAAGAGGGTTTCGGCCTGCCGCCGGTCGAGGCCATGCGCTTCGGCACGCCCGTGGTGGCGAGCCCTCTCCCGACGACCAGCGGGGCCGCGCTCGAGGTCGACCCCACCCGCGTCGACGAGATCGCACAGGGCCTCCTCCAGGTGGCCACCGACGACGCGTTGCGGGCTCGGTTGGCCGCGGCCGGGTCGGAGCGTGCCGGCAGTCTCACGTGGGAGTCAGCGGCCCGCGCCCATGTTGCGCTCTGGAGCTCACTGCTGTGACTGCGTCCCCGCGTCGTGCCGGGCACGACGACGCGCTGGCGCTCTCGCTCGATGTGAGCGCGGTCCCTGCCCGGCCGGTCGGCGCCGGGCGCTACACGATCGACCTCGCCACGGCGCTCTTGGCCCGCGACGACGTCACCTTGACGCTGTGGTGCCGTCGAGGTGACGGCTCGCGCTGGCGCGACCTGAGCTCGACGGGGGGGCCCGCCACGGTACGGGCCAGTGCACCCGAGCGTCGGCCCACCCGACTGGTGTGGGAACAGACCCGCCTCCCGCGTCTGCTCGCCCGAGAGCCGGTCGACGTGCATCACGGGCCGCACTACACCATGCCCGAGCACTCCCGGATGCCTTGCGTCGTGACGATCCACGACCTCACGTTCCTGGATCATCCGGAGTGGCACGAGCGCAGCAAGGTCGTCGTGTTCCGTCGGGCGATCCGCGTAGCGGCTCGACGCGCCGATGCGATCGTGTGCGTGAGCGGTCGAACGGCCGAACGTCTCGGAGAGCTGTGTGCGCCGACGGGGCGTGTGTTCGTGGTGCCGCACGGCGTCGACCACCACCGCTTTCGTCCCGAGCCCGACGCGTCCCGTGGAACGGTGTCAGGGAGTGGGGCCGCCGTCTCCGACAACGAGCTCCTCGGCCGGCTCGGGGTCCGTCCTCCCTACGTCTTGTTCGTGGGCACCCTCGAGCCGCGCAAGGCGGTGCCCGACCTCGTGGCTGCCTTCGACCGGGTTGCCACGGAGCGCCCCGAGCTCTCCCTGGTCCTTGCCGGGCAACCCGGCTGGGGTGTCGAGGCGGTCGAGCAGGCCATACGACAGGCGCGTTTCTCTGGCCGTATCGTCCGTACCGGATACGTCCCTGACGACGCGGTGCCGGCTTTGCTACGCCAGGCGGCCGTCGCCGCCTACCCCTCACTCGAGGAGGGTTTCGGGCTTCCCGCCCTCGAAGCGCTGGCGTGCGGAACACCCCTCGTCACCACCTCGGGCACGGCCATGGCAGAGGTGTCAGCAGGAGCCGCCGTCCTGGTGTCACCGGGATCGGTGCCCGAGCTCGCCGAGGCCCTCGGCGAAGTCCTCGACGGGGACGCCGCCGCCGGTGCGCGGCGACGACTGGGTCTCGAGGTCGCGGCCCGTCACACCTGGGCGGCGAGTGCCGCCGACCACATGTCCGCCTACCGGTGGGCGGCGCGGCGCAAAGGGTCTTCTCCTACAGGGTCTTCTCCAACAGGGTCTTCTCTTCCGGGCGCACGGGGCGGTCCCCGGTAAGGTTCGGCGCGTGCGTGCCCTGGTGACCGGAGCAAGAGGCTTCGTCGGCTCGTGGCTGACCGCCCATCTCGCCGAGAGCGGGGACGAGGTGGTCGCGATCGATCACGAGGTGGAGATCACCGACGGGGACGCGGTGCGAGGCGCCATGGTCGCGGCCGCTCCCGACGTCGTGTACCACCTGGCAGCGCTCACGAACGTGGGACGGTCGTGGACCGACCCCAACGAGGTACTGCAAGTCAATGCGACCGGGACGCTGTATGTGCTCGAAGCGGCCCGGTCGTGCCCACATCCCCCGCGGGTGCTGTTGACGAGCTCCGCCGAGGTCTACGGGGCTGTTCCCCAGGACCTCCTGCCCGTCACCGAGGACGCCCCGCTCGCCCCGGTGACGCCGTATGCCGCCTCCAAGGTGGCCGCCGAGTACCTCGGGGTCCAGGCCCACCTCGCCTACGGGCTGCCGGTGATTCGCATGCGCCCCTTCAACCACGTGGGCCCCGGGCAGTCCTCGGCCTTCGTCGTGTCGGCCCTGGCCCAGCGCATCGTCGAAGCGCGCCGCAACGGCGCCGACAGCATCGTGGTCGGGAACCTGGCGGCCCGGCGTGACCTCACCGATGTGCGCGACGTGGTGCGGGCGTACCGCCTGCTCGCCGAGCGCGGCGTCGCCGGTGAGGTCTACAACGTGTGCAGCGGCCGCGACATCGCCATCGCCGACGTCGCCCTGCAGTTGCAGAGCCTGGCCGGGGTCGACCTGCAGTTCGAGCTCAACCCGGATCTGAACCGGCCCGTCGACGTCCCCGTCGTGCGGGGCGATTTCACCAAGCTGCACGAGGCGACGGGGTGGGAGCCGAGTCTCAGCCTCGAACGCACATTGCTCGACGTGCTCGAGCAGTGGAGCGAGCGCGCAGCCTAGGCGAAGCCTCCCCGACTGGGCCGGGCCGCGGTCCTGAGTCGGGACGCGCAACGGGCGCCCCGCGTCATGCGAGGCGCCCGGTTACGGGTTGATGTGTCGGTCCGGTTCGTCAGGCGGCCTGGAGCAGCAGCTTCCGCAGCTGCTGGCGTACCTCGCGAGCCTGGGCGTGCGCCTGCTTGGCCAGGTCGCGCGCGGGGACGGGAAGGCGGTCCTCGATCGGGGCCAGTGAGGCCTCGATGCGGCCGATGACCTGCTCGACCGCTTCGTCGACGTCCTTCACCCGCTTGGTGACCTCGCCACGCACGTCGCCGAGGTGACCCGGGACCAGGCTGCGGTCGGTGAGGCGCTTCTGCAGCTCCTGGCGCCGCACCTGCGCACGCTGGAACCCGAGCACGCCCAGGCCGACCACGACGTAGGCGGCGTCCCTGGCGGTCTTGGTGATCTCGTCTGTGACGTCCTTGATTTCGGGCATCTGGTGTGTCCTTCCTGTCGAAAATCGGGGGCTTCTTGCTAACTATTGTACCGGAAGGCGCTAACAGTTGCAAGCACTCTTTCGGTGCCGTGGCCAGGCCCCGACCGACCCGCGACGCCCTGGGGGCCGACGATAGCTACGGGTAGCCTCTTGGCCCTGATGGAGACCCATATCGCTCCGCCGGTCGTGGCCGTCATCGTCACGAGCAATCCCGGCGAGTGGTTCGAAGAGACCCTGCAGGCGTTCGCCGCACAGGACTACCCCGAACTGTCGGTGCTCGTGTTGGACGCGGCGAGCACGGTCGACCCGACGCCGCGCGTGGCGCGTGTGCTTCCTGGGGCTTTTGTTCGGCTGATGCCGACGAACAAGGGCTTCGGGGCGACGGCCAACGAAGTGCTGACGATGGTGGAGGGCGCGTCGCTCCTGTTGTTGTGTCACGACGACATCGCTCCTGACCCCGACGCAATCCACATCCTCGTGGAGGAATCGTTCCGCTCCAACGCCGGCATCGTGGCGCCGAAGCTGGTCAATTGGGACGACTCCACGAAGCTGCTGCACGTCGGCATGGCGGTGGACAAAGGCGGCGCCGTCGTCGACCGTATGGAGCCGGGAGAGATCGACCACGGTCAGCACGACGCGGTGCGCGACGTCTTTCTCGCCCCGGGCGGATGCACCCTCGTCCGCTTCGACCTGTTCGCCGAGCTCGGGGGGTTCGATCCCGACATCTTCGCCATGGGGGAGGACCTCGACCTGTGTTGGCGGGCCCAGATCCTGGGGGCGCGGGTCGTGGTGGCACCCGGGGCGCGCGTCCGGCACCTCGAGATGTTGGCGAGCGGGCGACGCAGCCTTCCCGAGGACATCGGTGCGGCGCTGTCGGGTGATGCCGACCAGGAGTTCCTCCTCGATCCATGGGCCGGTGCAGGGGAGAGCGACGAGGAGGTGGTGGACTCCGAGCCTGATGGGGGCTCGGGGCATGGACCGCCTGATGCCGCGGGGGCAATCGCAACGGGAGCCGCCGTCGGAGCGGCAGCCGCCACGCGCGTCCGCCGAGGGAGCGGGGCTGGACACGGTGCCCACGGGCGCCAACCCCACGTCACACTGCAGTCGTTGCAGCGGCGCCACGAGTTGCACGCCGCGCTCAAGGCGTACGGACCGTTCCATCTCGTGCGCGTCGTCCCGCAGATAGCGCTGCTCTCGCTCGCTGAATTCATCGTCGCCGTGGTGGCTCGTCATCGGGATCGGGCCTCGGCGGTGGCCCAGGCCTGGCGGTGGAACTTTGTCAACCGTCGAACACTGCGCACCGAGCGCGCCGCGGTGCGGGCGCATCGACGACTCGACGACGCCACGGTCCGTCGAATGCAGCTGCACGGCAGCGCTCGACTCAACGCCTATGTACGACGCGCCGTCACCCATGGCCTGGAGGCCGCGAACCTCGGTGCGGCCCACCGCGACATCGAGCCGACTTTCTCTGATCACGGTTCCGACGACGCGTCGGCGTTTGAATCGGGCCCGATACCGGCCGAGGTGACGGCAGGGACCGCCCAGGGCCCGGCCAGGTCGACACGGTGGCTGGTGTGGTTGGCCGCCGCTCTGGTCGTGGTGTTCGGGACGCGCCAGCTGTTCGGATCGGGCCTTCCCGTCGTAGGCCAGCTCCTGTCGATGCCCTCGTGGACCACGCTCCTGCACCGCTTCGTGTCGGGATGGCAGCCCACCGGAGTGGGGACCACCGACCCGGCGACGCCGGCGACGGGGATCCTAGGCCTCGCCGGCATGCTCCTCTTCGGGGGCATGGGGTTGCTGGAGAAGATCGTGGTGCTCGGGTGCATTCCCGTCGGGGCGGTGGGGATGGCTCGGCTCACCCGGCCTCTCGGCACGGCCTGGGCGCGGGTGACCTCGACCGTGATCTATCTCGCCATCCCGGTCCCCTATGACGCCTTGGCGACGGCGCATTGGGACGCGCTGGTCATGTACGCGGCGTGTCCGTGGATCGTCCATCTCCTGGGCCAGGCGTCGCGCGTAGACCCGTACGGCGACACCGATCAAGCCAGCGAGGCGAACGGGTCGGGCACTGTCGAGGAGGGCGTGATCGGCACCGCGGGCGCGAGCACAGCGGGCCCGAGCACATCCGGCGCGAACACAGCTGCCGCGCCGGTCATCTCGCGTGCCATGCACCGAGTTGCATCACGGTCGAGTCGGGTGTGGCGTCACTCACTCTTCGGATGGAGCCTCGCGCTCGGTCTGCTCGACGCGTTCGTGACCGCACTGGCGCCTTCGACTGCACTCGTGACTCTCGTGGTGGCTCTGGGCCTCGCGCTCGGCAACGTCGTGTCGCAAGGCACCGCCGGCCTGCGCGCCGCGGGGCGAGTCGCCGTCACCGCGCTCGGGGCAACGTTTATCAGCGTGCTGCTCTTGGCACCCTGGTCCTTCGCCGTCCTGGGCGGCTCGGGGCGATGGCAGACCTTGGCCGGGGTGCCCGTGGCGTCGTCCTCGGGCGCGGGATGGGGCGAGCTGCTGCGGTTGGCGGTCGGTCCCATCGGCGACGCCGCTCTGGGTTGGGGGTTCCTGGCGGCCGCCGCGTTGCCGTTGTTCATCGGCGCCCGATCCCGCCTCGCCTGGGCCGGTCGGGCCTGGTCCATTGCCGTGGTGGCGTGGGCCGTGGCGTGGCTGGCGGGGCGTGGTGGCTTCGGGCCGTTGGCCATCGCTCCCCAGGTGCTGCTCGTTCCGGCCGGGGTCGGCATCGCCCTCTCGGTCGGACTCGGGGTGGCCGCCTTCCAGCTCGATCTCCCCGGTTACCGGTTCGGTTGGCGTCAGGTGGCGGCGGTGACGGCCGGGGTGGCCGCTGTCGTGGGAATGCTGCCCGTGCTGGTCGGGAGCCTGGGGGGTCGTTGGGACCTGGTTCCCTCCGGCTACGCCGAGGCCACGTCCTGGATGTCGGCCAACACTGCGCAGGGAGATTTCCGTGTGCTGTGGATCGGCGACCCGCGCGTGCTGCCGGGGAACGGTTGGGAGCTGTCGCCGGGCCTCGCCTACACCGTGAGCGAGAACGGGCTGCCCGACATCACAGGGCTGTGGCCGGGATCGTCACCGGGGAAGGCCGCGGAGATCGGCAACGGCATCCGGCTCGCCCGGAGCCACGCCACTGTCCGCCTGGGTCGGTTGCTGGCGCCGTACGCGGTCCGGTACGTGGTCGTGGTCGACACGCTCGCCCCGTCGATCCCGGGGCTCCAGACCCCCATCTCGCATCCCGTCCCCGGCGACCTCCTCGGTGCGTTGTCGTCGCAGATCGACCTGCGCCAGATCATCTCCCAAGGAGGATTCGACGTCTTCGTGGACCCGACCGCGTTGCCCCTGCGGGCCTCGCGGACCGGAGCCGGCGCCCCCGCGTCTCCCGCGTCGGCGGTCACCGGTGTCGACCCGGAGTTGACGGGATGGCGGCCCGCACTTCTCGGCTCGTCAGGAGCCACGAACGTCACAGGTCGGGTGGGGGCGGGGGCCGTCCTCGACGCGGTGGCACCGTCCGGCGACTGGCAGCTGACCGGGCCCCACGGCGCGGTCGTGCACTCGACGACCGCCTTTGGCTACGCGGCGAGCTTCCGCGTGGCGCGACCGGGGACGGTCACCGTCGCATTCGTGGGGTCGTGGGCGCATGGTCTCGAGATCGGCGTGGAGACGGCGGCCTGGGTCGTGGTGGTGGCGGCCCTGGCCGGTCGGGGTTGGTGGCTCGACTGGTGGTGGGGACCGCTCGGTGGCGGTGGCGCGAGACGACGACGTCGCGAACGCGACGCGTCGACGCCGGTCGTGTTGCAACCGCGCCTCGAACCGGCCGACGAGCCGTCCGAATCCGTGAGCCGGGTGGTCCTGTGAGCCGGGTGGTCCTGTCCGTCGGGTGCGTCGGGTGATGACGTGATCGGGTCGCTGCGGCGCGTGCTGATGATCGTGGTCTTGGTGGCCATCCTGGTCCTGACCGGGATCTCGGACCGCCTCATCTCCCGGACCACCGTGTCGGTCGCCGTCCCGGCCGCCAATGCGTTGTCGACGTTCCGGGTGGCGCCGACTGCGAAGACCGAGTCCTCGGCGTGGTTCTGCGCCGGTGGGAGCGGGGCTCAGGGTGGCGCGCCCGCCACCATCGTGCTCACCAACGCCGGGCGTCACCCGGTGCACGGCACCTTGACGGCCGTCTCCGCGCTCGCCGCCGGCGCGTCACAGCCGGCCCCGTGGGCGGGTGCGCACAGCATGTCGGTCACCGTCCCGACCGACGGCCAGGTGGCGGTGGGCGCAGACCAGCTCGGGTCCGCGAGCCTGGTCGCCGCGGCGGTGGTGCTCGACGGCGGCGGTGTGGCCGTGTCGGAGTCGGTCCAGAGCCCACTCGGATGGAGCATGGCTCCGTGTGCTCCCGCGACCGCAACCGATTGGTACTTCGCGCACGGCGCCACCGTGCAGGGAGGTGGGCTGATCCTCTCCTTGTTCAACCCGACCGCCACCGACGCCGTCGTGAACATCTCCCTGGTGTCCTCGACGGCGGGCTACCTGGCTCCCGCCGCGTACCAGGGCATCGACATCGCGCCCGGGTCCCTCGTGACCGAGAACATCGGTGACCACGTGCCCGACGACGCCGCGGTCGCCACCGAGGTCTCGACGCTGTCGGGCGCGATCGTGGCCACGGAGCTCCAGTCGGTGGGGACACCGGGCGACGGCGGGATCTCTCTCACCCTCGGCAGCCCGGCCACCGCTTCTCAGTGGGTCTTTCCTCAGAGCACCGGCATCCCGCAAGGAACCGTCGCCTTCCACGTGCTGAACCCGACCACGAGCCCCGCCGTCGTATCGGTGGACATCGGGCTGTCCCAAGGTGCAGGCGCCGAGCCGTTGGCGATGCACGTCCCGGCGCAGTCCCTTGTCACCCTCACAGCAGAGAGCCAGACCCGCATTCCGAGCGGCGTGCCGTATTCGCTCACCTTTTCGAGCACCGGGGCCGGCATCGTGGTGAGCCGGGAGGTGGCCGCTCCGGCGGGCTCTCCTGCTGGAGTTCCCGAAGTCGGGGACGTGCCGGGTGTGCCCGGGGGCGCCAAGCGTTGGGTCCTGCCCGCCGCGGTGGCACCTGGCACCGCGGCGTGGGCGTTGGCCGTCGTCGATCTCGGGGCCAAACCGGCCACCGTGAAGATCCTCACCACGAGCGGACGTGGCATCGCCGGCCAAGCCACCCGACGCGTCGAACCCGGGTCTCCGCTCGTGATCGGCCCCAACCCAGGAGCGCCGTTCGGAACCGTTCCCTTCGAGGTCACATCCGACCAACCGGTGGCGGTCGAGCTCGACGCGCTACCCGTGGCCGCGCCGGGCGTTGTGGTCGTGCCGTCGTTCGCTCCGGCGTAGCAACGCCGAGGGCGCTCAGAGGCGCCGGTTCGGGCTCAGTCCGGCTTGGCGGTCGTCGAGCCCGTGGGCTCCGGTGTCACGCCCGGGATGTCGGACTCGGCCCCGTTTCCCGATGTGCCGACGTCGGAACCGGCGCCGGCACCGTTGGCGGTCGTGAAGTGCGATGCCATGACTGCGGCTTCGTGGACCGGACGACCGTAGGCCGTGTCGACGAGCTTGCTGACTTCGCCCCCGTCGAGCGTCTCGCGCTCGAGCAGGGCCCTCGCCACCGCGTCGAGCCCACCGCGGTGGCGGCTCAGCAACTCGATCGCCCGTTCTTCCTGCTGGCGCAGGATCCGGGCGATCTCGGCGTCCACCACCCGGGCGGTGTCCTCGGAGTAGTCACGGGAGTGAAGCAAGTCCTCACCGAGGAAGACCATGCCCTGTGACCCCCATGCCATGGGCCCGAGCTCCTCGCTCATTCCCCACTCGCGCACCATCTTGCGTGCCAGCTCGGTGTTGCCGACGAGGTCGTTGCTCGCGCCGGTGGAGAGGTCGCCGTACACGAGGAGCTCCGCGGCGCGCCCGCCCATGCGCACGGCGAGCGAGTCCTCGATCACGTCGCGAGGGTAGATGTGGCGTTCCTCGATCGGCAGCTGCTGGGTCACGCCCAGCGCCAGCCCGGTCGGCAGGATGGTGACCTTGTGCACGGGGTCGGCGTGCTCGAGCACGTAGGCGAGCACGGCGTGACCACCTTCGTGGAACGCCACGCGCTCTTTCTCGGGCTCGGAGAGCACGAGGCTCTCGCGTCGCTGTCCCATGAGCACCCGGTCGCGGGCGGCCTCGAAGTCCTGTTGGTCTACCTGGTGCGAGCCCCGGCGCACCGCGTGCAGGGCCGCCTCGTTGACGAGGTTGGCGAGATCCGCCCCACTCATGCCAGGCGTGCCACGCGCCACGAGCTCGAGGTCGACGTTGTCGCCGATGCGCTTGTCCTTGCAGTGGACCTTCAGGATGGGCAGGCGTTCCTCGAGGTCCGGAAGAGGGACGACGATCTGGCGGTCGAAGCGGCCCGGTCGCAGCAGGGCGGGGTCGAGGATGTCGGGGCGGTTCGTCGCCGCCATGATGACCACGCCCTCGGCGGGGTCGAAGCCGTCCATCTCCGACAGCATCTGGTTGAGGGTCTGCTCCCGCTCGTCGTGGCCCCCGCCGAGCCCGGCGCCGCGCTTGCGGCCGATGGAGTCGATCTCGTCCACGAAGATGATGGCGGGCGCCTGCTTACGGGCGGTCTGGAAGAGGTCACGGACGCGACTGGCCCCGACGCCCACGAACATCTCCATGAAGTCCGACCCGCTCACCGACAGGAACGGAACTCCCGCCTCGCCTGCCACCGCACGGGCGAGGAGCGTCTTGCCGGTGCCGGGAGGGCCGACGAGCAAGATGCCCTTGGGGATCTTGGCGCCGATGTCTCGGAAGCGGTGGGGCGACTTCAAGAAGTCGACCACCTCGCTTATCTCGACCTTCACCCCCTGGTAGCCCGCCACGTCGGAGAAGGTCGTGCGGGGTCGCTCGGTCGTGTAGAGCTTGGCGCGTGAACGCCCGATCGACATGATCCCCGACATCTGTCCCTGGGCCCGTCGGCTGATCCAGAGGAAGATGCCGACGAAGGCCACCAGGATGAGGATGGTGGGCAGCCACTGGCCGAGGGCGCTCTCCTGGGGTGTGTTGAAGTCGACGGTCGCGATGTCCTTCTTCATGACGGTGACGTCGTTCTCGAGCGAGGGGTCAGGGCCCTTCACCGAGTAACTCTGATTGCCCTGCTTCAGCTTGCCGGTGATGATCCCGGTGGTGTTGTCGATCGTGGCGGACTGGACCTGGTGGGTTTCGACGTAGTTCGAGAGGAAGGTCTTGTACGGGATCGTCTTGACCTGGGGATGGTTGATGAGCGCCGGGACGATCAGGACGGCGATGACCGCCACGATCAGGAGGGCGAAGACCCAGCGCCAGCTCTGGTCACCCCCCGACGGCGTCTGACCGCCTGCCCCGCCGGACGCGGGACCGCCCGTCCCACCTGGGGTGGGACGTCCCGAACGGCGGTCGGGAAGAGAGGGGGGACTCATTTCTCCATGGTACGCGCCCGCGCCACCAGCCATGCACGCATGGGCGAGATGGTTGCGATACACGTGATCGCTAACCTTCGTCCGATGTCGAGCACCGCTCCCGGCTCGAGTGACGGCGAGCCCGGGCAGAGCGCGGCGCCCGTCACGTCGGCCGCACAGCCACCACTCGGCTCGTCGCCGGGCCGTCCCACCCCGGGTTCACCACCGCCGGGTTCACCACCGCCCGGATCCTCCCTCCCAGCATCCCCGACGCCCGGGTACCCGGCGTACCAGGGGGGTTTCCCCCCGCCCGGCTCTCCGTCGCAGCCCGGGGGACCGGTCTCCCCGGGAGGCGACGATGAAACGGAGGAGCCCCCGCCTCGCACCCGGCGCGACGCCGGGACGTGGCTCATGTTCGCGGGGCTCGGGTTCATCGTCGGGCAGGTGGTGAGCAGCATCCTCCTGGTGGTCGTGGCCGGACTCACCGGCCACGGGTCGGAGATCGCGCGCCTGTCGACGCAAGCGGTCCCGCCCGCCTGGGTCGAGGTGACGGGGCTCGTCGGCCTGTGGATCGGCTTCATCGGTGCCGTCGTGTTCACGAGCCGGGTACGGGGCACGGGGAACGTCATCCGAGACATGGGCTTCACGGTGCGCCCGTGGGACGTGCTTGTCGGGCCCCTCATCGGGATCGCCGGCCAACTCCTGCTGCTTCCGCTGCTCTATCTCCCCTTGGAGCACGTCGTGCCGCACCTCGACCAACGCCTGAAGGAGCCCGCGCAGCATCTGACAGGTGGGTTCCCGGGCTCGGATCTCGCCGTCATCGCCGTGCTGACCGTGGTGGTGGTGCCGGTGATCGAGGAGGCGTTCTTCCGGGGCCTCATCCTGCGCGCCCTGCTGCGGGTCTTCAAGGGTGCCGGCCCCGTGGTGGGCGTGGCCCTGGCCGCCGTGGCGGACGGGGTCATCTTCGGCCTGGCGCACTTCGAGCTGCTCGAGCTGCTCGGGCTCTCCGCCTTCGGGGCCGTCCTGGCGCTGATGGCCTACAAGTTCCGTCGCCTGGGGCCCGGGATCTTCGCCCACGGGACGTTCAACCTGTTGGCCGTGTTGTCCGTGGCCGGCATCCTGCACTGACCGTGAGGCCCATGAGGCCTGGTCCGACGGTCCCGGCGCTGGGCATGACCCGCCTCGCCAGAACACCGGCGGGCACGAAATCGGGGCCGGCGCTGCCGCTTGGGTGCCCTTTTCGGGCACCATGGATCTGATGCGACGACCGTCCGCGCCCGCAATCGCCACCTTCGTGGCCGTCGCGGCCGTGATCGTCGTCGTCATCTGGGAGTGCGACCCCAGCCTCCTGCTGGCCAACACCATGACCACGGGGGGTGACACCGGGGCGCACTTCGGCCTGGCGCAGTTCCTGAAGACCAACCTCCTGCTCCACGGGCACGTGACGGGGTGGTTCCCGGGCGCCTACGACGGCCTGCCCCTCAACACCTTCTATTTCCCGCTCCCCGACACCCTGGCGGCGCTGCTCGGCTTCATCATCCCCTTCGACATCGCCTTCAAATTCATCACCATCCTCGGTTCGGTCACCCTCCCCATCGCGGCGTGGGCGTTCGGCCGGCTCGTGGGCATGGAGCGGCCCCGGCCCGCCGTCCTCGCCGTCTTCACCCTGCCGTTCCTGTTCGACCAGACCTTCACCATCTACGGCGGGAACCTCTACTCGACGATGGCGGGGGAGTACGCCTTCTCGCTCGGCTTGTCCGTGGCACTCGTCTTCCTCGGCGTGGTGATACGCGGCATGCGCACCGGGCGCTCGCGCATCCCGGCCGTTCTGCTGCTGTCCGCGTGCGTCCTGTGCCATCTGGTCCCCACGCTGTTCTGCTTCGTGGGCGCGGGGGCCGCGCTGATCTTCTTCGGTCCCACCCGACGGCGGGTGTGGTGGTTGGTGTCGGTGGTGGGCACCAGCTTCCTCCTCGTGGCGTGGTGGGCGGTTCCCTTCGTGATGGAGCAGGCGTACAGCACCACGATGGGGTGGCAGAACGTCACGACCTACAGCGCGCTGCTCGCACCCGCGGCCGACCGGTGGGCGCTCATCGTCGGGGTGGTCGGCGTCGTGATCGCGTGCATCCGGTTCAACCGTTCGATGCTGGCTCTCACCGTGGCGGGGATCGCTGCCGCCCTGTTCGTGCGGTTCGCACCTCAGAGCGCGCTCTACAACACGCGCGTCCTGCCCATCTTCTGGCTGTGCGTCTATCTCGTCGCTGGCTACGCGGTGGCGGAATTGTTGATCATGGCGGCGCGGGGGTGGCGGAACCTACGCGACGCCCTGCGGTGGGCACCACCGGAGCTCCCCGTCATGGCGGTACCGGGCGGGCCGACACCGGCCTTCGCCACGGGCGGCCCCATCTCGACCTTCGCCCCCCACGTCGTGCCCGGAGCCGGGCCGCCCATCGCATCGGCATCGGCCACCACCGACGTGGCGGGTGCCGGCACCGAGACCATGCCGAGGCCGGGATACCCGGGCCAGGGGGTCGGTGGCGAGTGGGTGCCCCCGACAGGCGCACCGACACCCCCGTGGCCCCCACCGCCGCGCCGCATGGCGTGGGCGCCGGGCGCGCTGGTGGTCCCCCTCGTGGCGCTGGCCATCTCGGCGCTGGTCGTGCTCCCACCACTTCTCGTCACCCCGGGCACCGTGTACAAGCTCGGGCCGGTGAACGTCCGGGCCAGCAACGTCGCGGCGTGGGCCCAGTGGAACTACTCCGGCGTCGAACGCAAGTCCGGCTATCCCGAGCTCCAGGACATCGTGACCCACATGGACCAGGTGACGAAGAAGTACGGGTGCGGACGCGCCATGTGGGAGTACAACTCGGACCTCAACCGCTTCGGCACGCCCATGGCGTTGATGCTCCTCCCCAACTACACCGGGGGGTGTGTCGACTCCATGGAAGGCCTGCTGTTCGAGTCGGCGACCTCGACGCCGTACCACTTCATCAACCAGGCCGAGCTCTCGGTCTCCCCCTCCGAAGCCATGGTGCCGTCCACCACCGGCATCGTCTACGGGTCGGTCAACGTCCCACTCGGGATCGAGCACCTGCAGATGCTCGGGGTGAAGTACTTCATGGCTTTCTCGCCGCCGATCCAGGACCAGGCCGACACGGACCCCGCCCTGACCCTCGTGTCCACCACGCGCGCGTGGCGCACCGTGTACCAGGGCCAGACCGTCATCTCCACGTGGAAGATCTACCTCATCCACAACTCGGCGCTCGTCGCTCCCCTCACCGAGACCCCGGACGTGCTGACCGGGGTGGGTGCCGCACAGCCGTCGTGGCTGCCCGTCTCCCAACGTTGGTATGCGGACCCGCAGGCGTGGTCACAGCAGATGGTGGCGGGCGGGCTGGCGTCGTGGACGCGAGCCCCCAAGGGAGTGGCTCCCGCCCGCCACGACGCGCTCCCGGCGGTGACGGTGTCGTCCATCCGCTCGACCGATGACCAGGTCAGCTTCCACGTGAGTCGCACCGGTGTGCCCGTGGTGGTGCGCATCTCGTACTTCCCGAACTGGCACGCCACGGGGGCACAGGGCCCGTGGCGCTCGGAGCCCAACCTCATGGTGGTCGTCCCCACCTCGCACAACGTCACGCTCACCTACGGGGCGAGCGGACCGGACAAGCTCGGCCTGGTGCTGAGCCTGTTCGGCCTCGTCGCGTTGGGCGTGCTCATCTGGCGGCGCTTCGCCTACCCCTGAGGTCCACCGGTCCCCTGAGGTCTACCGGTCTACCGGTCCACCGGTCCACCTGTTCACCGCTCCACTGGACGGGCCCGGCCGGGGTCGTTCCTTTGCCACCTCCTTTGCCACCTCGGCGAGTTGGCACCATCACCGTCGTTCCTCGTGCTTGGCGAGGATCACGATTCCCTAACTTCTGGCACACGGCTCCCACATGCGCAGGGCCGATCATTCGATCAGGCCCACAGAGACAGACCGCTTCAGAGATCCCTCACCGGGACCGATGCAACGGACAACTCTCGACGGACCGTTTGCGCACGAGGAGGGATGAGATGAGGCCACGGAAGCTCGCCACGGCCACGCTGCTCACCGGTTTCGCCGTGGCCCTGGCAGCGTGCGGGGCGGGAAGCTCGTCGCATGTCGTGGCCCGGCTCACGCCCACGACGGCGGTGGCGTCCACGTCCACCACGGCGGTGACCGTGCCCAGCACGGCAGGGAGCTCGGTCCCGGGCTCCACTCCGGCCAGCAGCACACCGACCACAGCGCCCTCCGACGCGCTCAACCCACAGACACTCGATCAGGTCGCCGCCGACCTGGGGGCATTGGACAACAGCCTCAACACGGCGAACTCCGACCTGAACCACCCGCAAGGAGACTCTTGAGATGAAGCACAACTTCGCACGTCGCATGGCGCTGGGCGCGATGACGGCAGGAGCTGTCGCCGGGCTCGTCGTCATGGTGCCGGGTGCCGCGTTCGCGGCCCCGTCGGCCAGTGGCACGGCCGCCCCGACCACCGCCACGACACAAGCGTCGAACCCGCGATGCACCGCGGCACTGTTCGGGCAAGCGCAACAGCTGGTCGAGGCGGACCTGGCGGCGCGCGTCACCCAGCTCAACGCGCTGTCGGCCGCGGCCGACAACACCGCCAATCATCTGTCCAGCGGTGACAGGCAGACGTTGCAGTACGACATCACCACCGTCGAGCTCCCCGGCATCCAGACGCTGCAGACCCAGGCGCAGTCGGCCTCCACGTGCCCGGGACTCAGGGTCGTGGCGCACTCGATGGTCTACAACTACCGCGTGTACCTCGTCATGACGCCACAGACGCACCTGACCATCGTGGTGGACGACGAGACGTTCATCGAGGGCGTGTTCGTCAACCTCGAGCCGAAGATCGCCACCGCGATCCAAAACGCACAAGCCGCGGGCAAGGACGTGACCGCAGCCCAGGGCGCTTTCAACGACCTGAAGAGCCAGGTGTCCACGGCACAGGGTGAGACCAACGGTGAGGCGGCCCAGATCCTGGCGCAGACGCCGACCGGCTTCCCCGGGAATTGGCAGGTCTTCCTGACGGCACGCACCAATGCCACCAACGCGCACACCGACCTGCGGGTCGCCTACACCGACGCCCAGAGCATCCGGACCGACCTGCAATAGCGACCTGCAATAGCGACCTGCAATAGCGACCTGCAATAGGGAGCAGAGAGCGAGCGGCCCCACCATTCTCACCCCCTGCATCGCCTGCCACCGGGCGGTCCGATGCACGCCCCGCCCCGGCGCCGCGGTCGGCCCACCGGCCGACCGTGAGCCCCGGGGCGTGGGGAGGGGAACGGGTAGGCTGCAGGCGCCATGACCGCACTCGATGCCGTGTTCAAGGCCTACGACGTGCGCGGGACGGTGCCCGAGCAGCTCGACGGCCGTAGCTGTCGTGCCATCGGCTGGGCCTTCGCGCATTTCGTGGGAACGAGTCGCATTTTGGTGGCGCGCGACATGCGGGAATCGGGCGTGGAGCTCTCGGCCGCCTTCGCCACCGGAGCGCGGCGCGCCGGGGCCACCGTCGTGGACCTCGGGCTCGCGTCGACCGACATGTTGTACTTCGCGTCGGGTCGGCTCGACGCCCCCGGAGCGATGTTCACGGCCTCGCACAACCCCGCCGGTTACAACGGGATCAAGATGTGCGTGGCGGGGGCCAAGCCGGTGGGACAGGACACGGGGCTGGCCGTGATCCGCGACGAGGCCCAGGAAGCCCTGGCCTCGGGCGCCGACGAGGGCCCGGAGATCGGGGGCTACGAGCAGCGCGACCTCCTCGACGAGTTCGCCGAGCACGTCCGTTCGTTCATCGACCCGTCGGCGCTGCGCCGCCTGAAGGTCGTGGCCGACACCGCCAATGGCATGGGGGGCCTCGTGGTCCCGAAGGTCTTCGAGGGTCTCCCCGTCGACCTCGAGATCCTCTTCGGCGAGCTCGACGGCACCTTTCCCAACCACCCCGCCGACCCCATCCAGGAGGAGAACCTCCAAGACCTCAAGAAGGCCGTGCTCGCCTCCAAGGCCGACATCGGGCTCGCCTTCGACGGTGACGCCGATCGCGTGTTCCTCATCGACGAGCAGGCGCGGCCGGTGTCGGGCTCACTCACCACCGCACTGGTGGCGCGCGCCATGCTCGAGAAGCATCCCGGCGCCACCGTGCTCTACAACCTCATCTCGTCGAAGATCGTTCCCGAGACGATCGAGCGCTACGGCGGGACGGCGGTGCGCACCCGGGTCGGGCACTCGTTCATCAAGCAGGTGATGGTGGACACCGGTGCGGTCTTCGGGGGCGAGCACTCGGGGCACTACTACTTCATGGACAACTACCGCGCCGACTCGGGGCTCATCGCGGCCATGATCGTCCTCGAGGAGTTGTCCGAGTCGGGCCTGCCCCTCTCGGAGCTCCTCGCCCCGTATCGCAAGTACTCCGACTCGGGGGAGATCAACACGGAGGTGGACGATCCCGCCACCGCGGTGGAGTCGCTGGCCAAGCACTTCGCGGCTCAGGGGCTCGTGTGCGACCGCACCGACGGGCTGAGCGTCGAGTTCGACGACTGGTGGTTCAACGTCCGCACCTCCAACACCGAACCGCTGCTCCGCCTCAACGTCGAGGCGGCTTCCCCCGCCGAGTGCGAACGCCATACCGCAGAGCTCTTGAAGCTCGTGGCCGAGGTGCCCGGTGGGGGCACGTCGGGTGACCACTGAACAGCCACTGAACATCTGACATTCTGAACCCCGTACGAGACCGATCCACGATTGAAGTTGGGAGCACGACGACCGATGGCATTGGACCCCTTGCTACTGGAAGTGCTGGCTTGTCCCGAGGACAAGGGCCCGCTCCTGTACTTCGAGGACGAAGACCGGCTCTACAACCCCCGGCTGCATCGCAGCTACGAGGTGCGCGACGGGATCCCCGTCATGCTCGTCGACGAGGCCAGCGCGGTCGACGACGCCGAGCACGAGCGGCTCATGGCCAAGGCGAAGGAGAGCGGCGTCCCCAGCACGCTGCAGGCGGCCCCCGAAAAATGACCGACGTCCCGGTGGCTGACGGCGTGCTCGACACGCTCGGCATGTTCGAGGTGACAGCCGGCCTGCCCGAGCAGGTGGGTGCGGCGGTGGGTGCCGCGCACGGCCTCGACGGGCTCCCCGAGCGTGAGTACGTGGAGAACGTCGTCGTGCTCGGCATGGGCGGGAGCGGGCTGGCCGGCGACGTCATGGTGGCGGTGGCGGGGCCGTTCGTCCCCGTGCCGATCACGGTGGTGAAGTCGTACGACCTCCCCGACTTCGTGGGCCGGGGCTCGCTCGTGTTCGCCATCTCGTTCTCGGGCAACACCGAGGAGACGGTGGAGGCGGCGGGGGAGGCCGCCAACGCCGGGGCGAGCCTCGTGGCGGTGACCGCCGGAGGCGAGCTGGGCCGCCTGGCCGAGGAGTGGGGGGCGCCGGTCGTCCCCGTGCCCACCACGATCCCCCAGCCCCGTGCGGGGATCGGGGCGATGGCCATCCCTCCTCTCGTCGTCCTCGAGGACATCGGGTTGTTCCCGGGCGCGGCCACGTGGGTGGCCCTGGCGGTGGACCAGCTCAAGTACCGCCGGGACCGGTTGGTCCAGCCCGGGAGCAGCGCCGAGGAGGTGGCCCGCCGCATCGGCCGCACCATTCCCCTCATCCACGGGGCCCAGGCCGTCGGGGCCGCCGCCACGGTCCGCTGGAAGGCGCAGGTCAACGAGAACGCCAAGGCGCCCGCCTTCGCGGCGGTCTACCCCGAGCTCTGTCACAACGAGATCGCCGGTTGGGGACAGCACGGGGACGTCACCCGCCAGATCATCACCCTCATCAATCTGCGCCACGACGCCGAGCATCCCCAGCTGGCCCGGCGCTTCGCCTTCGTCTCGGATGTGCTTCGGGAGGTCGTAGCTGACATCATCGAGGTGCGCGCCCAGGGTGAGGGGGACCTGGCTCAGCTCCTCGACCTGATGCTCGTGGGGGACTTCGTCTCGCTCCATCTCGCTGCCCGCGAAGGCATCGACCCGGGGCCCGTGCCGGTCCTCGAGGAGTTGAAGCAGCGCCTGCTCGAGCCGTAACACACCCAGATCACCGTCGTAAGGCCCAGACAACAGCTGTCCATCACACGAGGAGCACACCATGTCCACGTCCGCCACTGATCACGACGTCGCCGACCTCGGCCTCGCCGACCTCGGGCGCCAACGCATCGCATGGGCCGACGCCAACATGCCCGTGTTGACCTCGATCCGGGAGCGCTTCGCCAAGGAGCGTCCCCTCGACGGGGCCCGGGTCGCGGCCTGCCTGCACGTCACGACCGAGACCGCCAACCTCCTGCGGACGCTCAAGGCGGGGGGTGCGGAAGTGCTGATCTGCGCGTCGAACCCGTTGTCGACGCAGGACGACGTGGCCGCGTCTCTCGTCCGTGACGAGGGCATCCCCACCTTCGCGGTCAGGGGTGAGAACGCCGAGCTGTACTACGCGCACATCGACGCGCTGCTCGACCGCCATCCCACGATGACCATGGACGACGGCTGCGACACGGTGTCACGGATCCACTCGACGCGGCCCGGGCAGGTGTCGGAGATCCTGGCCGGCACCGAGGAGACGACGACCGGGGTCATCCGGTTGCGCGCCATGGAAGCCGAGGGGGCGCTCAAGTACCCCATCGTGGCGGTCAACGACGCCGACACCAAGCACATGTTCGACAACCGCTACGGCACGGGGCAGTCCACGCTCGACGGCGTCATCCGCGCCACCAACGTCCTGCTGGCGGGCAAGCGCATCGTGGTGGCCGGGTACGGCTACTGCGGCAAGGGCGTGGCCAGCCGGGCGCGGGGCCATGGAGCGCAGGTCATCGTGACCGAGATCAACCCGCTGCGTGCCCTCGAGGCCGTCATGGACGGGTTCCGTGTGGAGCCCATGGAGATCGCGGCGGCCGAAGGTGAGATCTTCATCACCGTGACCGGGAACCGCGACGTGTTGCGCGCCGAGCACTTCGAGCGGATGCAGGACGGGGCCATCGTCGCCAACTCGGGCCACTTCGACATCGAGATCGACCTGATCGGCCTGGCCGAGATGTCCGAGGGCCAGCGCCGCCACGTGCGCCCGATGGTCGAGGAGTTCTCGGTGCGGGGCAAGCGCATTCTCGTCATCGCCGAGGGAAGGCTCGTCAACCTGAGCGCGGCCGAGGGTCACCCCGCCGCGGTGATGGACATGAGCTTCGCCAACCAGGCTCTCGCCGCGGAGTGGGTCATGGCGAATGCCGCCACACTCGAGAAGCGCGTCTACGACGTCCCGCGCACCATCGACGCCGAGATCGCCCGTCTCAAGCTCGAGACGATGGGTGTCGACATCGACCGTCTCACCCCGGCGCAGGAGGAGTACCTCGGCTCGTGGCAGACCGGCACCTGACACCGGCCGGCGCCTGACAGGCACACTCCTTCCGACCCGCTCGCGTCGCGGGCGGCCGGATCTCCCACCTCACCAGCACCTCCATCGCACCCGAGACAATCGGGGCCGTCGGGCGTACGCTTGCTTCGTGGATCGTGTCCGGGTCTGTGGTTGTAAGTCGAAGCCAGTCGCAGGCGAAACGACCCACGTAAGGCAACTCATGGTTGCTGAGCATGGTGCGACTTAGAGGTAAGCCCTGCCCGTCGGGGCACCGACTCCCGGTGTTCGACGGAGAAGGAGCCAAGCAGGCCGTCGTGGGTGTCGTCGGGCGCCGCGGGTTCCCCGCGTCGTCGCCGGCAACCGGGCCGCCACCTCCTCTGCAGGCGAGTGTGGGGACAAAGACCAGGTCAGCCGGACGCGATCCACATGCATCGAACGTGTCAGCCAGGGGGAGGGGAGACCCCACCCACGGCCTGAAGGAGG
>Ga0182024_10000745_pt1 | contig 84929 bp, 45 predicted proteins | sample P32metaG_FD_120480 | JGI IMG/M metagenome (GOLD analysis project Ga0182024, IMG submission 120480) | Permafrost microbial communities from Stordalen Mire, Sweden - P3-2 metaG (Illumina Assembly) | ecosystem: Environmental > Terrestrial > Soil > Wetlands > Permafrost | place: Sweden: Stordalen... | reverse complement strand
TGAAACCTGCCGTTGGACAATAACTGCACTTCGGGAACCGGTGTGTTTGGCGTTTTGATAACACGCATCTGCACTTCCTGCGAAGTGGTACTGATGTCTGATACATGCACAGAGGGTGAGTAGAATTCGGTTGCGTGCGGAATCCTTTCCTGCAATAACAGCATCACCGCCCTAAATTGTGCTTCGTTGCTAAATCTTTTCTGCATGGGCCTGTTTAGCAGCAGGTAGGAAATGGATAGAAAGGACATGCCCTGATGATGTGCCATGAAAGAACGGACAATGGCATATTGCTGACCCCGGGTCAGTCTGGAGGCAGTATAATCAATCGCTTCGAACATGCCATACCTTCCGCCAAATCCTTCTGCGTCCATATCGAGCAGGTTTTCAGCCGCCTCTTCCGGAGCCACCATGAGTGCCATTACCGTAGCATAGGGCGCTATTACGAGATCTTCTCCCAGTCCGCGTTTGAGCCCAAGCCCCGGCACGCCGAAAGCACGGTATTGGTAATTGAGGTTTGCATCAACCATATTGTAGCCCGACTCAGAAATCCCCCAGGGTACTCCACGTTTTTTTCCATATTCTATCTGCTTTTGAACAGCGGTTTTGTCAGTCTGATCGAGCAGCGTATTATCATAAGTAGGCATCACCAGCAAAGGCATCAGATATTCAAACATGGAACCGGCCCAGGAAACCAGTACAGGGGAAGTGCCTGGATTGGTCAATTGTCTCCCCAATGCAAACCAACTGTCCTGCATCAATTTTCCCTGGGCAATGCCAACAAAAATCGTAAGCCGGGATTCGGAAGCCAGGAGGTCATAAAAGCCGATATCCCTGCGATGGTCGGTAACATTATAGCCAATGGATAGTAAGCGTTGGGATTTATCGTATAGAAAATCAAATTTCAGGTCGGCAAATTCCTCACATGTTCTCATGAGCGCCTGTATGGAGAGCAAACGTTCTTTTGCCCGGCGACAGGTTTCCACGACATGCCTCCGCAATACTTCCATCCATTTTTTTTCATCCGGAGTAATTTCTTCTTCCGTAAAGCCGTGAATGGCAGGAAGAACGGATATCTCCAGGGCGGAGAGTTCATTGAGGGTCATGATCCGCGAGAGCATGGCCTGAAGCGATTCAAACCTCGCCGGAAAATCTTTCATCACCAGCCAGGGTGTGGTTTCATAAAGGTCTCCCAGCAAGGCGCGTATCTGTCTCAGCATGGCCGCTCCCCACCAGCCCGCTTCCGGTATGGGCTCCAGCGAAGGAAGCAGCGCCTCTGCCCTGATCACCAGTTTTTCCAGGGTGTCCCGGATATCCTGTACCGTATGCGATTCTGCGGCAGAAGCAGATTTCAGATCGTCATAGAAGTTTTGAAAAATATCATCCTGCTGCGATTTTTCCTTCAGTACCTCAAGGGTATCATGGAGGCCCTCAAAAATCCTTGGGCTTACCACAAGCGCTTCCCCCAAAGCAAAAAGACCTTGTTTAAGTGTGAGCAGATGACCGGCCAGGTTCCCGCTGTCAACCGAAGAGACGTACCTGGGTGACATCGGCATAAGGGAAAGCGTATCGTACCAATTATAAAAATGTTCCTCGTACCTCTCCATGCGCTGCATGGTATGCAGGGTGGACGAAGTTCTTTCCAATAAAACTTCTGCCGGAATATATCCGAAATCCCAGGCTGTCAGATTCGCGAGAAGGGATAGACCGATATTGGTCGGAGATGTACGATGTGCAATCCTGTCCACCGGACTCTCCTGGTAATTATCCGGAGGCAGCCAGTTATCTCCGGCAGTCACAAAGGTTTCAAAGAAGGCCCAGGTCTTGCGCGCGAGTTTGTGCAGGAATTTTTTCTGCTCATCGTTCAGCACCACGGGCTTTCCTTTATAAGGCAGGCTGATCTTCCAGGTGATGGCCGGAACTACGAGCCAGCCAATGAGGAAAGGCAGCGTAACCTCAATTCCCGGGGCATCCCAATAACTCATCCATCCAAAAACGAGCAGCGCAATTACGGGGGGAAACCACATGGAAAGATAGCTGCGAAAAAATGTCTTGCTTTCCCGGTTCTGTAAATTGTTAGAAGGATTCCACTTCAGGAGTTTGCGGTGACTGATCAGCACGCGCCAATTCGTACGGAAGATAGCATCAACATTCAGTGAAGCCTCGTAAGGAAGCGTCAGGATCATGAGGATCTGTTGTGCAAAATGATGAATCGTAAACCGGATGCTGATGATCATATGAGGCAGCAAATGCACATCTTCGGGTTTCTGCCAGATCTCCCAGAAAAAACTTACCATCGAAGGCAACAGCAGGATAGTCAGGATCGAAATCGTCCAGAACATCGGCGAATCAGAATACATCCAGCCAAATAACAGCATGACGAATAATGAAATGGGGACCAGGCTGCGGCGCAGATTATCGAAGATCTTCCATCTGGATAATGCCGAAATCGGGTTTTTTACAAATCTCCGCGATCCGCCAGGAACCAGGGGCCATAGCCAGCTCGTGATCTGCCAGTCGCCGCGGATCCAGCGATGACGGCGTTTCATATCCACATCATATCGGCTTGGATAAGCCTCATATAATTGAACATCACTCAATAATCCGCAGCGCGCATAACTTCCTTCCAGCAGATCATGACTCAATATCCGGTTTTCCGGGAACCTGCCATCCAGTGCCTTCCCAAAAGCATCAACATCGTAAATGCCTTTCCCTATAAACGATCCTTCTCCAAAAAGATCCTGGTACACATCTGAAATTGCCCGCGTGTAAGGATCAATTCCGGGTTCATTGGCATGCATACGGCCATAGAGCGTGCTTTTTTCCGAAGGGAGGCTAACGGCAACGCGCGGTTGCAGTATGCCATAGCCATCCGTGACCCTTTGTTTTTTTTCATTGTAGTAAGGATGGTTCATCGGATGCGCCATAGTGCCGGTAATTTTCCACCCGGCATCACGCGGGAGCTGGGTATCCGTATCCAGCGTGATCACATATTTCACCTTTTCATACAGTTCGGGCTCGCCGACAATCAGTGAAAAGTTTTCTTTTCCATGCCCGCGCAACAAGGCATTCATCTCCGCCAGTTTCCCCCGTTTGCGCTCATATCCCATCCATATCTTGTCTTTCGCATTATATTTTCTCGGACGGTGAAACAAAAAGAAAATTTCGTTATTTAACTTCCCGTATCTTTCATTTAAAGCGATGATCCTATCGTGTGCCTCGTTGAGCAATTCTAGTTCTCCGGGCCGGCTCTCCGTTTGGGCATCCTTGAAATCCGTGAGCAAAGCAAAATGGATATTCGGGTCGCGGTTAGCCAGAAAGCGCACTTCCAGGTTTTCAACCAGCTCTTCCAATTCTTTTGAATCATCGAACATGGAAGGTATCGCCACCAGGGTCCGGAATTCCGGAGGAATTCCTTCGGAAAAATCCATTCGCGGCAACACACGCGGACGAATCAGGATAGTCGTGACCCAGTTTATCAGCGTGATAGAAAGCTGACTGCAGGCGATTAGCGTAAAAAATTCTATGACCCAGATTGCCCAAGGATGTCTGAGGCCATTTACGTATTCCTGGTGAACGAGCGCACCCGAAAAAAACGCGGCGCCTATAAAGCTAAATCCGGAATACAGTGTTAAAGGTATTTTCCAACAGCCACGTGCAATGCGCTCCGCATAGGAGAAATGTACGTCAGCAGATTTCTCCAGTTTCTTTACGCCTTTTCCAATCAGGTAATAGCCCACATGGGAGGCCTTGGAATAGTCGGGCTGCTCAGCATCGCCCTGCTTCGCCATATCCACTGCCATGCGGGCAATTTCTGATTCGGTGCGTCCGCTGCCCTTGGCCAGTTTTTCAACCATGTGCCGGTATTCATCCCGCGTGCGAAAGTCCATGGACTGATACACGTGAGTGCTTTCCGTGCGCAATATATTTTCAACAGTGCTGATGTTTTCTACGAAATCCCGCCAGTTATTGCTGCTTAAAAAACGAAGGCTTCCAATACTGTTTGCAATGGAAACCTGGTCAGCGGCCTGTTTCTGATTTTCGATATGTACGAGCTCATCACTGGTCATGCCTTTTTCTGACAACCGCTGCTCGATCCAGCTGATGGGCAATGCAAAGGCAGAGCCCTTCCCAACCAGCCGCCGGGTAAGTTCGGCGACAAAGGAACTTTCCATAGGAGGCCCGTACCGCGCCATGTCTGCGATCACCAGGATCAGGCTTTTGGGATCTTTTTCAGCTGTCTGCGTCATCTGGTCGGCCCAGTAATCTGCCAGGTTCTTGTTGATCCTGTCCTTCGCTATAAGTGCAGCCAGCCGGCGCAGGTTTTCAATGAGGGCCAGCCTGAGCATGATCGGAATGGCCCAGAGTTCTCCAAGCTTTAATTCGGAAACCTCCTGGTATGATGCTGTAAAACTGTTCAGGCTTTTCAGGTCTACACGTCCGTCGCTGTGAGCAATAAGTTCAATGGCCAGATCATAGACGCGTGGCAGACCCGCAGAAGGCCCTTTCAACAATTGAGGAAGTCCTTTACTATAGCCCTTGGGCAAGTGTTTTTTACCTGTATAGATCTGTTCCTCGATCAGGTAAAAGTTATCCAGCAGCCATTCTCCCGCAGGCGTGATCCGGATATTTTCTTTTGCGGATTCCGTGAGCAGGTTATGCACTTCCAGAAGGATCTCTTCATTTTCTGCCAGTCTTCTTAATAACTGTTCAGGCGTGTGTTCGGTCGTGACCTGGTGCGTTTTGGCCAGGGTCTTGGCATATGCTTCCAGCTGTTCAAGACTGAAAAGTTCAGATCGGATGGGCGCCTTCTCATTATCATACTTGTGCATGAGATTATCTCCCAGAAAAGAGATACGTAACTGTGTTAAGAATTCCTGTATCGGCGTGATATTCACTTTCAAATGAACGCGGTTTTTGAGTTGCGGCGGGATCTTAAAACTTTCAATACCCTACCATCATATAAAAAATAATACCATAGGAACTGGGTAAGATTACCTGGGTTGAATCGGGTAACCCCGGGATGCGGCGTAGATGCAGGTGTATGATGCTCCGAAATAAAGTATAATGGATGAATAATACACCCAAAGCATCAGGATCACAATGGAAGCCGTTGTCCCATATGTGAGACCGATCCTTGAATTTCCCAGATAGAATCCAATGGCGAATTTACCGATTAAGAATAGAAATGCAGTTATTGTTGCGCCGGTAATTGCATCTTTCCACCGGATAACCGCATTGGGGAGTATTTTAAATATCAGGGTGAACAGGAAACTGACCACGATCAGGATGATTATGATGTTCAGCAGGTAGAACAGGTTCAGCATGGAACTGTTGAATAAGATCTTGAGCCGGTCGCTCCAGGCGTCTACCACTGCATTGAGCACAAGAGATACCATGAGCAGGAAAGCGACGCCTATCAACAAAGAAAAAGAAATAAGTTTTTTGATCAGGGCGACAAGAAAACCTTTTTTACTCGGAGCCGGAATGGACCATAAATAGTTAATTGAACCCTGGATCTCGGAAAACACCCCGGAAGCCCCGAGGATCAAAATGATCGCACCGATTATGCCCCCGGCCATACCATGATTTGATTGGCGGATATTGGTGATGACATCCTGGACCAACATGGCGGCATTACCTCCTACCAGTCCGCTGATCTCACGATAGACTCGCCCCTCCACAGCCTGCCTTCCGAAGAATATGCCCGCGAGTGAAATAATCACAATCAGTAAAGGGCACAAAGAAAAAACAGCATAGTAGGATAAGGCAGCGCTAAGTTTTAATCCATTGAAAGAATCAAAATGCAGAAATGTTCCCTTGGCAAGCAACCAATATTTCTTAAAGCGATTTAGCATATGCGTTATATGGCTGAAGGAAAGGAAATCCGTGCCATCTATTCAAAGCAGGATTAAGAGGATCCATATGCAGTTTGGGGAATTCTTTACTCATTTTGTAATTGTATGCACAATAAAAAATGATTTTCCCTCTATGGGAATTAACCTGACGTGAATATAATTCAAATAATAGATTGATGATAAGGAATTTAAGTAATGCATGCGCGTCGAAAATCCATTCCCAAAAAATGGTACTTATTTTGAACTTTCTCTTCTATCGTGTAACCACCAAAAAAGAAAATATGACTCGTTATCTGCCCTTGTCATTTGTAGAGGAGAAAGTGCGCGACCTTGAGAACGCTTTATTTTTTTCCACCAGTGACACCGTATTGAAAATTCCGCCTTGCGTAGTAAGGATCCTGCGTATAGATGAATTCGGACAGCTTTGGTTTGTTGTACCGAGGCCAACACAGTTCATTCACACATTCGATAAAATCTTTCAGGCCAAACTGGATTTTTTCCGGAAGGGCCGCGATTACTACCTGAAAATTTTGGGGAAAGCCTTTATCATAAATGATCCCGAAGAGGTCAACAGCATTGAAGGCCTGAGTGAGGCCATCAAACAAAAGGCAAGAAGAAACGAACTGGTAATATTGAAAGTGAGGATGACCCATGTCGATTACGCTGAAAAAAACCAGGCAAAAGTTTCACCGCGAATGCTGATGGGCCAGGTTAAGGTACTTGTCCATCATTGGTTTCTTCAAACCAGGCCGCAAAGCCAGGAATTCTTCAGCAGGATACCCGCAAATCATTCAGTCCAGGCTCCTGCTTATTCTAACTGATCCTGCCGTTATCCATATCCACGCATTTCCATTTTACTGGCATACTTTTGTACCGGCTACAATTCTATTAAATGATTGAAAAAAAAAATTCTCGTCATTCAGCATGGCTCTATATTATTTCAGGGTTGGCTATTATTGGAATTATTGCAGGTTTCTTCTGGCAAAATATCAAGTACGAACTGGTCAGGCGAAAATTAAGCACGGCCATTTCAGGAAAATCAGCGGGGCTTTACCGGCTTTCCTATAAGAATCTGGTTATTGATGAAGTCGCCGGGAATATTTCCGTTGAAGACGTGCACCTGGCAACGGATAGTTCAGTTTATTTGCAACTAAGTAAGGGAGATAATCCGCCGGCACGCATTGATATCTCGATACCAAAAATGGTAATTACCGGAGTCAAAACGCCCAAAGCCCTTCTGAATAAAGAGCTGGAAGGCCATTCCATCAATATTCAGAGCGCGGTAATACAACTTACTACAGGAAAACAAGGAAACAATTCCTCCAAAACCAAACTGGTAGATGAGATCTATGAACAGGTGCTTGGTAATCTTCAGCGGGTTAAAGCAGACAGCCTGAACCTGCAGGATATTACGTTTATCATGAATGATCCCGAATCCGGAAAGGCAAAATTTGAAGGAAGAGGTTTTTCATGCGGGCTCGCCGATATTTTAATTGACAGCCTGCATCAGAACGACAGTTCGCGGATTCTTTTTGCCAAAGAAATTTCGATACGCTGCAACAACCTTAGCCTGAATTCAAAAGACAAGCAGTATAAATATATCTTTTCCGGGTTGGATTACAATAGTACGCACAACTTACTTCAGGTGGAGAAAATCCTGATCCAACCTCAGTTGTCGGAATCAGCATTTGCCGCGCAGTATAAATATTCCAAAGACCGGTACGACTTTACGATTGAAAACCTGGCGATCCGGCACGTAGACCGCTTCGCCTTATTCAATCAACGACTGATCGCCGACAGCGTTACCCTCGGCAACAGTTCATTCAAAATTTTCCGCGATATTACACTGCCCCATGATACGATTGACCGGACCGATACCTATCCGCAGAATGAGCTTATGAAACTGGGCTTGCCTTTGGATATCCACAAACTTATTTTTGAGCATGCCTTCATTGAATACAAAGAAAAACATCCCAAATCCGACAGCAGCGGCAAGGTTCAGTTTTATGCTGTTCATGCCGTGCTGAGTAATGTGACCAATATCCCGGGGTCTATTGTTAAAAACAATAAAATGCGGTTGGATTTCCAATCGAGGTTCCTGAACAAAGCGTCGATGCATGCTGAATTGATCATGCTGCTTAACGATCAGGATGGGGATTTCACCCTCAATGCAAAAATGGGCGCCATGGATGCCGTCTTTATCAACCCGATGATCGAGCCGATGGCTCTGGCAAAGGTTGACAAAGGGAAAATTCAAAGTCTCAGCTATCAGCTGGCCGCAAATAAAATGCACGGAGTAGGAAACCTAACCTTTTTGTACAGCGATGCCAAATTGATCCTGCTGAAAAAAGACGATGCCGATAATAAATATAAGACCAAGATATTAACCACGCTGGCGGCTGGTCTGATAATCAAAGATTCGAATCCTGCGAAGGGCGAAATACGCGTCTCGCGCGTTGATTTTGGCCGGGACCGCCACCGCTCCATCTTTCACCTCATGTGGAGATCCCTGTATGCCGCGATTAGGAAAACTGCGGGAATGAAATAACCGCACAAGCATCAAATCGGTATCCCTCATTTGGCACTCAAAACGGATACCCGATCGCAAAATTCAAAACCAGGTTTTTACTGTCAAATAACCATCGCTCATGCTCGGGTAGAAATGGTTCTCTTACCGGTATGCCGAGATCAAGCCTGAGTAAGAGAATGCTTATATCTAATCTGATGCCAGTTCCTACGCCAACGGCAACCTGCTGTAAGAAGTCTTTGCTGAAAATCGAACCTGGCCTGCTGCTGTCTTCTCTCAGGGTCCATATATTTCCTGCATCAACAAAAAATGCCCAGCGGACAACTGAGAAAAGCTTGAACCGGATTTCGGCATTCATTTCCATCTTGATGTCACCTGGCTGGTCGGCCAGGAATGCGGTATCCCGGTTGCCGGCATAAAATGAACCCGGACCCAGCGAACGGGACCGGAACGCCCGGATATCGTTTGCACCGCCCGCAAAGAATTGTTTTACAAAGGGCATGGTCGAACTGTTCCCATATGCATACCCAATCCCGGCCGTAGCCCGCGTAGCCAATACCGTATACTGCGAGAAATTAAGGTAATGTCGAAAATCCGCCTCCGCACGGACGTATTGAGAAAAAGGCGTATTGAAAATTTCTTTCTCTTTTCCTTTATTTATATCTGCACCGGTAAGGATACCGAGCAGGTTTGAAGACAGGTCCAGGTTCCCGTTGAAATAATAATTATTCTTTTTATGGTTTGGCCGCAATTGTGTATTCAGATTGAAATTATAAACAGGTCCAAGAATAAATTGGCGCTCCAGGCTGCGTGCGAGAAAGATATTCGTGTCTAATCCCAATTGAAAGGCGGGACTGATATGAGATGGGTCTACATAATCGATGCGGATCACATCCAGGGTATGTTCTTTCGCCGCACTTTCTTTCCAGATATATCCAAAACTGGTTTTGAAAGAATTTAAGGTATACTGGGTTATCTCGTCAAAATATTCATAACCCAGGTTTACTCTTGTCTTGGGCATAAAACCGCTATTGGTCTGGAATTGGAATGGCGCAATGACGCGAGGTAAATAAAGATTAAAATCCACCCCCAGTTTGTTGGTCGTAATGCTTACCCCTTTTCCAATAAATTGTTTTTCCAATCCGGCGGATACGGTGGCGGTAAACAATTCGGCGCCATGGAAAAAATTCCGGTTCCTCCAGTTTACTGATAATTCTCCTCCGTTTGCATCGTCCGATTTGGTGAGTGCCGAAACTTCAAAACGAATGGATTTTTTCTGGGCGGGGGTAAGATAATAATAGGCATTCAGTATATTTTTTCCTGTATCTGTTTCATCAAAACGCACTTTAACAAACTTAAAAACACCCAGGGTGATCAGGCGGTTAAGGGACAGATCGTGGTTAGTACGATTATACAGATCTCCGGGCTTGAATACCAGGGCGCGGCTGACGACTTCAGGATGAAATTTCTTGCCGGGATCAACAATCGTATATCCGTGAAATTTAGGAACCTGCTTCATGGCCTGTCCCGTGTCTGAATTGATATCATAATCTGCAAATACAATCACTTCACCGATCCGGTAAACTTCACGGCCTTCAGCAGGCGTTGATTTTTTTATGATCAGGGTCATGTCTACCTGATGATCTCCCACAGTAGTGTCGGCTTTTACGAGAAGGTCATCCGGACTGAAATAATAATATCCGCGCTGTTTCAGTCGGGTATCAATGCGGGTCCTTTCGTTTTTGATCACATCGAGATTGTATGGATCGCCCTTCTTGAGCAGCGAATTCTTGGCCATCCGGGAAATCTTCTGACCGAGCGAATCGGGGTCCGAAGGATAAACCACATTTCGTATCTTATACTGGTAGCCCACTTCAGCAGTATATCTGGCTCGCAACTTTCTTCCTTTATATGTGGTATCCAGGATTACCGAATCTTTAAAAAATCCACGGTTCTCCAAACGGTTTTGAAGCACGGTCAGGCTTTTTTCCAAAACGGGATAAGATGCGAGCACGGGCGGTTCTCCCAATGTTTTCTGGATCCAATGACCGATTCCTTTCCCTTTTGAAGTGCCCGCGTTATAAAACAATAACTTAAATCTGATCCCCAGCAAACTGGTATTGGGTTGCGGGCGAACCAGGTGTTTTAATTCGTCCTCCAGTTCTTTCCTTTCTTTTCTTTTAATTTTCGGATTTGAATTAATTCTTATTTTGGCGCCGTCATAAAGGTATTGGCCCTCCTGCAGACTTTTTGTTTCACTGCAGGAGAAAAGCATAGCTCCCAAACCAAAAAAAACCAGCCACCTGATGATACCAGCTTTCATCCCCTGAATTTTATTTTCCGTCAGCCTTATTTTCCGTAACCGGCGTGGCCGGCTTTTGCTTTTTTAATCTTTTTACTTCCTTTCTGTTTTCAAACAATTCCATGAATTGGTCATAGTCGAAAGTGAGGATAAAACTCAGTCCGGATTCAATCACCTGCGCTTCTATTACGCTCTCATACTCATTTTTTCTGTACACCCTGATCATATATCTTCCGTCCTGGCTTAACTTATAGTCCAGGTTTACATCTCCGGCAATATTGGATGCACTCTGGCCCGGATCGGTTTGCTCTAGTTGGAAATCGCTGCCGACACTCACCCGGATACGTTCGTTAAAAAGGCTTTTGGAAACGTTAACATTCAGTTGTGTTTGGTTTTGCAAAGCACCGGTAGTATAATCCTCATTTGAATTCACATCGAAATTCACGTCAACACCTTTGATCAGGGATCCGGCCAGTTGATTTAACTGGTCGCTCAAAATTTTACTAGCACTTTGCCGCGCAATCGTATTTGCGTTCGTTCCTCCCGCAGCACTTTCAAATGGATTTTCCGTGACAAAACGTCCCAGCAGCAAGAGGGCAAATACCTGTTTGTTAACCTCTGCTTCATCGGTGCGCATCTGCTGCAACTTCAGGTCCACGTCCGGCCATAGCGCCAGCAATCCTTCCGGCAGAGCAATATCGAACTTGATCTTGGGTTCAAGCAGCTGTCCGGTCATCGTAAGTTTTACCTGGAAGGGGAGCCGCTGCTTGAAGCGGTTTACATCATCTGTTGTGCGACCGGCGAGTTGTTGTTCCACCAGATCAATGGAGGGCGTGTTGATGGTATAAATAGCGTTGATATTAACATCTGCTTTTTTCGGATCCCCTGTCCAGGTGATGGTGCTGCCCCGCTGGATCATAAATTGCCGGTGTAATACACTAAGCGTAAGATTATAGGATCCATTGTCCAGTTCATAGTTGCCCGTAAGTGAAGTCTTCCCGCTTTTGTCAATGCCGCATGTTAACTCTGCACGCCCGCGCATGGCCAGCGCATCTCCGTTCCTTTCATCAATCACCAGTGTAAACTGGGCATTGCTGTCCGTTTCGATTATAGCCGACAAATCCATACCCTTCAGATGGGCATTTGAACTCAGCGAATCAAGAAAATGTTTGAACTGAGCCGAATCGGCGGGGTGGTTCTTTTCTGTAAATATCACCACACCCTGACGGTCCACTACTTCCGGGTCATCACTCGGCAGGATCACGGCAAAATCCGTGTTCTTATTGACCTGGACAAAGGCATTCACCCTGGGCAGGTCCTGATCTCCTTTCACGTCTACATCCGTATTGATATTAAGTTTTCCGTAAAATACACGATTGGGCCCTTTGGGTGCATTCACGATCCGGAAATTTTCGGCGTCGAAAGTCATGTCGAACCGGTATTTCCTGAAATCACTCGTAAACACATTCCCATCAAGCGTGGCTTTGTCCCCGGCAGAATCCAGCATCGAGAATTCTGAAAAATTAAATCCGTCTTTGTCAAAACCTATATGATCACCGCCCAACCTCAGGGATTCTCCCGTAAATACCGGAACGATTACTGCGCTGTCAAAATAAAGATTGCCATTAAATACCGGCTGATCGAGATTTCCGCTGGCATGCAGGGTCCCTTTCAAAAACCCCTTCATATCCGTTACCTGGGAAGCGGCCACCGACTTAAAAGAAGCAAGATTTAACTTATTCAATTTTACGTCCAGATCCATCTTACTTTCTCCGGAGAAATATTTACCGTCAATTCTTACATCATTATCTCTTCCGCTTAACTGGATATGGGCGGTATAGGCATTATTTTCATCGTTGTTGATTTTTAATGCAATATTACCAATCGTATCTTCCTTATAGGAGAAGGCATCGATCTTCAGATCTGAAGTGAACAAGGGTTTTGTGAAAAGATTCTTTATTTCAGCGTGACCGTTAACGATTCCATCCAGAAGCAAAGAATCCTGCTCCGCAAACTGGGTAAGTGTGCGGATATGGAAATTGGAAAAATCGAGATCCAGGGGAGACTGCTCTGAATTTCCATTGCTGTTGATTGCAAGGGACTCTGTTTTGTATTCCAGTTTCAGATTTCGTACCAGGATGCCCGAAGAATCATACTGAATATAATTATCAGCAGGAATACTCCATTGATCATAATTTAGTTTCAGGCTGTCCGGATTGAATACAAAACGGATGCTTTTAGCCACTTGCGATAAAGTTCCCGACAACAGATAACGGTCCTTTTCCTTTTTATCTTTTAATAAGAGGGTCGCGAACAATTTATCCTGTGCTATTTTGCCTGATAGGGAAGAATGATATATCTGAAATCCTGGTTCCGCCGCACCGGCCACCGCCAAATCATATTCAATTGTATTATTTTTTGTTCCGGCCTGTAAATTTAACTGCTGAATGACCTGCTGATTGATTTGAATCTTAGGAGCAATCAGCTCCAGGTTGAAATTCTTTTCTGCGCTATTGAAATAAATATTACCCTGAATACTGTCTGTCCCCTTGAGTTCGGGCATCATGTTCAGTACAAGCGGAGAAGGACGCAGCGATATTTTCATCCGCCAATTCTGATCTGCCACCCGCGCAGAATCCGGAGAGCCGGCCAGCCTGTAATATGAGTTGACGAGCTGTTTGAATGCGGAGGGCACCTCCGTTACTCTGTATTTTCCGGTCCAGTCCAGGTCTGCCATTTCAGACCTAATCCGGATTTGTTGCGCAGTATCTGAATGAGCTGCAATCAGGCTGACCGTGTCCGTATGCAAATCCCTGCCGCCATTGGAAAAACCGATATCATAGATATTTAATTTCCCCTGAAGTGAATCAGGGTTGGTGGAAGGAAAATCTGCGTCAAGCTGTAAATGCATTTGGACGCTGTCATTCAGCAAGTGCAGCGCCAGCAGATTTATAGTATCCAGTTGAAGCTTGATCTTCACGGATGGGTATTTCTCCAGGAAATTTGCTTCTGCGTTTAAGACATAATCAATGTTGAGATCGTGCATGGAGGATACGAGCGTACCCGATCCATTATGCAGGTTTGCATCCAGGAGCAATCCTTTGTAAGCATAGGATTTTATGGTTCCTTCCCTGAGGTTGACATGGAAAACACTGTTCATCTTTTTTGGATCAAAACCGGAGCCTTTGGCACTGGCATCGAGTGTTATCTTTCCAAAAAGACTATCCTGTTTCAGGATATAGCCGAGGTTTGCGGATTGTGTTTTAGCAGTCAGGTCATAGGTTTTATGACCAAGGTCCAGCAAACCGGCAACCTCAGCATTCCCTTCACTGGTGCCGGCATGCAGGTCTACGTGAAAGCGGTTAAGCGTGCCCGTGAATTTCCCGCTTGCAGTTATTTGATCCGGAATGCGGATGTTCTGGGGCAGTGATATGGCCGGAATGATCCTAAACAAATCCGCGCGTGAAGTACTCAGCCTGGTAAGATTAATATCGTACCAGGCATTTTTTCCATCCGGTAATCCGCGGATATTTCCTGAAGCGGCAATGGATGTATTTCCAATCCCGCCGATCTCGAGGTAAGAAATATGAATATTTTTGAGTAACCCGTTCACTTTCCCATTTAGGGTAAGGACAGCGCGTTCATCGCCTTTCAGCCGGCCAGATAGTGAAGGAAAGAACAGGAGTACATCCTGAACTGCAATCAGGGAATGGTCAAATACCAGGTCTGTTTGTATATCCCCGGGCTGTTTGCTTAATGATGCCATGGAAAGATAATGGATGGCTGACTGGCTCCTGATCTCCGAATGGTTGGTCTGGATCAAAAGATCCTTCAGCCGGGCCCCTTTGGCATCATAGCTGGCTTGGGTAGAAAGTCTTTTTAGAACAAGCCCGCTTTTTTCATCCAGTGCGATCAATTCGATATTTCCCCTATAAGCCAATGGATCCGCGTGGAGGCTGCTTGCCCGAATGCTTAGGTCGTTTACGTCAAGGTGATTGTAGTCAACGCCCTTTTTAACGGGCTTTTTGTTATCGTCCTGATATCTTAAAGCGGTATTATTTATCTGCAGGGCGGCAACATCAAATGCCCAGGACCCAGTGCGGCTCACGGTATCTTTTACAGCTGATCTTTTTTCAGGCGCAGTATTTGGTTTTATTCCGAAATGGAAACTTGCGGTTGTATTGGAAAGTGATATCTTTTTTAGCTTCAGATGGATATTGGCGAGGTCAAGGGAATCTGCATCCGTTTCAAAGCCACCCATCCTGACCGCGCCGTCTGTGTTTTCTGCATCGTTACGATAATCCAGGGCGATCATGTCAAATCTGATATGACCAAGTTTTAAACGGACCGGCTGCTCCCGTTGATTATGCTGACTGATCGTATCCTCAACATTTTTGATAAGGAGGATGGGTCGATACTGGCGGATCCTTCCGGAAACCCGGCTAAGCAAAATATCCGGAATGGCATAATTCTGATCCGCCGGATCGAAGGTTTTGAGTCTGGTCTTAAAATCCCCCAGATTTACAGAAACATCGTTGCCCGTGGCATCATCATGATAAGTTGCCCGGATGTGCTGGAGATGAACAGTGCCGACAGTGAATTTAAAACCGCCGGTGCTGTCTTTTACCGCGGGAGTCGTTTTATCAGGAGAAGAAAAAGCATCGGCGATGAATTGAAAATTAAAAACAGTATCCGGCATCAGTCTTTTAATTTTAACCGTTACGCCGTCGAGTTCAATATCATTGAGCCGCACTTCATGACTCAGCAGTTTCAGCAGGTTGATTCCCACTTCAATATTTCCTCCGGATAATAAAGTGTCCTTTTGCTGATCCTCGAAATAGATATTTTTGATTATTACTTTGGATGGCAGTCCGATGTAAAGATTACCAATACGGACCCTCGTATGCAGTTTATTTTCCAGATAGGCTTCTATTTTTTGGCGGCCATAGTTCTGAACCGGCCTGGTTTGTATCAGCAGGATGATCAGCAAAACGATGCTGAAAATGACCAGTATAGTGGTTAGGGTGATACGGAAAATGCGCCTAAAGATCTTTTTCAGTTTCTCGCTGATGGTCATGGTGCTTTGCTGCGTTTCATGGTTAAAGCAAAGAGCAGGCCCTTTTCAAAATATAGTCCTGAACAAGCGATTAAAGATAGAGGGTACCCCCTGGGGAAAAAAATCTACAGAACTCCGCATCCTCTGGAGTTTCAAAGAAGGATGACAAAGTGCAGAATGCCTGACGCCTAACGCTTAAACCTTTTTTTCCGCAACCTTGGTGTTTCTTCACCCATGATAATGGCCCATGGTTTCATGGCCGGGATTTCTTCGCTGACAAGCCTCACCATGGCAGTTAAGGGAATAAACAGGAACATGCCGGGTATGCCCCAAAGCAGGTGACCGACCAATACAGTAAGCAGGGTAATGAAGGGATTGAGTTTCACCTGGCCTCCAACTATTCTCGGGAGGATTATATTGGCGTCAATGAAATGTGCGGAAAGAAATACAATCCCTACAGTTACCGCTCCGCCGCCGGTTCCGCTGGCTATGGTCACCAGCATCGCAATGGCCATGGAAATATATATGCCGAAATAAGGAATAATATTCATCACGGCAGCCAGAACGCTGAGCAGTAAGGCATACTTGATACCGAAGATCATCAGGGTGGTGAAAATCAACAGGACCAGCACCAGCATTTCCATTAGCAGGCCCAGGATATAACTATTGATGAGTAAACGCACTTTTATCACAATGACGCCTACCCGCTTGTTGTGCGATTCATCAAAGAGCGCCAGCAGGAATCGCATAAGCAGCCGCCGATGGTATAAAATAAAAAAAGTAAAAATGAAAAAGAAGATCATCAGGATCAGGGTTTCGGCTATCCCGACAAAAGTTGTTGCCGCAGAATTTACGGCGGAACCCATAAATCCATTTACCGTTTTTTTAATATATACTGACTGATCGGAATTGTTGATATGATACTTGTTGTAAATCCAATCCTGCGCGTCCTGGATCCTTTCAGAAACCTTGGCCTGAAGTCTGGGCAGGTCCTTCGATAAATGTACGACCTGTCTGCTGAAAAAATAAAACACGCCGCCGACCATGACCAAAAAAATCAGAATGGTAACCAGGGCGGCCAGGGCCCGGGGAAAATGGATCCGTTCAAAAAAACGAACGACGGGATGCAGTAAAATGGAAACCAGGAATGCAAAGAATAGCGGGATTAAAATCGACTTGCCCATCCACATGAATAGTACAATCAGGGCGATTGCAAACAGGGTTAAAGCCACACGGGCGTAAAATGGGAACTTTATCATGAGGTTAGTAAGTGGCCAGCTTAAAGTGAGACCGCTAACGTAACTATATTATCTACAGTAAATCCAAATTCCTTAAAAACTTCTTCGCCGGGAGCAGATTCGCCAAACCGCTGAATGCCTAATGATTTGCCATCTTCTGTAACATATTTTAGCCATCCCATCGGTGAGCCAGCTTCCACAGAGAGGCGTTTTCTGATCGCTTTAGGAAGTACGGATTCTTTATATGCAGCGTCCTGTTTTTCAAATAATTCCCAGGAGGGCATGCTAACTACTCGCGCTGCAATGGATTTTTGCATCAGTTTTTCCTGAGCAGCAAGGAGCAGGTAAACTTCTGACCCTGTTCCGATCAGGATGACCTTAGGTTCTCCGGTAGACTCAGATAAAACATACGCGCCTCTTTCCAGTCCGGACGCCTTCGCATATTTATCCTGATCAATTACCGGAATCCCCTGGCGTGTCAAAACAATTGCAACCGGTCCGGTCTGGTGTTCCAAAGCTACGCGCCAGGCATGTGCAGTTTCATTTGCATCCGCCGGGCGGATCACCATCATATTTGGAATGGCTCTTAAAGTAGCCAATTGTTCTATGGGCTGATGGGTGGTGCCGTCTTCTCCCAAGCCGATACTGTCGTGCGTGTAAACATATATGGGACGGATCTTACTGATCGCCGCGAGCCGGATGGAAGGGCGCATATAATCTGAGAAGATTAGAAAAGTGGCGCCATATGGAATAAATTCCTTGCTCACGGCCATGCCATTTAAGATCCCTCCCATGCTATGTTCCCGTATGCCGAAATGAAAATTCTTTCCGTCCCGGTGTTCTGGAGAAAATGATGCAAATTTATCCTGGATGGTATCGGTTGAAGGAGAAAGATCAGCTGCGCCGCCGATCAGAAATGGAAATTTATCTCCAATGGCATTCAATACTTTTCCTGAGGCTTTTCGCGTAGCTATTTTTTCCGGACCCTTGAATACCGGCAGTAATTCCTTCCAGCCGGAAAGCAATTTTCCGTTGCTGAGGGTAACCCATTCATTTGCCGCATCAGCATATTTTTCTTTGAACTGGTTGAACAGGTTGTTCCATAGTTTTTCCTTTTCTATTCCTTTTTTGCCGGCTTCCCTGTAGAATGAAATCACTTTATCAGGAATTACAAAAAACTGATCGGGATCGAAGCCGAAAAATTGTTTTACCAGTTTCACTTCATCCGCACCGAGTGGTGAACCATGTGCTGAAGCAGTATCCTGTTTATTCGGGCTTCCATACCCGATATGCGTTCTTATCCTGATCAGCGAAGGCCTTGTCGTTTCTTCTTTTGCTCTCTTCAGCGCTTCGGCAATTGCATCCAAATCATTCCCGTCGGGCAATTCCTGAACATGCCAATGGTATGCTACAAATCTTCCGGAGACATCCTCATTGAAGGTAAGGGAAGTATCTCCTTCGATCGTAATATGGTTATCGTCGTATATATAGATCAGTTTACCCAATTTCATATTACCGGCAATGGAAGCAGCTTCGGAGGAAATGCCTTCCATGATGTCTCCGTCGCTGCAGATCGCATATATATTGTAGTCGAATAAATTGTATCCGGGCTTATTGTACCGCGCAGCAAGGTATTGCTGTGCGATGGCCATGCCCACGCCATTGGCAAAACCCTGACCCAGGGGCCCGGTAGTCACTTCAATTCCGGCAAGCAATCCAAATTCCGGATGCCCCGCCGTCTTGCTGTGTAATTGGCGAAATTTCTTGATATCGTTCAGCGTAATATCGTATCCTGTAAGATGAAGATAACTGTACTGCAACATGCAGGCATGACCGGCCGACAAAACAAACCGGTCGCGGTTTGCCCAGTTCGGATTTTGGGGATTATAGTTCATCACTTTTGACCAAAGCACATGGCCTACCGGCGCGAGCGCCATAGGTGTTCCCGGATGACCTGAATTCGCCTGTTGAACAGCATCCGCTGCCAATACCCTTACTGTATTAATGCATAATTGTTCTACACCTGCGGTAGTTTGTTCAGTTGCTTCTATCATAGTATCAAATTTTCTGTTTATTCTTCATAAACCTTGCAGCGGCAAAAGTATTAAGATTTCAGGGATGGGGGTGATAAATTAAAAAGTAAAAAGTAAAAAGTAAAAATTGGAGCGTTGAGCGCTTCTGTTTTAAGTGGGCGGATCATAGCCAGAAAGCCGGGGAAAGGAATATTAGGCTCCAATTTTTACTTTTTACTTTTTACTTTTTACTTTTTACTTTTTAATTTTCATCTAAACGCCACAAGCGACGGCTCTGTCAGCGCAAAGATGTTGAAGTTAAAAGTAGTTACCGAAGTGATCTGAACGAAGATACTTTTCGGACCGTGAACCGCCTGTGGACCATGATCCACCAGGGGCTGATAGCTTGCGGTGATCTGTAAAGTATTGAAGGATAAATTTTCATTGCGTATCTGGCAGCCCATGGTATATCCTGAATAGAACGGGCTTTTAAAAATGGATTCGGTTTGCTTGGCCAGCAGGGATGCCTGGATCTGAATGAAAAAATTAAACTTAAAACCGTATACGTTAAGCGGACTGTAATAATTCGTTTGAGCGCTCATGTTCCACCGCTGATAATTATTGAAGTAGGTGTAACGGTAACCCAGGATGCCGTTTGTCATATTAATGTTTACCGGCTTATACAGGACCGGATTGAGGCAAATAATATAATCGGCGTGAATGAATTCCCTGAGTTTCGGGTTTTTTAACCAGAAAAGATTACTATAATAATCTCCCGTAACGTGCAATACAGCATCTTCTGAACGCTGATTATACCAGAAAGTTCCGAAGGAGGCGCTGGTGCTGATCAGGTTTTTTCCGGGCAACCAAAACTTTTGCGTTTCGATCGCCGTATAAGTTCGCTTCCTGCCCGTCCATTCATCCAGTCCATATGAAGCGGAGGCATTATATCCAAGCGGAATATCTTCCGTTCTGCCAAATCCGAAAAAATAATTGGTCTTGAAGAATTCCTGATGAAAGAACACCAGCTTACTGAGAATATACTGGTGGTTGTTATACATCGGATCTGATTTAAAGATAGTTTGTGAAGGCTGCTTTGAAAAATCCATCGTAAATCTGCGCAGTTCCACGGCGATATTTGGCTTCTTGCTATTGTACCCGGTGCCTTTGAACTGATTCCGGAAATTATATCCCGCCCAAAAATCCACGACGCTGTATTGATAATCCCGGTAAAGCGAATCGGGCAAATTAAAAATATTGATAGACCTGTTGCTCGAAAGTGTCATACCTCCGGTAAGTTTGGCCCAGGAGCTGTATAAAGGGCGGTTAATGCTGATATAGGTGGATTTTTCATAAACTCCGGTATCTGCCGAGGGCCGGTCATTCAACACACTGTATCCTAGTGCCACATCTGCATAAGTGCCGGCCAGATTGTATTTTGTGTATCCGATTCCCGTGCGCCACTGAGGCGAATAAGGTTCGTCCCATTTAAAACCCGCATATAGCTTTTGTGCGGCACCCAGAAAATTAGTATTAAAAACCGTGGCCGCCGCCTGGGTGTTGCTGAGCGTAGAAATGGCTCCTCCGTATTCAAATACATCTTTAGTCAGAACGACGACATCAATAGAATCCCCCGCCTCATAACTGTTGATCACATATATTCTCGCATCCTGGATGAATGGAAGACTTCTGAGGTAGCGCTCGTTGTCAACCAGTTTATACGCGTTTACCGTATCACCCTCCCTAAAAAACAAGGCTTGCCGTATCGCCCAGGTCCGCGTATTGTAATGGAGCCGGTTGGCAAACTGGATCATTTTAGAAGAAGCCACTGTGGTATCTTCAATCTGGGTACCGAATACCTTGAGCTGGTTAAAATATATATATCGGATGTGCTTTCCGCCAAATACACTAAACGCATTCTCGCGGGTTTTAAAGATTACACTGTCAGCCGCGCGCACGGGTCGATTTTGACCCGATAGCTGAACGAGCAGTGAATCCCGCTGCTGTCGGTCGGTAATGATATCATAATACTTCGCAATACCCTTCCGATATTTCCTGATGGAAGAAGGAGGCACCTTTCCTGGAACTGTATCACGGATAATAATTCCGGAAAGAAATTCATGCGCTTTCAGGCTCGGGCTGAGGCCAAGCAAACAGCATGGCAAGCAAAAACGGCAAACGATATGCAAGAATTTATTCAAAATGCTGGACACTTCTCCTTGATCTGTTGAGCACGATTCCATTCCGCATGCTGACCTGAAGTAGAACCTCGCAATGGCCGGCAGAAAATCATCCGAAGTAAGCTGAATTCCGGCTATTCCCAAAATAATTCAGACTCATTAACCTATCAGGCTAGTTTTCGGATTTCTATCATAAAATAATCATGCCTTCCCTGCGTTTAGTCCCTGGTGATCACCGCCTTATTTTACATGCTCCCGGGCATGAGCGGAGGTCTGCCAAAACCCTTCTCCATGAAACGAACCCCCCCGGGCCTGTTACTAACCGCTTTGTGCTTTATTTCCATTTCCGTCACGGCCCAGCATTTGGGGAGGCCACCGGCTTTTAAGAATGGTTCTATCCCGGCATCTTTTGAGATTCTGCACCATAAATTAACCCATTCGTTATGGAAGTCGGCTTTATACGATAAAAAATATTTTCTTCTTGTTCATTTCGACCGGCCTCCGGACGAAAACCAAAAAGCGGGACTTGCTTCCCGTGGGTTTCAGCTTGATCAATATATTTCTGACAACAATTGGCTTGCTCATTGGAATGGCGAGGGGGACCTGAAAAGCCTGGGACAAAATTCCATTGAAGCGCTTTATGCGATTCCACCTGAGCTCAAGATCAGCCAAAAACTGAACACTATTTCTCCTGGAAATCAATCCCCGGATGACCTGATCGCCGTAAGTTATTTTGGAGGTTTGGATCCTGCGGTCATTGAGCAGGAATTGCGACAGGCCGGAGCTGAAATTAGGCAAACCAAGATCAAGCCTGCCCATATTGTTTTTATACGGCCAGCTGGTATGGAGGTGCTGAAAAAAATCGCGGGGCTCCCCTTTGTTGTTTCTTTGAATCCCCAGCATCTGAAGGACGTTCCCTTAAATAATAATAACCGTGCAGTGCACGGTGTGCAGGCGCTGGCAGCCAGCGCCGGTAGAAATCTCCAGGGTAACGGCGTTACGGTTGGTATTGGCGATAATGGCGATCCGTCAACGCATGTTGATTTTACAGGAAGACTGATCATGCGCACGGATCAACCTGAGTCCAATCCTCACGGAGTCCATACCAGTGGCACGGTTGGAGGTGGCGGCATCCTGAATCCTTTATATTCAGGGATGGCTCCGCAGGTCCGGCTCGTCACGAATGATTTCAGCAATATCCTCATCGACGCGCCGATATATTTATCTGATTATAAGATGCTTCTGACGAATAACTCATATTTTAACGGACTAAATTATTGCCCGGGCGACGGCGACTATGATGCCCTGAGTAATTTCATCGATTCCCAACTCCTTGCCTACCCTAAAATCATGCACGTATTTGCTGCGGGCAACGACGGGCCCCAGACCTGTTCTCCATATCCCCTTGGGTTTGCGACCATCAAATCAGGCTTCCAAACCGGGAAAAACGTTTTGACCGTCGGGAACTTCAGTAATGCTACCTATACCCTATTTTCAGGATCTAGCCGGGGTCCGATCGCTGATGGCAGAATCAAGCCCGAAGTGGTTGCAGGCGGAGTAAACGTAATCTCCACCCTGCCTGATAATGCATACGGAGGCATGACCGGAACCAGTATGGCTTCGCCAACTGCGACCGGAATATTGGCGCTTATTGATGAACGTTATCATCAGTTGCACGCCGGCGCAGATCCTGATGCGGCCCTGATCAAGACCCTGATTGCAAACAACGCGGACGATCTGGGAAATCCCGGACCTGATTTTTTATACGGCTTCGGAATGATCAATGCCCGCACGACGGTAGAAGCCCTCGAACAAAATCATTACTTTACCGGCACATCAAACCAGGGTGCAAGTGCATCATTTACCATTCCGGCATTGCCTTCCGGGGCATATCAGCTGAAGGTGATGCTCTGTTGGGCTGATCCGGCAGCCGCTCCCTTTGCACCCAGCACCCTGGTGAATGATTTGGATCTAACGGTCACGGACCCCTCAGGAACCACCCACCTCCCCCTCATCCTGGATCCTTCACCAGGAGGCATAAATAATAATGCGGTTGAAGGGGCGGACCATACGAATAATATCGAGCAGGTGGTAATCAATAATCCCTCCACCGGAACTTTTTCTGTTTCAGTAAATGGAACATCTATTGTACAAGGCCCCCAGGCTTTCTATATCGCATACGAAATCATTCAACCATCGGTCACGGTAGAATTTCCTTTCGGTACAGAAACCCTCGTGCCGGGCGAAACAGCAAATATCCGCTGGAGCGCCTATGGCGGGGACCCTAACTCCTTTACCCTGGAATATTCTACGGATGGCGGATCCACCTGGAACCTAATCAGCAACGCCATTCCATCCACAGCAAGGTCGTACGCCTGGACGGTTCCCATGGTGGCGACGAACAACGCCATGGTCCGGGTCACGCGTAACAGTGCAGGCTATTCGGATACAAGCGATTTCCCATTTACCATATTGGGTCAGCCGCTGATGACACTCACAAATCCTTGCCCGGGTTATGGGCAGCTACTCTGGAACACGATTCCGGGAGCATCATCCTATGACATCACAAAATTGGTTGCAGACACGATGCAGGTTATCGCAAACACAACAGATACCACCTGGCTCGTCACAGGCCTGAATAAAGACAGCAGTTACTGGTTCAGCGTACGAGCGAATTTAGCCGGAACAGGCGGCCGGCGGGCACTTGCCGGAAATATCATTCCCAATGCAGGCCCCTGCACGCTTACCGGACTCAATAATGATCTGGTCATGGACGCCTTGAATACGCCGCTAACGGGAAGGCTATTCACCTCCTCCCAACTCGGTAATACGCAGCTACAGGTGACCGTTAGAAACGCAGGATCCGTTGCCACAACTTCTCCTGTAACCTTTTCTTACCAGGTGAACGGCGGAGCCATCGTGAATGAGGTCTTTGGCGGAGCGATCCCTGCCCATATCGCCGATCTGTACAATTTTTCTCCGGCCGACAGCTATGATTTTTCCGCTCCCGGAACCTATGCCGTAAAAACATGGATCAGCTACGCACCGGATCCGGCACTCAGCAATGATACCATCACCACAATAATTAAGCAACTGAAAAACGATCCATTGAATTTAAGTCCTTCTTTTACGGAAGGGTTTGAATCTGCACTTGATCAAACTCTGTCGCTGCAAAAAAATGGATTGGATAGTCTGGACCGGGCCGACTTCAACAACTCAAATCCGAATGGCAGGCTCAGCACATTCTTCAACAGCGGCTTTGCACGCACGGGCAATCGAAGTATAATGCTGGATGTGATCAATGAAGGCACTGTCGCAGCCGATTCCCTCATCACGACATTTAATCTTTCCGGCTATACTGCTTCCGATCAGATCTGGCTTGACCTGTATTATAAAATTCAGTCAACCGTAATCGGATATCCCGGAAACCAGATCTGGATCCGCGGCAACGATCAGGCTGCCTGGATACCGGTGAAAACTTTATCCAATCCTTCGGATCCTTCCGGAATATATATCCACGTGAATGTGGATGTTTCCGGAACCCTGGCAAATGCCAGTCCGGCCCAAACCATCAGCAGCAGTTTCCAGGTCCGTTGCGGTGCGGAAGGATTGACGCCTGCAGCATCCCCTTTACCAGGCGGCCTCGCCGGCGGTGGAATAAGTTTCGATGATTTTATGCTTACCAAAGCACTGGAAGATGCCAGCCTTACAGCAATCATTCAACCGGTATTAAAAAATATCTGTTCATTATCGAATGCAGAAAAAGTAACGGTGATTGTGAGGAACTATGGCATAGACTCCCTTTTGCAGGTTCCCGTTACTTATATTGTAAACACGGATACAGTTACCGAGATCATCCCTTTCATTGCTCCCAAGGATACCATCAGCTATACGTTTACGAAAACCGCGGATATGTCGGCATTTCAATTTTATCATGTTAAGGCCTGGGTAAGTTATCCTTTAGATAACTATCACTTAAACGACACCACAGTAGATTATACCGTGCAGACCACTCCGCTGATTTCGCAGTATCCCTACCTGGAAGGATTTGAAAACAATAACGGGTACTGGTATTCGGGTGGAATTAACGACGACTGGCAGTGGGGAAAACCACAGAAGACGATAATACATAAGGCTGCGAACGGAGCAAACGCCTGGGTCACCAACCTTACCGGCAACTATAACGATAATGAATATGCGTATTTATATTCGCCATGTTTTGACCTGAGTTCACTTACTCAGCCAGTTTTATCTTTCAGTCATATATTTCAAACCGAAGACGATTGCAACTGTGATTTTCACTGGGTTGAATTCAGCATGGATGATTCTGCCTGGTATGTGCTCGGTAATGCAACGAGTGGCGTGAACTGGTATGATTATCCATCAATACCTGCCTGGCAACTGTCAAATACCAGGTGGCATGTTTCAAGCTTTGATATTCCGGTTAATCCGCCCAAAGTGCGTTTCCGCATTGCCATGTACTCCGATCCCGGCACCAATTACGAAGGCGTAGGCATTGACGATGTACATATATTTGATAAAGCGCCAGTCTTTGCCGATATCCTGACAACACAGGTTTCAGCGCCAGTGAGTGGAAACGTATGGACTGACTTCACGCAAAACGGAAAACGAGTCCTCTCCATGAATCCGAATGGACAGAACCTGGGAAATGTAAATGTTTCCCTTTTCATTGACTCTGGAGCCATCAGGGATACGGCCGGACAATACTATGCCGCAAGGAATTGGGTGATCCATTCATCTGTACAACCCAATGACAGTATTTCGGTCCGTTACTATTTTACGGATTCCGAAATGAATAAACTGCTTGCTGACACCAGTTGTTCAAGCTGCATCAACCAGGAAGACGCTTATTCATCCGGCATCACCCAATATAGCAGTCCGCAGTCTACCGAAGAAGATAGCACCTTTCGTAACAATCTAGTAGGCAGTTACTTATTTCACAGACCTCAGGTAAATATTCAGGTGATCCCTTACGATAATGGTTACTATGCGGAAACCCGGGTTGCCGGATTTTCTGAATTCTGGATAAACGGCGGGGGGAAGAAACAAGATCATCCCTTAGCAGCGTGGCTGATGAATTTTACTGCAACCCTGCAGAACAACACAGGTCTCTTAAACTGGACCACCTGGCGGGAAATAGGCAGTAGCCATTTTATCATTGAAAGAAGCGGCGATAGTATCAGCTTTACCCCGATTGGAACGGTAACGGCGCATCCACATGCAGACTCCACAGCAGCATATAGTTTTACAGATCAGCTACTCCTTGGAGGCCATAACTACTACCGGCTGAAGCTGATTTTCCAGGATGGTGACAGCCTTTATTCACCGGTAAGGCAGTTCTTTTTCGATCCCAATGATCTGCAAATCCATGTGTATCCCAATCCGACCATGAGCCAAATAAATATAATTAGTTCGGCTGAGTGCCGTGATATTCAGATATTTGATGCATCGGGACGGTTGATATACCGGAAAGAGACCAACGGATTTCAGCAAACCCTTTCCCTGTCGCAATTGGCAAGAGGCATTTACCTCATGAAACTCGCTACGGACAAGGGTAACAAAGTGCTGAAAATAGAAAAAAGATAGGGTAATTTTGCCCAAAAGGCACTACCTTTGCCGACTATTTAAAAATAGAGCTGATGAACAGCCGCAGAGAATTCGAAATTGCGTTTGTGGGACTCAGGCCCGGCGTTCATGAGTTTGAATATCAGATCACAGACAGGTTCTTTGAGGCTTATCAACAGCAGGATTTCGAACACTGCAACGTACATGTAAACCTATTCCTGGAGAAGAACCAGGGATTCATGATGCTCCGGTTTGAGGTGGTTGGTAAAGTGGATGTGCATTGTGACCGATGCGGTAATCCCCTTCCTTTGGATCTCTGGGATGAATTCCACATGCTGGTTAAGCTTGTCGAGGACCCGGATATCATGAACCAGGAGGAAGAGGACCCGGATGTGTATTATATAGCGAGAACGGAGAGTCATCTTTACCTTGCGGACTGGATATACGAGTTCATTAACCTGAGCATTCCGGTCCAGAGAATGTGCGGGGAAGATGAGATCGGAGGTTCAAATTGCAATCCCGAAGTCCTGGCCATGCTAAAGAAGCTGGATGCCGGCGCAGGCAATGCAGAAAATCCCCTATGGAAGGGACTTGAAAAGTTCCGGTCACAAGAATAAATATTCTGGTTATTCATAAATTGAAGAGATATGCCAAATCCCAAACGGAGACATTCACAGCAACGAAGTGCAAAAAGAAGAACGCATTACAAAGCTTCTAAAGTTACCCTGAGCAAGGATAGTGCTACAGGTGAACTCCATGTTCGCCATCGCGCTCATGTGAGCGAAGGGAAGTTATTTTACAAAGGAAAAGTGGTCGTTGAGAAATCGCCTGTAAAATAAAGATTCACCCTTTGTCATCCGGATAGACCGGTATGATATTTTAAGCGTACCTACTGTAGGGAATTTCCCTTGCTTTTTAATGTATATCTAAGCTGGATGAATATTGCATTTGATATGATGGGCGGAGATTACGCACCCGAAGAAGTGGTGAAAGGGATCCGGGATTACTTAGCTCATCAGCCTTCCCCGGCTTTTGTTTCGCTTATTGGTGACGTTCATATTTTGGAACCCCTGGTTGCCCAGTATGCGCTTCCTGCCAAGGCCTTCAAAATTATTCCATCCACCCAGGTGATCGGGATGCATGAACATCCTTTAAAGGCCCTGAAAGAAAAAAAACATTCTTCGATTGCCATTGGATTTCATTTGCTCGCGACCGGGAAAGTAGATGCCTTTATCAGTGCGGGCAATACCGGAGCCATGCTTGTCGGCTCACTCTATACCATAAAACCGATTGAAGGCATTCAAAGACCCACTATTGCCACCATTGTTCCCCGGGAAAATGGAAAGACGGGATTGCTTCTGGATGTAGGCGCCAACGCCGATTGCAAGGCAGAACACCTGAACCAGTTTGCGGTTCTCGGATCCCTTTATGCAAAACATATTCTCGGCATAGAAAATCCCCGCGTAGGACTCATTAATATCGGAGAAGAAGAAGGCAAAGGCAATGTGCTTGCACAAGCTACCTATCCCCTGCTTAAGGCCAATCCGCAGATTAATTTTGTAGGCAATATCGAGGGCCGCGACATTTTTATGGATTCTGCCGACGTGATGGTTTGCGAAGGATTCACCGGCAACATCATATTAAAACTTGCGGAATCCCTCCACGAGGTCATTGAACGCCAGAAAATAAAGAATGAGTATTTTGACCGTTTCAATTTTGAGGATTACGGCGGAACGCCCGTTCTAGGCGTAAACAAACCCGTGATCATCGGTCATGGAATCTCCCATTCAAAAGCCTATTTGAACATGCTGCTGCTGACGCAGAAGATGATTGAAACGCGGCTGCTGGAAAAAATGAGTGAAAGCTTTAGAAATGTGGAAATGTGAAAATCACATTTCTCTCAGACTCCACACAGGATTCCGCACCGCCGCTTTTATCGCCTGATAGCTGATAGTGAAAAAAGCGATGGCCAGGGCCATGATTCCTACCAGCACAAACATCCACCAGCTGATCCGGATTCGATAGGCAAATTCCTCCAGCCATTTATTCATCATCCACCCCGCAAACGGGATGGCAATCACAACGGAAGCCCCTACCCATAAAATAAATTTCTTCGATAAGATGGATACAATATCAGCAATGCTGGCGCCAAGTACTTTACGGATACCAATCTCCTTATTCCGGTTAATGGCATTGATAGCTGATAATCCGAATAAGCCCAGGCAGGCAATGAGTATGGCAAAAAAACAGGAGGCCTGAATAATGGTTTGCCAGCGCGTATCTTCTTCATACATTTTGGCAATCGTCTGATCAAGAAATGTATATTCAAACGGGTAGTTGGAAGTGATTTCTTTCCATTCTTTTTCAATATTTGAAATCGCAGGCTGCATTTTCCCCGGTTTCACCTTAAACATAAAATTCGTAACATAACCTTGCGTCAGCCGGTGTTCCACGGGGTTAATCTTCCTGGTCAGAGATTCGACGTTATAGTCTTTTACAACGCCGATAATGGTTGCATCCAGGGCCTCGTTATATTCTCCGAGGTTTGCAGATTTACCCAGCATGCTGAATAAAGCTTCATTCACAACCACTGGTCTCTGCTTCCGCACAGTATCGGTAGGAAACGAACGGGAGAAAGCCCTTCCCTTCATTATTTTCAGGCCCAGCATGTCAAAATAATTATAATCCACCGTAAATACGCTCCGCCTTTCCTGCTCACCGTTGAGTATAAATCCATTGGTATTATAGGAACCATCTAAACTGCCATTCATTCCGGAATACTGAATTATGGAAGGCTGTGACTGCGCAAAATCGTAGAGACGTTCCTTTACTTTCTTCGTGAAAGCAAAATCATAGGTCGGATTTTTTACTATAAGAACCTGCTCTTTATCAAATCCCAGGTTTTTGTTATGGATATAATGCATTTGCCGGTTTATAACAAAAGCACAGATCATTAGTACGACGCAGACCGTAAATTGGAGAACAACCAGAACGGTAGAGAAACGCGGATTTATCTTATAAGTTCGGAATCCGTTAAGGATCGATACGGGCTTCATTTTAGATAGTAAACGGGCAGGATAATATCCTGCAAAAATGCCCAGACTTAAACACAAGATCCCAGCATCAGCGCCGACTTCCCAAAGGGAAAAGTCATTAAAAAAAATCCGGGCATTCATTGTCTCATTGAAAAAAGGCAGAAATATTCTGCATAAGACGAGCCCAACCAATACAGAAAAAATCACTACTATTTGGGCTTCCACCCAAAATTGTAATATGACCGATCTTTTGTTGGCGCCCATTACTTTCCTCACGCTAACCTCGCCCGACCGGCCTGCTGCGCCGGAGATAGCCAGTAAAACATAATTCAGGGAGGCGATCAAAATAATCACAACCATCAGGCAGACCAGCTGGTATATATTTTTCAGGTCAGTATAATGTCCCCAATTTCGCGAAATATTGTAATGACAGTCTGCCAGCGGGCGCAAATACCAATGAAAGTTGTTGATATCTGCATCTTTGAATCCTTTGATGTAATCTGCGAAATATGCTTTCATCCAGCGGTTGATCTTTTGTTGAAACAATTCAACGGAGACCCCGTTTCCCAATTCCAGTATCAGGAGCTGCTGACCCGATTCAAACCCGCGACTGATATCCCGCTTATAGGAAGGATCCGATTGTAATGGAAAAACAATGCCATACTGAATGCTTGAGTTGGCAGGTGCATCTTCTGCAATTCCGGAAACGGTGAATAACCTTGTGCTGTCGCTGAGCAATTCAATGGTTTTACCTACGGCTTCCTCATTTCCAAAATATTTCTTCGCAACAGACTCGGATAATACCACACCGTGGATAGAATTCAAAACAGTTTTGGGATCTCCTTTTAGGATCCGGAAAGAAAAATTAGTAAAAAAGGTATTATCCGCATATAACACATGCGGCTGTTTAAAAGTCTGATTGTTCACTTTCACCAGTTGATCCTCCTGGTCCTGAAAACGGGTAATGCTTTTGACTTCCGGAAAACTATGTTGAATATCACGCCCAACAATCAAGGGCACAATCACCTCGTTTTCGACATCTTCCTTTTCAGTGAAAAAGGAAAATAAATGATCCTTTGGTTTCGGGTTCGCCGGAGGAAATAGATTCGTCATCTCCATGCGGAAGAGCCGGTCCTTCTTCTGATGAAACGAATCGTAGGATTGTTCATTCCGGATGTAGAACAACAGGAGCAGGCAAAAAGCCACCGAAAGCGAAAGTCCCACCAGGTTGATCACACTGAGTGTGCGATTCTTCAGCAGGTTTCTCCAGGCAACGAGGATGAAGTTTTTTAGCAAGCAAGATTAATTTGAAAATTTGAAAATGTGGTAATTTGAAAATGGAAATACAAATATGCTAATGTGGAAATTAGGCAGTCTGCATTTCATTTTCACCTTAGCACATTTCTTTTTCCACCAAGAAAATGCCAGACTATGAAGTTATGTTAATCAATTACTTGTAAAATATGTCTTCAATAATATGTACGGTTTTGATACGCGGAGTGTACCAAAATAGTTGACGGTTGACCGACACTATATGCGGATTTGCACATAAAGTCCGTCAACTGTCAACCGTCAACAAAAATTGCTACCGGCTCATAAGCCGGATTCTGTTTAAGTGACCATCATTTATCTGGCCCATTCATTACTGAATGGATCTTGCTGCCTACCCGTTTTGTTACGCTTTGCAGCGATGTGAACGGACCGTTCACCGATGAGGTTGAACCCAATCAACAAAACCTACATGGCATTACAGCATACAAGGTTTACCCGCAGTATTCATTACTGAATACCGCCGTAGGCTCTTACCCTACATTTTCACCCTTACTTGTCCACCGAAGCTTCAGCGAAGCCGGACCCACTGAAGGTTCAGCCCCCTGATGCTTCGATGGAAAAGCGGTAATTTTCTGTGGCACTTTCTGTATCATGATGCCCATGCAACGATGACCCCGGCGCTTAACCGGTATATTGCCCTTTGCTGTCCGGACTTTCCTCCCCGTTTCCGGAGCGATGGCCCGGCCGGTAGCAGGCGCAAATTTAAAGAAATATCTCCGTAGCGCCGTATCCGTATCGCGGATCGTACTGATTGATGAAGGAGCGCACTTCCCGACGCGTTTTCAGGATCTCATGGATCTCATCCTTGAGTTTTCCGGTACCCACTCCATGAATCACAATGAGATTGTGCTGGTGATGCGCAATGGCCAGGTCGAGATATTTTTCGAAGGTATTCAGTTGTAAAGTCAGCTTTTCAAAATTCGACAGATGGCTCCATGCATCCGTGAGTTTTTCTATATGGAGGTCAACCTCATATTTTGCCGGCTCGAGATGCTGTCGCGATGTGGAGGCTTCATATATTTTAAAGTCTCTCCCCTGCAAAGGTTGAAAATCCTCTTTCTCTTCTTCCGGGGCCTTATCCGGATAAACATCAAAGAGTTTGTATGAAAAACTGGCATTCCCTTTTTTCCGGATCTCTTCGATACGTTGAAAAACCTGTTTCGGTTTTAGTTTGAGGGAGCGTTCGTAATGCGGCGCCTTGGTTTTATCAGCCGTAAGCAGGTTAAAGTCAAGTTCGAATGAAGGGCTGTCGTTCAGGGTAGCAAACGCTATATCATGCAGGTAAAAATCCTTACCCGGAGGAATATCATTCTGCAGTTCGAAATCTGCTTTGCCGAAATAAAGTAGTTTATATTGAAAGTGCAGAGACTGTGCCGAATGATTTACCAGGTGGATCTTCAGGCTTTCCACCACTTCATCGCCAAATTCATCGGTATCAGAAACCGGGAGGAAGCTGAGCCAGACGCCATCAAGCGGGTTTTTTTCTCTGGGAGATTTATCTACCGGTAACTGATCCACGAATTTTTTCTCTTTCTTCTGCGGAATATTCTTTTTTTCCGAAAACCTTTTAAAATAGGGGAAATCCAGTTGATCAATATAGGCCGGGAATTTCACGCCGCGCACATCCACCATCACCATCTTGTCGTTGATCAACTCCACCACCTCGGCCTCCTCATGAGAATGAAGGACGGTTACTTTGTCGCCGATTTGGAACTTCATGGGGGCAAAGTTATGAAAGAGTTGACGGTTGACAGTTGACGGTTGACGGACTTCAAGTGGAGATTCGCACCTGGGATCGGTCAACCGTCAACTGTCAACCGTCAACAAAAACGTTAATCTCTAATTCTTGCAGCTAAACTCCGCCCAAATCTGATCAAGTTGTTTCCAAATGACATGCCCAAATGGCTTTGGCGAAATTTCAAAAAATAAGGCAGTATGATTTTGCACAGGACATTTTTTCAGGTGAACAAGTGCATTCAGGACCAGAGGCGTTTGCGTCATATAGTCCAGCATACTTATAGAGCCAGTATAGGATTCTTCATCTCCGGGTTCTGATTTAATCTTTTTAATAGTTACTACCGTGGGTATAAGTTTGTCTGCAGCTATTTTTCTTATCGGAATATTGCGGCCAACCAGCCCGGAAAAATAGGCTTTCAGGTTTTCCTGCAATGCGCTGGCATTAATGGAAGGATTTGCTTCCATCCACCACAAAAAGGCGTAGGACCAGTAATCTTCTGTTTTCACATTTCCCCAGCCTGGTGCAAAACGAACATCCTCAATGCCGGCATACGGGATCTGCCGGGCAAATTCAGGCGGAAGAGGAAAGCGTTCCACACCCCATCCATCAGTAATAGAAAGATGATAGACAGGGGTATATGTATTCGGATCAAAGATGTTCAATTTTTGTTTTATCCATTGTATACAATCGGTTTCGTCTACAATTGACCAGGAATGCGGATTCCTTATGCCATTGCTTCTCATACCGGGCAATTTGGAAGGAATGAATTCTGCATCATTATTTCCCAACAGCAAAAGCCGGCTCACCAGCTCGGAGCCGTCCGGAATATAAGTATCGTAATAACTATTTCTCCGGTTCTTTAACTCCCAGCTAATCTCTGTATCATAATACAAGCGAACAGGAACATTTTTTAAATAAAGCTCGTTACCGGGCGTCGTGGCATCTTTATAAAATGGTGATTCGCTGATATATTTATCCTGATTTGTGGAAAGCTCACCATATTCCTTTGTCAATGCATTCAAAATATATTTTGCGTCCCCCATACTACCTGGTGAATAATTTTTCTTAAGCTCTCTTTCGCTCCAATGCACCAGGGCAACCAAATCAACCGGGCAATCTATGGCAAATACCGCTTTTGGATGAATAGAATATTGAGATGGATGCTGATAGCTTATTTCGGTGTACCGGAGCACTATGGTCCCGGCATATTCATATCCGCCTAAAACAAATTTGGCGGTATCAGCTGAAAATTTCGTGGCTACATGATTCAGTATATGACTTATTCTGTCAATTGTGCCGGTATCTGCAGACAGCGCAGTTTTAAGGGAAGCTATAATAGTAAGTATATCGTTGCCGTAAGCAACATTTTGCAATTTAGTTTCCGGCAATATATTTTCGAGACCGTTAAAACTCGAAAATAAAACCTGTACACCCTGAATATTTCCGGACCGCGGTGGTACAGCGAGATAGTAACCGTCCGTACTATCCTTAGGATCAAAAACAACTTTTTCCGCGTCCTGGCTGGTTCCTGCCTTTGGGATAAAAAAAATGGCAGCGAAAATCACACCGGGAATCCGATTCTTCATTGCAGATGAATTAAATAATTTGAAAATTTGAAAATGAGACCTAAGGCTCTTTCGCGATAATCCCAACGAGATGTCCCGAACAAATGTACAGACAGTTTGGGGGAGAATCTCAATTCGGGTTGACGGTTGACAGTTGACCGATATCAGGTGCGAATTCGAACAAAAAGTCCGTCAACCGTCAACTGTCAACGATATTCATTCCGCCCTCAAACTCTTCACCGGATTACTAACCGCAGCTTTTATTGCCTGGAAGCTGATTGTGAATAGGGCAATAAAAATGGCGAGTAAACCGGCAAGGGCAAACATCCACCAGCTGATCGGGATGCGGTAAGCAAATCCTTGCAGCCATTGGTTCATGGCCCACCAGGAAATTGGTGTGGCAATGATAAAGGCGACTAAAACCAGTTTCAGGAAATCAGCCGATAGCAGTTGAACAATGCCTGCCACGCTCGCGCCCAATACTTTCCTGATACCGATCTCCTTGTTCCTTTGTTCCGCGCTGAAAGTGGCCAAACCAAATAATCCGAGACAGGAAATCAGGATCGCCATGCCAGTAAAGGAATTGATGATATGACCCATGCTGACTTCTGATTCGTATTGCTTTTGAATTTCATCGTCCAGGAACATATAGGCAAAAGGCGTTGCCGGCAGGTTTTTATGCCAGATCTTTCCCATTTTATCCAGCAGCACGGGATAATTATTGCTGTTGACCTTTACGATTAATTGGCCGATATCATCCCTTTCGGGATTATAAATCAACATGAAAGGATAAACTTCATCGCGGAGCGACCTGTAATTGAAATCCTTCATTACGCCGACAACATGAAAAACCCGGTCAGCGTCCCCGGAAAATAAGCGCGTGCCCATTGCTAATGGAGGCTTCAGGCCCAGCCTTTTCGCCAGTGTTTCATTTATAATTGCAGCAAGGGAATCATGAACATGAAAATCACTGCCGCTGATCAGCCGGACGCCCAGTGTCTTTGCAATATTTTCATCCGCGGAAATATTTTGCTGGTCAACTCCTGTTGCCACGTTTCCCCCGGCCAGGTACAGCTTCCAGTCGTTATAACTTTCCGCGCCCGGATAATTATTTGCCTTACTTGCCGTCTTTACCTCGGGCAATTGAAGGAGATCAGATTCAAAACCAGTCATTTTATTCTTGGTGTCGTTTGTATGGAAGCTAAAAATAATCTGCTGGGTTTTATCAAAACCAAGATCCATATGCTTGATAAATTCCAACTGACTATAGATGATAATGATCCCGGTAATAAGTATTATGGATAAGGCAAATTGAAATACTACCAGGGACCGTCGTATGCCGGCGGCAGAAACATGATTGGTAAAATTTCCCTTGATAACTTTTATAGCCTGGAATGCAGAAAGGTAAAATGCAGGATAGCTTCCCGCTGCAAAGCCGGTTACCAGGATGACAGCTCCCATGATGAGCCATACCCGGCCATGCATTAAGGAAGACAAATGAATATCTGCCTGGGTAATGCCATTGAGATAAGGGATCATCAGTGCCAGCAATGGAATGCTGACCATTACGCTTAACAACGAAAGCAAAAAAGATTCTCCAATAAATTGAGCAATCAGGCTTTTTCTTCCGGCACCCACCACCTTCCGGATACCCACTTCCTTCGCTCTTTTGGATGCCCTTGCCGTTGAAAGATTCATGAAATTGATGCAGGCAATTACCTGAATGAGCACCGCAATCAGGATCAGCAAATAGAGGAATGAACTGCCGACGGTTTTAGAAGACTCAGATTCATAGCTGGAATTTGTATGTATATCAGCCACTGGTTGAAGGTGCAATATTTTTTTCATCCCCAGGTAGCGCAGTTGCTCCTCTCCATGCCTTTTTAAAAACGCAGGCAACAAACGTTCCAGATCGTCTGCCTTTGCGGCCGGTTTTAATTTTATATATGAATAGCTGTAGTTATTGCCGGACCAATTGTTGTTGGTCAGGAAAGCCCCACCATACCCGCCGGGATTCAACTTAATAAACATATTGGCACGAAGGCTGCATTTGCCCAGGCTTTCATCTACCACAGCTGTTACGAGAAAATCACTCTTTCCCCAGGCATCATCAATGGTAATCACTTTACTGATAGCATTTTCGTTTCCAAAAAGCTTTTGAGCCAGGGGTTGAAGAAGTACGATAGTATTGGCATCCTTAAATGTATTTACACTTTTCCCGGCTACAAAATGATAAGGGAATACATCAAAAAAAGTGGAATCCACGAGCAACGCATCTGTTTCGTAAATTGATTTTTCTTTGTAACTGATAAGATGTTCACTGGCGCCCAGCGTTGGTATAGCCCGGGTGAACTTAGCAACTTCCGGAAAATCAGCCTTCATTCCCGGAGCAATCGGTGGCGATACAGAAGCAATCTGGTGCCTGTCGCCACTCATATCTAAAGAACTTGTGATCCGGTAAATATCCTTTCCATGACCCCCAAACTGATCATAGCTGTATTGGTCCTGGACGTAGAGTAAAATGTATAAACAGCTCAGTGTACCAATCGCCAAACCGATAATATTAATCAGGCCGAAGACCTTATTGTTCTTCAGAAAGCGAAGGGCGGTGGTGAGATAGCTTTTAATCATAGTTTTTTTTTGGTTGACAGTTGACAGTTGACCGATCCCAAGTGCGAATTCAAAATTAAAGACCGTCAACGGTCAACCGTCAACCGTCAACGATATTCATTCGCTCCGCAAACTCTCCACCGGCTTCATCATCGCTGCCTTAAGCGATTGAAAGCTCACTGTTATCAGGGTGATCAAAAGAATACCCGTTCCTGAAGCAGCAAAGATCCACCAGGGCATGCCGGTACGGTAAGGATAATGCTGCAACCATAGATTCATGCCATAATGAGCCAGCGGAATTGCAATGAACATGGAGAGGAATACCAATCTTACAAAATCCCTTGAAAGCAATCTCCAGAGCGTAAACAAATTTGCACCCAATACCTTTCGAACCCCGATCTCTTTCGTGCGCTGTTCCGCCATAAAAGAGGCAAGCCCGAACAGGCCAAGACAGGATATAAAGATTGCGAATCCGGCAAACACTGTTGCCAGGCTGCCGATGCGTTCTTCATCAGCGAATTTGCGGGCATAGTCATCATCATTAAATTGATACACGAAAGGGCTGGAAGGATTGAATTTTTTGAATACCGGCCCTATGCCCGCAAGCGCCTTGCGCACTGGCACATCCCTTTTAAGCCGAATGGTGATGTATTGAAGATATCCATCTCCCAGGAAGATCGCCGGCTCAATGGGCTCATAAGGAGAATTGGTTACCATATCTTTTACCACGCCGATAACCAGCCGTTGCTTACCGCCAAATTTCATTAATTCACCCACCGGATTTTTAATACCAATGATTTTCGCAGAAGCTTCATTCAGGATTATAGCACTGGAATCAGTGGCGAAACTTCGCGAAAAATCGCGACCCTGGATAATGGTCCAGTCAATGGTCTTGCCGAAGTCTGGCGTAACATTAACGTTGCGGAAAAAGATCGACTCCTGGTCCGGCCTCTTTCCTCTCCAGTACAATTCATTATCATTCATGAAGGAAGTTGTGGTCATTGAAGATTCGCCCATATTTTCCACCACGCCCGTCTGTAACAGCTCGCTGCGAAGCACATCATAGTGGCCCCCCAGTTCAGGTGTATTGATATTAACGGTTATCAGCCCTGTCCTTGAATATCCATTGGGCCGGTTCTTCGCAAATTGTATTTGCAGGTACACGATGATGGTACCAATAATCAGCGTGAGGGATACGCTGAATTGTAACACAACCAAAACCTTCCTGGGAACGGATGCATGACGGCCAGCCCGGAATGTTCCTTTCAGCACCTTTACGGGCTCGAATGCAGAGAGATAGAGTGCAGGATAACTGCCGGAAATAATTCCCGTAAACAAGGTAAATCCGGCGGCTATCAACCAAAACACGAAACTGTTCCAGGGGATGGACATCTCCTTCGAGGCAAGGCTATTGAAAAAATGAAGAGAAAAAAATACAAGCACCATACTCAGGACAAAGGCGATGATGGCAACCAGGATTGATTCGGTGAAAAATTGTCCGATGATTTGACTTCTCAGGGAACCGATCGTCTTTCGGATGCCGACTTCCTTTGCACGTTGCTCGCTCCGTGCGGTAGAAAGATTCATAAAATTGATACAGGCAAGAAGTAAGACAAATCCTCCAATGATTCCGAATAGCCAAACAAACTGTATGCGACCACCAGCAGCCTTTCCTTTATCGAATTCACCGTAAAGATGCAATTTGTCAAGCGGGTACACCAGCGCCTCTTCCAGCCAGCCTTTGATATGTGGGGTTGGCAAATTTTTGATGCGTGCGGAAACCTGTCCGGCGCTGATATGATCAGCAAGTTCCACGAACATCTGACCGTTATGGTCATCCCAATCCGTATTTGTGCTTAAATAGCTGTTGTCCTTATTTTCCCAGGGCAAAAGTATCTTGGTTTCATGGAACGTTGTATTAAAAGGCAGATCCTCGTAAACGCCGCCGATTTTCAGGTCCAGATTATTGTCAAGTCTGATCGTTTTATTTATGGGATCCGTTTTCCCGAACAAAGCTGTTGCAAGCGACTGTGCCATCATTATGGTTGAAGACTCCTTCAATGCAGAAATGGAGCCTCGCAGCATCCGGAAGCCGAACATTTCCGGGAATTCATACTGGGTCCATATTCCCTGCCGCGACAATTTCTTATCACCGGCAGCGATCAGATGATCATACTGAAAGGAAGCCAGGGCCATGCTTTTAAATTCGTCACCATGCTCAAGTCTGAGTGCCTTACCCATGGTCATGGCAATAGTGGTACCTGTAGAATACTCACCGTTGGCCGATTGAGTTATCATTACCTGCGCGAGACGATCGTGATTGGGATAGTACGTGTCGAACGAAACTTCATCCGTGATCCATAGTCCGATCAGCAGCGCGACGGCCATACCCGTAGCCAAACCCACGATATTGATAAAAGAATAGCCCTTGCTCTTTGTAAGGTTTCGCCATGCAATTTTGAGATAGCTTTTGAGCAATGGAGGAGGAATTTGATAATTTGATAATTTGAAAATGCGGTAATTTGAAAATGAGAGGACCCGGATTTCATTTACACATTAGCACATTTACATATTAGCACATTTCCGCATTGTGTTCCAGCCAACAGGATGCCGGTTTCTTAATTAGCTAGTAATCATAAATTTATCTTTATTGTCGGAGACGGGAAATGTACGCAATCGATACAACTGATGTGCGTTTTGATGAAACGATTGCCGTCCACCTATAATCCTTGAATTCAGAAATTTGGTGCTCCAAGTAAGTGCCTGGTCCTAAATAAGCGTACACGAGTTGTATCATTAGCGGACATTTACCAAGTTATAGTTAGTTCTAATTTTTTGATTAATAATTCTTTATGAAACCGGCATCCTCTTGGGAGGAAGAACGGGGGAAATGTGCTAATATGCTAATGTGTAAATGAAATCCAGGTTCTTTCATTTACACATTTCCAAATTTTCAAATTATCTTATCAAATCCGTCCACAGTTGCTAAAAAGCTTTCTCAAACTCGCCTGGCGGAATCTCTGGAAAAACAAAGTTTTTTCTTTCCTGAATATTTCGGGGCTCGCCATCGGCATGGCCAGCGCTATCCTGATCCTTCTTTGGATAGAGAATGAAGTGAGCTACGACCGTTTTCACAAGAATAAGGATTATATCTACGAGGCCTGGAACAGGGGATCGTTTGATGGCAAATTGCAATGCTGGAACAGCACTCCCAGGAGCCTTGCACCGGCACTGAAAAAAGATTATCCGGAAATAGAAGAAGTGGCCAGGAGCAAGGGCGGCTGGTTTGTTACGTCTGTAGGAAATAAAAAACTGTCCACCGAATATCTGATCGTCGACCCGGCCTTTTTATCGATGTTCAGCTTCCCTTTGTTGCAGGGAAATATACGGACTGCTCTGAATAATGTCTATTCGATTGTGATCACGGAGAAAATGTCCAAAAGAATGTTCGGCGACGAGCCGCCGATGAACAAGATCATTCAGATTGACCGGAATAATTTTACAGTAACCGGCATTTTACAAGATCTTCCAACCAATACACGATTTAGTTTTGACTACCTGCTTCCCTGGGATTATATGAAGAAATTGGGCTGGGACGACAATATGGATTCATGGGGAGACAATTCCTATAATACATTCGTACAACTTAAGCCCCATGCGAATCCGGAAACGGTTGATGCGAAGATAAAAGACATTATCAAGACGCATACCAAAGGAGTTGAACAGGAAGAAGTATTTCTTCACCCGATGACCAAATGGCATTTGTATTCAAGTTTTGAAAATGGAAAGATTGCCGGAGGTGAAATTGAAACGGTCCGCCTGTTTGCCCTGATTGCCGTATTCATCTTATTGATCGCATGCATCAATTTTATGAACCTAAGCACAGCACGCAGTGAAAAACGCGCAAAGGAAGTAGGCATCCGCAAAGTAGCCGGTGCTTATAAAAGCGCGCTGATTCTGCAATTCCTGGGTGAATCCTTGTTGATTGCCTTTATCTCAGGCGTCCTGGCCTTACTGCTCGTTCAATTCTCACTGCCTTCTTTTGATTTGCTGGTAGGTAAGGAACTTATCCTACCCTTCAGTAATTTCTATTTCTGGTTATTCGCATTGTTGTTTATTCTGATCACAGGCATTCTGGCCGGCAGTTATCCTGCTTTCTTCCTGTCTTCCTTTCAGCCGGTATCGGTCTTAAAGGGAACTTTCAGAAAAGTCCAGGCCGTGATTACACCCCGCCGTGTGCTGGTGATTCTACAATTCAGTTTTGCCATCATTCTCATCATTAGCACACTCGTGGTGGTTACGCAGATCCGTTATGCGCAAAACAGGAATTCAGGTTATGATCGCAGCCAGTTGGTTTATCATTTCCTTACAGGTGACCTGAACAGGAACTATCTCCTGCTTAAAAATGATCTACTTCGTTCCGGAGTCGCCAGCTCCGTCTGTCGCACTTTTTGTCCGCTTACAGAAGTATGGAGCGATACCTGGAGTCTTGAGTGGCAGGGAAAGAGTCCCTATGATAAGACCGATTTCGATCACTTCAGTGAAGATGAAGGCTTGGTGAAAACCGCCGGGCTGAAAATTACCCAGGGCCGCGATATGAATCTGGAGGAATATCCGACGGATTCATCCGCTGAATTGCTGAATGAAAGTGCGGTAAAAGCCATGGGCTTTAAAAATCCTATCGGCCAATTGATAAAAAACGGGAATCAGACTTTTCATGTTGTTGGCGTAATAAGAGATTTCATCCAGCACTCCCCTTACGAGCCTCTCCATCCGATGTTTATTGAGGGCAGTCAGACTCATAATACTTTCAATGTTGTTAATATAAAACTCGATACCCGGAAAAGCACGGCAGACAATATGGCGAAAATGGAAATGCTTTTCAGAAAATACAATCCGGATTATCCTTTCGAATACCATTTTGTTGACGAGCAATACGCAAGAAAGTTTGATGATACCAAACGCACCGCTACCCTCTCCGCGCTATTCGCAGGTTTGACCATCCTGATTTCCTGTCTTGGATTATTCGGACTTGCCTCCTTTGTAGCTGCTCAAAGAACAAAGGAAATCGGCGTACGCAAAGTGCTTGGCGCATCGGTGATCAATCTCTGGAAAATGCTTTCCAGGGACTTCGTGGCATTGATCGTCATTTCACTATGCATTGCCACGCCTGTCGCGTATTATTTTATGTATGAATGGCTGCAGAATTTTGAATACCGTACCGGGCTCTCCTGGTGGATCTTTGCCTCCGCGGGAGCAGGTGCCCTGGTCATTACTTTACTAACGGTGAGCTATCAGAGCATTAAGGCTGCGATGGGGAATCCGGTTGATAGCCTGCGGACAGAATGAGCGGGTTTCGTTGACGGTTGACAGTTGACGGTTGACGGAAATCAGGTGCGAATTCGCAATTAAAGTCGGTCAACCGTCAACTGTCAACCGTCAACGAAAATAAAACCATGCTAAAAAACTTCATCCACCTTTCCCTCCGCAATCTAACCAGCAAAAAAGGATATGCAATGATCAATATCCTCGGGCTTGCAATTGGCATTACGGTGTGCCTCCTGATATTTCTCGTGATCCGGTTTGAGACCAGCTTTGATGATTTTCATAAGAAGAAAGACCATATTTACCGGGTGGTTTCTATTTTTAAATTGCCTGAAGGTATCGACTATGAGCCCGGTGTACCATTCCCTACCGGTCCTGCCTTGCGCGTGGATTATCCCCAAATTAAAAATGTTGCTTCCATCCTGAGCCTTGGCGGAGGGGAACAGATCAACTCATTAGACAATATGAATGATCCGCGTCCGCTGAAAATGTTTAAGGAAGAATATGGGGTTTTCTATGCAGAGCCCCAGTTTTTTGACATGTTTGATTTTAAGTGGATCGCCGGAGATAAGGCGACCGCAATTCAGGAGCCCAATACGGTTTTACTCACCAAGACAACAGCAGAAAAATATTTTGGAAGTTGGCAAAACGCAATGGGCAGGTTTCTGAAACTGAATAATACCTTTCTCCTGAAGGTTACCGGGATCCTAAACGACATGGCCGCCAATACCGACTTTCCGCTGAAGGTTGTCGTTTCTTATGCCACATTGAAAAATACGTGGATAAACAGTAAACTGAATGACTGGACTGCCACGTTCGCACAACATTACTGTTTTGTTGTATTGCCCGATAATGTATCGCCATCTCAATTCAACTATGATCTCGCAAATATTGTAAAGAAATATAAACCCGCAGAGAATCAAAATGAAGGCATGATGGCTTTGCCGTTGAAGGAATTGCACTATGATACCAGGTACGAAACTTTCCATAACCATGTTTTCAGCAGAAACCTTATACTCGCATTGAGCTTGATCGCAATTTTCGTCCTCATCATTGCCTGTGTCAATTTTATTAACCTCGCAACAGCTCAGGCCGTTAACCGGTCAAAAGAAGTCGGCATACGAAAAGTACTCGGCAGCACCAGAGCGCAACTATTGTGGCAGTTTTTGAGTGAAGCGGCCCTGCTCACTCTTTTTGCTTCAATAATTGCTGCCGGATTAGCCAGGTTAACAATACCTTTTTTTAACCAACTATTGGGTATAGAAATCAGTGCCGGGTTTTTAACCGACCCTGCTGTAATTGGGGCGCTTGGCCTTATTATAATCGGAACAACGCTCCTGGCAGGCTTTTATCCCGCCCTGGTACTTTCAAGCTTTAATCCTGCAACAGCATTTAAGAATAAGACAGGCGCCGGGAGCAGTGGGGGGAATTCATTAAGACGTTTGCTTGTGGTTTTTCAATTCACCATATCACAGGCTCTCATTATTTGTGTACTGATTATCATCAGTCAGATGGATTATTTCAGATCCAAGCCTCTAGGATTTGACAAGAATGGCATCTTGATAACACATATTTCCGGGGATAGTGCAGCTAATGCGAAGATCGAGAGCCTGCGCAATCAATTACTGAATACACCCGGAATCGCCGGCGTAAGTTTCAGCTATGCCAGCCCTATAGATGACAATATCTGGAATTCTGATATTAAGTATAATAATGTAATGAAGAATGATTTTGGCGCCAGCCTGAAATGGGCCGACCCGGATTTTCCAAAAACCTACCAGCTTAAATTATTGGCCGGTCAGTTTTATGGACAAAGCGACACGGTAAAGGATCTGGTCGTGAACGAATCCTTTTTGAAAAAACTTGGTATCCGCGATGCAAAACAGGCCATTGGTGCCAAACTGGATATACCGGGCGCAGGCCAAGCCGGAAGGATCGTTGGCGTTGTGAAGGACTTTAACGATGTCTCGCTACGGAATGCGATCTCTCCGATTATCATGGGAACATGGAAGGCGCAATACCAGACCGTAAACATAAAACTCGCAGGAACAAATGTCGCGCAAACCCTGACGGCCATAGAAAAACTAATGAAAGAATCGTTTCCAAACGATGTTTACGAATACCGGTTCCTGGATGAGAATATTGCCGCCTACTATAAGCAGGAAGCAGAATTGACTCAATTGTATAAGGTTTTTGCCGGAATAGCCATCTTCATTTCCTGCCTGGGTTTATACAGTCTTGTATCCTTCATGGCGGTGCAGCGTACCAAAGAAGTAGGGATTCGCAAAACGCTCGGCGCATCGGTCGCCAATATTGTTTACCTTTTTTCCAAAGAATTTACATTGCTTATTCTTTTGGCGTTTTTCATAGCAGCACCCATAGCCTGGTATTTAATGCATCAATGGCTGCAGAATTATGTCTTTCATATTAAACCAGGTTTTGGTGTGCTCTTATTATCCGTATCGATATCAATGGTCATTGCAGCGTTATCCGTAGGATATAAGGCGGTGAGGGCTGCGATGGCGAGTCCAGTGAAGAGTTTACGAAGTGAATGAGATTGATTCGGTGTTGACCGTTGACCGTTGACAGACTTTACGTGCGAATTCGCACCTGATATCGGTCAACCGTCAACGGTCAACGGTCAACAAAAAACAAAAGCATGTTCAAAAATTACCTCCTCATCGCCTGGCGCAACCTGCGCAAACACAAACTGTATTCCGCGATAAACATTATCGGCCTGGGAACCGGCATGGCGGCTTGTATCGTGATCATGTTATTTGTTTTCTATGAAAGAAGTTTTGATAATTTTCAAACTAAAAATATTTACCGGCTGAACGAAGTGCAGAAGTTCCCGGGCATGGTGGCTTCGCAGAAAGTTTCGCTATCCATGTTTCCCATGGGGCCGACATTGAAACAGGACTTTCCGGAGGTCCTGAACTATAGCCGGGTGCGTTGGGGAAATCAGGCTCAGGTGGCCTATGGTGAGAAAAGAGTCTACCTGCCGCAGGTCTTTTTCGTGGATACGGCATTTCTTCAAATGTTCGATTTCCCCCTGCTGAAAGGGAACCGAAAAACTGCTTTAGATAAGCCGAACAGTGCAGTGCTGACGGAATCAACCGCAAGAAAATTATTCGGCAATGAAAATCCGCTTGGAAAACTGCTCAACCATTATGGTGAGGATACCCTGATCTTCACGGTCACCGGGATCATAAAGGATGTACCGGACAATTCCCAGTTTCAGTTTGATGGGTTATTTTCCTTCAACACCATTTACAAACCGGATTGGATGAATAACTGGGGAGGCAACTGGCTGGATACCTACCTGGAGCTTGCGCCGCATACCTATGCTGCTGCGATGGAAAAAAGATTTCCGGCCTATCTCAAAAAACATATGACCGGAGATAATGAAGGATGGAAATTTTATGAACTGTTCCTTCTTCCGTTCCGTGATGTACATGCAAATTCTGCGGATATCGGGCTGGATTATGTGAATTTTCAGAAGTTCGACAAGAAATATACAAATATCTTCATGATCATTGCATTGATCGTACTGGCAATCGCCTGCATTAATTTTATGAACCTGTCCACCGCGCGTTCTACCGAAAGAGCGAAGGAGGTCGGTATCCGTAAATCCATCGGCGCGCAGCGTTTACAATTGGGCATTCAATTTTTTGGTGAAACCGTTCTGCTATCCCTGATCGCATTGATAATCGCCACGGTGCTTGTATTCCTGGTCCTTCCTTATATTGATAACCTGAGCCAACGGAATCTGCGCCCTTTGTTTTTGCAACACCCGGCACTGATCGTTGGAGTTTTGTCAGGAACAATCGTTGTGGGCCTCGTCTCCGGGCTTTACCCTGCTTTCTATCTTTCTTCGTTTCAACCGTCCAAAGTATTAAAGGGATCCGTTTTAAGCGGTAATAAGAAAGGAAACTTCAGGAATATTTTGGTGGTCGGACAGTTTGTGAGCGCTATCTTCCTGATCATCGCAACCATTTTCGTTTTTCGCCAGTTCAACTATATGCAGCACCAGGATCCAGGGTTTGTCCGGGACCAGGTGGTAACTGTACCGCTGGACGGCCTGACATCACGCAAATATGATTTGCTTAAAGAGGAGCTCTTGGCCAATTCACTCGTTACTGGTGTTACCGCGGCCCAGGATCAGCTCGGTTCCCACCTGGATCAGTCGGGTATTGAATTCCGGGGTGACGGTCCGCTCCGAAATTTGACTGGCACCAGGCTTATTGTAGATCCCGATTACTTAGACCTCTATAAGATCAAGCTCGCCTACGGAAGGAATTTCTCACATGAAAAACAAGCGAACGGAAAAGAATATATTATTAATGAAGCGATGGCAAGAGAATTGTTGAAAGACAATCCGAAAGCGGAGATGCCTTTTCTTCTCGGCAAACATTTCGGATTTGATTCCCTTGGTTATATCGTTGGCATCGCGAAGGATTTTAATTTCAACTCGCTCCATTACAAGATTGAAACCATGTTTCTTTTCAATCAGAAGGAATGGGGATTCAGTACGGTTTCTGTCAAAATAAATGGTGCGAAAGCGCCCGAAGCCATTTCCTTCATTCAATCAACCTGGAAAAGTGTCTATCCCGATCAACCATTCCAATATCAATTCCTCGACGATCATTTTAAGGATGTCTATCGCACGGATGCGCAGATAACGCAGATGGTAGGCATCCTGGCCTGTCTCGCGATCCTGATCTCCTGTCTCGGATTATTCGGTCTTGCGTCATATTCTGCTGAAAGAAGGATCAAGGAGATCGGTGTACGTAAAGTGCTGGGCGCATCCGTACTCAATATCGTCAACATGCTCTCAAAACATTTTATCAGGCTTGTGCTTATCGCAAACCTGATCGCCTGGCCACTCGCATGGCTAACGGTCAACCGCTGGATGGAGGACTATGCATACCGTATCCCCATAAGCTGGTGGGTATTCGGACTCGCGGGCATTACTGCCCTGATCATTGCCATCGTCACCGTGAGCCTGCTGGCAGCAAGGGCTGCGATGGCGAATCCGGTGGAGAGCTTGCGGACGGAATAGGTTGATAATGTGCTAATGTGCTAATATGAAAATGTGGAAATGCCAATGTGAAAATGTGAAAATGTGAAAATTAGGGCACTTGTATTTCATTTTCGCATTAGCACATTAGCACATTTTCACATTAACTTGCTCCTGTATCTCATTTCCACATTTTCACATTAGCACATTTCCACATTGAAACCTCTCCTCCCCTTCCTCCTCTCCTTCACCACCCTGACTAGCTTTTCACAAAACGGATTGGAAAAAAGCCTCAGTTCTTTTTCTAAGCCGAAGGAGAATCCCATATTGGGGCCAGACTCAAGTTTTACTTTCAGGGATCCGGTAAAAAAACAAATCGTAAGATGGCAAAAAGCAGATGTATTCAATCCGGCCGCGATTGTAAAAGACAATAAGGTTTACCTGCTTTACCGCGCGGAGGATAATCCGGCAGCTTCGATTGGTGGCAGAACTTCCAGGATCGGTCTTGCGGTAAGCGAAGACGGTATTCACTTTAAAAAATTCCCGTCTCCTGTTTTGTATCCTGATAAGGGCCCTTTCATGAAGGATGATTATCCCGGCGGATGTGAAGATCCGCGCATAGTTGAAACCCCAACCGGTGAATACGTAATTGTATACACCGCCTGGAACTACAAAATTCCCACTTTGTCCGCCGCCATTTCAAAGGATCTGTTCCACTGGCAAAAGAAAGGGCCCGCATTTGCAAAAGCGTACAAAGGCAAATTTTTATCTATTGCGACAAAATCCGGATCCATCATTAGCAGGATCATCCATGGCAAACTGGTTGCCGCAAAAATAAACGGTAAGTACTGGATGTATTGGGGAGAACATTTTGTCAACCTGGCATCTTCCGATAATCTCACGGATTGGTATCCTTTGCTTGACGGAAGAGGTGAATTAAAAAGCGTCATGGAAATCCGCCATGGAAAATTCGACAGCGATCTAACTGAATGCGGACCTCCGGCAGTAATTACAAAGAAAGGAATTGTATTGCTCTATAATGGCAGGAATGCAACAAATACCAATTCAGATCCCTCGCTTCCCAAGGGCATGTATTCTGTCGGCCAGGCAATCTTTGATATCAATGATCCGACAAAACTGATTGCCCGCTCTGATTCCAGCTTTTTAAGGCCCACACTTCCAAATGAAATCACGGGACAATACCGCGCAGGCACCATTTTCTCAGAGGGCCTCGTATTCTTCAAAAACAAATGGTTCCTTTATTACGGGACGGCGGATTCGTTCGTGGGGCTCGCAGTGTCAGAGTAAGAGTTGATGGTTGATGGAATTTTATTTTGCATTCGAAACTAATGTCCATCAACCGTCAACTCAATAAAAGGCATGGACTTGTGCCTAACTTTTTAAAAGGTCCTGCTTCACTTCAATTTGTTCGCCGTTAACCGCAATGACCTTAATGCTGTCTTCATTTTCGATGTTGATCATGTAAACAGGATCCTGGCCACCAGAGCGGATCTCATTGACGAAAGAAATGTGATATCCCTTAAAATTGTTTAAAACATTTTTTTCCACACTTTTTGGGAGATCAGTCGAAGGATAACTCAGCAATGTATATTGCCAGTAACCCAGCTTGTCATAAAATACGCGGTTCACGATATTGCCCTGGTTAAAAACGCAGAGTATGCCATCGTTAACCGTATTGTACCAGGCAGCGTCCTGCACCCATGCATAATTCTCCTTAAAATGGATCCGGGCCCGGTCATGCGCACTGATTGGCGCCACATCATGCTTAACATTTATTCTCGCAGGCGCTGCATGCAGGCCCGGTTGCAGGAAATAAAGTCCTGCTAAAAGCATTAACTTTTTCATTGTACTGATTTTTAGATTTAAAAAGCAAAACTCTGTTAACAATATTTAGAAAATTATTTCTATTCTGAGATCTCCATCTTATATTACCATGTGCGTGCCAAAAAATAATATCCTAACTGTCAATGTGCTATAAAAAAATTGATGAAATGCATGTACGCTTTTGATACAACATGTGGCCGGGATCGGCAACATCATCATTAACAATTTTAAAATGCGCAAAATAATTATGGAGATCTAAAAGAAAGTCTTTCTACTTTGGAGTTTGTTGCATCTCTATTTCCGACATTAACATTTTATTATAATTCCGACCAGACCCGTCTCGTTTATTTTAAAAATAATATCTTTGTTCTATTACAATCTCTTTATAAAATATTAGCTGCGTTTTTTAGCTGCATCCGTCTTGCTGATGCTGATTGTTCTTGTTCACCGTCAGGTGGATGATGAGAATTCCAATTTTAAATTTTTATAAAGAGTAAAATGCAAAATAATATAAAGATAGCCGTCATTGGCGGAACGGGTAAGTCGGGAAAATATCTTGTTCAACAATTACTAAGTCAGGGCTTCCTCTTAAGAATGCTCGTTAGAAAGCCTGAAACATCTCAAATCAAAAGCCCGCCCATTGAAGTCATTCAGGGGAACGCGAGGGATTATGAAGCTGTCCGTTCATTAATCGAAGGCTGCCATGCAGTTATCAGCACTTTAGGTCAACCGAAAGGCGAAACCCCAATTTTTAGTCAGGCAACCACCAACGTCATTCGTTCTATGAATGAGTGTCGGATCATGCGGTATATCGTGATTACCGGATTGAATGTTGATACAGCATTTGACAAAAAAAATGCGAAAACAGCATTCGCAACTGAATGGATGAAAACAAACTATCAGGAGACAACGGCTGATAAACAAAGAGAATTGGAAATATTATTAGAAAGCAATATTGACTGGACCTTAGTCAGACTTCCTTTAATTGAACTGACAGATAGAAAGAGTGAAATGAAAGCCAGTCTCGAGGATTGCCCGGGCGATATAATAAGCGCCACGGATTTAGCGGATTTTCTAATTGGACAATTGTCAAAAAAAGAATATCTCAGAAAATCTCCTTTTATTGCAAATGTGTAATCTAAATATATAACCGTCCTACCCCTCCTCATCCCCACATTTACACATTCTTCCTCATCTCCCTCCGGATCTTATCCCTATGCCTTCTACCCCATTCCATCAAAGAATTCAAAACGTCATGCAGGGAATGGCTGTACTCGGTAATCTCATACTCAACAACCACCGGAGTTTGGGCATACACATTTCTTTTTACAAAACCATTCATCTCAAGTTCCTTGAGCTCATTGGATAGCACGCGGGCAGAAATTCCTTCCACCGTGCGCTGCAGCTCATTAAAGCGCTTGTTTCCTTCCTGCAGCGCAATAATGATCCTCAGTTTCCATTTTCCGCCGATTACATAGAGTGCATCTCCAACGGCAGCAAGGCTTTTTGTGCATTCCTGTGAAGAATGCTTGGGGTTTTTGGTGTCCGTTTTCATTTATATCTTTATTAACTAACCAAAAGGTTAGTGCTAACCTTTTGTATACTACTAACTATTTACTATCAAATATACATAGTTTTGTGGTATAAAAACAGAATTATGAAGACAACGAAAATTGTGTATTGGACAACGACCATTATAGTGGCGCTGATGATGACTTATTCCACCTATGCCTATCTTACGAAGGCAACGGCCGAGCAGGGATTTCAGCATTTAGGATACCCGGGTTATTTCCGCGTGGAGCTGGCAATGGCTAAATTAACAGGTGCAATCCTTCTCCTTGCCCCCATCGCCGGCAGGATCAAGGAATGGGCCTACGCAGGCTTTTTCTTCACCTTTATATCCGCCTTTATCGCGCATACGGCTTCCGGAGATCCATTGGTATACCGCTTAAACCCCATCATCTTCCTGGCAATTTTGATGGTTTCTTATTTTACGTATCATAGGCTACATAAGGAAGAAGAGAAGGCATTTGTGCAACATGCCTGATTCGTTGACGGTTGACAGTTGACGGTTGACGGACATTAGTTGCGAATTCGCACCTGAAGTCGGTCAACCGTCAACTATTCTGTGCGCAAACTTTTAGCCGGATTAGCCATGGCAGCTCTAATAGCCTGAAAACATACCGTTGTTAAGGCGATCACCACAACTAAACCGCAAACGATGGCAAACATCCACCAGCTTAATGTGATGCGGTAGGGATAATTGTCAAGCCATTTTTTGGATGCAAACCATGAAATTGGAATTGCAATCACTAGGGAAAAAATGACCAGTTTCAAAAAGTCTGTTGATAATATGGTTACTATATTGTTGACAGATGCTCCCAGCACTTTCCTGATGCCAATTTCTTTTGTTCTTTTTTCTGCTGACAAGACTGACAGGCCAAACAGTCCGATGCAGGATATAAAAATGGTAAGGATAGCGCCGAATAACATGATTTTCTTCCACCGGGCTTCTGCTTCATAATTTTTCAGGTTCTCGTCATTCTTAAATTCGTAGGAATAAGGGTTTAGGGGGAAGAGGGACTTGAAGGTTTTTTCTATGTACGAGAGGCTGGCTGATTCACTGTTTGGTTTTATTTTTATGTACAGCATACCGTAATTATTGCTTTGAGTGCCCATGAAAAAAACCTCCGATTCGATTTTATAATTCAGCGACCGGAAATGATAATCCTTTACTTCACCAACTACCTGGTATTTCTGATCGTTATAACTCAATAACTGGCCAATCGGGTTTTTCCATCCGGCTTCTTTTACAAAGGCTTCATTTACAATTATTGAACGAGATGAATCAGAGGGGTGATCGGCGGAGAAATTTCGCCCTTGCACAATGGGAATCTTTAACAAGGGCAAATACGATTCATCGATGGTTACATTGGCAAATCCGATGCCCTTGTCGCCGTTTATTTTGCCCCCGTTAAAAGCAAATCCATTATCTTTTGGTGCAACACCCAGGATAACGGGGCTTTTCATCAGCTCCTGCTTCAGCAATCGGGATTCGCCGGGATTCATATCCAGTTTATTCACCAATACGAGATTGCTGTCATCGTACCCTAAATTCTCCGTTGTCAAATAATGAAACTGGAAATAGGTTGTAAATGTGGCAAGGATCAAGAATGAAGCGAGTGTAAACTGTAATACCACGAGGCTTTTCTGAAGATAATTTTTCCCTGAAAGTTTAATGCGACCGTACAAAGTTTTCACAGGATCATATTTTGACAATACCAATGCGGGATAAAAACCAGCCAATAAACCAGTAATAAGGAAAAGTGCAAAATAGCCTGCTACTAATTTTGCATCAAACAGATAAGATATCGCAAGCTCCTTGTTGGAAAGTCTGTTGAACAATGGCAGCAGCGTCTCCACAATCAGCACAGCTAAAACAAATGCAATCAGGCATAATATGAAAGACTCACCCAAAAACTGCGTGATGAGTTGTTTCCGGTTGCCACCCACAACTTTTCGAATGCCGACTTCCTTTCCTCTTTTTATTGAGCGGGCAACGGAAAGGTTTACGAAATTGATACAGGCAATAAGTAAAATAAAAAATACGATCCCAGAAAGAATATAAGAATACATCGGATCGCTGGCGCCCACAATATCATCGCGACTTACTTCCTTATTCAGATGAATGGCCAGAAAAGGCTCGAGCTTATACAGAGTCGGATCCTTCATCTTAAATTGTTCCTCGAAGCCCTTTATAATAGCCGCCGCATCCTGCTTATACACTTTCGTCATTTCCCCCTCCACTTTTTGCACATCGGCTTGTGGGTTGAGCAACACATAAGTATTGAGAAAAAAATTGAACCAGTTTTGATTATTCTGTTCCCAGTCGGCCGGTTCATTTACCGGCATCAGGATATCGAATTTTATGGAAGAATTTTGCGGGCATCTCCTGGTTACTCCGGTCACGGTATGCGGAACAAACTTTCCACCGCTTTTCAACAGGATGATCTTGCCCATCGGGTCCGAATTGCCGAATTGCTTTTTCGCCATATCCTCCGAGATAACCATCGCATCGGGCTGCAGTAAACAGGTTTTGGGATTCCCGCTAAGCATGGGGAACGAGAATACAGAAAAGAAATTCGAATCTACAAACTGCACCGCCTGATATTTAACTTCGGTTCCTGTTTTCATATCCTCCGCGCCACTTTGCACACGCACAAACGATTTTATCTCCGGAATTTTAGCGGCAAAATGTGGCCCCTGGAAATACCCGGTAATGCCCATCCTCTCCGTTTGCGTTCCCTCCGGACCTCCAGACATCGTCGCCTGGCTGAATACGCGATAAATATGATTAGCATTCGCCTGGAACCTGTCATAGCTCACCTCATCCTTCAAATATAAAATGATCAGCATCGCGCAAGCCAGCCCCAGGCTCAGGCCCGATACATTGATAAAGGAATAGACGGGATTGCGGAGAAGATTGCGGAGGGCGGTTTTTAAGTAGTTCTGGAACATGGTTTTTTTGGTTGATGGTTGATGGTTGATGGTTGATGAACTTTAGGTGGGATTTCAGACCTGGTTTCTATCAGCCGTCTATGTGCCAGTTTGTTTCAACCAAGAAAATGCCAATTTGCTAAAAAATTATCATTCAGCAATTTATAGATTCAACTCAATAAAGAAAGTGAACGGATTTGATACGCTTGTGTGCAAATTCGGTGACATTTGAAAGGTAACCATTGAACGACTTCTATTTCGAATTCACGCACAAAGTCCGTCAACCGTCAACCCTTCCTCACGACGGCACCTTCGCAAGCCTACTCTTCCTTCTCCCATACAACAAATAAATCCCCAATCCAATCCCCATCCAGATAAAAAAGACCATCCAGCTCTTGGCGGGGATCTCGATCATGAGGTAGAGACAAAATAGGGTGCCGAGGACGGGGATCACGGAATAATTTCGGATGAAGGTGAAAATGGAAATGAGGATGGCGACCAGAACAAACAAAAGGAAGAGAATTTCCTGGTAACCTTCGGCGCTTAGATTCATGAACGAATCTGATAACCGGGCGCGAAACAGGTAAAGAAAACCGATCACCATCAGGGGAACAATGAATTTTCCGTTGAGGTAAGGCAGCTTGAATTTCCCGGGGATCTTCTGGTTCAGCGCCGGCAGGAACAATACACCGCTGCAGACCAACACGAATGCGAAGAGCGTGCCGATGCTGGTGAGGTCGGTCATTAGTTTATCATCTACGAGCAGGACGGGAATGCCGACCACCAGACCGGTGATGATCGTTGCAAAGCCGGGCGTCTTAAACCTTTTGCTGATACGCCCGAAAGCCGGCGGCATCAGTCCGTCGCGGCTCATGCTCATCCATATCCTGGGCTGGCCGATCTGGAACACGAGCAATACGCTGGTGGAAGCGACGACGGCCGTCACCGAAATGATGAACCCGATCTTGTGCATGTGGATCTTGTCAAACACATAAGCCAGTGGATCGGCCACTCCGAAGAATTCTTTGTAGTTGACCAGACCAGTGATCACCAGGGCGGTAATAATATAGATCGCCGTGCAGATCAGCAGGGAGTAGATCATGCCCCGGGGCAGATCCTTTTGCGGGCTGTGGCATTCTTCTGCCGTCGTCGAAATAGCATCAAAGCCGATGTACGCAAAGAAAACCGCGGAAACACTTTCCAATACGCCCTTCATTCCCTCGGGAAGAAAGGGTTTCCAGTTGGAAGTGGTGCCCGTGGAAAAGATCAGGTAGAAACCGATGACAGCGATAAAAGCCAGGACGACAAGTTTCAGTCCGACCATAAAATTCGCACTCTTCCGGCTCTCGTTAATGCCGATATAAGCGAGGACAGTGATCAGCGCCACAATGATAAAAGCCGGCAGGTTTATGATCAAGCGCATGCCGCCGATCTGCGGGGCGGTCATATAGAGCATGTTGCTTACGGACTGATGATTTGCCAGGGCCAAATCATAATTCATTTTCGCCGTCTGATATCCGATGGCCAGCCAGTCAGGCAAATGAATGCCGAATGTCCGCAAAATATTATTGAAATAAGCGCTCCATGAAATGGCCACCACCACGTTGCCGATTGAGTACTCTAAGATCAGCGCCCAGCCGATGATCCAGGCGATCACTTCGCCGAAGCTCACATAAGAATAGGTGTAAGCACTGCCTGCCACCGGTACCCGTGACGCGAATTCCGCGTAACAAAGTGCAGTGAACCCGCAGGTAATAGCCGTGATCATAAACAGCAGGATCACCCCAGGTCCGCCGTGATAAGCCGCCATTCCAATAGTTGAAAAAATCCCTGCACCAATCACGGCAGCAATGCCCATGAAAGTGAGATCACGCACGCCCAGCACCTTATTCAGTTTATTTTCATGCGCATCACCCAGACCGGCTTCAGCATCGGCTACGATTTTTTCGAGGGACTTTTTACGAAAGATGGACTTCGACATGCGTTTTTCGTGGTTGACGGTTGACAGTTGACGGTTGACGGACTTTACCATAACAGTCCCATTGAATACATAACAAAGAAAGGGAATAATCTTAAAAGTAGGGGCCTAATTTGTCAAGGACTTTCCGTCAATGGTCAACTGTCAACGGTCAACCAAAAAACGTCCAAACCACCAGCAAACCTGCCAGTAAACTAATGCTCGCGGCGAAGCCGAAGAAATAAATGTATTCTGTGAGCGAGAGGAGGAGCAGGAAAACGCCGAGTACCGGGAGGATCTTCCGGCTCATGCGGTTGACTGGATCATTGGAGAGCAGCCAGAGGAGCACGGAGACCATCAGCAGCACAAAGATGAGGGTAATACCATAGCCTTTATCGAAAGAAGCGATGGTAACAGACCTGCCCATAAACATGAAATGAGTTTCCTTCATGTCTTTCATCAGCTTTGCGATTTCCGGTGTAGGTGGATTGTCGCTGGACAGTACTCCGAATGTATGGCCGACAGTATGCACCAGCATCAGCATAGATGCAACGCGCAACAGAAGTTTTGGTGTCATAAGTGAAAATATTTTGAAAGCTAATAAATTGCAAATCCCGCAGCCCGCATTATAAGTCCGTCAACTGTCAACCGTCAACCGTCAACCATTGCAGCGTACGCTCCAAATACCCCTTCAACTGTTCATGATAACCTTTGCTCAGCGGTACCAGGGGCAACCTTACATAATTTTCGATGATCCCCAGCTCATTCAGGGCTGCTTTTACGCCCGCAGGATTATTCTCTACAAAAAGTAGATGATACGCTTCCAATAAGCTGTCGTTCAGCTTCTTTGCTTTCTTGAGGTCGCCCTTTATTGCCGCCTGCACCATGGAAGAAAAAGCTGCAGGAAAACTATTGGCCACCACGCTGATCACACCATGCATGCCGGTGGCGATCTGTGCAAAACAGAGTGCATCATCGCCGCTCACAACGAGGAAATCTGAGGGACGATCCCTGAGAACGAGTGCACATTGGGCCATGTCTCCACCAGCTTCTTTGAGGCCCGCGATGTTGGGCAGTTGAGCCAGTCTTAAAATTGTATTTGCGTCTATGTTCCTCGCTGTACGGGACGGAACATTATAAAGTATTAATGGTTTTGGAGAAACTGCAGCAATAGCCTTATAGTGCTGATAGATTCCTTCCTGGGAAGGTTTGCTATAAGCGGGACTGGAACTCAGAATAGCGACGGACTCCTCTGTGGGCAATTCTTCTATTTCGGCGATCACCTCCTTCGTATTGTTTCCACCAGCACCGATTACGACAGGCACACGCTTATTCACTGCATCTAACGTGAAGCGGGCAATGAGCAATTTTTCTTTGCGTGACAAGACAGGTGTTTCTCCTGTTGTTCCTAACGTAACAATATATTCCACTCCGCCTTCAATAACAAAATCAATTACTCTTGCCAAAGCAGGTTCGTCAATTTCCATTCGGGAATTGAAAGGCGTAACGAGCGCGACTCCTGTGCCGGAGAGGGTTGGTATTAGGTTGGACATTTGGTTTTCGTTGACGGTTGACAGTTGACGGACTTTATTCATGATTCTCATTCACCGCTTCCTTCTGAGGATCCACATGGTGCGTCACATCTCCTTCGGGAACTTCATTCCAAAATCCCATCTTATTAAATTTTTCTATTCTTTGCTTTATGCGATCTTCAGCAGGTATCTGCTTCAGTTCTTCCAGGGTTTGCAGGAGCTTGGGCTTTAACAGCGCTGCCGCTTCGCAATAATCCCAGTGCGCACCGCCGATAGGTTCGGGTACGATGCCGTCGATCAGTCCGAAGCCATACATATTATCCGGTGTAAGGCGCAGTTCTTCCGCGGCCTTTTCCTTCTGGTCCCAGCTGCGCCAGAGAATGGAACTGCAGTTTTCGGGAGAGATGACGGTGTACCAGGAATTCTCAAGCATGAAGATCCTGTCCCCCACCCCGATGCCGAGGGCCCCGCCGGAAGCGCCTTCTCCGATGATGGCGCATATAACGGGCACGCGCAGCCGAATCATTTCATAGATATTGCGGGCGATGGCTTCACCCTGTCCCCGTTCTTCAGCTTCCATACCGGGGAAAGCGCCGGGCGTATCAATTAACGTGATGACGGGCTTGTTGAATTTCTCCGCGAGTTTCATAAGGCGGAGTGCCTTGCGATATCCTTCAGGATTGGCCATACCGAAATTGCGCATCTGGCGCATTTTGGTATTGGTACCTTTCTGTTGACCGACGAACATTACGGTTTGTCCGTCGAGTTGTGCAAATCCCCCAACCATGGCCTTATCGTCTCGCACATTGCGGTCGCCGAAAAGTTCGATGAAATTCTCGCTCATCTTCTCAATATATTTCATGGTGTAGGGCCGGTCGGGGTGCCGGCTAAGCTGCACTTTCTGCCAGGGTGTGAGGTGGGCCGTGATCTCGCGGCGTTTTTCCGTAACCTGGGCATATAGTTTATTGATGGAATCAGAAAGATCCACTTTGGTTTTCTCGGAGGTTTGTTTCACCTTTTCAATTTCGTCGAACAACTCTTTGATCGGTTTTTCGAAATCGAGGAACTGACGGTTTTTATCCAGGGGCATAAGCGTATGAATCTAATGGGAATATAGCTGTAAAATTAAGGTAAGCTTAAGTTCCGGTGAATTTTAATTCGCGGCGGCAAAAACGGATTTGGAGGATTCATTCCTTTGATTTATAGCGTATTCCGGGGAGAAAGTGCAGGGAAAGTTTTGAACGAATGAACGAAAAACAATTATCTTTGCCCTCCTTCGTCGAAAAACGCAGGACGGGGCGCCGAAAACCGGCAATAGCGTGAAAATCGTTGTATCCCCGCAAAAATAAAAGGATCGGTAGTTCAGTTGGTTAGAATGCTGCCCTGTCACGGCAGAGGTCGCGGGTTCGAGTCCCGTCCGGTCCGCCAAGTAGAATCACAAAACATATCAAAAGCCTGCAAATCACTGATTAGCAGGCTTTTTTTATTTCAGCACTTTACAAAATCCATCAAATCTGCTCATAATCTAGGTGAGTGAATAGGTGAGTAGGTCTCTCCTATTAAAAATCCACTCACCCTAAATCGCTCAAATCCTTTACAGGCAAGCAGTCCAGCGTTTGGACATCTTGTCTTCAGTGAATTGCGGTCTTAATTTTATCACGCTAAAAAAGAGATCAAAATGAGCACACTGAACAAAAGGTTTAGCCTGTTTTTTTACCTCAAAAAACAGAAAAATAAAAAAGGAAATTACATGGTCTATTTGCGTTTGATCATTGATAACAAGCGCACAGAAATTTGTACCAAAAGAATTTGGGAAACTTCGAGATGGGACAGCTCTGGTGGTCGTGCCAAAGGAACGAAGGAAGATGCAAGGATTTTAAATGCATTCCTCGATTTGTTGCAGTCAAAAGTTTACGAGGTCCATCATGAGCTTATTGCCAGCAACAAAGAGGTATCAGCCGAATTGATAAAAAACAAGATCGCTGGCATCGGGGAAAATCAGTATACACTACTGTGCGTTGTTAAACAACATAATGATGAAATCCTCAAATTAATAGGCAAAGGCTATTGCAAGGGCACCTGGACAAAGTACAATACAACCCTTACGCATTTGAGGAATTTTCTGTTCTGGAAATACAACCTGTCCGACATTAATATCAGAGATATCAAGTACTCTTTTGTTACAGATTTCGAATTCTATCTGAAGGCAGAAAAAAATATTGATACGAATACGAACGGCAAGTACATCAAAAACCTTAAAAAAATAATCCACGAATGCCAGGCAAAGGGCTGGCTGGAAAGAGACCCCTTCTTTGGATTCAAAGTAAAGCATAAAGACGCTGAGATTCCGCACCTTTCATCCGCTGAATTGAAAATATTAGAAGGAAAACAATTTATGATCGAGAGGCTTGCCCAGGTAAAAGATATCTTCCTTTTTAGCTGCTATACCGGGATGGCATATGCAGATGCGAGTAAACTGACATCAGCTAATATTGAGATAGGCATTGATGGAAAAAGGTGGCTATCAAAAAACAGGCAGAAAACGAATGTATCGTCCCGTGTCCCGCTATTAACCCAGGCGCTTGCCATAATTGAAAAATACAAAGATCATCCGAAAGTCTGCAATTCGGGTAAACTGCTACCTGTTTTATCAAATCAAAAAGTAAATTCCTATTTGAAGGAAATTGCTGATGCTTGTGGGTTCCAAAAAAATATCACATTCCATGTAGCGAGGCACACATTTGCTACGACAATCACCATGGGCAACGGCGTACCAATTGAATCAGTCAGTAAAATGCTTGGGCATCGGAAAATATCGACGACACAGATCTATGCAAAGATCCTGGATAATAAGGTCAGCGCAGATATGGCTGCCCTACAATCAAAATTAATTGCTATAAAAACAAAAGAAAATGAAAAGCCAGTTAAACACAATAAAGAAAAAAGAAAAGCCGTCTAATCTTTAGCAAGCATTTTTAGATATACGGTCGTACCTAAAATTGGGTGATATGAAGGGGAATAATTGATATAGCCAAAGGCAGTTAAATCCTTCATGTATTTGTGGTAAGTGCTCTTGCTATTTATCTTGGACAATTTCATGATTTGGGACCTGGAGATTGAAATAGGGTTGTTAAACTCGTTCTTGTTCCAACATTCGAAAAGTGCCATATATAGGACGATATGCGGATAACTTATACGGTTGTCGTGTCCTACCGCTGAAAAGAAATCAGTCATCTGTGGCAAATACATACCAGTTCTTTGATTTTAAGGCAAGAATTATTGTTGAAATAATTTTTCAATATCCCGGTAACGATAAAAATATATCCCACCTACTTTAGTAGATTGAAGCTTACCGGTTATTCGGAGGTTTTGCAGAGTACCTGGAGAAATGTTAAGCATTTTTCTTACTTCAATACCTTTAAGCCATTCCTTTGCAGGTTTCTCGGTAACTGAAACCTGCAATTGCTTGAGGTCATTAAGCAATTGGATTCGAAAATATTCCAGGTCATCTTTAGTTATGATTTCAGTAGGCATAGTTATATCAAATTAATTTGAATATTGCACATTATGACACAACAATTAATTTCTAATTTTATGTGACTAGAAATGCGAATTTCATTGTGCCGCCAATTTTAAAACAGCAATACAAAACAAATTAGTACTTTTATTGCTATTTTTCTACAAATTACAACTTTAATAGCTTTTTATACACAATGTTCAAAGTTTTACGTTTCCTATAACAAATAAACCTTAGAGATACGGATCCATTGATTCAATGAACTCGGGAAATAGCGAAAAACAATTAAAACTTTTCAATTAGTTAGTCAATTGGAAAAAATGTTGCATGCGAGCTTTTAATATTTGATTTTGCAAAATTAACGTACATTCTAGTAGGAGTATTTTCTGCCAATGTATTATAGTCAATAATCATGCTCTCCCTGCACTCTTTTGATGCTGCAAATAACACATCTATAAACTCGTTACTGAATGGCATAAATTTTATTTCTGATTAAATAATCCTCCTAATTTATTATCCGGCTCCGCAGCAATATTCAATTTCTCATCCTCACTAATGTACGCCCTAGACTTGCCACTTATCTTCTTATCCAACAGCCCACTTGCCTTCTCTTCCTCATGTATTTGATGGTTCAACTCCAACAATCGTTTCAATACTTCTTTCCTGGTATCGGGATGGATTGTAAAACGATCCCTTTCATTTTCGGGCAAATAATCCACTTCATAAAAATCATGTTTGAGTTCTATATCATTCCATCCATAAGCATCCAATACCGCTTCATCCATTTGCATATGCAGCTCACGGAGTTTGAGGATGCCTTGTATTGATTCGTTAAATGAAATTGTATTTGCAGTTTTCTCTAAATGCTTTTGCAGTGATGCTAGCTGCTTGTCCTTTTCATCAATGTTTTGGGGATTGATGGCATTGCTGTGAAACAGATTATAGGTTTTGGTAAGCCCCAATTGCATACCCAACATGAGTTGCCTGCGGTATTCGTGGTAGGCTTCGCCGAATGTTTCTAATTCTTGCTTTTGCTTAAGGCTTAGGTTTTGAGGGAAGGGGAAATTTTCAAAATTATCTGAAATTGAGTAGTTGATTGTTTCTGCCCTCATAGTGTTTAAGTGCTTGTAAACCCACTCTATGTAGATTGTGGAGAATAAGACAGCATCTAAAAAGCATTCAACATCAAATAATGTAATTTTGTTGCCAAAAACAATATTGGGAGCGTAGCGGATAAATGCTGGATACTTAGACACAACAGCATTAACAAGTACATAGTTCTTGGAAGATATTTTTCGGTAAGAATTAATTCTGTTTCTTAAATAAATCCACCATTTTTCCTTAGCTTTTTTATCTCCTTTCTTTTGGCGTTCCGGATATACTTTTTCTTTTACAATATTAAGACATAAGGGAAACTTCTCACACTTGCTTAGTTCCCAATCATGGAAATTGATTACAATTTCAGATGCCTCCTGAGTAGGATGATCATTTAACTCCTCCCCGGTTAAAAATGGGAAAATAACTTCACTATAACGATTATCAATGCTAAGAATTTGCTTTTTAATTTCATTAGATATTTTAAACCCTTCACCATATAAAATTGACCCTTGAAATACTTTTTCAGAATTTGTGGCAATCGGCAAAGCTTTAATATCAGACTCAGTTTCCATAGATTCTAATCTTGGCCCTATGAAATCAACTTTCTTACCATCAAGCCATTTGTTATACTTGAAATTGCTATCATTATAAATTGTCACCAAAGAGATTGTAACACCAGCATTACCAGGCCATTCAATTAGTTTTGTCCCATGATTGATTGTAAATTGATGATCCACGAGATAAGATAAGCTTGTATTCATTGTGTCGCCTTGCCAAATAGATTTCGTTGATATTAGGGACAGGTATCCAGATCGTTTTAAAATAGATGCAATCCGTCGAAAGAAATATGCTACCACGTCCGATCGACCGAATGAGGGTGTATAGTATGCATGGATAAAAAATTGCTGCCGTTCGCCAACTTTATCTTTTAAGTCACGACCTGCGACAAAAGGAGGATTGCCTAGGATACAATCAAATCCTCCTTCATTAAACACTTCAGGAAATTCTAAAAACCAGTGAAAGAAATTCTTATTGTTTATATCAGCTATAATTTGGGCTTTCACTAATTTATTGCTTTGCAAAATACCTAAGTGTTTGTTTACCTGTCTTAAAAAAATTCGGTATTCTGCATCCGTGATCAATACATCTTTATTAGCATCTGTTTTAGGAATAAAAAATTGCGCAACCTGTGCATCGGCTAATTGCTTTAAGCGTATCCGATGATAATCCTGTTCATATTTTATGTGTTCTTTTGCTTTTTTCTCAACCTCTTCTGGATTTGTTTCAGGCAAATTTTTAAACAAGTTGTATTTTTCAATAACAGCTTTTACTTCATCGTTAATGGCTGAATAATTATCAAGAGTAACCTGGTCTTTTGTTTTTCGTTCCTTAACATTTCTCTCCCTAAAGCTTTTTGCAATGTCCTTTTCGTCATCCGGCAGGGTTTTAAAGGCTTCATCAGCTATACCGTTTTCTAATTCGCTCCGGTGTGCCAGGCCCACAATGGCATCACCACATTTAATGTGGTGGTCTAAGAAATTAAGCGGTTCTCCGGGGTTGTATGCTTCCAGCCATAGGGCAATTTTACAAAGCTCAACGGCCAACGGGTTTTTATCTACACCATAGATGCAATTCCGCACCACATCTTTCATGCCTTTGCGAATGGACAATGGATTGGGTTGTTCTTCATCGGTTAGCACACTTGCCACCGCCAATGCAATTCTACGGGCTGCACTTAACAAAATATGTCCGCTGCCGCAGGCAACATCGCATACTTTTAATTTCAACAAAGCCTTTATGGTATTTTCCTTGTTTACTTTCTTTTGAGTGTACAGCAGCAATAGATCTTCAATTAGGTATTCTAATGAATGTTTTATTAAAGGCTGCACTAATTCTTCGGGTGTATAGTGAGATTGAAACTCTCTGCCACCTGCTTGCTTTTGCCAGTTCACCGAATAATTATCAGAGCCTTCTACTTTGTTGAACTCTAATTTTAATTCCAGCAAACCTTCGTAAACTGAGCCAAATTCTTCTACATCAAGTCCGCTATAATTAACGGCTATCAATACGCCATTGTCGTTTTCAAAATAACTGAGAGACTTGATTATGTTTAATAGCACCGCATTGCTCAGGTAGCATTGGTGCAAATCATATTGATTATTAGTGATGGCATGGTAGCCAAACAAATCACCTTGCAGGCTCATGATGCCGAGCTTCTCACCAATTTCTTTTTTCTCGAATAAAGAGAAAGTGCTAACCAAACTTTGCCATAAATCGTAATGGTGGTTGGCTTCTGGTGGAAGTAGTTTCTTAGATAATTTCCTTAAACGCAATAAACTATAATAGTCGAAATAGATATGATTGAAGCGTTTGGTCTCAGGTGTTTTGCTGTCGGCATAAACAAGATTTCTTTCTTCTATTACAAACAGAAAAAGTAAGCGGTAAATGATACGTAACTGATAGCGGTAATATTCATCTGTATTGATATTTCCTGCAGCTACGGCTTCACGCAATGCTGTATTATTGGAATGATTGATAAAGCCATTGGCCAAGTTTTTAATAGCTCCTTTAACTGCTTCGCCTAATTTATTACGGATGGTACTGCCAGCTTCCATACCTTCCTGATGGTATTTCTCCATAATGCTGTCACCCCCAGCATCAATCTTTTTAGGCATACGGCTGGCATGAAGCACACGGTAGAGAATAACAAAATCGGAATACAGATCCTCTTCCATCATTTTCTCCAGGTTAAACTCTAGATAGCTTAACCGGGTAATGCGGCTGGCATCACGCAGCAAACGCAGTTGGCGGCCATTGGTAACCATACCATACAGATGCTCACTGTAATTGAGGTACTCCTGCACCATAGCATGAGGGGATACCCTTAGTTGCTTGTTTTCCGGTCTTTTATCCAGCGATTCGTAGTAACCGCCTACATATACCGGAAAATTATCTAAGCTGCTGTCACGATAGCCAATAGGAAATGATTTTCCATTGAGTTCTTCTGATGTTCTGTTGAAAATAAGGTTGTATCCAAGATTAGTAAGCAAGGGAGAAATCCAGAAATTACGGGTTTCAGTTGTTCCGGTTTCGCCATCCTTTAATCGGGTGAGTTTGCTCTTATAAATAGTCCATTGTCCTTTTGCTTCCTGCCATGCAAGGCTAATTTCATCCTTAAGTTTGGCATTGGTGAGATCAGTATTAAAATCTTTACCCTGCTGAAAAGTTGCCTGCTCACTGCGGATTTTGGCCAGCAAGTCAGTGGATAGAATGGAGCCTTGTATGTCTATTGATGGGAAATTCATACTGATTGCTTTGCTTAGATTTTAGGATTAGGAATTAATACATATACCCCTAAAATATCAGGAGGCAAAACAGGTGTTACTGCTTCAAACCGTTTAGCACCAATGTACTTTGCAAAACGGGTATGTGCATTCACTAATTCATCAGAACGCTTCGCTACCACCGCAATAAAATCAGGATGCAATTCTTCAAAATGTTGCATTTCCTTTTCAAAAATAATTTCCTGCCTTTCATTGCTAATGTCTAATGCACTTGAAGTATGCAAAAGTGTTTTGCACTGGTCAATATCCAGAGCATGAATACCATCAGCTGTTTGCTCGTAGCCCCAAGGGAACATTTCTTCCGAAACCATTTCGTGTTGTTTGCTTACTTCACGAATAACATTGCGAACTCGGAATTGAATTAAGGTGGTTTGCGTATTAACCGCATCTGTACGAAATACGGATGCCCTTGCTGCTTTATTCCCTTTCCTTTTTTTATCTAATGAGTTGGCAATAATGCGGTGGCATAGCTGCTCTACAAAACGATGGTTGCGGCCTATGTAACGAGAGCCTTGCGGAGTCGGTGACTGGAATGAAATATGAATTTTGTCCCCCTGACCCAATGCAGATGCCATCCAATCATCCATGTTCAGCTTCTTAAAAATGTAGCCGCCTTGTGTTTTATCAAAACTTGCGCCTAATAGTTTTGCGGCTGCCAATACAAATGCTTCTAAGGTGGCCACATCACCAATGGCTTCATCTACTTCGTGTAAGTCTTTTTTAACCTCATCCGGCATAATGCTTTCATGGGCAAAAATGGAACGGATTTTTTCGGCCTTTTCCCTTGCTGCTTCAATCTCGTTAGTAATTTCAACATCCAATTCATCTAACTCAGGGCTTGCTCCAAAATCAATGCGTATTTGTTTGGAAAATCTTTTTTGGGCTTTATCAGGATTTAGTAATACTTCTTTCAACACCTTATCCATTACTGAACGGTTATCATCTGCCAATACAATGCTTACTCCTGATGTGTTTTGTATGCGTTGTATTTTTTCAATGATGATTTTTAGTACCACCACATCCATAGGATTATCTTCGCCAAATAGCACCTTTACATCAATTGTATTTTGATGATTCCCGTTTTTATCAATCCATCCCGGTTGTCCGTAACGGTCAACACGGCCTTCTCTTTGTTCCAAACGATTAGGGTTCCAGGGCAAATCGTAATGCAGGATGGCATTGAATTTATCTTGAAGGTTAATACCCTCACTTAAACAATCGGTGGCAACTAAAACTCTTTTAGGGCTTTTAGCCATTTCATCAATTTTCTCCCTGCGTTCTTCATCACTCAATTCGCTAGTGATAGCTCTAACATCTACATCCTTTGGTAAATATTGTTTTAGAATTTTAGCCACATATTGTGCAGTGGCAATAAAGCGACAGAAAACAATCGGGCTTTGCCCTTTATTAATCCAAAGTTTGATTTGCTCTGCACCCAGTTTCACCTTTTGGTCTTTCTCTACTTTGGTCAACTCAGCAGCCTTTTGGGCAAGCCTATGTAAAATGTTCCATTCACTCTCAGAAAGCCCTGCACGGTCAATAATTTCAATCTGCTCGGAATCGCTTTGCTCATCCCACTTTTCTACAATTGGATTGTCATTTACCTCATCTGCTGTAATTTCATCCGGCTCTGCAATTTTGGATTTACGCTTTTGTAACATTTCAAACCCAGCTGCCGGGCTGCTCATTACACCTCTCAATAATGACAGAGCAGCAAAGTATTTTATTCGTGCCTTGTTTTCTGTAACACCTTCTGTGCTTATGCCTCTTGCAAATTTTAATACATCCTGATAAAGTCTGTAATAATCAGAGGAATCAGAAAGCGTATAGGGCAATTCTTCTGTTGTTCGCTTTGGAAAAGGTGTTTCTTCGTCCAACCACTTTTCAATGTTCTTTCTTTTACGTTGTATAAAATGGGCTGCTACTTTTCTTTTTTCCGAAGTTTCTAAATCTGCAAAATCGTATGTTTCAAATTCAGGATTAACCAAGCCTAAAAGCGACTTAAATTCTCCATCCTTTCCGCTATGTGGAGTTGCTGTGAGTAATAGTAAATGCTGCTGGTTGTTTTTTGAAATCTTCTCCAACAGTTCATATCGTTGTTGGCTTTGTCCGGCTTTTTTAAAATCAAGATTTTTGGTACAGGTATGAGCTTCATCTACAATCACCAAATCGGGCACATCTTTTAAAAAGGCAGGCATTTTAGCTGAGCCATTTTTTACATAGTCAATGGATACCACCTGGTACGGATAATAGTTGAATACATTCAGCGTATCGTCCCCAACAATCTTTCTCTCCAATCCAGCAACTGTACTTGAACGAATGATTAAAGCATCAATATCTAATTTATCTGATAATTCCTTTTGCCACTGTTCGCATAAATGCGGAGGACATAAAACTGCAAAGGATTTTATTGTACCACGTTCCAACAGTTCCCGTAGAATCAAGATGGCCTCAATGGTTTTACCAACCCCCACATCATCTGCCACTAATAAACGGGTAACAGATTGTTTCAATGCCATTATTAGCGGAACCAATTGATATGATCTTGGACGAAACGATAGTTTACCCATGCAACGAAATGGGCCACTTACCTGACGGAAAGAAAGCCTTGCTGCATCATATAAAATTTTTGCTGTAAGAAAACTGTCTAAGTCTGATTTATCAGGTAATTCAAACTGGTCATCTTCCAATTTATCAAAGGCTTGCAATACGGGTTCAAATACTGAAATCATTTCATCATCAGATCCACCAAGCGGTTTGAGTAATACTATTTCATTGTCAGAAGATGGCTGTACCACACACCTTCTTCCTCTGAACTTTACGAGTCTACCCGGCTTTTTTAATTTACTGTCTATCATATTGCTTAGCGTACTTTTCTAAAAATGTCTTGTCTCCTTGTTACAAATAATTCAACTGGTTCCGAAGTATCATCCCAAACCAACACATCAAAACCGGCTAACTCAATCGTTTTTCGTTTCTTCTCATCATCAGCTTTATTGAGGGCTTTCTTATGAATCCCGCCATCAACAAATACTAACGCCTTTTCCTTCTCATATACAAAATCAGGTTGCACATAAAACTGCTCCATATTGTGGTTGGTAAAATCAGGTAATCTGTATCCATTTTCAAACAGATAATCCAACAGTACTTTTTCCCCTGGGCTGCGGTGATGTAATCCTTTTTTCAACTCCTCGTATTTCACTTCATACGTGCCGCCAACAGTATCATCAGGATTTGATACGATTAATAATTCTAAGGCTTTAATGATGGAATGACGGTCTATTTTGGTATGATCCATTTGGTTGTAATAAGACAATAAATCATCATAGCTTGCTTTAGGCCGTGTAGGAAACAAGTCTTCATTTGTAGCATAGTCATAGCCACATATTTCATACGCCTTTAAAAATATCCATCGAAGTTTTGCAGGATTACGGGCAATATCTTTTAATACACCTATACTTCCTTCGGCAGATTCATACAGCATGATGTTTTTATATTCATCACTGCCCATCAATCGGGCATCAATTTCAACAGGTTCAATATTGTATAACTGCTCAATTGCCTTCTCTAAAGCGTATTGCATTGTTACAACCCCTTCTTCTGTTAATCCCAATGATTTTATTGGTTGCACATATAATATATCGGAGGTATCATAAGTGTACAACATGATATTTTGAATCGGGTCTTCCGGATTAGGTTTCTCCAATTGTTTTTTTGTTTTGAAAAAGCCTGTCTTAGTTCCAATATCAAAACCATCATCACGGCCTCGTTTCCATTTTTTGTTTAACAAAATTAGCTTTGCTGCCGGTGCGTAAAACAACTTCATTAATTCATCGCCATCAACAGTCAGTCTAATTTTTGTGGCATCAAGCAAACTATCTGCTGAGTTCAAATAAAGTTCTGTTACATACCCTTCGGAGGTACGCACTTCTTCCATGCAAGAAATGCGTTCAGAGTTTTCAGACTGTGCTTCTTCTAATTCGAACAGGTTCTGATGTAACTCAATATTGCTTGCCGTGAACTGTGTGCCGGTAATGGGGTCTTGATTTTTGCCCTTTCCTTCATCTTTACCAAGAAAAGCATAATTGGTTTCTTTTGATATTTTAATTTCCATCAAGTCCAACGAAACATCATTTGGCGTAATTCGGTTTACCTTATACTTACCACCATTGTGATAAATAAGATTGTTAGGGCCAAACTCTTTCAGTCCAATAAAACGAGGTCTTGAAATAGATTCATTTCTATCCTTGCCACCTAAGAAAACACGAATTGGTAAACGTGTAAAATTGTATCCCGGCAGAAATCCCTCAGAAGCCAAATACCGGAAAGTGTAGAACTCTGACAAAGTTGAGTTTTTGCCCTTATCAGATTGATTTAGCAGATTGTTTTTTCTTTGCTCAGCTAAATAATACTGCCAATTGGCATCCTTCTTTTCCTTTTCATCTTTTATTACAGGGCTTATCTTTTTTTCATGAGCCTCGTTCATTTGACGCAAGGCATCCAAATACATTTTACGCCAACGGAGCAAGGCATGTTCTAATTTATCTGGAACTGTTCTTATTTGTGTTTCTAACCATGCATCATTAAACCACCGGATGCCTTTAAAATCTATACTGGCAACTACTCTTAAAACCAAATTCTTTATATCATTAAAACTGGAGTCAATTACATCCTGATATTTTGCCTTTATGTCGCCTTTCAACTTATATGTGCCGCCAGCAATATCAATGAGGTCAGTCAATGAAGGCTTAAATTCTTCTGCATTTAAAAAAGATAGTACCGTTGCATTTATATGAGAACGTATCAGTTCTTCATTGGTGAGGTCAATTCTTGGAGCCTGTACAATACCAGCTACCATTTTTACAGGATTTGCAAAATAGTGTTTGTCGTGTGGTGATACTTTGGAAGCATAAGTGAATACCAATGCAGATTGCCCACTACGACCTGCACGACCACTTCGCTGTGCATAGTTAGCCGGACTCGGCGGAACGTTACGCATGTGAACAATGTTTAGAGAAGAAATATCAATCCCTAGTTCCATTGTAGGCGAACAATACAAAGCACTTAATTCAATGGCCTCATTGAACTTATCTTCTCTTTCAATTTTTTCCTCGTTCTTAATTTGGCCGGTATGCTCGGCCGCTATGTATGATTTTGGAAGTTTAGAAAAATCTTCCTGATACAAGTATTGGAAGTATAGATGCGGTTTGATTTTGATTTCCTCATCCAGTGTAATGTAAGATGTTTTGTCAGTAGCAACATTTATCAAATCGCCTTTTTTCCAAAGCACCTTTGAGAGTATTAACTGATATGCATCCTTGTCGCCCTTTTCAGCTTTAATATTTATCTTCTTTAAATAATGAGCTTCTGCAAGTGCATCCAAAACCTTAGTCATGAAAATATTGTAATCATTGCTGCCTGGTGGTGTAATTCCCTGCTTCCTAAACTCATGCTTTATGAATCGAGCCAAACGACTGGATGGACCAATACTTTGAATAAATGTTTCTCTTGTAGCTTTATCAGCACCCTGCACTGAAAGAAAGTTTGGGGCATCCAACTTTTCGCCTTTATCAAGCGACCAAAGTTTTTCTTTATTCAATTGCTGATTTAATTCACTTTCAATACGCAGCCTGTTTTCATATCGCAGCATGTCGTAATCAACTGCATACATATTTCTGAAGTAGTTCAATACTTGCCGAATAAATTCTTTCCTTTTTTCAACTGACCAGTCTTTTAATAAATCAATCGTGTTCCAAAGTGTTTCATCGGAAACATCTTTATCTAAATTCTTGTATGTTATTTCTAAAAGTGCAGTTTGCTCAAGATTGGGTAGAATGTAACGCCAGCCTCTTTTAAGATCCTGTATTATACGATATAAAATATAGTTTCTTAATGCTTCCAGGTTGTCTTCATTTGGCCTGTTTGGATTGAAAGCTGGGTTGGTTGCATAGTCTTTCTCAGGAAGGTTTAATGCTTCCTGAACCTTGAATATTAAGTCGGATATTTTTAATGGTTCATCATTCACTTTCAACACTTTTTCAATTGCTGAACGTAGATGAACAACTTGTATAAAATCGTTGAAATGGCCGGCTTGCAAGGAAGCGTCTTGCCTGTTATCGGTAAAGCTCATTAGCTTTTGCTCTTTCAAAACTTTCCCATGCTTGTAAAGAGCCAACAAAGTTTGAAGTGTAATTAACGTTGTAGAGGTAGAACGCCCTTCATTGCCTAAAGAAATGAGTTTTGATTTTTCACTAAGTTTTGGTTCCAAATAAATCAAACCACAAGTTGGGTCGTAAATTAAGGGAGCAGGCATAAACCAAGCCTTTTCCGCTCCATTGGGTGTATCTGAAAATGAACCATCCTTTGATACATAGATTTCTTTTGGAAGTAGAAAATCCTTTGAGTTTTCTATTTTTCCTGATTTGCTTATCCATGCAGCAGGCAGCAGTTCGATAAAATCATTTATATCTAACTGGTATCCCTTATCAAATAGAATGTAACCATCCTTGTAATCATCCTGAAGGCGGTTTTTTACTTTCTTTACTTTATTGCCATCATTGGCTTTTAAATCATCTTCGTTTTTCGGGTTTTGATTTCCATTGAAGTCTCTAAAGACTAATTTAGATTCACTAAAATCTTTTCTAACGCAAATAAATTCCACGCCACTAACCCTGCTAAATACAGTTTGAAAAACCGGGACTTCCGGCTCAATTTCAGAAAGCTTTACAAATGGATTTGGTTCTAAGGTTATATAACGTTTATCAGCATCTTCCAGGGTGATATATACATAACCAGTTTGTGAAATAAATTGATGCAATTTGAACGGAAGAATAGTATCTTTTTTCTTTTCTCTTGCACTTTCAATATTTAAGGATTCAGCCCAAATTAAAATTTCAATAATTTTTTTCTCGGCCTCTGCTTCGCTGATTCCCGTTTCAAGTGAGAAGTCTGCTGCAATTGTTTTTAAAGATTTAGGCTCATTCCTTCTTTTATGCTCCCCTTCATTTCTAACAGCGATGGTTCTTTCAAGCCATATTGCTATGGGGTGTTCGAGTATTGCCTTTTTTGAAAAGTCTTTTATGTCTGCTTTTATAGCTGATACTAATACGTCCCTTGATGGAATAACTTCATTTGTTGAATACGTTAGTGATTCTACAATTACGTTTTCCGGAAAGAAATCAGTGTCAAAAAATCTTGTTGCAACTTTTGCAACTTCGTTTTTCTGCTCATCAATTGTGCCGGTAGCCATTGTTGCAGATGTTCCGATGCAAATGATATTTTTATTTTTAGCCGCTGATTTAATTCTTCTGTTTAGTAAGGATACATCTGCACCTTGTCTGCCCTTGTAAACATGCAATTCGTCATAAACCAAATATTCAATACTATCCAAAAATGATTTCCTTAAACCCTCATCTGCCTTACGCACCATTAAGAGTTCTAACATCATGTAATTGGTGAGTAGAATATCGGGAGGGTTTGCACTTACCTTATCTCTGTCATCTTGCTTTTCCTGCCCAGTATATTTTGCGAAAGTGAAGGGTAAACTGCTTCCAGTGCGTTTTCTGTAGTTTTCTTCAAAGCCTAATAATGCAGCCTCCTGTGAATTAATTAAGGCATTTAAAGGATAAACAATAATTGCCTTAATACCTGGCTTATCTGGGTTTTTAAAAAGGTGGTTGAAAATGGTTGAGATGTAAGTTAAACTCTTACCCGAACCAGTACCAGAGGTAACAACAAAGCCTTTACCTTCATTGCCTTTGACTATTGCCTCTGTTTGGTGTTTATATATTGACCATGAATTATTTTCACCATCATAGAAAATATTATTAAACTCTTTTACCAATACTCCATTATTAACTAAATCTTCAACACTGCCACCAGATTCAAAGGAAGGGTTGAATTGAACTAATGGCTCGGGATATAAATTGCCGGAATCAAAATCCTTTCTAACAGTAGCAAGTATTTTTTCATCAGCAATATTGATAAAGCTGTCAATGTATAGTTTGTAATCGCCAAGAATATCCTTATGTAAATCGAATATATTTTTCATCATTATTACTTTATGGAATTACATTTTTGACTTGACGACAATTGCTAAATTTTAACAAATAGCGGTTTTAATGGCAAATATGGGCGTTTAATAACATCATTTCGCTAAGAAATATTCGTCCTATGTTATCCTTCAATTGGTTTTTGCATTTCTATGAAATCATATTTCACAATTCGTTCAAAATCAATTATAGTTTTTGTTGTTTAGATTGCGCAAATTTTATAATATTACCCACCAACGTTAAAAGTGTTTGAGATTTTTGATTTGCTTCCCAAGCCAACTCCAAAGTTCTTGAAATCACCAATGGATTTTTTTGCAATCTACCGGCATTGCCATACTCCGAACTTGCCTGATCAAAATATTTAGACCAATTTGGAATTTCAGTTTTTATACTATCGCCTAAATTTGTTTTCCAGCCCCAAATATTTTCTTTAATAAAATCGTTAGCTGGCCATTCTGATTCCGTATCATACCCCTGAATCGCAAGTAATTTTTTATTATCTCTCTTATGTTCTGTAATATGTTCTTCCTTAGCCACGTCAGTATCAAAATCAAAAACAAGAAAAGAGTCAAGATTTAATAATTTGGCAACAGCTAAAGGTTCAATAATATTACTTTTTTTGTCCGCATTAATAAGGTGGCAACCGAGCTTTCGATAATCTGTAGACTGAGCATTTAATTCAGTATAGGTTTTTATGTAGGCAATATCTTCAATTCCTTCTACAAATATTGGCACTTTACAAAAAAACATTTCGTTGATTGAAGGGCTTAAATAAGGGAATAATTTAGCAACAACACCAGCTCTATTAATTGGCTTACCTCCTATTGCAATAAGGTAATCAGAAAGCTCTTGATAAGTTATCCGGGCATTTTTTGTTTCGACCGGACTTCCTGTTTCCCGAACAATCCTGACTTTTTCAAAATCAGTTTTTGGGATAAAAATTGGAGAATGAGAACAAACCATTACTTGTGTATTGACATCAGCCAATTCCTGAAGTGTTTCAGCTAAATATCTTGCCTGAGGAGGATGCTGATAGAGTTCAGGTTCTTCAATACATAAAATTAATGTGGGTGCAAGTGCATCATCAATCGAATTCAATTCCTGCAAAAGAGCTAACATATAGGACCTTTGTAAACCATGACCAAATCTTGATAATTCTCCTTCAAATCCTCTTTCGCCAATTTGAATTGCAGCAACCGGTTCTTCTACTTTTACTGATTTGTCCGGGTCTTGTCTCCATTTAACCGAAGCATTAATACTCGGGTGTGCCCATTGAGATAGTCTTGTTTTAAGCGAACCTGATAATTCATCCAATACCTTTTGTTCTTCTCCTAAAAGTTTTGCATAAGCTTTGTTGGCATCTTCCCGCAACGAAGCAATTCGCTCAGTAAAATTAACTTTGGCTCTAACTGTTCGTAGCAACAATTGACCAAGCGCAGAGTTTTTTGATTCCTCGCCTTCTTCTGTTACATCTTTAGCTCCAGGAACAAAAACCCACTGAATATGTGGTCCCAATTTGCTTGCCCCTTTTGTGGCACCATAAAACTGATCTTCACTTGAAATTAAAATACATTGACCAGAATGAGCCGCTTCATATTCCTTCAATGAAGCCTCCATTGCATCTTTTGTTTTTACTATAGGGAGGTCGGAATATTTTTCTTTTAATTGATTATAGAAGGCGACAAGTTCAGTGGCTTTTTTTCCTGCTTTATCCATTTCGAAGTATTCTCTAAACTCTTGAAAACCCAATCTGTTACCGTATTGTTTTACTTCTGCCTTCTGGTTGAGTTCATCATAAGTTGCCTCAGCAGTAACAACTAATTGATCCTGGCGTACATAATCCTTCAAATCTTGTTTTGCCTGATTGCTTAATTCATTAAAGATTACCCGAATAATAATTGGCTCCTTTGTATTTGAATGGTGGAAATCCTTGTCAATAAGTTTACTTAAATCTGTTTTTGAATCTTTATAATGTCTAAAAAAAACATGCAAGGCACTAAACACCGTTGATTTGCCTGCACCATTTGCACCTACTAAACAAGTGTAATCGTCGAAATGAATTGTATCTTCTTTAAAGCAGCGAAAGTTCTTGATATATACAGATTCAATTTTCATATTTAATATTCATTTCCGTTTAATTGTCAATCTCATTATCCAATAAGTCTGAATCAGATAAATCAGCGATTATAATATTTTCTTCAACCTCCTTCAATGTTTCAACTCCTTTAAGTTGTTTTTGAATTGCTCTGGTGCGTACTCCAACAGCATCATCTAACTGATTTAAACCAGTTTGAATATTTTTTTGAGCTTTATCGAGCATACCTCCAAACTGATTAAATTCTTTTTTCACTGCACTCAGTATTTTCCACACTTCACTGCTTCTTTTTTGGATGGCCAAAGTGCGGAAACCCATTTGCAAACTATTAAGAATTACTGCCAGAGTAGTAGGGCCGGTAATGATAACGTTACATTCACGTTGTACTTGTTCAAGCAAACTTGCTTTCCGAACTACTTCTGCAAATAAGCCCTCGAAAGGCAAAAACATAATACCAAAATTGGTTGTGTTTGGAGCGTCAAGGTATTTATCGGATATATCCTTCGCCATTTTTTTAATAACAGCTTCAAGAATTTTTTGAGCGTTTTCAATTAGCTGTAAATCTCCTGTATCATAAGCTGACTGTAAATTTTCATAAGCATCTTTGGGAAATTTGGCGTCAATGGGCAACCATACAAAATCCCTTTCGCCTTCTTTGTTTGGAAACTTAACAGCGTATTCTACACGTTCATTGCTGCCTAATTTCGTAGCTACATTAGCTTCATATTGTTCAGGAGCTAATATGCTCTCAAGCATCATATGTAATTGAACTTCTCCAAAACCTCCACGCATTTTCACATTGCTTAAAACTCTTTTCAATCCTCCAACGTCCTGGGCAAGTGTTTGCATTTCTCCCAAACCTTTCTGCACTTCAATTAATTGCTTGCCTACCGTTTCAAAACTCTGGCCCAGCCGTTCACTCAGGGTTTTCTCCAATTTTTCTTCTACAGTAACTCGGATGGTTTCCAATTTAATTTCGGTACTTTTTACCAGCTCATTTTGTTTTGTGTCCATCAGGCCAAACTTTTCCCTTTGCAGATCGTTGAAAGATTTTATGTTGTTATCAAAGGTTTCCTGAAAACCTTTAAAGGCTGTAACGAGTGCCTCACGTATTAATTTATTATCGTCTTTTGCCTGGTTATTAATTTTCTCCAATTGAATAATATTGGCTCCAGAAAAATCGGTAATATTTTTCGCCAGTTCGTCCCGATTGATTTTATTGTTAGCATCAATTTTTGAAATTAAGGCACCAATTTTTTCATCCACGGTTTTATTGATTTCCTTTAATGCATTCTGGCTTTGCTCGGTAATGGTTTTGAGGGTTTGAGATTGCTCGACTTTAAAACCAATTAGAGTATCGTTCAACTCTTTTCTGTTATCCTTTGCCATGGTCGCATTTTCTTCACGGTTAATGCGGAAATCTTCTTTAAGGTTGATTTCAATTTTTGAAAGACTGTTTTGTAATTCCACAACCTTATTTTGTAACAGCGGCAACTCATTTCCGGCTTTACTCCGAAAAACTATGATGAGTATAATTGCTATAAGCATCAATACACAGATGACTATTAATAGTATTGTTTCCATTACTTGTTACTCTTTTTAAAGTTTATTTTTTTCTCTGCCAGCTGCATTGCTTCATTTGCCAACTTCTCGTCTTTAACCACTGCATAAATTTGGTCGGCTAACCAAAGTGTCATTAATTCATCAATACTAGCTTTGAGTATTTCGGCAATGATGTGTATCTGTTCCCGTTTGAGTTGTCGTAACCCTTTTTCAATTTTGCTAAGTTGAGCCGTGTCCATTTCAAGCAATGGTGCAACCTGTCGGAGATATAAATTCTGCTTCTCCCTAAGTTCTCGAATCCGTTCACCAAATTGACTTTTCATCGTTTTAATATTGACTTGTCAAATATTGGCAAATATACGGCAAATTCATTCTTATACATAGACCTAAAAGGGGTTATAGAAGCCCCTCATCTGCAAAGGAATAATAGCCTTCAATTGTGACAATAATATGATCAAGCACCTTTATGTCCAGGTATTTTGCGGCTTCCTTTATTTTGTTTGTCAATTCTTCATCTGCCCTGCTTGGCTTCAGATTCCCGCTGGGATGATTGTGGCCCAGAATTATGGAAACGGATAATCCCTTGATGGCTGCTGCCAAAATCAGTCTAGGGTCTGCCACCGTTCCTGTGATTCCTCCAGACGAAGCTTCATAGACTCCGATTACCCGGTTGGCCTGGTTGAGCAACAATACTTTGAATTCCTCCTGCAATTCCAGCTTGGTTTCATCCCATACTTTCAGAAAGGTTTCATATCCGTCTTTCGAAGATTTGATCAAAGGCCTTTCAGAAGCCTTTACTTTGGTTTTGTATACTAATTCCACTTCTGCTACTTTGCTCCATTCCGGTTTGTTCATCTTGCTTTCCATAATCCTGATTTTTGATTGTTTAAAAATTAATTATGGAACCATAACCGGTTTCGGGCAAGCAAGTCCAAGACCGCAGGCGGAATAAAAGAAGGCATTGAGAGAAGGATTGTGTTTATGCCGAACGGATTGGACGCCTCGAGGCCCGAGACCGAAATTTGTACAATGATTAATGAAAAATAAATCTCAGTTATACACTATCCTAATTTGAGTCAACCAATCTTCATCAGCTTCTCCAAATACCAAGCTGCCGCACCTTTTAGTGTGGCAGCTTTCGGGGCATTTAAAAGGGGCAATTTTTCATGCCCCTTTAAAAATCTAATTATTGAAAATAAGCTGCCCGGAGCTGGCAAACTCTTCGCAGAGGTTGAATGCTTTCTGTGTACGCATTTGCCCTGTACCCCCAAGTAATAGGGATTTCAGCTTGGCTTCTTCGTTTTTGTAAGTCCGTACATTTTGAAAATATCCGGTCACGGCGTTGTAAGCCCCAAACAAACTGCCCTTGGTAGTTTCGAGCTGTTGGGAGTCGTTGGACATGGCATATTCAAAAGCGGCATCGGTCATGTTTTTAAAGCAGGTAGACAATCCAACTTCTTTACCAGCCTGTATATTTTGCAATACCTCCTTATTCGGTACCATGGCCATTTGAATTAATTTCTTTACCTCCGGGTCCGAAATACGAATTTTTGCCCATCGGTTAAAAATCCCATCAAGTTCCAGGCTAAACCGGTTGGAAATGCCCATGAGTTGATGGGCTTGCGTCAGCCGTTCTTTTGCGTTGGTGGTATGCCGGATTTTTAGGGCGTTGCTACAATTACGGAGGGCTGCATTCAGGGTATTGTTACAAACAATTCGAACCGGGGTAAAAGCGGCGGTAATACTCCCAAAACCATCATGGGAAGTGGTTAAAAAGAGATACTGTTCGATCAAATCATCGCTGCCGACTTTGATATAACCGGGCAATTTAGCGGTAATAAAAATCCGCTCTCCTTTTCCCAAGGCTCCGGCGGTTTCATACTGGATGCCTTCGCCACCCACAATGGCGTCAAAAAACGAAAAGGCGTCCGTGTTCTGTACTACTTCGTAATCTTTGCCAACGACCCCCAAAACCGCCTCTGAATCCGCTCTGACCGTGGCATAATAGTCAGGGACTTCGATTGATTGGATTCCGGATACGCCATCCTCTTGTGTCGTGGGTATTTCGCTGCCAATCGTAAATAGCGGCCTTTTCTGGACGCTGTAATCCAGTCCGGCCATATGCAGGGCTTCTGCGCTGGTGGGATAGCCTTCGACGATCTGCCCCAGCCCATGCCACGCTTTTTCTTTTACACTAAAAAAACTATGCTTCCTTGTCTGTTCGTTGAAATGAAGATTGTGTGCCATTGTATTTGATTTAAAATGAAAAATGAATTGATTGATCCGGGCAATGACATTTTACTGCTGCCCGATATTTTCCCGGATGCTTTAGAATGGCAGATCCTCTGTTGCGTTGGTAACCGGGGCGGCTGTGGCTGGAACGACCTCTTTAGCACTTTCCGTGGCGGCTATTGGTTTGCCATGTAGTTTGATGCTGCTCACATGGAGGTTAAGGCTGGCCATTGCCTCGCCATCCACTTTCTTCCATGCGCTAACACTAATACGTCCGAACAGCTCCACCAATACGCCTTTTTTCAATTGAGGTGCGATGCCCGTGCCGATCCAATAGGAACAGTTCACAAACGTGGTTAATTTTTTCAGCTCGCCTTTACCCTTGGTTTTAAAGCTGTCATTGATGGCGATGGTAAAATTCACTACCTGCTTTTTGTCTTTTGTGCTGTTGACCTTTGCATCTGCGGTGATCCTTCCGATTAAAATTTCCATACTGTTGATTTTTGTCCCTGGCTCTCTGAATCAGGCAAGGGTTGTTAATAAATGAATGATTAAAACTCAAAATAGAGTGAGGTGCTGCACCTGCGCCATGTTGACATTGTGGTTATGGCTATGTTTTTTTACAAGGTGATAAACCGTGATGTCCTCGTTGAGAAAAATTGCCCATGCCGCTCCCAATGATCGGGAACGGCTGGATTTTCTGCGCCGTTGGATTTCCCAGCTCATGCGCATCAGGCGTGAAAGTGTTTGCTGTTTCATTCCTTTGTGATTTGTATAAAAAAATATGTTTTAAAAAGAAAAAACGGAAAAAAAGAAAGCAGAGAACAAGCGGCCAAGCACAGGCAGGCACCAAATGGAACGCGGAATAAAAGATGGATATGAGGGTAAGACTCGTGTTTATGCCGAACCATTTGGTCGCGGGAAGGAGCCGCTAGGTTCGCTTTCCTTTTGCGCCGTTTTCTTATAAACATAAACAGGCTACACATTTAAAAAAGGAATAGAGGATATCACTTTTATTTTAGCCCTAGAATGAAACTTTGCAAATCATGTATGAAATATCTTTCGTTGTGATTAAGATTTAAAAGAAATTAATTTTTTTGACAAATCCTGATTATTATAGCCTTTAATAATAACATACTTATATTTTCAGGTATTTTGTTCATTCGTAGATTCAAGCATGGTTGCAACCTATCCGCCATCACAAAACAGCATAAAATGTCGTGGCGGATGAACGTTAACATTCGAGGATTTTCACTACATAAAGTGTTCGGCATTTTTCCGATTTTTACATTTAACCTACGTTTACTAGTCGATTGCCAAAGATTTATACCAACGAAATCACAAATAGGAACTATTGTTCATTTGGCTATTACCTTTGCTTAATAAAGGCAAAGTAAAATGGCAAAAGCAATAACTCCTTCGGATGGCGACCGGATTGATTTAGGCGGCAAACTCCCGCAGTTCGATGCGTTTGCTTTTTTCGTATACAATGAATTAGTTCATAATAATCTGGAGTGGATAAAAGTTGCAGATAACGAGGCACTCAAATTAGACGACATTCAATATTCAACAAAAAGTGAAATACACGCTTTTCAGGTAAAATGGAGTTCGCTAGCAAAACCTGAACCTTTTTCTTACACAGATTTTAAAAATATTGTCCCCGATATTTTTGCAGGTTGGAAAGCGTTAAAAACAAAACACGCCGGAAGTCTTAAAAAGTTGAAAGTTCACCTTCTTTCGAATCGCCCTCCTTCGAAGGACGACAATATAAAAGACGGCCAAAATAAAATTGGCACTTTTAAAGATTTTCTTCAGGATGTTTTTTGGAAAATAAAAAGTAAGGCTCCAATAAGTGCGGTTTGGCAAAACTGTTTCCAGGAATTTAAGGCCCTGACTGCTTTTCAAGGAAACGAATTTGACGAATTCGTGGAAAGTTTTGAAATAAACCTTGATTTTAATCCCGAAGAATTCGGAATTCGCGTTAACAACAGTGCAAAAAATTCACATCTCACGTTACTTTCACGATTTCTTTTTGAAAGTGTTGTTGATAAACAGAAACGAATCGACTACACTGCAACAGAAATTATTAACGCTATGGGGTGGGAAGGCCATTTCGTTACGATATTTAATCACAGCCTAGTGATAGATCTTGATCGGTACCAACCCATTTCCGCAACCACCTCCATTCTTGACAGTTTAGCCTATCAACATTCGAGCGGTTATGTTTTTCTATTGGGAGGTCCAGGAACCGGTAAGTCAACATTGCTAACAGAATGGTCAAAAAATAGAAAGGAAAGAATTATACGGTATTACGCTTTTGATTTTACTACTCCTTCTGCTATGAACAATAACGCAGACCGAGGTGAAGCGGTAACATTTTTCTATGATTTGGTATCACAGTTGAAAACTCATGGTATTTACAAAGAGAATTCGCTTGTTGAAAAGGATATTTCCTTTTTAAGAAAGGCGTTTGAGCGGCAATTGCAGGAACTCTCCGAACAATTTAAGCAACATGGACAAAAAACTATTCTGCTTGTTGATGGACTCGATCACGTCCCAAGATATACTGGCGTGCAGCGTCCCTTTCTGGCAGACCTGTTATTGCCAAAGGAAATTCCTGATGGTGTCATAATTATTCTAGGTAGTCAATCTTTCGAATTGGATGCTCTTCCTGCTGAAATAAAGATAGCCTGGAATGCACAAGATCGTAGCGTGGTAATGGCTGCTTTAACCAAGGAAGATATTTCAAGGTATGCTGATAAAATATCAACCGTTACGCTGACTACTGAAGAAAAAGATAACCTGTATATCATTTCCCAGGGGCATCCACTTTATCTTTCATATGTAGTCAACAAAATCAACCAGGATGGAGAATATTTGCACGATAGTGAGTTTTTACCAATAGATGGCGATATTGATATTTATTACGAAAAATTTTGGGCTCAACTTGAGACCGTTCAAGGCCTTAAGAATTTACTTGGTCTAAGTGCCAGAATCAGAGGCCCTATATCCCTTGAATTCATAATTGAATGGAGCATTAGTGACGATGTATTGACGGCCTTTAGACAGAAAGCTTTTTTCCTGTTCTATAAAACATCCAACACCCTTAGTTTCTTTCACAATTCCTTTAGGCAATTTCTTCTTTTCAAAACCGCAAACTCTCCATTAACCGGAGAATTTGAAAAGAGAAGAGATCAGGATTTTCATACTGCACTTGCTGGATATTATGAAAAATCGACAATTGAACATTCCTGGAATGCTCTTTATCATTTGTACTATGCTGGCAATTTTGATAAATTCCTAGAATTGGCAAAACCGGCTGTATTCACAGAACAGTTACTCGAATTCAGACCTGAGCAAGAAATTCAATCGGATATAAAGACTGGCATTTTACTGGGTAAGCAGACTGGAAACCCCTACATAATATTGAGGTATTTATTATCCTTAAACGAATTTGAAAGTAGAAGCAGGCACATGACGGTATCTTCATTTACTGAAGAATTCATCAGGTTGGGCGACATTGGCCAAGCTAAAAAACTTTTGCGAAACAATGCACAACTTTTGGTAAACAAAAATTTCGCGTTAGATGCCGCAGGATGGTTATATGATGTCGGAGAACTGCAAGAGGCTAAGCTCATATTTACACTGGCAACTCTGGAAGAAGTGACCAAAAAAGGAATCCAGTTGAAAAACGTCGAAATTGATTTACATAGAACCGTGGAAACTATTGAAAAATGGGTATCAATCGCAGCTTTGTTTGAAAATGCCACCACCTTGTATACAATTTGTTCAGGCATATCTACGAAAGATGGTAAACCCCTCACTCCGATAAAAATAAAAAATATTGCTAACAACTTATTACATGCTGCAGCCCGAACTTATACTGATCAACAGAATTGGGATGAATTACAAAAATTGCTAGATTTATGGATTTCAAAAGATCTTTTTAATGAAAGCTATTACAGGTCAATACTAATTTCAGCAGCCAGCGAAAGCATCTTTCAGGGTGATCATTCTCGGGCCAGCGCATATCTTAAGATTTTAAAGGATAACAAAGGCAAGTGGAATTATTCCGATTATTCAAAGCTGCTAATTGCTGAATTAATTTATACCCTTATCGGTGATGTTGATGCAGTTAAGGATTGGATCAAGGATATTCCGCAGCCGGCCACGAAAACAAAAAAGAACGCTTCAGTCGATTTGACAATAAATGATTTTAGCGAACGGATTCTATTGAATCGATTACTGACTATGACGGAACAAGAACCAAACATTTTAACGACGGTTCCTAATGCGAATAACGAAGACGACCAATTGCAAGTTGAATTCGAGAGAATGTTGATTCTTATTTCAAAAATTCATGCACAAGGAATGTTAAAGAAATCTGCTGAAGATGTTTGGAGAAAATCAATTCCCATTATTCGTTTTTATTATCGTATCCCGACTAAGCACAACACAACATGGTACGATATTCAAAAAATGCAAAAAGACTATTTAAATTTGCTTTTGTATGCAGTATCAAGGTGGGGAAAAGAAGTTCTCTCATCGTTTATTGATTCTCTTATTTTGGAATTTAAAGCCTACCCCTCTTTTTGGAAAGCTGATCAAAAGAGAGCAATTCTGGTCGAATTATCAAACTTTGGAAAGGCTAATGAGAAAATCAGAGTAGAATTATCAACTTTGGAAGATGAAATGGTAAATGGGCATGATACAAGCGCAAGAGTTGAAGAGTGTTTCTTGCAGGGAAAAGCGTGGAATCTTTTGGGCGAAAAAGACAAAGCCATTCATTGGTTCAAGGAAAGCCTTCGTGAATCTTTTAGTATAGGATACCGCAAAGATTACCAATTCAACAGATGGCTTAACTGGTTGAGAAAAGTAAACCCTATTCAACAGAACAAGGCAGCAAAACGTCTTTCTATATTTATATCGTTTCTGCCACATTTAAAAGAAACAGTAGAAGGGTCGTCTTTTTATAGCGCGGCTAAAGAAGTTCTTAGTGTTCGTTTCGAAATGGATTTCGCAAAGGGGATTCAGCAATTTACCTGGCAAATTGAAAATGGATTAATAGAATTTGAGGATGGTCTGATCTTAACATTGAACGCCATGATTAAAAAAGCAACAATGGTTAACGAATTGGAGCTAGTTTCACTTATCTATCAAAAGTTGCTACTCTACATTGCCAAAGACGAAACAAATAACCTAGTACAAGAAATATTATCAAAGTGGTTTAATCTTTTAAAAAAGGATGGTTTCATAATAAAGGCCGATCAATTAATTCAAGCTGTAAGGACCAATTCACTTGAGCACACCCGAACTGATATTCTTGATACGATTCGAGATTTTCTGGTTGGAAAAGGAATTGACACCAGCACAATGGGTAAATCGACTGCTGGTGCTCGGAAAGAAAACACATCCAGTAATGAACTAGTATTATCTCCTGATTATCGACATATTTCACAAGAGGAAGCGTTTGCAAAAGTTAATTCGTATGAAGATTTCAAAAAACTCTTCCATTCGGAAGACAAAGCAAATTCATTTTTTTCATGGGCGAAAATCTTCGAAAAGATTAATCCTATGCTTACGTTGGAAAATATTCGTGATTTTTTAGATTCAAAACCGAGTGCCAGGAAGCAAAGCGAGTTATTTTCCCTTCTTAGTCAGCGTTCATTTGAATTAAATGATGAGGTGTTAGCCCGAGAATTAGCAGAAGCGTCTCTGGATCATTCTTCCTCGTCAGGATGGTCCGCTTTTTATGACGGTGGCACACGTCTGCACGCAATAAAGGCATTTCAAAAAATAAATAAAGAAGAAAGCAAG
>Ga0182024_10000744_pt1 | contig 85024 bp, 75 predicted proteins | sample P32metaG_FD_120480 | JGI IMG/M metagenome (GOLD analysis project Ga0182024, IMG submission 120480) | Permafrost microbial communities from Stordalen Mire, Sweden - P3-2 metaG (Illumina Assembly) | ecosystem: Environmental > Terrestrial > Soil > Wetlands > Permafrost | place: Sweden: Stordalen... | reverse complement strand
TTCGCACCGGGACGGGTGTGCGCGGAGTACGACTGCGGCGTGTACGTCTCCATCTACAACGCGAGCGACTACTGCTCGCTGCACGAGGTGAAAATCGCACCTCGTATTCGGGGTAAGAAGGTCAGGTGACCTCGGGGCCATCGGGCACAGTTCGTCACAGCAGGCTTTAAAGACCCCTATAAGGAATGCAACATGTTCTTGCGTGATGCTGAGTTGGGCGAAGACGAAAGACGACGGACCTACCCTGTGCCGCATTGCCCACCTCGTTTGGCACGGTGTGCCGTAGGGCTCTATTTGCATTGAGTACTCCCTGTCACAGTTGAAGTGCCCTGCTCCCGATGGGACGGCACGGGGGGAACGCCCCGTCGGGGCAAGGCAGTTCCTGTGACAAGTCAGACCTAACGCAGTATGACGGTCGTGGGGTTGGAAGGTGAGACAGGTGCAGCAACACGTGCAAGCAAACAGAATCATCAGCGTAAGTGCGCTCAACGAGGGTGAGCGTCCCCCACGGAAGTACTCATCTGGACGAGTGTGCGCGTACCATGACTGTGGCACGCGCCTTTCCATCTACAACAAGGGCTCTTACTGCTCGCTCCATACAAAGGCCGTGGTGGCCGTAAGGGGTAAGAAGGCCTTGTGACGTTCGAGACCCAGGCGTGATCTTCTGTCGCGCTTGTGGCGGAGTCCTGTTGGTGATATGAACGATGACTAAGTACGGCTGAGGCCTATTCGGTCCTGCCGGACGACACCGTTGCCCCAGACCCCGGCTACGCACGCTTCGAGCATTGTGCTCGGACAGCGGCAAGGGTGGATGGGGGTAACGGAGTTGTTGTCTGCACCTCGGCAGTTCCAGCCGCTCCCTGCCTGCGCTCGGCCCCAGTTCGACCGCAGACAGTGTTTTCCCACAGGTTTCCTCCGGTCTCATCGCGCGAGAGCGAACGTTGACCGACACTTCTCCGGTTCCTTTCCGCACGCGACTGAGCGCGCCATGCCCCCCGCAGCGGCGCAGCTCTCGGTGCGGAGAGGAACCGGACCCTCATTGGTTTGGTGCAAACCACACTTTGGCTCCGATTGACGATTGTGGGGTCGTGATGGCCTTTCCCAGAGACAACTGGTGGACTCGCTTCCGTGATCTATACGCCTTGTGGCGATCAGCCGGCTCTTCGTCGGTAACGCGCAGCTAAGGAGGAACGACCGTGGGCGTCGATGCTGTTCTGGTCACCCGAGGTCGGTGAACGATGGAACTGAATGTGACAGGGGAAGAAATGCGCGCTGATGGTGAGGCGGGTCAGAACTTCGTCGGCTTCGAGGCCGACCGTATCGCTCAGCGTCGGGGCTTTGAAGACGATCACACTGCGTTGATCAAAGCGAAGATGCCGATCCGATGAGCCCACTACCAGCGCGAGACCGGCTCGCGGAACAGACCTGGACACCCACGCACCTTGGCCTATGGCCGAGGCCGGGTACGACCGAGCCCAACCAACTCACAGCAGGGTCGCATGGGGCCACGCATGAGATTGACTACGTCGTCTGGCGCTACCAGGGCCACCAAATCGACGTGAACTACTTGAATGATGAACCCGATCACCTCTTCGGGTCTGAGGTGATCGTGACCGCGTTCGCGGAGGACGAGGGCCTGAATCTCGTGGCAACGCCCAACTGCACCCGACAGTGGGTTCGCGACCCATATACGTGGCACGCCGCCTGACTGGCTATGGGCCTCGACCACCTCGTCCCCGGGCGCACCATGATCGATACTCCTCCGCAGATCTTCGCGTCCCGCTATACCTAAAGGGTCGCGCCGCACGAAAGTGTTTGATCCGGGGCGGGGACTGACAGAGGTCCGCTGACCAGCCACGCAACCGTGATTGGCGACGGACGCGTGCCTTTGACCTTAGCGTTGACGTTGACTTGGGGTGTTGACGTCCTGGCGGTGAAGAACGGGAGGGCGTGAAGTTGGGTCGTCCGGTGATGGTGGACGACGCCATCGCCAAACGCATCGCCAGGGAACGCCGTCGAGGGTCGTCGCTGCGGGAGATCGCCGACGGGTTGAATGGTGACCGGGTCAGGGACGGCTCATGGCGGGGACAAGTGCCACGCCTCGACCGTGAAGGCCGTCCTGGAACGGATTAGCTGACGGCGGACTGAAGTCAAATCTAGGGTAGGCGCGGGAAACGCCTAATGAAGCTCAACCAGGACCTGTACGACGTTTACAACCGGGGTGAGGACATCGAGCGTGCCCTCCGCTCCATCATCAACGAGGCCGTAACGAAGAAAGCTCAACTGGTCGAGATCATCCCGGGGAGGGCAGTGGGCAGCTCAAGGAGCGAGTGCTGCGGTTCCTAGACCAGAAGGAGATCAAGGCGCTGTACGACCGCGTCGAGAGGGACTCGCACAACTTCGAGAGGGTGTTCGTTCACTTCCAATGGAGACATTGACAGAGGAGTCTTGTGCGATCCCAGGAAGCGGACGACCTCAGCTCAACGGAGTTCTGGAGAACTGGCGTCCGTCCCGTTGGATCGTTGCCTCGAAGTCCGGGTGAACTCCAGACAACGTGACCCATCGACGGGAGGCATCTAATGACAAACGAACAAAGGCTTTGTTGACGCTGTTCGTCTCCATGATCGCTTTTACCAACGCCCCCGCCACTACGACGGCCAAGGCCAATGCCAGCAATCTCGAATCAGTTGTCCGAAAGAGGAGAGCCACAAAGGCTGCCACAAAGGCGCTCATCGCAACCCACATTGCCTGTGAGCGAGCCCGCTGAGCTTGTCTCAAGCGAAGGTGTGCAGCCTCGCTGTAGGGCAACGTCACAGTGAGCAGCTCATTGTTCTGTCGGGTCGCCGCAAAGATGAGTAGGCCGATCCACCCCAAGGGGCCAGCCAGCACGAGGAGCCACGCCACACCCAATCCAGTCCTCCCGCCAACGTTCTGGGAGAAGGTGAGTCGATCATTGGTCCACGTCCCATCTTTGATGCAGACGGGCGGAAGTCGTCCCAGGACCGCATCGTCAACAAAGACCGTAACGGTGGCCACGGAGGACTCCCTCTGCCGGTTGCATTTGATTCTGTCACGGGCTCTTTGGCGACACCAGACCCTTTGCCGCCGATCCCGGAAACTCCCCACTCTCGATCACTGAAATTGCCCAGCTGGATCGCCGGGGTGGGTCGTTCCTAATGCCCAGACCCGCTGGGAAACGGCGGGGCAGTGAGTACCGCATTGGGAGGACTGGGACGGCCTGTGCTCTCGCCGCCCAACCGGGGATAGCTGATGTCAGCGCCTCATCCCAACCTGCTGTTCTTCGTCAGGAAACGACCTTAGTGGCGACGATCATGGTGTGATCCAGCTATCCCGCGCAATGGTTGCTGACGTCGTTCCAGACGGACGTCGTCGAACGCGAACACGTCGGGGAAGACTTGGCCATCTGAAAGTCGCCGTATGCGGTAGCCGTCACTGAGCATCTCTGCTACCTCGAAGCCGCTGCTCCAGTCGCCAAGGAATCGGTCTCGCACGTAGACCTTCGTGCCCACATCTAGCGTCGAACCTGGATCGTCGTTTTGGGTGAACGCCCTATGGACGTCCTGGGACTTGTACTGGTCCACACTGCCACCTTCCGGCCCTCCCGGAGCTTTCGACTATGGAAGCGACACTGACTCTCGTTCGATGCTCACCGAGTTCGTCGGTCAAGGGACCGTGGTCACCGGTAACCACATCGGTCGCCCCGATCTGGGCGCGAGCCGTGGTCCAGAACTCCGACCAGTAGCCGCGCCAGTCCGAGGCCCCCAACCCCCACGCCAGGGCAGCGATCCCGAGTCCACCTACGACCATTCGGCGCATGCGAGGGGATCGACAATCTGGGGATGGTCCTTTAGGCGTCCCGGATCAAGTGGCATCTCCGGCCGATGCCCTAGCCCCAGCGCCGGGTGATATGACCGCTCCGCCCAGCCCGTCGATCGGGTCAGAGGAGGGGCTTCCCCCGTTACTGATGCAGATCCTCGACGGCATTCATCGAGACTGCGCCTTTTCTATATGTGGAATTTTCCGCCCGTGAGGGAAACGAGGGAGCCGGTCGCAATGTCGACGCACGCTTCACGCTTGACTTTTGATCCCGCCGATGCCGAGCGCGTCGTGTCGGCCGTGGTCTTCCCCGTGGCCTTGTACTCGGAGTAAGACACGAGGTGTCGCGTGGTATCGATCCTTGCAAGGGAGGTGAAGGTCGCTGCAACGCTCCGCAACGGGTGCAATGGCGCGATGGCGGCCGCGCCCCGGTGCCGTTGCCTCATCACGATGGGCCGCTTCCTCGAATGCCCGGGCGCCTGTCTGCGGAGGGCGCTCAGGGGGCGGTCCTCCCGAATGTGGTGCCCAACGCGCCTGGGATGCGGGCGAGGTCGTGGACGCCATAACCTCGAGCACCGCTCGCAGCACTCGAGCCAACTCAGGGGGAGATCACGGGTGACGACGATCAGTGGATGGGTGGCCCCGGGATTTGAAGGGGTTCGGGACGTGTTTCAGGCCAACTTCGACGCCGGAGTCGAAGTTGGGGCAGCGTTTGGTGCCTATCACCAGGGCGAGAAGGTGGTCGACCTTTGGGGAGGCATCGCGGACAACCGGACCCAAGACCCTTGGGAAGAGGACACTCTCGTGCTCGTGTACTCGACCACCAAGGGAGTCGTGGCCATGTGCGCCAATCGGCTCGCCCAACAGGGCGCTCTTGACGTCGACGCGCCGGTGGTGACGTATTGGCCGGAATTCGCGCAAGCCGGCAAGGAGAGAGTCACGGTGGCCGACCTCCTCTCCCACCGAGCGGGTCTGGCCTGGGTCGACGGCACGATGTCCTTCGAAGAGATGATCCGGTGGGACCCCGTCGTCGAGGCCCTCGAGCGCCAGGAACCCTCGTGGCCGCCGGGCTCCGCGCACGGCTATCACGCCACGACGTACGGCTGGTTGGTGGGCGAGGTGGTCCGCAGGGTCACCGGGATGAGCATCGGCACCTATCTGCGGACCGAGATCGCGGGGCCTCTCGGGGCCGATTTCTTCATCGGACTTCCCGCCTCTGAGGAGCCGCGCGTGGCCAGGCTGGTCTCGTTTCTCGAGGGCCTCAAATCGGGCACGGCAACGCTCAGTGCCGAGAGCGACGATGCTCTGCAAGCAGGTCCGAACCTGGCCCAGCTGGCCGAGCTGGCCAAGACCTACTTTGCTCCTGGGGGTCCACTGTTCAAAGCTATGTCGGCTCCCGGTGGTGCCCTGACCGACGAAGAGGTATGGCACAGCCCCCAGCTCCACGCGGCGGAGATCCCCGCCGCCAACGGCATCTGCGACGCGAGGTCGCTCGCCCTTCTTTATGGGGCCTGTGTCGACGACGTGAGGACCCCGTCGGGAGCGAAGTTCCGGATCATGTCCCCACAGGACGTCGAGAGCGCCGTGCAACAGCAGACCAACGGTCCCGACCAAGTGCTCATGGGCTTGGACATCCAATGGGGTCTCGGGTTCAACGTCAACACCGGCATCATCGGCGCCGCGGGCCTCGGGGGCCCGCGAGCGTTCGGGCACTTCGGCATGGGGGGATCGGCCGGATGGGCCGACCCCGATCTCGGACTCGGTATGGGTTACATCATGAATCGGATGGATATCGGCACCACGGGCGACACTCGGAGCTTCCGGCTCATGCGTTCGTGCATCGATGCAGCACAGAAGGCGTCATGAGCGACACAAGAAGAGGAACGTCATGAAAGCAGCCGTCTACTACGAGCCCGGTGGGCCCGAAGTCTTTCGTTACGAAGAGGTCCCGGATCCCGTGGCTGGCGCGCAGGAGCTCCTGGTGCGGGTGGAAGCGGTCAGTATCGAGGGTGGAGACACGCTCGGGCGCGCCATGGGCGAGCTCGGCCCCGTTCCCCACATCGTGGGCTACCAATGCGCGGGGACCGTCGTCGCCATCGGAGACGACGTCGAGGGATTCTCTGTTGACGACCGGGTCGTGACCGTAGGTCTCGACGGGTCTCACGCCGAGCTTCGGGCCGTTGCGACGCCGTTTGCGTGGCTGGTGCCGGGCGAGTTGTCCACCGACGAAGCTGCGTGTGTTCCCGTGCCCTTCGGCACGGCCGACGATTGTCTCTTCGAATTCGGGCGGCTCCAAGCTGGAGAGACAGCGCTGATCCACGCCGGAGGGAGTGGCGTGGGGATCGCCGCCGTTCAATTGGCGAAACGGGCCGGTGCCCGCGTCCTGGCGACCGCGTCGAGCGACGACAAGCTGTCTCGACTCTCCGCACTCGGTCTGGACCACGGGATCAACTACGCGGCGACTGATTTCGTCGACGAGGTCCGCAAGCTCACCGAGGGTCGCGGCGCCGACGTGATCGTCGACTCGGTGGGTGGACTGACGCTCCAGGGAAGCCTGCAGTGTCTGGCCTACCGCGGCCGCTGCGTGACCGTCGGAGATGCGGGCCGTAACGCCGGCGAACCCCTCGATGTTTCGACGTTGCGCCCCAACAACCAGAGCCTCACGGGCTACTTCCTCGGGGCCGAGCTGTTCCTGAGCCCCCGCCCTCATGCCATGATCGCCCGTCATCTCGAGGAGATCGCCGCGGGCACGTTGCACGTGGTCATCGACCGCCGCTTCCCGTTGTCAGAGGCGGCGCAGGCTCACGCCTACATCGAGAGCCGAAAGGCGTTCGGTCGGGTTCTGCTCGTTCCATGATCCCGCGTTGCAGGGACACGGGTCGTGACTGACTCGCCCTTCCGTATTTCCTCGCCCTTCCGGCCGCAGCACCTCCTTGGCCGGGAGTCGTCGTGCTCCACGAGGAAAATGGCATCAGTCCGCAGCTTTTGCGCGTGTGTCAACGGCTGGCCGCAGAGGGTTACGGGGCAATCGCCCCCGATCTGTTCTTCCGGGCGGGAGGAACCGAAGCCGGCGACTTCGCGACCCTCATGGGCTCGCTCGATCGTCGACAGACGCGCACCGACATCGTGGCGGCTTTGCGCGACGTCGGTCGGGGTGATCGGATTTTGCATGGGTGGGCTCCTTGCATACAGAACGGCGGTCGCCGGTGACGGCTTCGGTGCTGCTGTCGGGTTCTACGGTTCCGGCATCTCGGCCGAGCCCGGTGACCCGGCATGTCCGACACTCCTGTTCTTCGGAGGAGAAGACCAGTACATCAGCCCTGCCGACATCGAGGTGGTGGGCCTGCGGCACCCCGAGACGGTGGTGTACCCCGAGGCGGGGCACGGATTCATGCGGGACGGCTCGATGAGCTACGACGATGGCGCGGCTCGAGATGCCTGGAGTCGGACGCTTCGCTTCTTCACCGAGCAGTTGCTCTAAGCGCTCCCTTCACGCGCTCGGTCCATGCCGGCTCTGTGACACGGCGCTGGAGCGCCGACCGCCGCCGTGTGGTGCGCCGCAGGCTACGTTCTCGCCGTGGGGGTTCGAGCGGCGGTGTGGGACCTCGGGAGCAGCTCCTTCCACCTTCTTGTCTGTGAGGCCGGGCCCGGCCGCACCACGCTCACGCCGGTGCTGCATCGACGGGCGCTTCTCAACCTCGGCTTGAGCGTGGGGGAGCGCGGCAACATTCCTCGGGACCGGGTGGCGGCGTCGGTGGCGGCGGCCAAGCGTCTGCGGGCGGGGCTCACCGAGTCACGAGCCGACATCGTCGTCGCTTTGGCAACGGCGGCACTCCGCGATGCGGCCAACAGCGCCGAGGTCGTGGAGCGACTGGAACGGGTCGTCGGCACCAAGGTGATGGTCCTCGGAGGCGAGGAGGAGGCACGTCTGTGCTTCATCGGGCAGTGCGCCGGGGTGTGGACGGGGCCTGGTCCGACGCTCGGGATGGACCTGGGCGGCGGGAGTCTCGAAGCGGCCGTCGGCGACGCCGATCAAGTTGCCATGGCCACGAGCGCAGCGATCGGTCCCGCCCGCCTCCGTGGAGAGCTGGGGACTGGTGATCCACTCTCGGTGGCGGACCGGATCGCGCTGCGTGCTCGGACATCAGAGGCAATGGCACCGATCGCCAGCGCCATCGGCGACTACCGGGGAGTGACCGAACGAACAGTGGTGAGCGGAGGAACGGTCCGCGCTCTGGCTCGGCTGGCCACGGCACGGGCTCGGCGCCGGCCTTCGGCGGGGCCCGGTGAGGTCAACCAAGTCGAGCTCCCCGCCGGTCAGGTGCTCGAGCTTGCTGACCAGTTGGCGAAACTCGATCTCCGGGGCCGGCTGGCTCTTCCCGGGATGCAGGCCCGTCGGGCCCCCCTTCTCCCGGTCGGCGCGGCCGTCCTGGCCACGGTCGCGACAGAACTGAGAGTGGGGCGTTTCGTGGTGAGCGAATGGGGGTTGCGCGAAGGGGCGATCCTCGACGCGCTCAACCATCGTTGATGTTCCGGCATCGGTGACCGATGCAGCGACACCAGGCCCACCGCCCAGGAGGCCCCACCGAAGCGGTGCCTGCTCCGGGAGAAGACGACGTAGACCCGAAGGCCTACGTCGTCTTCTTGCCCAAGATCCTGTTCATCTTGGTGCCACACGTAGGACAGGTCCCTTGTGCCGCCCGCCTGCCGTTGGCGAGCTCGACTTCCTGACCCTCAAACTGCCGCTTTTCACGGCATTTCACACAGTAACCCTCGTACGACGCCACGCTCGTCCTCCTCACTGTGCGCCCCGCCAGATATCGGGTCGAAGCTATCCCCGGGGCCCGCACCACACGTGGATGCTAGGCACGGAGCCGCTTCGGGGGGCGTGGGAGTCGCCCTGGAGCCCCTGATCGCCAGGCAGGCGTCGGAGGGGGACGAGGGGTCTCGGGGCGGCCCCGTCAGGCGTCGGAGCCGCTGGCCGGGGCGGCGGCGGATTGTCACACTGGATGTGCAGTAGGGCTGCCGGGCGCACGCCGCGCCCCACGAGGAGGTCGTCGAGATGACAGGAACAGAGGAGCCGGTCATCACGATCCTGGCGGAGGAGTGGCACGCCATCGACGCCTTGGGACAGGACCTGGGCGAGGCCGAGTGGGAGCTTCCTTCGGAGTGTCCGGGTTGGACGGTGCGCGACGTGCTGTCGCACTTGATCGGTATCGAGCGGACGTTGCTCGGTGACGAGGCGCCACCGGCCCTGACTGAGCTGCCGCCCCACGTCGAGAACGAGATCGGTGCTCGGAACGAGGCGTGGGTCGCACCCCGACGCTCGCGACCGGGGCACGACGTCCTGCGGGAATTCCGGGAAGTCACGGCGCGCCGCCTTGCCGACCTCCGTGCACAGCCCCGGTCTCGTTTCGATGAACTCGGTCCGAGCCCCGTCGGAGAAGTCCCGTACCGCGAGTTCATGCACGTACGGGTCATGGACAGCTGGGTCCACGAACAGGACATCCGCGTCGCCACGGGTCGACCGGGTCACGACTCGGGGCCCGCCGCGCAGCTCGCCATGGACCGGTTGTGCTCGGCCATCCCGTTCGTGGTGGGCAAGCAAGCCGGAGCCCCTGACGGATCCTCCGTTCACTTCGAGCTACGCGGACCGTTGTCGCGACACATCGACGTGGTGGTGCGTGACGGTCGTGCCAAGGCTGTGGCCGTGCCCGACGGGCAGCCGACGGCTTCGCTCGACATGGCGACGGAGGTCTTCTGGCGCCTGACGTGTGGTCGGGTCGACGGGAAAGCGGCCCGCCTCGTCGGGCTCGTCGACGTGGAGGGCGATGCGGAGCTCGCGGCCCGCGTGCTCGACGCCATGGCGTTCATGATCTGACGGCGCCCCTGCCCACGGTCCGTGGCGATATCCCCGGTGCGACGGGCCCGTGACAGGGGCTTGTAGACTCTGCCTTCCTTATGCGCGCCACCGCAGAGCCGGTTGAGGGCAACAAGGTCCGCCTCTCCGTCGAAGTTGACGAGTCCGAGGTGGACCAAGCACTCGCCGCCACCGTTCGTCGACTCTCCACACAGGTGCGCGTCCCCGGTTTTCGTCCCGGCAAAGTGCCGCGCCAGGTCCTCGAGGCCCGGCTCGGCGGTGCAACGGCTTTGCGCCAACAGGCGCTGAATGACGCTCTGCCCGATCTGTACGCCCGCGCCGTGGTGGACACAGAGGTGGACCCCATCGCTGCTCCGGAAATCGACATCAAGTCCGGCGAGGACGGGGGCCCGGTCACGTTCGACGCCGTCGTCGAGATCAGACCCACGGTGTCGATCGCCGGCTACGGCGGTCTGCAGGTGACGCTTCCGGGCATCGAGGTCGACGACGCCGAGATCGCATCTCAGGTCGACCGCCTGCGCGACCAGTCAGGCGAGCTCTCGTCTGTGAGCCGTGCCGCTCGAGATGCAGACCATGTCTCGATCGATCTCCACGGGACCCGTCAGCGCGGGGAGGACCTCCACGTCGAGGACTACCTCTACGAGGTGGGCAGCGGTGCGGAGATCGAGGGACTCGACGAACAGCTGCGCGGCGCCAAGACAGGCGACATTCTGCAGTTCTCCGCGCCCGTGCGGACGGACGACGCCGAAGAGGAAGCCCAGATCCGCGTGCTCGTCAAGGACGTCAAGGAGAAGATCCTTCCTGAGCCCACCGACGAGTGGGCGGCCGAGGCTTCTGAATTCGACACGTTGGAGGCCCTCGAAGGGGATCTACGGAATCGGCTCCGACAGCTCAAGCTGGTCCAGGCCCAGCTCGCCCTGCGCGAGCGCACGGTCGATGCACTGGTCGGCCTTGTGGCCGAGGACCCTCCCGAGTCACTCGTCGAGGAGGAGGTCCGCGAGCGCCTGCACGACCTCGGTCACAGGCTCGAGGCGCGCCACCTGACCGTCGAGCAATTCCTCCAGGCATCCGGTCGCGAGGAGGGAGAGCTCGTGGGTGAGATCCGGGCTGACGCGGCCCGTGCCGTTCGCCTGGACCTTGCCTTGCGGGCATTGGCTGACGCAGAGGACATCCAGGTCACAGACGAAGAGATCGACGAAACTGTGGCGGAGATGGCAAAGCAGGCGGGCACCAGTGCCGCCGACCTGCGGCGTCGACTCGACCGCGCAGGCAGGCTGCCCGCGGTACGCTCCGACAGGAGGAAGGCGAAGGCACTGACCTGGCTCTTCGACCGCGTGGATCTGGTCGACGAGGACGGAAAACCCCTGTCCAGGGACGACTTGCACGTGGACGTCGCAGGACAGGGAACGGGTGACGCCGAAGAGGGCAGCGCCGATGGGGCAGAGCCCGGAGAACGAGGGAGTGAGGACGTGGCGGCAGAGGGACGATCCACCGAGGAGGCGCAGTCGTGAGGGCTGCCGGCGAAGCGCAGGGGTATCTCGTCCCTACGGTGATCGAGCAGACGAGCCGGGGAGAGCGCGGGTACGACCTCTACTCCCGGTTGCTCAAGGAGCGCATCATCATCCTCGGGACGCCCATCGACGACACCGTGGCCAACCTCATCTGCGCGCAGATGCTCTTTCTCGAGTACGAGGAGCCGGACAAGGACATCCACCTGTACGTCAATTCGCCCGGTGGGGACATCACCGCCCTCTTCGCCATCTACGACACCATGAAGTTCGTAAAGCCAGACGTCTCTACCTTCTGCTTCGGCCAGGCGGCGTCCGCCGCGGCCGTGCTGCTGGCGGCAGGTGCCAAGGGCAAGCGATTCGCGCTGCCCCACGCCCGAATTCTCCTGCACCAACCCTGGGGCGGTGCCGCGGGCCAGGCGAGCGACATCGAGCTGCAGGCCAAGGAGATCATCCGGATGCGTGACCTGCTCAATTCGATGATCGCCGACGACACCGGGCAGGCCTCGGAGAAGATCGCCCGTGACACCGATCGTGACTTCGTCATCACGGCAGACGAAGCCGTGACCTACGGGCTGATCGACGAGGTGATCACGACTCGTGACGCCGTGGGTGCCGCCGAAGCCGTCGGCGCGGCGTAGGCTCGTACAGGGACGAAGGGGGAGACGTGGCGAAGTTCGGGGACGGCGGGGACCTCGTGAAGTGCAGCTTCTGTGGCAAATCCCAGAAGCAGGTCAAGAAGCTCATCGCGGGCCCTGGCGTCTACATCTGCGACGAGTGCATCGACCTCTGCAATGACATCATCGCCGAGGAGCTCGCCGAGACGCCTGAGTTCTCTTTCGAGGAGCTGCCCAAGCCCAGGGAGATCTTCGACTTCCTCAACGACTACGTGATCGGCCAGGAGTACGCCAAGAAGATCCTGTCGGTCGCGGTCTACAACCACTACAAGCGCGTGCAGGCCGGGACGGCCCAAGCGTCCGAGGTGGAGTTGGCGAAGTCGAACATCCTCCTGCTCGGCCCGACCGGATGCGGCAAGACGCTGCTGGCTCAGACCCTGGCTCGCATGCTCAACGTGCCGTTCGCCATCGCCGACGCCACTGCCCTGACCGAGGCAGGGTACGTCGGTGAGGATGTCGAGAACATCCTCCTCAAGCTGATCCAGGCGGCCGACTACGACGTCAAGCGGGCCGAGACCGGCATCATCTACATCGACGAGATCGACAAGATCGCCCGCAAGAGCGAGAACCCCTCGATCACCCGAGACGTGTCGGGGGAGGGCGTGCAGCAAGCGCTGCTCAAGATCCTCGAGGGGACGACGGCCTCGGTGCCGCCCCAAGGTGGACGGAAGCACCCCCATCAAGAATTCATCCAGATCGACACCACCAACATCCTGTTCATCTGCGGCGGGGCCTTCGCCGGGCTGGACAAGATCATCGAGAGCCGGATCGGCCGCAAGGGCATCGGCTTCAGGGCCGAGGTCCGTCGCAGCACCGAGGCTCGTGACAGCGAGGTTCTCCGACACGTCCTGCCCGAGGACCTCATCAAGTTCGGTCTGATCCCGGAGTTCATCGGGCGCCTCCCGGTGGTGGGGGCGGTATCGAGCCTCGACAAGGAAGCACTGATCCGGATCCTGGTGGAGCCCAAGAACGCGCTCGTGAAGCAGTATCGGCGCGTGTTCGAGCTCGACGGTGTCGAGCTCGAGTTCGGTGACGACGCCCTGGAGGCCGTGGCGGAACAAGCCTTGCTGCGGGGTACCGGCGCACGTGGCCTGCGCGCCATTCTCGAAGAGGTGCTTCTCGAGGTCATGTACGACCTCCCGAGTCGGACCGATGTCGGCAAGTGCGTCATCGACCGGGCTGTGGTGCTCGACCGCGTCCACCCGACGCTCGTACCTCAGAGCGAGTTGGCCAGCAAGGTGCGCACGCGCCGGGCCGCTTCCTGACAGGTTTCTATCCGGCGGTGTCAGTCCGCACCGACAGCGACGCGGCGCGCCCCGGGCGCGATGACATGGTGGCCTGGCTCGACAGCCACACCGACTACGAGCTGTCCATGCCCACGCGGGTGGGCGCACCCACGCTGGATCGCATACGGGCCTGGTGCCGCCTCCTCGGTGATCCCGAACGATCGTGTCCGGTGGTGCACGTGACGGGCACCAACGGCAAGGGGTCGACCGCCAAGATCTTGACGGAGCTCTTCATGGCCGACGGCCTCACGGTCGGCACCTACACCAGCCCCAACCTGGCCCGGGTGAACGAGCGCCTGGCGCGCAATGGTGAGCCCATCGACGACCACGAGTTGGCCGAGGTGCTCGGGTCCCTGAGGGAGCTCGAGCCCTTGCTCAGCGAGAGGACGACCCGGTTCGAGCTCCTGACCGCAGCCGCGTTCCGATGGTTCGCCGACAGCCCCGTGGACGTGGCGGTCATCGAGGTCGGGCTGGGAGGGCGATGGGATGCCACCAACGTGGTCGAGCCCGAGGTGGCGGTGATCACGAACGTGAGTTACGACCACGTGGAGATCCTGGGCCCGACCCTCCTCGACATCGCCACTGAAAAGGCGGGAATCATCAAGCCGGGGAGCCGTGTCATCGTGGGCGAGACCGACCCCGAGCTCCTCGCCGTCTTCATGGGCGCCGCCGACGAGTGCGGTGCGGCCGAGACCTGGGTGCGGGGAGTGGAGTTCGGTTGCACCGAGAGCCGGGTCGCCGTGGGCGGCCGCCTCCTCGATCTGCGCACCCCGGCGGCCCACTATCCCGAGGTGTTCCTGTCGCTCCACGGGGCGCATCAGGGCGACAACGCCGCCTGCGCCGTGGCCGCGGCCGAAGCCTTCTTCGGTGCTCCTCTCGCCCCCGAGGTGGTCGAGCACGCCCTGAGCTCGGTGAGAGTGCCGGGGCGGATGGAGATCGTCGGGCGGTCGCCGGTCATCGTGCTCGACGGGGCTCACAACGTGGCGGGTGCCCAGGCGCTGGCCCGCGCCCTCGTGGACGAGCTCGCCCCGTCTGACGACACCGTGGCTCTCATCGGCATGCTCCAGGGCCGGGATCCGAGTGCGATGCTTGAGGCGCTGCGTCCGGCCGGGGTGCGGACGGTGGTGGCGTGCACGGCGCCGTCGCCGCGGGCGTTGCCCGCCGCGTCCATCGCCGAGGCGGCCCGGGCCCTCGGATTGCAGGCCCTGGCGGCTGACACCGTGACCGATGGCCTCACTCTGGCGAGGGCCCGGCTGTCGCCGACTGGGACGCTCATCGTGACGGGCTCGCTGTACGTGGTGGCCGACGCCCGGGCTGTCCTCCTCGGATCGACCGAATGGGCCGACCCCGATAGCCTCTCCGAGCCATGAACCGCACCCTTGTGATTTGTAAGCCTGACGCGGTCGAGCGCGGTCTGGTCGGGGAGCTGGTGGGTCGCCTCGAGCGCAAGGGGCTGCGACTCGTGGCCGCCCAACTGCGCCAGATCGACAAGGAGACCGCGGCTGAGCACTACGAGGAGCATCACGGCAAGCCCTTCTACGAGGACCTGGTGCGGTTCATCACGCGATCGCCGGCCATGGTGCTCGTGGTGGAGGGCCCCGAAGACACTTGGAGCATCGTGCGCACCTTGATGGGCCCGACGAACCCCGCCGAGGCTCCCCCCGGGACCATCCGGGGCGACCTTGCCACGCTTCTGACCGAGAACCTCGTCCACGGTTCGGACTCCGCTGAGTCGGCCGCGCGCGAGATCGCCATCTTCTTCCCGGCCTGACGTGACGCCGTAGGTCGTCTCGCATCGGTTGAAGCCCGCGCACGGCCCCGACGTCGCCTTGTGTGGTCGGGTGTAGTCCCGTAGCCTGGGCACGACCCCCAAGTACAGAGGCGGGAGGCCGCCCGGATTCGGCGACGGTCCCCGCTCCATCAAGAGGTAGATCGACGCCATGCGGGACAACCGGTTCTTTTTGCTCGGCCGCGATATGGCCGTCGACCTCGGCACGGCGAACACCCTTGTGTACGTGCGCGGTCGCGGCATCATTCTGAACGAGCCTTCGGTCGTGGCGGTGAACGTCAAGGACGGCCGTCCCCTCGCCGTGGGTGCAGAGGCCAAGCGCATGATCGGTCGTACGCCCAGCCACATCCAGGCCATCCGACCTCTGAAGGACGGCGTCATCGCGGACTTCGAGATCTGCGAGAAGATGCTGCGGTACTTCATCCAGCGCGTGCACCAGCGTCGCTTCGCCAAGCCGCGCATGGTGATCTGCGTTCCCTCTGGCATCACCGGTGTCGAGCAGCGCGCCGTCATGGAGGCGGCTGAGTATGCCGGCGCCCGCAAGGCCTACATCATCGAGGAGCCCATGGCTGCCGCCATCGGTGCCGGGCTCCCCGTGCACGAGCCGACGGGCAACATGGTTGTCGACATCGGTGGTGGTACCACCGAAGTCGCCGTCATCTCGTTGGGTGGAATCGTGACGAGCCAGTCGGTGCGCATCGGCGGTGACGAGCTCGACGAGGCGATCATCTCCTACATCAAGAAGGAGTACAGCCTCGCCCTGGGTGAGCGCACGGCGGAAGAGATCAAGATCGCGCTGGGTTCCGCGTTTGCGCTCGAGGAGGAATTGCATGCTGAGATCCGTGGCCGGGACTTGGTCACGGGACTCCCGAAGACGGTCGTGGTGTCCACCGAAGAGATCCGCAAGGCGATCGACGAGCCGGTGTCGGCCATCATCGACGCCGTCAAGGTGACGCTCGACAAGACCCCGCCCGAGCTCGCCGCCGACATCATGGAACAGGGGATCGTGCTTACCGGCGGCGGCGCCCTGCTCCACGGTCTCGACGCCCGGCTGCAAGAGGAGACGGGGATGCCCATCGTGGTCGCTCGCGATCCCCTCAACTGCGTGGCGATCGGCAGTGGCCAGTGCCTCGAGGAGTTCGAAGCGCTCAAGCAGGTCCTCATCACGTCCTCGGCGGGGTGAGAGGCGTCCGCGCCAGGCGCGGCCCCCGCTTCGCCATCGCAGTTCGGGACCTTCTGTCCCGGCGACCGCGCGCCGGCGGAGCCGGCACTCCCTTCTGAGCGGGTTCCTGCATGCCGAGGAGGACACGGCGCGCGCGGCGGGCTCGGCGGGGGATGACGATCGGGCTGCTCGTCGTGGCTTCCATCGCCATCATCACCCTGGACTACCGAGGTCAGGCCCACGGCGTCATTTCGGGAGCCAAGCGCGGTGCCCACGACGCCTTCGCACCCATCCAGCGTGGTGTCGACGCCATCGCACGTCCCGTGGGCAGCTTCTTGTCGGGCGCGGTCCACGGGGGTGACCTCGAGGCCCAGAACGCGAAACTCCGGCGCGAGATCGGTGCTCTGCAACGACAGGCACTGATGTCCCAAGCGGTGCGCAACTCGCTGCGCGCGCTGCAGCGCCTCGACCAGTTGCCGTGGGTCGGCTCCATACCCACCGTCACCGCGCAGGTCACGGCGCTGAGCCCGTCGGACTTCGCCGCCACCGTGCAACTCGACAAGGGCAGCACGAGCGGCGTGGCCGTCGGCATGCCGGTCGTCGGGGGGGCGGGGTTGGTCGGCCAGATCATCGAGGTGTGGTCCTCGGGGTGCACGGTGCGACTCGTCACTGACGTCGACTCATCGGTGGGCGTCCGCTTCGGCTCGGGGGGGAACCTCGCCCTGGTGCAGGGCTCGGGTCTGGGTCGGGGTCTGGCCGTGAACCTGATCGCCCCCGGCACATCGCTGCACAAGGGAGAAGTGCTCACCACGAGCGGCCTGCAGTACGCGCAATACCCGGCCGACATCCCAGTCGCCAGCGTCACATCGTCGTCATCGACTCCGTCGGCCACCCAGGAGACGGTGTCGGCCCGTCCCCTCGCCGACCTCGCCATCTTGCAGTACGTCGACGTGCTGCAGTGGCAGTCCACGCCATGACACGCTCCGCTCCCAGCCAGCGTGTGGGGAGGACCCTGACCACTGCCGATGTGGCTCGCGCCACGATCGTGATCGTGGTCGTGCTGGTCATCCAGCACACCATTCTCGACTCGGTGCGGGTGGGGGGCGCCCACCCCGACCTCATGCTTCTCCTGCCCGTGGCGGCGGGCTACGCGGCCGGTCCCGACAGGGGCGCGGTGTTCGGGTTCATCACCGGGCTGGTGGCCGACCTGTTCCTGCCCACCCCCTACGGCCTCTCCGCCCTGGTGGGCTGCCTGCTGGGGTACTCCACCGGCCTGGCGACCCGGGGGCTCGTGCGCAGCTCATGGTGGCTGCCGCCTGTCGTGGCGGCGGCCGCGACGGCCGCCGGCATGGGCGCATACGCGATCCTGGGAGCGGTGCTCGGAGACCCGGGGATGCTCAAGACCTACCTCGTTCCCGCCGTCGTGGTGGGGACGCCCTCGGCGGCGTTGCTCGCCGTACCGGTCCTGCGCTTCGTGGCCTGGGCCGTGCCCGAGCCGGGGCCGAGCCGCGGCGGCGGCGGGGGCCTACGGTGAAATTCCGTCGCCGGCGCTTCGCGCTGGCGCTGCGCAGCGCCGACACCCCGAAGCGTGCGCCCCGCCCAGCGCGCTCCAAAGCGGGTCGTCTTCGCCATCCCCTGCGCGGTGCTCGCTTCTACCCCAAACCGAAGTCCCCTCGCCCCGAGCGAACCCAGGGGCCGAGCGGGCCACGCATGCGCCCCCGTCGCTCGGTCGTAGACCGGGTGATGGCGGTGAGCGAACCGTCGGCACCGCGCACGGTGATCCGGCTGCGGGTGCTCGGGGTCGTCGTGGCCGCGCTCTTCTCGCTCATGTTCATCCGGCTTTGGTACCTCCAGGTCCTCGACACCTCGGCGTACTCCAAGACGGTGACCGCCAACCAGGTCCGCACCGTAGAGGTTCCCGCGCCGCGCGGGCTCATCACCGATCGCAACGACAACATCATCGTCGGCGACCAGGTGACCCAGGACATCACGCTTTCCAGGGTGTTGGCCCAAGAGCACCCCGCGGTGGTGGGTCAGCTCGCTGCCCTGCTGGGTATCTCGTCCGCCCAGATCGAGGCCGACCTCGCCAACGTCCAGTACAGCTTGTACAAGCCGGTCCCGATCCTCGAGAACGCCCCGCTGTCGGACGTGCTCTACATCGGCGAGCACGCGTCGATGTTCCCGGGCGTCTCGACGGTGGCCGACACCAACCGCACCTATCCCCTCGGGCAAACGGGTGTGCAGATGCTCGGGTACGTGGGGCAGATCTCGAGTGAGCAGCTCCAGGCCGATTCGTCGCAGGGGTACCAACTCGGCGACCTCTACGGACAGAGCGGGCTCGAGAACCAGTACCAGGCCGAGCTGCGGGGACGGCCGGGCGTGGACAAGGTCGAGGTCGACGCGCACGGACAGGTCGTGGGCAGCCTCGGCGAGACCCCTCCCACCGCGGGGGACAATCTCGTGACCAACATCGACTCCGGCCTCGAGCAGACCTTGCAGCAGGCTCTCGACGCCGAGATCGCGTCGCTCAAGGGGAAGTCCACCGAAGGCGCGGCTGTCGCCCTCGACCCCCAGACGGGGGCGGTCTTGGCGCTCGTGTCGTCGCCGACCTACGACCCGACGTGGTGGACCAACGGGATCTCCACCGCCCACTTCCGCCAGCTCCAGGCCACGGGCGCGCAGAACAACAACGCAATCCAGGGTCTCTACACCCCGTGGTCGACCTTCAAGTTGGCCACCGCCGCGGCCGCGTTGCAGACCGGGCTCATCAGCCCGAGCTACACCTTCAACGACACGGGTGCGTACACGGTCCCCGGTTGTGCGACGGGTGGGTCGGGGTGCGTGACCTACCACGACAACGAAGGTGAGGTGGGAGGCCAGATCAACGTGTCCCAGGCGCTCACGGTGTCGAGCGACATCTTCTTCTACAACCTCGGCGTCCAGTTTTGGAACGACTACAAGGCCAACGGTCGCTATGGCAAGACGCCGATCCAGGACGCGGCCGCGCAACTCGGCTACGGCGACGTCACGGGGATCGACCTGCCCAACGAGACCCACCTCGCCCGGGTGGACTCGCCCACCGTCGTGGCGCGCGAGCACTCCCAGGACCCCAAGGACTACCCCAACGGCACGTGGTTCACGGGGAACAACCTCGAGCTCGCCTTCGGCCAGGGTGGCACGGTCATCACCCCGCTCGAGCAGGCCGTCGCCTACGCCACGTTCGCCAACGGGGGCACCCGCTACGTCCCCGAGGTGGCGGCCGGCACCGTCAACGCGCACGGCAAGGTGGTGCGCACCATCGCGCCCAAGGTCGCCGGGCACGTCACGTACTCGCCCGCCGACTACCAGGCCATGCTGACCGGATTCGAAGGTGCGGTGCAGAGCTCCAAGGGCACCGCCAACCCCGCCTTCGCCGGCTTCCCCCTCTCCACCTTCCCCCTGGCGGGCAAGACCGGGACGGCCACCACCAACGAGCAGCAGCCCAACTCGTGGTTCGTGGGCTGGGGGCCGCTTCCCCACCCCCAATACCTGATCGCCGTGGTGGTCCAGGGGGGCGGGTTCGGCTCCCAGGCCGCAGCCCCCGTGGCGCGCCAGGGGTTCGACTACCTCGTCGCACACCCCGAGTCCCCGACCCACGTCGCCCCGGCCACCACCCCTGCGGCGGTCGTGACCCCGACCACCACCACCACGCCCGGGACCAAGCCAAGCACCCCGGCTTCCCCCACCACGACGGCCCCGAAGACCACCACCACGGCCCGGGCGCTCGCCGCCCCACGGCGCCGAGGCGGGCGGGGAGGGCTCTAGACTCGACGGGCACATGACTTCTCTGTGGCCACGGATCGAGCCTCTGCTGGCCCAGGTCACGAAGCCCGCCCGCTACATCGGTGGTGAGCTCGGGGCGCGCCAGCCCGTCCACGCGCCCGAGCGGGTGGCCTGGCTGCTGCTCTATCCCGACACCTACGAGATCGGGCTTCCGAACCAAGGGCTCCAGATCCTGTACGAAATACTGAACGAGCGTGGCGACGCCGTGGCGGAGCGCGCCTACGCGCCTTGGACCGACATGGAAGCCGCCATGCGGGGCGCGTCGGTCCCGCTGTTCTCCCTCGAGAGCAGCCTGCCGGCGGGGGACTTCGACGTCCTCGCGTTCAACCTCTCGGCCGAGCTCACCTACACCAATGTCCTCAACCTGATCGACCTGGCCGGGGTGCCGGTGCGTGGCGCGGACCGTGACGCGTCGCACCCCTTGGTGGTGGCGGGCGGGCACTGCGCCTTCAACCCTGAGCCCCTCGCCGAGTTCGTCGACGCCTTCGTTCTCGGCGACGGCGAGGAGGCGGTGGGGGACCTGACCGAGGTGATCGGGTCGTGGCGGGCCACGGGTGGGGAATGCCGCGCCGACCTGCTGAGCACCCTGGCGTCGGTCCCCGGGGTGTACGTGCCCTCCTGCTACGAGCCCAGCTACCGAGGTGGGCGCCTCACCGGTGTGGCACCGCGTCTACCCGGTGTCCCCGAGCGCGTGGAGAAGCGGACGATCGCGGATCTGGGGGCGTGGCCCTACCCCAAGCAGCAACTGGTGCCGCTGATCGAAGTCGTCCACGACCGTCTCAACGTCGAGGTGTTCCGGGGTTGCACGCGGGGATGTCGCTTCTGCCAAGCCGGGATGATCACCCGGCCCGTGCGTGAACGGCCCGCCGAGCAGGTGAAGCAGATGGTCCGTGACGGCCTCGACCGCACGGGATACGACGAGGTCACGTTGACATCGCTCTCGAGCGCAGACTTCTCGGGCATCGGTGACGTCGTTTCCACGGTCATCAACGACCCCGAGTGCTCGGGTCAGGTGTCGGTGAGCCTCCCCAGCCTCCGGGTCGACGCGTTCACCGTGGGGTTGGCCGCGGAGATCCAGAAGGTCCGCCGTACGGGGCTCACGTTCGCTCCCGAGGGCGGCACCTGGCGGATGCGTCAGGTGATCAACAAGCTCATCCGCGAGGAGGATCTCTACGCGGCCGTCGATGCCGCGTTCTCCCAGGGCTGGCGGCGGGTGAAGCTGTACTTCCTCATCGGCCTGCCCACCGAGACCGATGACGACGTCTTGGGGATCACCCGCCTCGCCGGCGCGTGCGCGGACATCGGTCGGCGTTACCACCACAACGTCACGGTCACCGCCTCGGTGGGTGGGTTCGTCCCCAAGGCGCACACGCCCTTCCAGTGGTTCGGTCAGAACACCATGGAGGAGCTTCGGCGCAAGGTGGGACTGCTCAAGGACGCGGCACGGGGCACGCGTGGCCTGACCTTGCGTTGGCACGATCCCGAGGCAACTGCGGTGGAAGGGCTCGTCAGTCGCGGCGACCGTCGCATGGGTGCGGTTATCGAGCACGTCTGGCGCAACGGAGGCACCTTCCAGGAGTGGTCCGAGCACTTCGATCTGGGTTTGTGGAGGAGCGGGCTTGAGGCGGCAGGGCTCGATTTTTCCGAGAGCGTGTACCGCCATCGCGACGAGCACGAGGTCCTTCCCTGGGACCATGTCTCGGCCGGCTTGCACCGCGACTTCCTGTGGCAGGACTTCCAAGAGGCCCTGGCCGAACACGGTCTCGAAGACTGCCGCTGGACCCCGTGCTACGACTGCGGGGCATGTACCGGGCTCGGCGTCGAGCACATGGTGGCATCGGCCGTGCCGCCCGCCGGCGGGAGCCAGGGCACGGGGCAAGACCTGGCCACGGGAGGCACTGTGCCGGTCCGGTTCCTCGAGACAGCCGCCGCGGCCGTGTCGTCGGGCTCGACCCGGGAGCCCGGACCGTGAAGATCCGTGTCCGTTTCACCAAGGTCGGCCGGGTCCGGTGGACGAGCCACCGCGACGTGGCCCGGATGTGGGAGCGGGCCCTTCGTCGCGGCCAGATGCCCGTCTCCTATACGGCCGGGTTCACGCCGCGCCCGCAGTTGAGCTTCGGGCTCGCCCTGCCCACGGGGTGCGAGTCTGTTGCCGAGTACCTCGACGTCGCCCTCGACGAAGCGGTCGCCCCGTCCGAGTTGGCACGACAAGCCAGCTCGATGTTGCCCGAAGGCGTCGACGTGGTCGCGGCGGCCGTCCTCGAGCCCGGGACGAATTCCCTCCAGGAAGACGTGTCCTCGTGCACGTGGGAGATCCACGTGCCGGGGGTCGACGCCGAGGATCTCGACGTGGCGATCGGGCGCGCCCTCGACGCCGATTCCCTCCCCATCACGCGCGAGCGCAAGGGACGAGACGTGGTCGACGACCTGCGTCCCTCGGTGCTGGCGTTGTCGTGTGCCGCATCCGACTCGGACGGCGCCCAGCTCCTCGCCGAGCTCGGCACCCGGCCGCGCGGAGTACGACCGTCCGAGCTCGCCCAAGCCTTGGGTATCGAGCTCGGGCTTGCCCGTAGAACCTGTCAATGGATCGAGCGCGACGGCTCCCGCTGGGAGCCTCTCATGGCGGACCCCGCGGGTACCGCCGTCATCTGGGAGCGCGCCTCGTGAGGAGTACCAGAAGGGATCGTCCCCATGTCCGATACGAGCGCCGGGCAGCCGACGGCGGAGCCGACCGGCTCCCCGTCTGCCCCCGCATCCACCGACCCCGGGGCGACGAACGCCCTCGACGCGGTCAACACCGTCTCGCGAGGTTCTCGCCCGGACGATAACGGCCCGCCTGCGGAGCCGACCGATGTGCACGACGGGGGCGAGCCGCCCACGTCGACACGCGACGCCACACGAAGCGAGTCCGCGTCTCGAGAGAGCGCGTCGGGCGAGACCGCGGCAGGGGACTCGGCCCCGGGAGACACAACGTCGGAAGATCCTCCGTCCGGCGGTGCGCGCAGCGCGCCTTCGAGCCCGCGGCGACGCCGCAAGCGCCCCGCCGGGGCCGGGCCGCCCGGTGTGGGAAGCGCCGACGGCACCTCGGAGCCCACCGATGACAGCCACGCCCCGGCCGGAGAGGCCGAGAACTTCGACCCGTCATCGGGAGGGGCTCCGGTTGGAGACGGCGAAGGGGGGTCATCGGGAGAAGCCCCGGCGACCCCCAGGGTGGGTGGCCGCAGACCCCCCGCGGAACGACCCCGGATCGGCGACACCCGACCCGCCCGGCCGCCGGTGGGTCCGGTGGCACCGGTGCCCGTGACGCCGCCCTCGGCCAAGGTGGTGAAGCCCGTAGCACCCGCCCCGGTCGTCGTGGCGCGGGTGGCGACGGCCGAGCTCGACAGCGACCAGGACGGCCCCGAGACCGCCGAGTCCAAGGCGTCGGGGGGCCGGTCACGACGGCGCAGCGGCCGCGAGCGGCGGGGCCGCCCCGTGGGCCGGTACCTCATGTGCGTCCACGTCCGCCCCCACGCCACCCAGATCGCCGTGCTCGAAGGCCGGACGCTGGTCGAGCACTACGTGTCGAGGGCGGCGGACGACGCCACCCAGATCGACGGCAACATCTATCGCGGCCGTGTCCAGAACGTCCTCCCCGGCATGGAGGCGGCGTTCATCGACATCGGCACCCCGAAGAACGCCGTGCTGTACCGGGGTGACGTCCGCTACGACGTCGAGGACGTCGAAACGGCCAAGAGCTCGTCGGCGCGCATCGAGGAGATGTTGCACCCCGGCCAGGTCATCTTGTGCCAGGTCACGAAGAACCCGATCGGGGCCAAAGGGGCGCGCCTGACCCAGGAGGTCTCGCTACCCGGGCGTTTCGTGGTCATGGTCCCCAACTCGACCGCCTTCGGCATCTCCAAGCGCCTCGACGACAATGAGCGCAAACGGCTGCGTCGGATCGTCGACGAGGTGCGCCCCGCCGGACACGGCCTGATCGTGCGGACCGCGGCCGAAGGGGCGAGCCAGGACGAGTTGCGCCACGACGTCGAACGTCTGGTGGCGCTGTGGGCTGCCATCGAGGCCGAGGCCAACCGGTCCAACGCGCCGGGGTTGCTCTACCGCGAGCCCGACCTGGCCGTGCGCATCGTGCGCGAGGAGTTCAACCGCGAGTACCGCAACGTGGTCATCGACGACGAGGCTCTGTACGCACAGGTGCGCGACTACATCGAGCAGGTGAACCCCGAGCTCGTCGACAGGGTCGAATACTACGACCCGGTCGTCGAGAACCTTCCCATCTTCGAGCGGTTCCACGTCCACGAGCAGCTGCACAAAGCCCTCGATCGCAAGGTGTGGCTGCCCTCGGGGGGATCGATCATCATCGAACGCACCGAGGCACTCACCGTCATCGACGTGAACACCGGCAAGAACGTGGGCAAGTCGAACCTCGAGGAGACCGTCTACCGCAACAACCTCGAGGCCGCCGAGGAGATCGCCCGACAGCTACGGCTGCGTGACATCGGGGGCATCATCGTCATCGACTTCATCGACATGGAGATCCGGGACAACCGGGACCGGGTGTCGTCCGCCCTGCGCTCCGCGCTGGCACGGGACAAGACCAGGACCCAGGTGTTCGACATCTCCGAGCTGGGCCTGGTCGAAATGACCCGGAAGCGGGTCTCAGAGGGCCTGGTGGAGTCGCTCTCGACCGTCTGCACGGTGTGCGGTGGGCGCGGGATCGTGCTCGACGACTCCCTGCTGTAAGATCGCCCGGCTATGTACGCGGTGATCCAGAGCGGAGGCAAGCAGGAGCGCGTGGCCGAGGGCCAGCATTTGCGCGTGGAACTGCTGGGCGTGCCCGAGGGCAGCGAGGTCGAACTTTCCCCGGTGCTCGTCGTGGACGACGACCGGGTGCTCGCGACACCGGCCGAGCTCGCCGGGACGGTCGTGGCCGCCCGGGTCGTGGGGCAGGAGCTGGGTCCCAAGATCCGAGGGTTCACGTACCAGGCCAAGGCGCGACGCCGGCGTCGGTGGGGGCACCGCCAGCAGTACGACACCGTCGAGATCCTGTCGATCACGGTCCCCGCGGGCCGCTGACACCGCCATACCGGAGGCGATTCTCATGTCGAAGACCAAGGGCGGGGGCTCCACCCGCAACGGCCGTGATTCGAAGTCCAAGCGGCTCGGAGTGAAGGTGTACGACGGGACGACCGTCCCGGCCGGAGCGATCATCCTGCGCCAGCGTGGCACCAAGTTCCATCCCGGTGAGAACGTCGGACGCGGCGGCGACGACACGTTGTTCGCGACCGTCGAGGGCGTGGTGAGCTTCGGCACCCGCAAGGGTCGTCGCCAGGTGAGCGTCCGCGCCGAGTCCTGAGCCGGGGCGTGCCGTGCCTCTCTCCCACGGGAGGGAGCGGCGGTGCCCCGTAGAATCGGAGCCGTGTCCGGGTTCGCCGACGAGGCGCAAGTCCATGTGAAAGCGGGCAACGGCGGCGCCGGTTCCGTGTCGTTTCGTCGTGAGGCCCACGTGTCGCGCGGTGGCCCCGACGGCGGCGACGGCGGCAACGGCGGCGACGTGTGGCTCGTGGCCACGACCAACCAGGCGTCACTGCTCGGGTTTCGCGACCACCCCCATCGCCGGGCCACCGACGGCAAGCACGGACAAGGCAAGAAGCGCCATGGCCCGCGCGGCCAGGCGCTCGAGGTCCCCGTCCCTGTCGGCACGACGGTGCGCGGTCCCGACGGTGCCGTGCTGGCCGATCTGGCCACGACCGGGGATCGCTGGCTCGCGGCCGGGGGCGGCCGGGGTGGGCGTGGCAACGCTCGCTTCCTGAGCAACCGCCGCCGGGCGCCCGCCTTTGCCGAGCAAGGCGAAAAGGGCGAGGAGCGTTGGCTCGACCTCGAGCTCAAACTGCTGGCCGACGTGGCCCTGGTGGGCCTGCCCAACTCCGGCAAGAGCACCTTGATCTCGCGCATCTCGGCCGCTCGCCCCAAGGTAGCCGCCTATCCGTTCACCACCCTCGAGCCCCATCTCGGTGTGGTCCGGGTGGGCCGGCCCGGGGACGAAGCCGAGTTCGTGGTGGCCGACGTCCCGGGCCTGGTGGAGGGCGCGGCCGAAGGCCGGGGTCTCGGCCACCGGTTCCTCCGGCACGTCGAGCGCGCCCGCGCTCTCGTGGTGCTGCTCGACCTCGCCCCCGCCGACGAGATGTCTGTGTCCGAGCAGCAGCGCATCCTCCTGGCCGAGCTCGGTCGGTACCGACCCGAGCTCCTCCAGCGGCCCCGCATCGTGGTGGGCTCGAAGTCCGACGTCGCGCTCGAGCCCGTCCACGACGAGCTCGAGCTCACCATCTCGGCGGTCACCGGAGCGGGGATCCCCGAGCTCCTCGTCAGCCTCGCCGCCATGGTGGTCGAGGCGCGCGCGGCCGAAGCCGTGCCCAACCGGTCCGTGGTGATCCACCGCCCGCTGTCGGAGGAGATCGAAGTGGTCCGCGGTGAAGACGGGTCCTTCGTGGTGCTCGGTCGTCCCGCCTTGCGCGCCGTCGCGTTGTCCGACCTCAACGACCACGATGCCGTGGACTACGTCCAGACCCGCCTGCGCCGGCTCGGCGTCGAGCGCGCCCTCGTGCGCGCCGGGGTCCGTGACGGAGATGTCGTGCACCTCGGCGAGCTGAGCTTCACCTACCAGCGCGAGGAGGGGATCGAATCCGCCGTGGCCGAGACGCCTCCTCCCGAGACGAGGCGCGGCGGGAGACGAGGCCGGGGTACCGACCGGTGACCGAGCCCGACAGCGCCCGAACGGTGGTGGCGAAGATCGGGTCTTCGTCGATCACGAGTGCCGGCGGCGGCGTGGACCCCGTGGCCGTCGACAGGTTGTGCGCGCAGGTGACCGAGCTCCACGAGCTCGGTCACAGTGTCGTCCTCGTCAGCTCGGGGGCCATCGCGGCGGGGTGGTCCGCCATGGGGGGCGGCCCCCGTCCCACCGACCCGGCCACGTTGCAGGCGGTCTCGGCGGTGGGACAGTCGAAGCTGATGCGGGTGTACGACGAGGCCTTCGGGGCTCGGGGGTTGGCCGTGGGCCAGGTTCTGTTGGCCCCGCTCGACTTCATCCACCGTCAGCAGTACCTCCACGCCCGCCAGACCCTTTCCCGTCTGCTCGAGTTGGGTGTGGTCCCGGTGGTGAACGAGAACGACGCCACGTCCGACGACGAGATCCGGTTCGGGGACAACGACCGGCTCGCCGCCCTCGTCGCCCACCTCGTCGCCGCGGACCTGCTCGTCCTGCTCACCGACACGGCGGGCCTGTTGACCGCCGATCCGCGGACCACCGCGGAGGCGTCGCTCATCGAAGAGGTGGTCGAGGTCGACCACGAGCTCGAGATCGTGGCGGGTGGGGCGGGGAGCGTGGTGGGCAGCGGTGGTATGGCCTCGAAGCTGGCCGCGGCGAAGATCGCCGCCTGGTCGGGCGTCGAGACTGTCATCGCCGACGCCGGTCGTGCCGGGGTGTTGCGCGGCGCCATCGAAGGTGAGCCGGGCGTGGGCACCTTCTTTCGGGCCCGGGGGCGGCGCCTGCCCGCCAGGAAGCTGTGGATCGCGTTCGCGGTCGCCGCCTCGGGGACCCTCGTCGTGGACGAGGGAGCTCGTCTCGCGCTGGTGGAACGGGAAGCGTCGTTGCTCCCGGCCGGGGTGGTGTCGGTGTCGGGACGCTTCGACGCCGATGACGCCGTGGAGATCGCAGGGCCCGACGGCGTGGTCTTCGCCAAAGGGCTCGCCCGTCATGGGGCCCACCTCGTGGCGTCGTGGGCGGGGCGCCGTACGAGTGAGTTGCCCGACGGCGCCGCTCCCGAGATCGTGCACCGTGACGACCTGGTGGTCCTGCGCTGAGCGCACCTTTGCATGGTCATGGTCCGGCGGGTCACGTGCTTCGACCCGGGGCCTCCGCCCGGGCAGTCCGCGTGGCGGAGGTACCCTGGAGCATGGGCCCGGAGCACATCGTCGACCTCGGCCGGCGCGCCAAGGCGGCCTCCCGGGTGCTGGCCGGGGCGGGCGGCGCCGCCAAGAATGGGGCCCTGCTCGTGGCGGCCGACCTGCTCGAGGAGCGTCGCGCCGACCTGCTCGAGCACAACGCCACCGACCTCGAACGGGCCCGATCCGAGGACGCCACCGCCGTCTCGCTCGACCGGTTGCGCCTCAGCTCCGAGCGGGTCACGGCCATGGCCGACAGCTTGCGCCAGGTCGCGGCGCTGGGTGACCCCGTCGGCGAGGTGGTCGAAGGTTGGGTGCGCCCCAACGGCTTGCGCGTCGAGCGCGTCCGGGCCCCGCTCGGGGTGATCGGCGTCATCTACGAGAACCGGCCCAACGTCACGAGCGACGCGGCGGGGCTCTGTCTGAAAGCGGGCAACGCCACCTTGTTACGGGGCTCGTCGAGCGCGGCCGCCTCCAACGCCGCCATCGTCGGTTGCCTGCGCGAGGCGCTCGCCAAGGTCGGACTCCCCGAGGACGGCGTCGTGAACGTGGCCGACACGAGCCGGGACGCTGCGGTCGCGTTCATGCAGCTCAACGGCATGATCGACTGTCTCATCCCGCGCGGGGGCCACTCCCTGATCGCCTCGGTGCGCGAGCACGCCACGGTGCCCTACGTGATCGACGGGGACGGCAATTGCCATGTGTACGTCGACGCCGGCGCCGATCTCGACATGGCGCTGTCCATCGTGGTCAATGCCAAGACTCAGCGCCCCGGTGTGTGCAACGCGGCGGAGTCCCTCCTCGTCCACGAGGCCGTGGCGGCGGCGTTCCTGCCCCGCGCCCAAGAGGCCCTGTCGGGTGTCGAGCTGCGTGGCGACGATGCGAGCCGCGCCATCCTCCGCAGCATCGAGGTGGCCACCGACGACGACTTCGGGGCGGAGTTCCTGGGCCCGATCTTGTCGGTGGCGGTCGTGGCCGACCTCGACGGAGCCATCGACCACATCACCCGGTACGGCTCGGGGCACTCCGAAGCCATCGTCACGAACGACCTGGGCGCCTCGGAGCGGTTCTGTCGCGAAGTCGACGCCGCCGCCGTCGTCGTGAACGCGTCGACCCGGTTCGTCGATGGGGGAGAGCTCGGCCTCGGGTCCGAAATCGGGATCTCCACCCAGAAGCTCCACGCCCGGGGTCCGATGGGGCTGCGGGAGCTCACGTGCGTGAAATACGTGGTGCACGGTGAGGGGCAGGTGCGGCGATGAGCCTCGCCGGCGACAAGGACGGTGACGAGCCCCGACAGCCCGATGCGACGGGGATGCTCGGGTTCCCCGACCCCGGGCCGCCGTTGTTCTCGTCGGTGACCGAGGTGCGCGAGCGCCTGGCCGCGGTGGGATACCTCGCCGACGACGGCATCGCCGGGGTCGTCCACCTCGCCGACCGTCTGGCCAAGCCGGTACTGGTGGAGGGGCCCGCCGGCACCGGCAAGACCGAGCTGGCCAAGTCGGTGGCACGCGTGACCGGCAGCCGGCTCATCCGGCTGCAGTGCTACGAGGGGCTCGACGAGTCCAAGGCTCTGTACGAGTGGAATTACAAGAAGCAGTTGCTCCGGATCCAGGCGCAGCGTGTCGTCGATGACGACGGACCGCCCGGCGCGTCGCAGTCGTCTGCGGACGGGGCGGCCGACGGCCAGACGAGCTCGTGGCGCGACCTCGAAGAGGACATCTTCTCCGAGGAGTTCCTCCTCACCCGCCCGTTGCTCGAGGCCATCCGGTCCCCGGACCCCGTGGTCCTCCTCGTCGACGAGGTGGACCGGGTCGAGCTCGAGACCGAGGCCCTGTTGCTCGAGGTGCTGTCGGAGTACCAGGTGTCGATCCCCGAGCTCGGCACGATCCGGGCGCAGCAGATCCCTCTGGTGTTCCTCACGTCCAACAACACGCGTGAGCTGTCCGAGGCGCTCAAGCGCCGGTGCCTGTACCTGCATCTCGACTACCCGTCGCTCGAGCGCGAGCGCGACATCGTCCTCGCCCGGGTGCCCGGGGTGACCGAGGAGCTCGCCGACCAGATCGCCCGAATCGTCCGGTCGTTGCGGACCCTCGAGCTCAAGAAGTACCCCTCGGTCTCTGAGACCCTCGATTGGGCGCGCACCTTGGTGGTGCTCGGTGTCGAGTCGATCGATGCCGAGCAGGCCAAGGCCACGTTGCACGTGTTGCTCAAATACCGCAGCGACCTCGAGCGCGCGGCCAAGGAGCTGGCCGTGGCCGGGGAGGACCGGGCCTGAGGCGAAGGTCGTGCTCGACGTCCTCACCGGGTTCGTAGGGGAGCTGCGCGCCGCCGGCCTGCCGGTGTCGCTCACCGAGTCCATCGACGCGGCCGAAGCGGTCCATCACATCCCCCTCGAGGACCGTGACGCGCTCAAGTACGCGTTGGCGGCCACCTTGGTCAAGAGCTCGTCGCACTGGAAGGCGTTCGAGACCGCCTTCGAGGTGTACTTCTCGATGCGGGGCCCGCAGTACGAGTTCGGCGACGACGAGTCGCCGTCCGGCGACACCGACTCCGACCGCGAGAACGAGGATCGCGGACGCGGCCAGGGCCGGGGCCAGGGCGGTGGCGGCGGCGAAGGGCTGTCGCCCGAGGAGCTCGCCGAGATGCTGTTCCGGGCCCTGCTGTCGGCCAACGACGCGCAGGTCGCGGCGCTGGCCCGTCAGGCCGTGAGCCGGTTCGCGGGCATGGAGCCCGGCCGTCCCGTCGGCGGCACGTACTACCTGTACCGGACCCTGCGGAACCTCGACCTCGACCGGGTCCTCGAACGGCTGATGGAGACGGCTCGCGCGGCGGCACCGGAGGGGCAGCTGACCCCGCTGGAAGAGCGGCTGGCCCGCGACGAGTTCAAGAGCCGGCTCGACCGGCTTCGCCGCGAGCTCGAGGACGAGATCCGCCGTCGGCTCGTAGCCGACCGTGGCACCGAGGCATTGGCCCGGTCCCTGCGCAAGCCGCTGCCCGAGGAGATCGACTTCATGCACGCCACGCGCGACGAGTTGGCGTCCCTGCGGCGTGCCATCCATCCCCTCACGCGCAAGTTGGCGGTGCGCCTGGCCCGCAAGCGTCGCCACGGCCGCAAGGGGCCTCTCGACTTCCGTTCCACCATGCGCCATTCGCTGTCGACCGGAGGCGTCCCGGTGGACCCCAAGTTCCGCTATCCCCGTCCGGCCAAGCCCGAGATCATCGTCATCGCCGACATCTCGGGATCGGTGGCGTCCTTCGCGCGGTTCACGCTCCACCTCGTGCACGCCATCAGCTCGCAATTCTCGAAAGTCCGCAGTTTCGTGTTCATCGACGGTATCGACGAGGTCACGAGGTTCTTCGAGAACGTCGACGACGTGGCCGACGCCGTGCACCGGATCAACACCGAAGCCGACGTGGTGTGGGTCGACGGGCATTCGGACTACGGGCACGCCCTGTCGGTGTTCTGGGAGCGGTGGGGCGAGGAGATCACGCCGCGCTCGAGTGTCTTGTTGCTCGGTGACGCCCGCAACAACTACCACGCCTCACAGGCCTGGATCATCCAGGAGATACGGCACCGCGCCCGTCATGTGTACTGGCTCAATCCCGAGCCCCGCGCCTACTGGGGAACGGGCGACTCCATCCTCGGCGAGTATGCCGTGCACTGCGACAACGTGTTCGAGTGTCGGAATCTGCGCCAGCTCGAGCATTTCGTGACCGAGTTGGCGTGAGCGCCAGGGGAGTCGGAGCGGGCGGCGCGCCTCGGGGCGTCCGCACCGTTCCCCCACCCACCGCGGACGTCACGCGCGTCGTGCTCATCCGCCACGGAGAGGCGACGTGCAACGTGAGCGGTGTGGTCGGAGGCCACGTCGGGTGCAGCGGCTTGTCACCCATCGGGAGGAGCCAGGCCGAAGCGTTGTGCACCCGGCTCATCGAGACCGGCGAGCTCGCCGACGCCGGTGCGCTGTATGCCAGCGTGCTGGCGCGTGCGCTCGAGACGGGGGGCATCATCGCTCGGAGCATCGGCGACGGCTCGGCACCGGTGGGGGATTGCGACCTGTGTGAGCTGCACCCCGGGGAGGCCGACGGTCTGACGTGGGACGAGTTCCGCCTCCGCTACGGGGAGCCAGACTTCGACGTCGATCCGGACACGGAGGTGGCGCCGGGGGGAGAGAGCTGGAGCTCGTTCGTGGCGCGCGCGTCGGACGCGGTGACCCGAGTGGCCGAGGCGCATCGCGGCCAGCTCGTCGTCATCGTGTGCCATGCCGGGGTCATCGAGTCGACCCTCCTGGCCTTCTTGCCGGTGGCGGCGGGCCGGGGACGCCTGGGGCTGCCCACCGAGCACACCTCGCTCACCGAGTGGGAGAGGGGGGACGGGGTATGGCGGTTGGTGCGCTACAACGACGCCGCCCACCTGCGCGCCGCGGCCGGTTGACCGGCGCGGTCATGGCGCGGCGCCCCCCCGGCGCTCCCGTGTCTCGTACTCTTTGACCAGGGCACGCGGCGCCTGGCAGCGCCAGGCATCGACGAGCAGTTCCTCGAGCTCGTCGGCATCGACAGCCGCCAACCGAACGAGCACGGCCGGAAAGCCGTTGTAGTGGGGCTCGGTGAAGAATTTCTCCTCGTCGGACGAGACCAGCGACTGCTTTTCGGCGTTGTCGGCGACCCGTATCGCCAACACGGCGGGGTTGGGGACGCGGGGCTTCTTCGGCTCGACGCGCTCGTTCCACACCCACGCAATGCCCTTTCGCTTCGCACCGCTTTGGACCGAGAAGGCGAAGTGGTCGCCGTCCTCGAGCGTGTCGGGAAGCGAGGACGCGATGCGGCGGACGTCGTCTTGCGTGGCCATGGCTCGGCTCGGGGCTCTGCCTAGCAGGCGTAGTCGCCGTCGAGGCTCACCCCGTTGGCCTGGTTGGTGTACTGCGTGACCCATACCCCTCCCGTGGGAAGCAAGTTGCCGTTCTGTGCGGCGTAGGACACGGCGTTGGCGCAATTGCCTTGGGGATCGTTCGTGTACCACGCCACCCACAACGGGACCGCCGGTTGGAAGTCGCCCTCGATGCCGTTCCACGTGAGAGGGCTTGTGTAGATGCCGACGTTGTTCACCCCGGCGCCGCGCAAGGCGTTGATGGCGCCCGTGACGACCTCGTCGTTCTCGGCGGTGTTCGACGACCAGTTGGCGGCTTCGATGTCGAGCCACCACGTGACCAAGGGGTTCACGCCCTGGGCCTGCGCGTACTGGTAGGCGTAGACACCGGCCTCGTATCCCCAATTGCACGCCACGTCACCGTTGCAGCCCGGCTGGTCGGTGGGGTCGGTCCCGTACGTCATGAAGATGTAGAGGTTGAGCCCGCCCCCCGCCCACTGGGCTTCGTGGGCCAGACACGGGTTGGGGGACCCGTTCGATTGCCCCGTCGCTTGGACGATTCCGACGGTGTGTCCCGAAGGGAGCGTGTTGGTGCATGTCGGGGGGTTGTCCTGGAATTTCGAGATGTCGTACCCGAAGGTCCCCGAAGGGTAGGCGCCGTTGGCGGCCACGCCTGTTCCCGGGCCGTCGGCGATACCCACGACGGGGTCAGTGATGTGCTGGGGCGCCGAGCCGTAGTACCCGGCGTCGCCGAACGAGGTGACGGCGCCGTTGGAGTCGGTCAACCAGTAGCCACCGGGGTCGGCGGACGCGATCCCCACTACAGGGCGGGACAGGGCGTGACCGCCGAGGGATCCGTAGAACGTGGCGTCGCCGAAGGCGAAGACCCCGCCGTCGGCCGCCACCATCAGATATCCACCCGCGTCGGGAGAGGTGGCGCCCACGATCGGCGCCTGGAGTTTGAGGTTGCCCAGCGAGCCGGCGAACCCGGCGTCACCGAAGGCGAACACCCCGCCGTCAGAGGCGAAGAGCCAGTAGCCGCGTCCGTCGGGGGTGGCCACGATGGCGACGACCGGCTTGGTGAGCTTGACCGCGCCCATCGACCCGAAGAACGGGGCGTCGAAGGCGAACACCCCGCCGTCCGAAGCCACCGTCCAGTACCCCCCGGTGGCGGGGTCCGCCGCGATGCCCACCATGGGCTTGTTGAGCTTGACGCCCCCCATCGAACCGTGGAACGGGGCGTCACCGAATGTGAACACTCCGCCATCCGAGGCCACCGTCCAGTACCCGCGGCCGTCAGCTCCCAACAGGCCCGTCGTCGGTGCGATGCCGACCATGGGCTGGGCCAGCCGTACGCCCCCCATGGACCCGTCGAAGGGCAGGCCACCGAAGTTGAACACCCCGCCGTCCGAGGCCACCATCCAGTACGAGGGCACGGCACCGGTCGAGGTCGCAACGGCGTCGGTCAGCCGTCGGGGCCCCGCGGTCGATCCCACGAGAACGGTGGACACAACAGCGAGGGCGACGACGAATGCACCGAGAGCGCGTACGAGACGCGTCACGTTGTGTGCGAGACGAGACATGGAAGAGTTGCTGCGATCCTTCTGCGCGTACGCGCGTGTCTGCGGGCTCCACAGGGTCGAAGAGGCGGTGTCGAAACGGCCGGGCTTCGCTTCCCATTCTCACGGAGTGCACGGCGCGAAGCAACGACGCCGCCGGCACGTGCGCCCACCTGCGCCGATGCATGGGGAACGACGCAGCTGTGGGGAAATTCGGCGCCGCCGCGCCAGAGCCTCAGGCCCTGAGGAGCTCCGCCACCCGAAAGGCGAGGTCGATGGCCTGACGGGCGTTGAGGCGGGGGTCGCACGTCGTCGTGTAGCGCTCGTGGAGCTGTCCCTCGACGATGTCACCGAAACCACCGAGGCATTCGGTGACATCGTCACCGGTGAGCTCGAGGTGCACGCCCCCTGGCCATGTGCCGGTCCGGCGGTGAGCGAGGAAGAAGCCCTTGAGCTCGGCCAGGATGTCGTCGAAGCGCCGGGTCTTGCGACCCCCCTCGCTCACGAACGTGTTGCCGTGCATGGGGTCGCACGCCCACACCACCGGGTGCCCCGCGGCCCGTACCGCTTCGAGAAGGGGGGGCAGGGCCTCGGCGACGGCGGAGGCACCCATCCGGGTGATCAGTGTCAGGCGCCCCGGAGTCCGGTCGGGGTTCAGGCGGTCGCACAGCGCTACCGCCTCGACCGGCGTCGTCGACGCACCCAGCTTGCATCCGATGGGGTTGTGGATCCCCGACAGGAAGTCGATGTGCGCGCCGTCGAGCTGGCGGGTGCGCTCACCCACCCACAACATGTGCGCCGAGCAGTCGTACCAGTCACCGGTGAGTGAGTCCATGCGCGTGAGTGCCTCTTCGTATCCGAGGATCAGCGCGTCGTGGCTCGTGTAGAAGTCGACCTGGTGCAACGATTGCTCGGCGTCGAGGTCGATCCCGCACGCTTCCATGAACCGCAGGGCGCGGTCGATCTCGCCCGCGATCTGCTCGTAGCGTCGTCCTTCCTCGCTCGAGGCCACGAACTGCTGGTTCCACAGGTGGACCTTCGACAGGTCGGCGAAGCCACCTTTGGTGAAGGCGCGTACGAGGTTCAGCGTGGAGGCCGCCTGATGGTACGCGGCTACCAACCGGCGCGGGTCGGGTACCCGGGCCTTGGCGTCGGGAGCGTCGTCGTTGACCATGTGGCCGCGGAAGGCCGGCAGCTCCAAGTCGCCGACGAGCTCGGTGGGCGACGAGCGCGGCTTGGCGAACTGTCCCGCGATGCGACCGACCTTCAAGGCGGGAACCCCGGCTCCGTAGGTAAGGACCACGGCCATCTGCAAGATGACCTTGAGCTTGTCCCGGATGTCGTCGGCGGAGAACTCGGCGAAGGACTCGGCGCAGTCTCCGGCCTGCAGGAGAAAAGCCTTGCCGGCGGCCACTTGCGCCAGGGAGCTCTCGAGCGTGCGTGCTTCGCCTGCAAATACCAGCGGAGGCAGGCCGCCGAGCTCCTTCAGGACCCGCTCGAATTCGTCCGCGTCGGGCCACTCCGGCTGTTGCGCGGCGGGAAGGTCCCTCCAACGTTGCGGGCTCCATTCAACTGGGCTCATAGGCCTACAGCGTAAATGCTCGGCGCCTACGCTCGGGACGTGGACACATCCGCGGGCGGGGGGGGCGATGCGGCGCGGGCCGAGGGGCCTCGCATCGGCATCTTCGGAGGCACGTTCGACCCCGTCCACGTCGGACACCTGGTGGCGGCCACGTGGGCCCGGGAGGCGTTCGGGCTCGAGCGCGTGCTCCTGGTGGTGGCCAACGTGCCCTGGCAGAAGGCCGGGACCCGCACGGTCAGTGCGGCCGAGGACCGCTTCCTCATGGTGCAGGCGGCTGTGGCCGGGGTCGCCGGCCTCGAGGTCAGCCGTGTCGAGATCGACAGGGGCGGTCCGAGCTTTACCGCCGACACGGTGCGCGAGCTCCTGGCGACCACGCCGACGGGCCAGCCCTATGTGATCGTCGGCGCCGACGTGGCCACCGAGCTCGGGACCTGGAAACGGGTGGCCGAGCTGCAAGAGGCGGTCACGCTCGTGGTGGTCGAGCGCGGTGGGGTGGGGTCGGGCCAGGATCCACCGGGTTGGCAGGTGGAGCGGCTGCGCATCCCCGCCCTCGACATCTCGAGCAGCCAGCTCCGCGAGCGTCTGGCCCAGGGAAGGTCGGTGGATTTCCTCATTCCCGAGCCCGCCATACGTTGCATTCGCCGGCTAAATCTGTACGCTGGCACCAGATGAGTCGCGCACAGGTCGTTCGAACCGCCGCAGGCCCCGACTGTGGGCACCCGCGGGGTTTGACCGAGGCGAGCGTGGCGGTTCCCACCGTATGACGGCCTCCGCCGAGCGGGCATCGGCGGACAACGGGCCTCCCGAGGTGCCGGAGGCTGCGCTGGTGGCGGCACGGGCGGCAGACGCCAAGCTCGGCCAGAACACGGTGGTGCTCTCCATGACGGAGTTCCTCGGGATCACCGACGCGTTCGTGATCACGAGCGGTGCCAACAGCCGCCAGGTGCGCGCCATCGTCGATGAGGTCGAGCAGCAGGTGAAAGAGTCCGTCGGCCGTGCGCCGCGCGCCACCGAGGGCCTGCGCGACCTGACGTGGGTGCTCATGGACTACGGCGATTTCCTCGTCCACGTCTTTCAAGACGAGGCGCGCGCGTACTACGACCTCGAACGATTGTGGGGGCATGCTGCTCGGCGCACTGCTGACGGGGCCCTGTCCGAGCGGGGCGCCGGGGACTGAAGCGCCAGCGCCGGCGCCGGGCTCATGGGGCCAGGGCGGCGAACTGCGCCGTGGTGGCCACCGGCACCAGGGCACCGCTGGCCACGGGCACCTCCACGGACTGGCCCATCAGCTCGAAGGTGACCCCGGTCACCCCGGGGAGGGCCGAGGCGGTGAACACGACCTGGGCCACAGCCTGGATCTCGGGTGGCCCCACGATCTGGCCGAAGGTGCCGCCCAGGTTCACCGTGGCGGTGCCCCCGGCGATGTTGGCGCCGAGGACGGTGGTCTGCGACGTGACCGCACTTTGCAGCCCCGCCGCCGACTCCACGTTTGTCGGCCCCGCCACGAGCGCCCTGAGCACGGTGGCGAGGTCGGGCGGGGAGACCGACACGGTGCGCGATACCGCCACGACGTGACCGGTGGGACCGATCAGGAAGATCTGCACCGGAACCGCGATCGGCGACGGGACGGAGGTGATGGTGGTCGTGGACTGCGTGGGCGCCAGGAGGTCGAAGGGGACTCCGTGACGCGACAATGCGGTGGGCTGCTGGTCCACCGGCACGCCACAGCCGGCCAGACCGACGACCACCGCGCACGCGGCGAGGACGATGATCGGGCTGCGCACGTCACGCGGTGCACCGTGTCGAGTGTCGACACCCAGGACGCGCCGTCGAGGGTCGACGCGCTGTGCACCTACGCGCGCGGCGCGGTCGGGGCGGCAGATCACGAACGGTGCGTTCCCGGTCCTCGCCGCGCATCGGGCGCGAGCGTCATGACCTCTCCGTCGGCGTCCCTGGTGGGCAGCTCGATGACAAAACGGTTCTCGCCGTCGGTGCCGGACTCCACCCACACCCGTCCGCCGTGCAGGCGCACGTGCTCGGCGACGAGCGACAGCCCGAGCCCCGTGCCGTTGGTCACCCCACGCTGGCCGGCAGCCTGGCCCCGGTAGAAACGTTCGAAGATGCGGTCGCGCTCACCGAGTGCCACGCCGGGGCCGCGGTCTGCCACCACGAAGCGCACCCCGTGTCCCGTACCGGGGCCGACCGCCAACCGGGTGACGCCCCCCGCGTACTGCTCGGCATTGTCCACCAGGTTCGTCACAACGCGCTCGATGCGACGTTTGTCGACCCACAGACGCAGACCCGACACCGACGGGTCCACGTCGACCGGGACATCGCCGGCACCTCCCGCCGCCGCGGCCTGGCGGGCGAGCTCGCCCACTTCGACCTCGTCGAGCGACAATTCCGCCGACCCCGTGTCCACGCGGCTGATCTCGAGGAGGTCGTCGACCATGCGCTGGAAGCGGTGCAGCTCCGTGCTGAGCAGGTCGAGGGCGTGGCGGCTGCGGGGCGGCAGTTCGTCGCGGTGCGACTCGAGCACACCGAGCGACGTGGCGAGAGTCGTGAGTGGTGATCGGAGCTCGTGGCTCACGTCCGCCGTGAACCGCACCTCGTGGTCGATGCGTTCCTGCAGCGCGTCGGTCATCCGGTTGAACGAGGACGCCAGGGCGGAGAGCTCGGCGTCGCCCTCGGCCAGCAGCCGGGTGTCAAGGCTCCCACCGGCCACCGTCTCCGCCGCGCGCGACACCTGGGCCAGGGGCCGCAAGGCGCGTCCGCTCGCCCATCGCCCGATCACCGCCCCCGCCACCGTGGTCAACAGGGCGGCCCCGGCGAGGGCGAGAGCCAGGATGCGCAGGGTTCGGCTCAGGTCATCGAGCGAGAACACCTCGAAGTAAGCCGCGCTGACACTGGGGATGGGCAGCCCTACGGCCATCTGCGGTGTGTTGCCGAGCACGAAGTGCTGGGTGGCGGGCGTCCCTGACACCACGAGGACGCGCATGGCGAGCGGGATGGAGCTCTCACCCACCGAGATCGAGGTGGCGTACCACTGGCCCTTGAGCTCGAGCACCGAGCGCGAGCCGGGGACGGTGTCGAGAGAGGCCAGCAGCTGGAAGATGTTGGGGTTGACCGACCGCAGGGACGATCGCGCCAACGACGCGTTGACATACGCCTGGCGCAGGATCGCCGTCTCGCGCTCTCTGAGGATGAACTGGCGGGCCGTGAAGTAGGTGAGCCCGGCCATCGTCGCCGACAGGGCCAGTGCTCCGAGCCCGAAGGTGACCGTGACGCGGGCCCTTAGGCCGAGGTTCGACCACGGTCGTCGGCGTGAGCCCGTGTGCTGGGGGGGAGCGTCGCCGATCAGGCCCGTGCGGCGCGTGCGCAATCCGCGCATGCCAGGCCTCAGGTGGCCAGCTTGTAGCCCATCCCACGCACGGTGAGGATGTGTCGGGGATTGGCGGGGTCGGCCTCGATCTTGGTGCGCAGTCGTCTGATGTGGACGTCGACGAGCCGTCCGTCACCGAAATAGTCGTAGCCCCACACCCGGTCCAGGAGTTGCTCCCGGCTCAGCACCTTGCCCGGGTTGGTGGCGAGCTCGCACAGCAGACGGAATTCCGTGCGCGTGCAATGCACCTCGATGCCGGATCTCCGAACCGTGCCCTCGTCGGGAAGGACCTCGACGTCGCCGAAGGAGAGGACGTCGGGGGCGTCGACCGATCGGGAGCGCCGCAACAGGGCGCGGATGCGCGCCGCGAGCTCCTTGGCGACGAAGGGCTTGGTGACGTAGTCGTCGGCCCCGGCTTCGAGCCCGGCCACGACGTCGTGGGTGTCGTTGCGCGCCGTCACCATGATGACGGGCACCGCGCTCGTGCGTCTCAGCTGTCGGCAGCACTCGAAGCCGTCGATGCCCGGGAGCATGAGGTCGATGAGCACGACGTCGGCGGGTTGCTCCGCGTAGCGTTCGAGCCCCACCTCGCCCGAGCCGGCCTCGTCGACCTCGTAACCCTCGTCTTCCAGTGCCAGGCGCATCGACGCGCGGATGCGCTCGTCGTCCTCCACGAGGAGGATCCGGTTGCTCACGGGCGCTTGTTCATCGGTGGCTGGTCACAGCAGGTCCATCGACCAGGGGCGTCGGGGCCCCGTCGGGCCTGCCGGAGGGCGATCAGGTCGATTTCCAGATCTGGGGGGTCCAGATCGTCCCCACGATCATGCCGTAGGCCTTGGCGCCTTCGGGCGTCGTGGGGTTGTTCCAGTTCTGCACCTTCGAGTTGGCGACGACGGCCCAGGTGGCGCGGTCCTGCCAGATGTAGGGCAGATCGGCGTTCAGGCGCTTGGCGACGCCCTGGTAGGCGGCCGCCCTCGTCGCCGGGTCGGTGGAGGTCCGACCCTGCTGGAGGTAGGTCTCGATCAACGGGTCCGAGTTGCGGGCGAAGTTCGGCGCGATCGATGATGCGCCGGTCCCGAAGATCTCGGTCGGGCTCCACCACAGGTAGTTGAGGTCGGGGTCCACCGCCGCGAACTGGCGCCACGACGTGGCCTGGAACAAGCCGTCCAGTGCGTCGTTGATCTGGTCGGCCTGCTGGATCTGGGTGAGCGTGACCTTCATCCCCACGGCTGCGAGCTGGTTCTGGAGGTACTGCACCACCTTGACCGAGTAGGCCGAGTTGGTGGACTGGAGGGAGAACGCCACCGACTTGCCCGTCTCGCTCTCCAGTTGCTGGACGAGCGCTTTCGCCTTGCTCGGGTTGAAGGCGGGGTACCCGGAGTCGGCCGCGTAATACGGGGTGCCGGCGACGAAGGGCTGGTTGCAGGGCGTGTTGACACCGCTGTCGACCACCTCCGAGTACTGCTTGGGATTGATGGCCATCGCCATGGCTTGGCGGACGCGGAGGTCCTTCATGGCAGGGTCTGCGCAGTTGATCATGATGAAGTTCATGTCGGGCTCGCCCACGATGTGCGCGGTGTCGTCGAGGTACCCGTAGCTGCTGTCCACCTTGAACTGCTGGATGCTGGCGGGCAGGTCCGTGTGCATGATGTCGATGTTGCCGGCTTGCAGGGCGTTGGCACGCTGCTGGGCATCGGTGATGGGCCGGTAGGTCACCGAGTCGAGATAGGGGAGGCCCGGGCGCCAGTAGTCGGTGTTGCGCTCGGCCGTGAAGTGGTCGTTGGGGACCCATTCCTTGAACTTGAACGGCCCTGTGCCGATCGGCTGCTCCGATCCCTTGGGGTTGGCGATCATGGCCGGGGCGACGATGTAGCCCGGCTGACCGCCAATGCCGCCGGCGAGATAGGCGGGAAACGGCACCCATGGCTGCTTGAGCGTGATGGTGACGGTGTCCGAGCTCGTCGCCGAGATGTTGCTGACGGCTGTGAACGTGACTCCGAGCAGAGCGTCTTTGAAGTGGTTCAGGCTCCCGGCGATCGCCGCTGCGTCACACGGAGTGCCGTCGTGGAACCTGACGTTGGGGCGCGCCGTGATCGTCCATACGGTGTAGTCCGAGTTGGGGGTGATCGCTTGGGCGAGATACGGCTGGACACTTCCGTCGGTGGCGATGATCGTGAGCGGGTCGAAGACGGTGCGGGCGTAGAGCACCCCGGTCTCGTCGAACCGTGCCGTCGAAGGGTCGAACCCCTGTTCTTCGGCCTCGACCCCGAAGACGAGCGCTCCGCCTCTCTTGGGCGTGGCCGTGGAGATGCCGTCGCGCGGGCCGCTCGAGAGCGATCCCGAGCCGCCGGAGCCCGAGCCGCATGCGCTCAACAGCCCGCCCATCCCACCCGCGGCGGCCACACCCCCGGCCGCAAGAGCACTGCGAGCAAGAAAGGAACGGCGGTCGATCTGGTCGGGCACGGTCCCTACCCCCTTCGGGGCGCTTTCGAAATGTCTCGGCTGGTTGCGCCCGGCACCGTCCAGGACAATAGCGTCGCAGGCCCGCGTAGACGGGTAGCGTTGGCCCATGGCCTGGGACCCCGAGGCGTTCTCCCGGTCCCTGGCAGGTCAGTCCCCCGCGACACGGTGTGCGTACGTCGGTGACCTCGAGGCCTTCGTGGTCTGGGCCGAACGAGCCCAGGTCGAGGCCCCCGCCGGCGTGGACCGCATCCTTCTCCGCCGCTATTTGGCATTTCTGACAACGCGTCGCTATGCCCGAGCCACGGTGGCGCGCAAGGCCGCCGCCCTGCGGTGCTACTTCGCCTGGCAGCGCCGCCGCGGGGTCCTCGACATCGATCCCGCCCGGCGCCTGGCGTCGCCCGGCGGGCCGTCGCGCCTACCGAGAGTGCTCGACCGGGGCGAGCTCGAGGACATGCTCGACGGGTCGGACCTCGCCTCCACCGCCTCGCACTCGGCCGAAGGCTCCGTGGCGGCGCCGGCCCTGCACGAGGCGCTCACGGCGCGCGACGACGCCGTGCTGGAGCTTCTCTACGGGTGCGGCCTGCGCGTCGCCGAGTTGTGTGGCCTCGATGTGGGGGACATCGACATGAGGGCGAACATGGTCACGGTGATGGGCAAGGGCAGTCGCCAGAGGCGGGTCCCCATGCACGATCGGTGCGCCGAATCCCTCGAGACATGGCTGTCGCGCAGTCGCCAGCTGCTTCTGACCGAGGTGTCGCCCCCGCACGCCGTCTTCTTGAACCGGCGCGGCGCCCGACTGGGTACCCGCGACGTCAGGCGAGTGGTGGACCGCAGGTCACCGGTTCCCACGCACCCGCACGCCCTGCGCCACAGCTTCGCCACCCACCTCCTCGACGGGGGTGCTGACCTGCGGGTCGTCCAAGAACTCCTGGGACACGCCAGTCTGCAGACCACGCAGGTCTACACTCATGTCAGCAAGGACCGGTTGCTCTCGGTATACGGGGCGACCCATCCCCGAGCGTAGGGGGAGGCGTGGCGACGGACGACGACGGCGGGACTGCACGCCTATGGGTCGAGTACAAGAAGAGTGGCGAGCGTCGTCTGCGCGACCAGCTGATCGTCTTGTACTCGCCTCTCGTGAAGTACGTCGCGGCCCGTGTGGCGGTCGGCCTTCCCCAACACGTGGATGGTTCTGACCTGGTCAGTTACGGGATCATCGGCCTGATCGACGCCATCGACCGGTTCAGCCCCGATCGCCAGGTGAAGTTCGAGACCTATGCCATCCCTCGCATCCGGGGGGCCATCATCGACGAACTGCGCGCCATCGACTGGGTGCCGCGCTCGGTGAGGGCGAAGGCACGTGCGGTGGAGCAGGCGTACGCGTCGCTCGAGGCGACGTTGCTACGCACCCCCACCGACGCCGAGGTCGCCGCTGAGCTCGACATGTCGGAGCCCGATCTACAAGACATCCTGCGGCAGATCTCCTTCGTCGGGGTGGCTGCGCTCGACGAGGTGTTCATGGTGGGCGGTGACCGCACCGACCGCACCACGTTGGGCGACACCATCCCCGACGCCACGGCCGGTCCGGTGGCGTTGTTCGAGGACAAAGAGTCCAAGGAGATCCTCGCCCAGGCGATCATGCAACTCGGTGAGCGCGAGCGCACCGTGCTGTCGCTCTATTACTACGAAGGTCTCACGCTGGCCGAGATCGGCGAGATCCTGGGCGTCACCGAGAGCCGCGTGTGCCAGATCCACACCAAGGCCGTCCTGCAGCTGCGGGGACGCCTGAACGAACGTTCCCCTGACGGGACCGACACCCAGCGCCGAGGCAGGCCTCCCGGTGGTCGGCGCGGTCCGCGCTCGAGCGTCGCCGCCACCGGCTGACCCCTCGGGTCGCTCCTTCACCGTCGCTCGCCCGCGACCTCCGTGGTGCCGTCCGATGTCGCTCCGGTCCCATTGACCGTGGAAGGGCCATTTCGGCCAGTCCGGGACTACCCGAGTCGACCGGACGAATTGCCTAGGTGGCCTTCTGATTCTCCCCGCCGTGCCATGCCTTGGCGACCACCCGGCCCCCCAGGATCGCCGCACGGCCGATGCCCCCCGCGACCAGCGTGAGAGCGGCGAGCAGGGTCGCATACGCGTACTGCCCCGGAGTGGCAAAGGGGAAGGGGCGATCCCGTCGCTCATCGACGGGCTGACGCCTCGTGAGATACCGGACGAGCGCAATGAGGACAACGACACCCAGGCCGATCAAGAAAACGACGGCTTCGGGTCTCACAACCCCATCATCTCACCAGCCGGGTCATCGACCAAGGGACGCGCTGGTCTCGACGGGGTCTGAGCGGGGTATCAGCGGGGTCAAACGGCGCCACGAGCCATGTGACGGGCTGTCGCGCCGTCGGTTACCATGGAACGGTCCCGCCCGTCGGGTAGGACAGCAAAAACCACTTTGAAGCACCCGGGCGCGTCCAACGGTCGCCCCTGCTGGGGCGCAGCGCCGGGGAAGGACAACCGATGGAGGAGGACAGCCGTGGCAGTTGTCACGACTCGGCAGTTGCTGGAGGCCGGCATGCATTTCGGCCACCAGACCCGCCGATGGAACCCGAAGATGCGCCGATTCATCCTGGGCGAGCGCAACGGGATCTACATCATCGACCTCAAGAAGACCCTGGCGGGTCTCGAAGAGGCGTACGGATATGTGCGCGACCTGGTGGCCAACGGCGGCATCTTGCTCTTCGTCGGCACTAAGAAGCAGACCCAGGGCCCCATCGCCACGTACGCCGCCGCCTGCGGCATGCCGTACGTCAACGAGCGTTGGTTGGGTGGAATGCTGACCAACTTCTCCACGATCTCCTCCCGGGTGGGGAAGATGCGTGAGTACGAGGCCATGGAGCGAGCCGGTGACTTCGAGGGCATGCCCAAGAAGGAAGGCCTCCGTTTCCGCCGCGAGCTCGAGAAGTTGCGCCGGAACCTCGGCGGGATCCGGGAGCTCGACCGGCTCCCCGACGCCGTCTTCGTGATCGACACCAAGAAGGAGCACATCGCCGTCACCGAGGCCAACAAGCTGGTGATGCCGATCGTGGCCGTCGTCGACACCAATTGCGACCCGGACGTGATCACCTACGTGATCCCGGGCAACGACGACGCCATCCGCTCGGGCGCGCTCATGTGCCGTGTCATGGCCGAGGCGGTCATCGAGGGACGGTGGGTCGCCGACCATCGACCCAAGCCCCCCGCTCCGCCGGTGACGGCAGCCACATCGGGACAGCGCCGTCCTCCGCGCGGGCCCCGAGCTCCGGTGGGATCCGACACCCCCGAGCCACCCGCAGCCTCGCCCGAGGCTCCCACCGCCACCGCCACCGCCGAAGGCCCCGAGGCCTCCACCGCGGCCGCAGCGGCGACCTCACCGACCGCGACTCCACCGGCCGTGGCCGTACCTGAGACGGCGCCGGTCGACACCGCGCCGGTCGACACCGCGCCGGTCGACGCCGCCTCCCCCGCAGCGGCTGATTCTGAAGCCGAGGCCCCGGCTACCACCGATCCTGCCCCACCGACCGACGAGAGCTGAACGATGGCCGACTTCACCGCAAAGGACGTCCAGGCCCTGCGCCGGGCCACTGGCGCGGGCATGCTCGACTGCAAGCGCGCCCTCGAGGAGACCGGCGGCGACATCGAAAAGGCGAAGGTGTGGCTGCGCGAGCAGGGCCTCGCCGGCGCCGCGAAGCGCTCTGACCGCGAGGCGACCCAGGGCGCGGTGGCGCTGGCGGTGTCAGGTCGTAACGCGGCCATCGTCGAGCTGCGGTGCGAGACCGACTTCGTGGCCAAGGCCGAGACCTTCGTCAATCTCACCGACGAGCTCGCTCAGCTCGTGGCCGAGAAGGGTGAGCAGGCCGCGGTAGAGCGCTCCGACGACATCGACGAGTTGAAGACGACGCTCAAGGAGAACATCTCCGTGGGCCAGACGGTCCGGTTCGAGATGGGTCAGGACTCCGTCGTGGGGACCTACCTCCACATGCAGTCGGGTCGCGGTGTGAACGCAGTGCTGGTCGAGATGCGCGGCGGTGGAGAAGAGCTGGCCCATGACGTCGCTGTCCATGTCGCGTTCGCGAGGCCCTTGTACCTCCGGCGTGAGGACGTCCCCCCGGAAGAGGTCGACGCCGAGCGGGCCACCGTGGAGAACCTGTCCCGGAACGAAGGGAAGCCCGAGGCGGCTCTCCCGAAGATCGTCGAGGGCCGGATGAACGGGTGGTTCAAAGAGCGCTGCCTTCTCGAGCAGTCATACGCCAAGGACGAGAAGCGCACGATCGCCGACTTCATCGGGAGCGCAGAGATCGTGCGGTTCGCCCAGGTCGTTGTCGGCGGCTGAGGTCGCCGGAGCCGACGCGGTCGCGTCGATGACATCCGAGGCTCCTGCCCCGGAGCGCGCGCTTCGCAAACGCCGCGTCGTCCTCAAGATGTCGGGCGAGGCGCTGGCGTCGTCGGCGTCGGACGAGACCATCGACGGGGGAGTGGTCGAGCATTTCGCCCGGGAGATCACCGTGGCGCGCGCCGAGCTCGACCTGGAGCTCGCCATCGTGGTAGGGGGCGGCAACATTTGGCGTGGCACGACGGGTGAGGCCCAGGGGCTCGATCGCACGACGTCGGACACGATGGGAATGCTCGCCACCGTGATCAACGCGCTGGCGCTGCAAGACGCCATCGAGCATCACGGCCAACCGACCCGAGTGCTCTCGGCCATCTCCATGGCCGAGGTGGCCGAGCCCTACATCCGGCGCCGGGCCATCCGCCATCTCGAGAAGGGCCGGGTGGTGATCTTCGCAGCCGGGATGGGCAACCCGTACTTCACCACCGACACCTCCGCCGCTCTGCGCGCCGCCGAGATCGAGGCCGAGATCCTGTTGAAGGGCACGCATTCGGGAGTCGACGGGGTCTACAACGCCGACCCCAAGCTCGACCCCTCGGCCCGGCGCTACGACGAGCTTGCCTTCATGGACGTGGTCAACCAGGACCTCCGGGTCATGGACCTCACGGCCATCACCTTCTGCAAGGACAACCGCCTTCCCGTGCTGGTTTTCGACCTCATGGGCCCGGGGAACCTGCATCGTGCCCTGGCTGGCGAGGAGATCGGTACGCTGATCCGGTGATGGACGACGAGCTCTCCGGGGTGGTGCTCAGCGACACCCGCGAGCGCATGGAAAAGGCGGTGGGCCACACCCAGGCCGACTTCGCCGGCGTCCGCACCGGGAGGGCCACCTCGGGCCTCGTCGAGCATCTCCGGGTGGACGTCTACGGGGCCGAGGCCGAGCTCCGGACCATCGCCGGCCTGAGTGTCCCCGAGGCTCGCATGCTCGTGATCTCCCCGTACGACAAGTCGACGCTGGGCAGCATCGAGAAGGCGATCCAGGCGTCGGACCTCGGCATCACGCCCTCGAACGACGGCAACGTCATCAGGCTCGGTTTTCCGCCGCTCACCGAGGAGCGGCGCAAGGAGCTCGTCAAAGTGGTACGGCACAAGGCGGAGGAGGGCCGGGTGGCGGTACGCAATCTCCGGCGGGCGGCCCGACACGAGCTCGAGGGGCTCGAGCATGACGGCGACATGTCTTCGGATGCGCTCGAGCGCGTGGAGAAGGAGCTCGACAAGCTCACCCAGGAGATGGTCACCGCAATCGACAAGCTGCTGGCCCACAAAGAGCAGGAGCTCCTCGAGATCTAGGGGTGCCGGCCCGGGGGATCCTCGGCCGGTGGGGAGGCGACGTGGACGATCGAGACGAATACGAGCCGGAGGCCGAGGTTCCCATAGAGCCCATCACCGAGCGCGTGCGGATCATCGGGGCACAGCCTGCCGGAGGCCTCGCCGGCCAGGTCGGGACCGACGACGAGCCCGGGTCGCTCGAAGCCAAGTCGGACGAGCCTGAGTTCTCTCCCGCGGTTCACGACGCCCCCAGCGCGCCCACGTTCGATCTCTTCTCGGACGAGCCCGAGGCCGTCACGCTGGTCGAGGAGCCCGAAACCGTGACCCACCCCGAAGAGGCGGGCCGATCGGCGCCGTCGGGGCGCAACGGCGGGGACCCTCTCCAGCCCGGTCCCGATGTCCTGCGGCCCGCCGAGCCCACCGCCGTCGTGCCCGACATGCCGCACTGGACCGACCCCCCCACGGGCCAGGTTCCCGCCATCCTCGACCGGCGCACCGAGGAGGACGGTACCGAGGCCCAATGGTCCGCTGCCGGCGACACCGGGCCGGCGTGGCGCGAGCACAGCCACGAATGGGACGACAGCAGTTTCGATCCATCGCTCTTGGCCGACGATGAGACGCGGGTGGGTGCGCTGGAGGAGACCCCGCTCGAGGAGCGGCGGCCCTGGGAGTTCGACGACCTCTCCGCGGCCTCGGCGGACGAGGACAAATGGGAGGCCGAGCACGACGCGGGAAGTGCCACCGCGAGCTGGTCGGGCGAGCGAGACGACGCCGACGAGCCCGCATCCGAACTGCCCACGGTGAGCCCGGCCTCTTCTGAGGCCGAACTCACGGCCGCACCCGACCCCGCCGAGCGGGGAGTGGCCTCGATCAGTTCCTCGCCGTTGCGCGCCGCGCGCGACCTCGCCGCCGCAGCCGCGGCGTCTCCGGCTCGAAGCCCCGTGCCGCGCCGCAGCGTGGCCCCGCCCGGGACGCCCAGCGAGGGTGGAGATCGCAACCTTCCTGTCGCCATCGCCACGGGAGTGGCGTTCGTGCTGGTGGCCCTGCTCTGCCTCGAGCTCGGCACGGTGGCCACCCTGGCGCTGGCCACCATCGTGGTGGTCCTCTCGGTGGCGGAGTGTTACGCCGCGCTGCGCCGCGGCGGACGCCGTCCGGCCACCCTTCTCGGCCTGGTCGCCACCGTCGGGCTCATGGTCGCGGCCTATACCAAGGGCCTCCCCGCTCTGCCGCTCGTCCTCGTCCTCGTGGTCATCACGTCCATGGTGTGGCACCTGGTCGGTGTCGACCGGGGATCGACGGTGGAGGGTGTCGCCAGCACGTTGCTCGGCTTCGTCTGGGTGGGCTTCTTGGGGTCGTTCGCGGCGTTGTTGCTGGCACCGGGCGAGTTCCCCCACCGCCACGGCATCGCATTCTTCTTGGGAGCCGTGGTGGCGACGATCGGCGCGGATGTGGGCGCGCTGGCCATCGGGAGCTGGCTGGGTCGCCATCACCTGGCGCCGAATGTGAGCCCCAACAAGACCTGGGAGGGGTTGATCGGCGGCGCAGTCGTCGCCATCGCCCTTTCGGCCGCCATCACGGGGCAGGTCCACCCCTGGACGGTGCCGAAGGCGGCGCTCCTGGGTCTCGTGGTGGCGGTGGTGGCGCCGATCGGCGACCTGTGCGAGTCGCTGATAAAGCGCGACCTCGGGGTCAAGGACATGGGGTCGATCCTGCCCGGGCACGGGGGTGTGCTCGACCGTGTCGACGCCCTGCTGTTCGTCCTCCCCGCCACGTTCTACCTCGTCCGAGCACTCAACCTCGGGTGAGGGGCAGAGGGAGACAACGAGACCGAGGGCGTCGATCCCGTCACCCCCGGGGCCGCTCCCTGACTGCCCCGTACCCGGCAGCCCTAGTCCCGAAAGACGGCCGATGAGAGTCAGCCTGGTTGGGTCGACGGGGTCCATCGGGACCCAGGCCGTGGAAGTGATGACGACCGAGCCTGGTCGTTTCACCGCCGTCGGGCTGGCCACGTGGCGTTCGGTCGACGTGCTCGGCGCCCAGGCCCGGGCGCTGCGGCCCGAGGTCGTCGCCATCGGGGACCCTTCGTTGGCCCCGGCCCTGTCGGCGGCGGTCCCCAAAGGGACCGAGGTCTTGACCGGGCCCGAGGGCCTGGCCGCTGTTGCTCGCCTCGGTGACGTCGTGCTCAACGCGGTGGTGGGTTTCGCGGGATTGCCCGTCACCCTGGCCGCGCTCCAGGCCGGGCGCCGTCTGGCGCTCGCCAACAAGGAGTCCCTGATCGCAGGGGCTCCGGTGGTCGTGCGCGCCAAGGCGACCCCGGGGGCCGAGATCGTCCCCGTCGACTCCGAGCACTGTGCGCTGCACCAGTGCCTACGCGCCGGCAACGGCCCCGACGAGGTGGCCCGGCTCGTGCTCACAGCCAGCGGGGGGCCCTTCCGGGGACGCACGACCGAAGAGCTGGCCACCGTGGCCGTCGAGGAGGCCCTCGCCCATCCGACTTGGAAGATGGGTCCGAAGATCACCGTGGACTCTTCCACCCTCATGAACAAAGGACTCGAGGTCATCGAGGCCCACGAGCTGTTCGGCGTGGATTATGACCGGATCGCGGTCATTATTCACCCCCAGTCGGTCGTACACTCGATGGTGGAGTTCATTGACGGATCGACCGTGGCCCAACTTTCCCAACCAGACATGCGACTGCCCATCGGGTACGCGCTCGGTTACCCCCATCGCCTCGAGCATCCCTTCGGCGCCATCGACTGGTCGTCGCTGGGCCGGCTCGATTTCGAGCCCCCCGACCGCAAGGTCTTCACCTGCCTCGACCTCGCCGAGGAGGCGGGCCGGGCCGGGGGTCTCGCCCCTGCCTGGCTCAACGCCGGCAACGAGGTCGGCGTGGCCGCGTTCCTGGCGGGCCGGGTCGGCTGGGGTGCCATCGCCGAGGTGGTGGCCGACACCCTCGCCTCCTTCGACGGGGCCGAGGCCACCGACGCCGAGGACGTGATCGAAGCCGACCGGCGCGCCCGTGAGCGGGCGGAGCGCTCTGTGGCGCAACGGGAGCGGGCCGCGTGAGTCAGCTCGTCACCGGTCCGGCTAACGCCGCGCCCCAACCGCCCCTGCACCGGCGTCCCGATCAGGGCAACGAGCAGCGCACTTCGGTGGCCCGGCTCCTCGCCTTCGTCGTGGCCGTCGTGCTGGCCGCGGTCGTGACGCACACGACCTCGGTGCTCATCGTCGTCGTGGCGCTCGTGATCATGATCATGCTGCACGAGCTCGGCCACCTCCTCACCGCAAAGTGGGGAGGCATGAAGGTGACCGAGTACTTCCTCGGGTTCGGGCCCCGCCTGTGGTCCGTTCGCAGGGGGGAGACCGAGTACGGCATCAAGGCCATTCCGGCCGGCGGTTACGTGAAGATCCTCGGGATGACCAACGCCGAGGAGGTCGATCCTGCCGACGAGCCCCGGACCTACCGCCAGCGACCCTTCCGCAACCGGCTCCTCGTCGCCGTGGCCGGGTCCGCCATGCACGGCGTGATGGCCTTCGTGTTGTTGTGGGGATTGTTCGTCTTCATCGGCGCCCCCCAGGGCAACGCCGTGGCCATCAGCGGGTTCGCGCCCCTCGCCCACGGAGCCGATCCGGCGCGTGCCGCGGGGTTGCGCCCCGGCGACGTGGTGGTGCGCGTCGACGGCGCCACGGTGCGTTCCGCCTCGGACCTCCAGAGCGTCATCGAGCACCACACCGGCACTCCGGTCACGCTGGTCGTGGCGCGTGGCGGCCACGACCGGACCATCGTCGTGACCCCGCAAGCCGCCTCGGCGGGCGCGAAGGGCCACATCGGGGTCCTCATCGGAGCACCGGTCGTCCGCAGCGGGCCGGTGGAATCGGTCGGGAAAGCGGGACAGCTCTTCGGGCGGGTCGTGACCGGTTCCTTCGCCGGGATCGGCCAGGTCTTCTCGGCCAGTGGGATCAAGAACTACGTCCACGACCTCACGAGCGCCAAGGCCGCGTCGCAGGCGGCGAAGACCGGCGACCGCCCCCAGTCGATCTACGGCGCGGCCCGCATCGCCGTGCAGGGCGCGCAGGCGGGAGCGACGCAGCTGATCCTCGTGCTCGTCACGATCATCATCTTCGTCGGGATCATCAACCTCTTCCCGATGCTTCCCCTCGACGGTGGCCACGTGGTCATCGCCGTGTACGAGCGCATCCGCAGCCGGCGCGGCCGCATGTACCACGCGGATGTCAACAAGCTCACCCCCGTGGTGTGGGCGTTCGTGTTGCTGCTGGGCTTCGTCGTCCTCACGTCGTTGTACCTCGACATCACACACCCGGTGAAGAACCCGTTCCAGTAAACCCGGTTCCGCGACGCCCCCACCGGAGAGGCTCCGTTCCCGGAGAAAGGGAGACGCTCTGATGGCCCGTCCCACGTTGATCGCCGCGGCGCGCCGACCCACCCGCCAGATCCACGTCGGGCCCGTCGCCGTCGGCGGCGGCGCACCGATCTCGGTGCAGTCGATGACGATCACGAAGACCGCCGACGTCGAAGGCACGCTCGCCCAGATCTATGCCCTGGCGTCGGCCGGTGCCGACATCGTGCGTTGCACCTGCAACGAAAAGGAAGCGGCCGAAGGGTTGGCGCACATCGTGCCGCGTTCGCCGGTCCCCATCATCGCCGACATCCACTTCCACCACGAGATGGCGCTCGCCGCCTTGGAGGCGGGTGTCCAGGGCCTGCGGCTCAACCCCGGGAACCTGCGCAAGGAAGCCGAGATCAAACAGGTCGCCCAGGAGGCGAAGGACCGTGGCGTCCCCATCCGCATCGGGGTCAACGCGGGGTCGCTGCACCCTGAGCTCTACAAGCGTTTCGGCGGGGCCACGCCCGAGGCGCTCGTCGAGTCGGCCCGGATGGAGCTGGCGTACTTCGCCGAGGTCGACTTCGACGACGTCAAGATCTCCGTCAAGGCTTCGTCGGTCCCCCTCATGATCGAGGCGTACCGGCTGGCGTCAGAGACCTTCGACCACCCGCTGCACCTCGGCGTGACCGAGGCGGGCCCCCCGCCGGCCGGGCTCGTGAAGGGCACCGCCGGCATCGGGACACTGCTGGCGGAGGGCATCGGCGACACCATCCGGTACTCGCTCACCGCTGATCCCGTCGAAGAGGTCAGAGCGGGACGCCAGCTTCTCGAGGCTATGGGCCTTCGTGAGCGCAAGTCCGTCGACCTCATCGCCTGCCCGTCGTGCGGTCGGGCCGAGATCGATGTGATCGGCGTGGCCCGAGCCGCCCAAGAAGCCCTCGAGTCGCGCCAGCTGCCCATCCAGGTGGCGGTCATGGGGTGTGTGGTGAACGGCCCGGGTGAGGCGCGCGAAGCCGACCTGGGCATCGCGGCGGGTCGTCGCCGCGGCCATCTCTTCATCAAGGGAAAGATCGTCCGGGTCGTGCCCGAGGACGAGATGGTGGCGGCTCTGGTGGAAGAAGCCGAGAAGCTCGTGGCCGAAGGCATCGAGGCCCGTCTCGCCGCCGCGGATACAGGCGCCGAAGCCGAGGCCGAGGCCGATCGCCGCCTGCTCGTCGAAGCCAAGGGCGAAGACGCCAATCACAGCGCACAGAAGGTCGAGCTCATCCGCAAGACCATCGACGAGGGCCCGACGAGCTGACGACGGGGAAGCCGGCCAAAGGGAAATTGGTGGTGGGGAACCCGGCCGCAAAGACCCGAAAGAAGAGCCAGCTCGGTCAGTAGGCGCGGGCCACGACGGCGAGGAGCTCGGCATCGGGCCCGTCCTCGTCCGCCGCCGGAAGCGTGCCGTCGGGCCTCGTCACCAGGCGCACCGTCACGCCGGCGCGATTGAGCTTGGTCTCACCATCGTCACCGAGGGCCCGCAGGCCGAGCACGGCGAAGCCGGTCCGGGAGGCTTCTTCGGCCTCGTCGACGGTGGCCACCTCGACGGTCCCGGCCCGGCGGCGCTCGAGTGCTTCGGCGAGCAGCCCCGCCTGGGCGTCGGCGAGCGCGTCGCGCACGGCGTCTTCGAGCCCGGCGAGCGGCACCGTCGTCTTGGTTCCCGAGTCACGGCGAACGAGGACGGCCTCGCCCGCGTTCAGCTCGCGAGGTCCGACTTCGACGCGCACGGGCACGCCTTTGAGCTCCCAGTCCACGACCCGCCTCCCGAACGACGTGTCGGTGCGGCCGTCGAGCTGCGTTCGCAGCCCGGCACCCGACAGCTGCGCGGCGAGGGCGGCGGCCTTGTCCCCGGCCCCCTCCTCGTCGCGCACGACGAGGACCACGACCTGCACCGGGGCGAGGAGGGGCGGGATGCGGAGCCCGGCGTCGTCGCCATGCGCCATGACCAGTGCGCCCATGAGACGCGAGGACGCTCCCCACGACGTCTGGAACACGTAGGCCTCTTGCCCGGACTCGTCGAGGAAGGTGGTGTTGAACACCCGGGCGAAGTTCTGGCCGAGCTCGTGACTGGTCCCCATCTGCAGTGCCTTGCCGTCGCGCATCATGGCCTCGCACGTCCAGGTGGTGGTGGCACCGGAGAAGCGCTCGCGATCGGTCTTGCGCCCGGTCAGGATGGGAATGGCGAGGACATTGACCATGAAGTCCTCGTACACGTCGCGCAGGATACGAAGTGCGAACTCCCGGGCCTCGGGCTCGGTGGCGTGGGCGGTGTGGCCCTCTTGCCACAAGAACTCCGTGGTCCGTAGGAAAAGGCGGGGGCGGAGCTCCCAGCGAACGACGTTCGCCCATTGGTTGATCAGGAAAGGCAGGTCCCGGTAGCTCTGGATCCATTTGGAGAAGTAGGCGTTGATGATCGTCTCACTGGTGGGTCGCACCACCACGGGCTCGTCGAGCAGCTTGCCGCCCCCGTGTGTCACCACCGCGAGCTCGGGACTGAAGCCCTCGACGTGCGCCGCCTCGCGTCGGAGGTAGCTCTCGGGGATGAACAGCGGGAAATATGCGTTGGGCACGCCCGCAGCCTTGATCCGGGCATCAATCTCGGCCTGCATGCGCTCCCAGATCGAATAGCCGTAGGGACGGATGACCATGGTGCCGCGCACGGGCCCGTTGTCGGCCAGCTCCGCCTTGGCCAGGACGTCTTGGTACCACTGGGGAAAATCGGTCGCCTGAGAGGCGAGAACGCTCTTGCGTGCCATGGCGCCCAGGATGCTACGGCCTGAGCGCGGTGCTCCGGTGCCCTCGACCTCAGACCGGTGAGACGGCGACGCGTCGGCCCGAGATGAGCTCGGGACGGATCGCCATCACGTGCACGTCGGCACTTGTGCGGCGCGGCCGCCACGCCAGCTCCTCGGCCCGGGTCCGCGTGTCGACATCGGTGATCTCGTCGGCCGTGCCGACGACCAGCACGCTCCATCCCCCGTGGTGCAAGGGGTCGACGTCGTCGACCTCGAAGGCCACGACGGCATTTCTCAGCGCGGCGTCGAGACTCGTTCCTCCGGCGGTGCGGAAGACGATCTCGCCGTCGAGCATGGCGTAGTGGACCGGGAACACCGCGGGGACGGCGCCGATCGACACCGCCACCCGGCCGATGCCTTCAGCTCCGAGGAGCGCGAGGCAGGCGGAGCGGCCGATGTCGTCCGTGGCGGGGCCGGGGTCGGGCCCCGGGTCGTTGGTCGGCACCGAGTCAGCGTGGCGGAACGAGACGGGTGGTTGTAGGGGCCAAGGTCCCGAAACCCGCTCACGCCGAGCTCGACGGTGGCGAGGTGCCCGACGGGGTCGGGGAATGGGTCCGCGAGCTGCTCCGGAGTGGGCCGAGCCGTCCGTCGGACGCTTGCCGCAGGGGCGTCGCGCCCGAAGTGCCCAGAAGGGTGGCTGATATACTTACTGCGCTGTTGGTCCGGGGGGTGAAGGTTGCGTGAGAAGCGTGGGCAGCAGCCCACGCTTCTGCTTTCACCGGCCGGACCAGTGTCGAGGCGCCAAGCCGCGGAGGGACGAGGGAGGTGGACGATCAGGTGGACGACGAGCTCTCTGACCTGCTCGCGTCCGCCGTCGGCCCCCTTGGCCTCGAGCTCGTGGACCTCGAGCGCCGCTCCACCTCTGTTCGCGTCGTCGTGGACCGGGTCGGGGGAGTGGACCTCGACGCCATCGCGTCCGCGACACGGGCGGTATCGGCGGTGCTCGACGTCCACGACCCGTTGCCGGGCCAGCGTTACACCCTCGAGGTCTCGAGCCCCGGGGTGGAACGTCGGTTGCGTACCCCGATCCATTTCCAGCGCGCCGTCGGTGAGATGGTCAATGTCCGGACCGTGGCGGGTGGCAAGGGGGAGCGCCGCGTGGCGGGCCGCTTGAAGTCCGCCGACCCCGACGGCTTCGTCGTCGAGGGCGAAGCGCTGCCCGGAGGTGAGCGCCGCCTGGCCTACGACGAGGTCGAGCGGGCCAGAACAGTCTTCGAATGGGGATCGACGCCCCCCGCTGCGGCGCGCCAGGGTGGGGCGCCGCGCCAGGCCGCCCGTTCTCCTCGGGCGGCAGCGAGAAAGCCGGCTGGAAGGAAGAAGGTGGCGACGCCATGAGCAAGGCCAACTTCGAATTCCTCGACGCTCTGGGCCAGATCGCGCGCGACAAGGGAATCTCTGTGGAGACCCTTCTCGACGCTCTGGCCAACGCGCTCGTGGCGGCGTACAAGCGCATGCCCGGCGCCGCCGAAGAAGCCGTGGTGACCGTCGACCCCGAGTCGGGCGAGATCCGCGTGTACGGCCAGGAGCTCGACGAGGACGGCAACGTGATCAGGGAGTGGGACGACACTCCCGACGACTTCGGTCGGATCGCGGCCCAGACGGCCAAGCAGGTCATCCTCCAGCGCATCCGCGAGGCCGAGCGCGACCTCAAGTACGAGGAGTACGCCGGGCGCGAGGGTGACATCGTCACGGGCATCGTGCAGCAGACCGACAATCGCTACACGTTGCTCGACCTGGGCAAGGTCGAGGCGCTGTTGCCCCAGGCGGAGCAGGTCCCGTACGAGCGCTACGAGCACGGGGCGCGCCTCAAGGCGTACATCGTCGAGGTGCGCAAGACCACCAAGGGCCCTCAGATCGTGGTCAGTCGCAGCCACCCCGGGCTCGTCAAGCGCCTCTTCGAGTTGGAGGTCCCCGAGATCTCCTCGGGTGTGGTGGAGATCAGGGCCGCGGCACGCGAGCCGGGGCACCGCACCAAGATCGCCGTGTGGTCCAACGACCCCAACGTCGACCCGGTCGGCGCATGTGTGGGCGCGCGTGGGTCGCGGGTGCGAATGGTTACCAACGAGCTTCGGGGGGAGCGTATCGACGTGGTCCCCTTCGCGGACGATCCCGTCGAGTTCATCCAGGCCGCGCTCCAGCCGGCGCGGGTGCGCGAGGTTCGACTCGACGACGACACCGGGATCGCCACCGTCGTGGTGAGCGATTACCAGCTCTCGCTCGCCATCGGCAAAGAGGGCCAGAACGCCCGCCTGGCGGCCCGGCTCACGGGATGGCGCATCGACATCAAGAGCGAGACGCAGCTCGCCGAGGAAGAGGCTGGCTACGGAGAAGAGTGGGCCGAGGGAGAGTGGGTGGAGAACGAGGCCGGCGAGATGGTGTGGCAGCCGGCCGAGGGCGGCGAGGCGGTGTCGGCCGCCGAGTGGTCGCGCGTCGCCTCGGGCGAGGAGTCGGCGGAGAAGCCCGGTGACGTCCCGGCCGAGAAGGCAGAAGGCGCTGCCGACAAGCCTGGTGATGCACCGCTTACGCCCGGCGAGGCCGCCGGCGCGACCGCCGTCGCGACCGCCGGCACGGCCGAGGTGGAGGAGCAGAAGCCCGACGAGACGATCCAAGCCGTGGAGCGGGGCGAACCGGAGAGCACGCCGTAGCCCCCCGCCGCACGTGCGTCGGGTGTCGACGGACCGCGCCCCCTGCCGAATTGATCCGGTTGACGGCGCGACCCGACGGTGAACTGGTGACCGGCCCGGGCCCGGGGCGAGGTGCGTGGTTGTGCCGGGACTCGCCCCGATGCCTCGACCAGGCGATGCGCCGCCAGGCATTCGGACGGGCCCTGCGTGCCGATGTCGTGCCCGGAGCGGTCGAACGCCTCCGTAAGCTGGTGAGAAGCAGTGCGGCGTCCGGCGAAGCCGGTGCCCATGTGTGCGAAGATGGTGGGTCGGGCCGGTTACCCGGTTCGCCCCCCAACGAACAAGAAGGACCGTAGGAGCCCTTGCCGAAGAAGATACGCGTCTACGAGCTGGCACGTGAGCTCGGCCTAACGAACAAGGAGGCCCTCGACCTCTGCTTGGCGTTGGGCATCGGGGTCAAGAGCCACTCGTCGTCGATCGAGGATGCCCAAGCCGACCGCGTTCGGCGCAAGGCCGACAGCGAGGGGCTTCGTCGCGCCGTCTCCCCCGAGGAGCCCGCCGAGCAGAAGCCGGCGCGGGGCTCGACCCGGCCGGGACGCAGCGCCGAGGACAAGGCGGCGGCCTCGACGCGGACCGACTCGCCCGGGTCGTCCCCGACCGAGCCCCCCGGCTCGGGCCCCGTGTCACCGGCGCCCACGTCTCCTGGCCCGACCCCGGCTGCGCCCGCGCCGGTGGTGCCGACCCCCGACCGTCAGCGCCTCGTGACGAGCCGGCCCGCCAGCGAGGTCTCGATGCCGGCCCCCGCCGCGGCGCGCCCCACACCACCGCCTGCGGCGCGCCCCACGCCTCCTCCCGCGGCACGCCCGCCCTCGGCCCCGCCCCGCGCCGCGCCGCCCGCCGTCGCCGCGTCCGGCCCGGCGGCTGCACCTGATCTCGGGGCACCGCCCTCGCGACCCGCTCCGGGCTCGCCGCCAGCTCCTCGCGTACGGCCTCCGATGAGCTCATCGGGCCGACCGATCCCGCCGCCCCCCGGCCCTCCTCGCGCCAACGGACGACCCATCCCGCCGCCCCCCGGGCGGCGCCCACCGGCGGGCGCCCCGCGCCCGGGCGGAGGGCCCAGCACCGGCGCCCGTCCCGGAATGGGGGGCTCGCGCCCCGGCGGAGGGCCCCCCGGTCGTGGCGGTCCCGGTGGTGGTGGCGGCTTCGGCGGGCGCCCCGGTGGTGGTGGCGGCTTCGGCGGGCGCCCCGGTGGTGGCGGTCCGCCTCCGCCCGGTTTGCGGGGCGGGCCCGGTGGACGAGGGCGTCCGCCCCAGCGGCGCCCACGCCGGCGTCGTCGCAACCTCGAGGAGCTCGAGCCGACGCAGCTCACCACCTACACGCCTTCGAACGCCCCGGTGCCGGATTTCGAGGTCATCGTGGAGCGGGGCTCGACGCCGCGCGAGCTCGGGCCCAAGCTCAACCGCTCGGCGGGCGACGTGATCCGGTTCCTGTTCCTCCAAGGCGAGGTCGTCACCGCGGCCCAGTCACTGAGCGACGACATGATCGAGCTCTTCGCGGCCGAGATCGGCGCGCAGATCCGTCTGGTCGACCGTGGCGAGGAGCAGGAGGCCGAGCTCCAGGCGAAGTACTTCGAAGAGGAAGAAGAAGAGCGCGACGAGGACCTGCGGCCCCGCCCGCCGGTCGTGACCGTCATGGGTCATGTCGACCACGGCAAGACGCTCCTGCTCGACCGCATCCGTCACGCCAATGTCGTGTCCGGCGAGGCCGGCGGGATCACCCAGCACATCGGCGCGTACCAGACCGAAGCCGGGGGGCACCGGATCACGTTCATCGACACCCCGGGCCACCAGGCCTTCACCGCCATGCGGGCCCGCGGCGCCGAGGTCACCGACATCGTGGTCCTCGTGGTGGCCGCCGATGACGGTGTCATGCCCCAGACCGTCGAGGCCATCGACCACGCCCGTGCCGCCGAGGTGCCGATCGTGGTGGCGCTGAACAAGATCGACCGCCCCGATGCCGACGTGAACCGCGTGCTCCAGCAGCTGTCCCAGCAGGGCCTCACCCCCGAGGCGTGGGGCGGGGACACGATCGTGGTCGAGGTGTCGGCCCTGACGGGCGAAGGTATCGACGGTCTTCTCGAGCAGCTCGATGTCGTGGCCGAGCTCGCCGAGCTCCAGGCCAGTCCCGAAGCACGGGCCCGCGGTGTCGTCCTCGAGGCCAACCTGGAGTCGGGGCGCGGTCCCGTGGCCACGGTGATCGTCCAGAGCGGGACGCTCAGAGTCGGTGACTCGGTCGTGGCCGGTGCGGCATGGGGCAAGGTGAAGGCCCTCATCGACGACCACGGTGAACAGGTGAAAGAGGCACCCCCCTCGACGCCGGTGCAGGTGCTGGGCTTCTCTGAGCCGCCGGCGGCGGGCGACGAGTTCCGGGTCACCTTCGACCAGACCACCGCCCGCACCATCGGCGAGACCCGCGAGCACCGTTACCGGGTGGCGGGGCACGCCCCCTCGCCCACCGCGCCGGGGGCCAAGCTCGAGGACCTGTTCGAGCAGATCCAGAGGGGCGAGGCGGCCACGCTGAACCTGATCCTCAAGAGTGACGTCCAGGGCACGTTGGAGGCCATCACCGACAGCCTGCGCAAGCTCGAGCGACCCGACGTCAAGCTCAGCTTCGTGCACCGCGGCGTGGGTGGCATCACCGAGTACGACGTGCAGCTGGCGGTGGCCTCGAACGCGACGATCATCGGGTTCAACGTCCGGCCCGACCGGCGGGCGCGCGAGATGGCCGTCGAGCGCGGTGTGGGCATCTGGACCTACGAGGTGATCTACAAGCTCCTCGAGGACATCGAAGCAGCCATGGTGGGCATGCTCGCTCCCGAGTTCGAGGAAATCGTGACCGGCGAGGCCGAGGTGCGCGAGGTGTTCCGCGTCCCTCGCATCGGCGCGGTGGCCGGCTGCTACGTGCGCGACGGCGTGATCACGCGAGGGTCGAAGGTCCGCTTCCTCCGTGAGGGAGTCATCATCTGGAAGGGTGCGATCAACTCCCTGCGCCGCTTCAAGGACGACGTGCGCGAAGTCCAAGCGGGCTTCGAGTGCGGGATCGGGCTGTCGGACTTCCAGGACCTGCACAATGGCGACATCATCGAGACCTTCGAGGAGCGCGAGATCCCCCGGACCTGAGCGTCGCCGGATGTCGCCCTCGGTCTCGGGTGGTCGGCACCGACACGTCAGAGCGGGGCGGCGGAACCACGGTGGGAGCGGTTGTGCTCCGCCACGATGCCCGAGCCGCGCTCGCAGAGGAGGTTGCCATGCCCGGACGCCGGCGCGAAAAGAGGGCCCCCGCGTCCTTCCCCCGAACCGCACGCGTCAACGAGGTCTTGCGCGAAGTGGTGGCCGAGGAGCTCGAGCGGATGGCCGACACCGACGACCGGCTCCGCCTGCTCACCGTGACCTCCGTCGACATCACGCCCGACCTGTCGCGCGCGACCGTCTACCTGAGCTCACTTCCCCCGCCGGCCGTCGAGGCTCTCGCCGAGCAACGCGTCCAGCTCCAGAGGACCATCGGCCGGCAGGTGCGGATGAAACGCACACCGCTGCTCGTGTTCGAGTCTGATCCGGCCGTGGCCCACGGGCTGCGCGTCGAGGAGATCCTTCGCAATCTGCGTGAGGCCCCGAGCGGTCCCGACGGGGCAGGGGGTGACGATGCCGGAGCCGAGTAACGGCGCGGGTGGCGCCGAGACGATCGGCATGGTGGTGGTGGACAAGGAGGCCGGCTGGACCTCCCACGACGCAGTGGCCCGGTGCCGTCGCATCTTCTCGCAGCGACGGGTCGGCCACGCCGGGACACTCGATCCCGACGCCACGGGTGTCCTGCTCGTCGGGCTCGGCCGGTTCACCCGGATGTTGCGGTTTCTCGCCGGGCTCCCGAAGTCCTACGAAGCCGAGGTCGTGCTCGGGCGCGCCACCACCACGCTCGATGCCTCGGGCGAGGTCACCGGCACCTGGGACATGGCGGGCGTCACCCTCGAAGAGGTGCGCAAGGCGGCGGCATCGCTCACCGGGGTTGTGGACCAGGTCCCGCCCATGGTCTCGGCGCGCAAGGTGGGTGGGCGGCGACTCCACGAGCTCGCCCGGGCCGGGATCGAGGTCGAGCGGGCCGCCCGCCCCGTCACCGTTGCACGCTTCGATGTCCACCCGACGCCCGAAGGCGAGGCCGGGGTGTTCCGTATCGAGGTCGACTGTTCGACCGGGACCTATGTGCGCGTGCTCGCCGCCGACGTGGGCGAGGCCCTCGGCGGCGGCGCGCACCTGCGCAATCTGCGTCGGACGCGTATCGGTTCGTTCGGTGTCGAGGAGGCCAGAACCCTGGGGGAGATCGGTGACGCCCATGTCCTGAGCCCGGCGCAGGCGTTGCGGGACATGGCTCAGGTGGAGCTCGACGCCGAGATGGCGCGCTCGGTCTCTCACGGCCTCGCTCTCGACAGGGTCTCGGTCGGGGCTTCGGGCGACGGGCCCTGGGCGCTGCTCGACCGACATGGGCAGCTCTTGGCCGTCTACGAAGCGACCGACACCGATCGCTTGGTGGCGCTGTGCGTGCTCGTCGGGAGCGGATGATCGTGGGTGTCACCGGCGCGCCGGTCGTGTCGTGCGCCGCGTCGGTACCCACAGAGGGCGAAGACGGGCACGGGTAACCTCGTCCCCGTGGAGGTTGTCGACGGTCCCGAACACTGCACGGCGCCCGCCGGAGGCTCGGCGGTCACCATCGGTGCCTACGACGGCGTCCATCTGGGGCATCGCCACCTCCTCGGCGAGCTTCGGCGACAAGCAGCGGCGCGGGGACTGGCGAGCGTCGTCGTGACCTTCGATCGCCATCCGGCGACGGTGGTCCGACCCCAGTCGGCACCACCGATCCTCACCGATCGCGACCAGAAGCTCGAGCTTCTGGCGTCCGCCGGCATCGACCTCACCCTGGTGGTGCCCTTCGACCAGGCGCGGGCCAACGAGACCGCCGAGGATTTCGTGCTCGAGGTGCTCGTGGGTGCGCTCGGAGCGCGCCTGGTGGTGGTGGGAGAGGACTTCCACTTCGGTCACCGGCGCGCCGGCAACGTGGCGCTCCTGACCGAGATGGGCGCCCGCCACGGATTCGACGTGGTGGGCATGGCCTTGGAGCAGGACGGCTCCCGGCAGGCGGTGTCGTCGACACGCATCCGCGAATTGCTGGCGTCATGTGACGTTGCGGCGGCCGCCGAGCTTCTCGGCCGCCCCCATCAGGTCCGGGGCGTGGTCGTGCACGGTGACGGTCGAGGGGGCGCCGAGCTCGATTTTCCGACGGCCAACATCGCCGTCCCCGAGGGCGTCGCCATGCCCGGTGAGGGGATCTACGCCTGCTGGTACGAGCGGCCCGACGGATCGGTCCATCCTGCCGCCGCCTCCTTGGGTCGCAATCCGACGTTTCACGTCTCGGCCGAAGCGCCCGTGCTCGAGGTGTTCCTCCTCGACTTCGGCGGTGACCTCTACGGTGAGCCGGCCCGGGTCTCGTTCGTGGCGCACCTCCGCGAGGAGCGTCGTTTCGACTCCACCGAGGCACTGGTCGCACAGATGAACGCCGATGTCGCCGGGGCGCGTGCCGCCCTCGGGCTCACCACCGACCGGTCGTCGCCCTGAGGCGCTCGACCTGGAGTTGTGGTGCCGGAGTGCATCCTCGGTGGTGGGGGGCGTGGGCGGGCGCGGATCGGCCCTGCTAAAGTGAGGTCCCAGCCGGGACGCCGTCCCGGTCGGATCCGGGCCGGGGCGGACGTGGCTTCGCCCTACCGTCCCTGAGCAATTCCGAGGTCGTTCCCCCCATATGGCCGAAAAGTCCGCGACGATCGCCGAACATCGCTTGCACGAGACCGATACGGGCTCGCCTGAGGTGCAGATCGCGCTCCTCACCGAGCGCATCACGCTCCTCACCGAGCACCTCAAGGTCCACAAGGGCGACCATCACACCCGGCGAGGTCTGATGAAGATCATCGGCCGGCGCCGCAGGCTTCTCGACTACGTGCGGGACAACGACGTCGAGCGTTACCGGTCGATCATCGGCCGGCTCGGCATCCGCCGCTAGAGCAGCCGGCCCCCGGGACGGCCGACCGGCCGGAACGGGAGCCAACCTCGGGTTGGACATCCCGCCCGGGCAGAGGGCGGACAATCCGCCCGACAGACCGAAGGGCACTTGGTCAGCGGTCAGCTGCCAGTCGCCGGTCACCTGCGCCGCGTTGCGCCACCGCCGATCACCTTGATCGGACCGGTCGGCACGCAGCGACGTGCGGGAGGTGGTCGACCACTGGGAACTGGCCGGGCGCAGTGTCCTCGAGAAAAGAGGAGACAATGGCGCAAGCCATCACCGTGTCGGCCCCGATCAGCGGGACCGACCGCACACTTTCATTCGAGGCGGGAAAGCTCGCCCCTCAAGCCGACGGCGCCGTCGTCGGGCGCATCGGCGACACCATGCTGCTCGCCGCCGCCACCGCGTCGCGAGGCGTGCGCGAGGGGGCCGACTTCTTCCCCCTGACCGTGGACATCGAGGAGCGCATGTACGCGGCCGGCAAGATCCCCGGCTCTTTCTTCCGACGGGAGGGTCGTGCCACCGACCAGGCCATCCTCACCGACCGCCTGATCGACCGTCCCCTGCGGCCGTCGTTCCCCGACGGGTTCCGCAACGAGGTGCACGTGGTGGGGACGATCTTCGCCGCCGATCTGAAGAACCCCCACGACGTGCTGGCCATCAACGCGTCGTCGGCAGCTCTCATGCTGTCGGGGATCCCCTTCGACGGCCCCATCGGCGCCGTCCGCATCGCCTGGTCCACCGAGGGCACGTGGATTCCCCACCCCACCTACCAGGAGGGTGACGCGTCGTGCTTCGAGCTCGTCGTGGCCGGGCGCGCCCTGTCCGAGGACCCCGGGGGCGAGATCGCCATCATGATGGTCGAGGCCGGTGGCACCGAGGACTCGTGGCAGTACTACGAGGCGGGGGCCCCCCGGGTCACCGAGGAAGTCCTGACCGAGGGGCTCGAAGCCTCCAAGACATGGATCCGGGAGTCGATCGAGCTCCAGCGCCAGTTGGTGGCCAAGGTCGGCAAGAAGCCCACCATCGCCTACGAGTTGTTCACCGACTACAAAGACGACGTCTTCGAGCGTGTGGTGGCAGTGGGCAGCGACGCCGTCGCCAAGGCCAACACGATCACCGAAAAGGCCGACCGCAACGCCGCGCTCGACGAGGCCACCACGTCGATCATCGCGCAGCTGAGCCCGGAGTTCCCCGAGCGTGAGCGCGAGATCAAGGCGGCCGTGCGGGGCCTCACCAAGAAGATCGTGCGCAAGCGGATCGTGAAGGACGGCGTTCGCATCGACGGCCGCGGCACCACCGACATCCGGCCGTTGTCGGCCGAGGTCGGGCTCCTTCCCACCACGCACGGGTCGGCACTGTTCCAGCGGGGCGAGACGCAGGTGCTCAACGTGACGACACTAGGCATGCCCCGGATGAACCAGCTGCTCGACACCATTGGCATCCACGAGCACAAGCGCTACATGCACCATTACAACTTCCCGCCCTTCTCCACCGGCGAGACGGGGTTCATGCGGGGCCCGAAGCGCCGCGAGATCGGGCACGGCCTGCTCGCCGAGCGGGCCCTGCTCCCCGTGGTGCCCTCCCAGGAGGAGTTCCCCTACACGTTGCGCCTCGTGTCCGACGTGCTGTCGTCGAACGGGTCGACCTCCATGGCCTCGGTGTGCGGGTCGTCACTGTCGCTCATGGACGCCGGTGTGCCCATCAAGGCGCCCGTGGCCGGGATCGCTATGGGGCTCGTCTACGACGAGGGCACCTACGTGACCCTGACCGACATCCTCGGTGCCGAGGATGCCTTCGGTGACATGGACTTCAAGGTGGCGGGCACACGCGACGCCGTGACGGCGCTGCAGCTCGACACCAAGATCGACGGGCTCCCCGCCGACGTCCTGGGCAAGGCACTCCTCCAGGCACGCGACGCGCGCCTGATCATCCTCGACGTCATGGCCGACGCCATCGAAGAGCCACGGCCCGAGGTCTCGGAGAACGCCCCCAAGATCGTGTCGTTCCAGATTCCGGTCGACCGTATCGGCGAGGTGATCGGCCCCAAGGGCAAGGTGATCAACGCCCTGCAGGCGGAGACCGGCGCAGACATCGCCGTGGACGACGACGGGATGTTCGGCATCGTCACCATCGGTGCCAAAGATGGTGGTGCGGTGTCCGAGGCCAAGCGCAGGATCTTCCTGATCGTGGATCCCCCCGAAGCCGAGGTGGGTGCCATCTATCCCGGGAAGGTCGTCAACATCACCAAGTTCGGGGCGTTCGTGAACATCCTCCCCGGACGAGACGGGCTCCTGCACATCTCCAAGGTGGGCGGCGGAAAGCGCGTCGACCGTGTCGAGGACGTGCTGTCTCTGGGCCAGGACCTCGAGGTGAAGGTGGACGACATCGATCCCCAGGGCAAGGTGTCGCTGTCGCTGGCCGGGGCCCCGCCCGCACCCACCGGGAACGGGTCGGGTGCTTCGTCGGGCTCGGGCGCCGGTGCAGGCTCGAGCGGGTCGTCACGCTCTGCCGGCCCGTCTCGTAGCTCGGAGGGCCCCCAGAACACCGCCACCGCGCCGGTGGCGTCGTTCGAGGCGGCCTTCGAAGCCGAGCTCGTCGGTGAGCTGGGCGACCTCGGCCCGGGGCCGGCGGCGACCGGCGGCGGCGGAGACCGGGGCGAGCGTGGCAGCCATCGCGGCGGAGACCGCGGCGGCGATCGTGGTCCTCGACGTCCTCGTCGGCGGTGAGCGCCGAGCAGCGCTCGGCTCCGAATCCTGAACGGCCGCCTCTGAGCTCGGTGGCCGGTGGCACCGCGGTGTCGCTGGCCCCGATCTCCGGAGCGTGCCGGTGATCCGTTCCGAGTTGCTCGGGTGCGGCGCTCGCCTCGTGACCGAGTCGATGGCCGAGGTACGTTCGGTCACGGTCGGGGTATGGGTGGGAACCGGTTCGCGCGACGAGGACGACGCGCATTCCGGCGCGTCGCACTTTCTCGAGCACCTGCTGTTCAAGGGCACACCGAAGTGGAGTGCGGTGGACATCGCCGAGTCGGTCGACGAGATCGGCGGTGACATGAACGCCTTCACGACCAAGGAGTACACGGCGTTCTACATCCGCCTCCTCGCCGATGACCTTCCGCTCGGCCTCGACGTGTTGGGCGCCATCATGACCGAGCCCGCCCTGCGGGTGGACGACATCGACGCCGAGCGCCAAGTGATCCTGGACGAGATTCTCATGCACGCCGACGAGCCGGCCGACTTCGCGGCGGAGCAGTGCACGGCGTCGATGTTCCCCCATCACCCCCTGGGTCGCGAGGTGCTCGGCACGCCGACGAGCGTGGAGTCACTGGACCAGGTCGAGATCCGCAGTTTCTTCGACGATCACTACCGTGCCGGCAATCTCGTCATCGCGGCGGCGGGCGACGTCGACCACGAGCGATTGGCGGCCGACGTCGACGCCCGCTTCGCGGGCCGGTCGGGCGGGGCGTCGCCTCACCGGGTTCCTCCCAGCCAACCCGGACAGGCCCTGACGGTGAACGACCGTCCTACCGAACAGGTCCACCTTGTCGTCGGCATGCGCTGTGCGGGCCGGCATTCGCCCGAACGCTGGCCCCTGGCCGTGCTCAACCACGTCCTGGGCGGAGGGATCTCGAGCCGGTTGTTTCAAGAGGTACGCGAGCGCCGCGGTCTCGCCTACTCGATCTGGTCCGAACGGGTCCATTACGAAGAGGTCGGGACGATGTCGGTGAGCGTGGGGACCGCGCCCGAGCACGCCCGCGAGGTGCTCGCCCTCGTGCACGGGGAGCTCGACCGCATGGGTGACAAGGGGATCACGGCGCGGGAGCTGGCGGTGGCCAAGGGACACCTCCGGGCCGAGACGCTCTTGTCGCTCGAGGACTCCGGCGCCCGCATGAGCAGGATCGGGTCGAGCATGCTGCTGCACGGCCACGTGCTCGAGATCGACGAGGTCCTGTCCAAGGTGCAAGCCGTCACGGTCGACGACGTGGCCGCGGTGGCGACGTCGTTGGCGAGCCAGACCCGCACCCTGTCGGTGGTGGGCCCCTTCGACCCCGACGCCCCGTGACCGGGGGCACCGCGGCGCGAGCGGTGGTGAGGTCGTCGCCTCGCGGGCACGTCGATAGGGTTTGGCGATGACGCGCGTGGGAGTGCTCGGCGCGGGCGGACGCATGGGCCAGGTGGTGTGCCGGGCGATCGCGCAGGACCCCGAGCTCGAGCTCGTGGCGGCGGTCGACCCCGCGCTGGCGGGAATCGACCTCCGCCAGGTGACCGGGGTCGATGCGGCTGGGTTGCAGGTAGCGAGCGACGTCGAGGACCTGGAGCGGTCGGGCGCTCAGGTCGCGGTCGATTTCACGGTGGCCGACGCGGCCGCGGAGCACATGCGGTGGTGCGCCACCCACGGGGTTCACGCCGTGGTGGGCACGACAGGCATCGACGAGGGCGTGCTGACCGAGCTGCGCGCCTTGTTCGAGAGCTCCGAGGCGAACTGCGTGATCGCTGCCAACTTCGCCATCGGGGCGGTGCTCATGATGCGCTTCGCCGAGTTGGCGGCGCCGTTCATGGACGGGGTCGAGATCTTCGAGCTGCACCACGACGGCAAGCTCGACGCGCCGTCGGGGACCGCGATGCAGACCGCGGATCGCCTCGGCAAGGCCCGCCGGGCCGCGGGCGGCGACGCCTGGCCCGGTGACCGTACGGCCAAGGAGGTGATCACCGGGGCGCGCGGGGGAGAGGGCCCCGGTGGGGTCCGCATCCATTCGGTCCGCCTCCCCGGCCTGGTGGCACACCAGGAGGTGCTGTTCGGAGCCGTGGGCCAAAGCCTCGGCATCCGCCACGACGCCTATGACCGCACCTCGTTCATGCCGGGGATGATCCTGGCCGTGAAGTCGGTGGCGAGCCGACCCGGGCTCACGGTCGGGCTCGACACGCTCCTCGGTTTTTGACGTCCCGGCGCTAGCCTGGGGCCGATGGACGGGGCACGCCAGCGCATCCTCGAGGCGACCTACGCGTGCGTGGCGCGTTGGGGGTTGTCCAAGACCACCGTCGAGGACGCGGCGCGCGAGGCGGGGTTGTCGCGAGCCACGGTCTACCGCTACTTCCCCGGTGGTCGCGATGAGCTCATCGACGCGGTCGTGTCGTGGCAATTCCTCCTCTTCTTCGTCAGTCTCTACGAAGAGGTCCACGGTGCGACGTCGCTGGAGGAGGTGCTGGACCGGGGCCTCGTCTTCGCCCGGAAGGCGCTCGTCGAGCACGAGGTGCTCCAGAAGATGCTCGAGACCGAGCCCGAGGTGCTCATGCCCAAGCTCACCGTCGAGTCCAACCGGACGGTCGGGCTCATCGCCGGCTTCCTCGTGCCCTACCTGCACGAGCACGGGATGGCCGAGGGTGTGGAGATCCACGAGGCGGCCGACTTTCTCGCCCGCATGATCCTCTCCTACATCTCGTCTCCCGGGCATTGGGACCTCGCTGACCCCGAGCAGGTCGCCACCCTGGTCCGGACCGAGCTGCTGGCCGGTGTCCTCGGGGAGCTGGGGCCCGCCGTTCCCTGAGAACCCCGTTGGCCGCCCTGCCGACGGCGACCATTGACAATGAGACATCTAGAGCCATACTGTCTCATTGTGGGTGCGGTGCGACTGGAGCTGGTGCGGGACACGCCTTCGGGCGAGCCCCTCGAGCACGAGTGCGACGTCGCCGTCACGCCGGTCCGTGTGCGGGTCGTCGACGGGGCCCTGTCGTGCATCGCCCGGCAGGGGGTGGCCAAGACCACCCTCGATGACGTCGCCCACGCGGCGCGCTGCAGCCGGGCCACGGTCTACCGGGTCTTCCCTGGTGGCAAGGACGCCGTGCTCGGCGCCGTCGTCGACACCGAGGTCTCGAGGTTCTTCAGCGCGCTGGCCGTGCGTATGGGGGCCGCCACCGACCTCGAGGATGTGCTCGTGGCGGGCATGACCGAGGCCGCCACCAGAGTGACCGAGCACCGCGCCGTCAAGAACCTGTTGGCGCACGAGCCCGAGCTCGTCCTGTCGCAGCTGGCCTTTGCCCGTATGGACGAGGTGCTCGCCGTGACCTGTGCGTTCACGACGCCGTTCCTCGGGCGCTGGCTCGACCAGGCGGAGTCCAAGCGCGTCGCCGAGTGGGCGGCGCGCATCGTCGTGTCGTATCTGGTGTGTCCCGCCGACGGCGTCGACCTCACCGATGCCGCACAGGTGCGACGCCTCGTGCGGCTGTTCGTCCTGCCCGGAATCCGGGCGTTGCAGGTGCCTCAGGGCGCCGACGGCTCGTCGGGCCCGGCGAAGCCCGCCCCCCGGGCCCCACGATCTCTGCAGTCCAAACGGTCACTACCCACCACCAAGGGGGAAGCATCATGACGGAGCAGATGCGCGAGACGGTCGACATCATCGGCCGCGACGACATCAACGATATGGAGGCGATCCTCTCGGTCGTGAACACCGACGTGGACGAGGAGCGTCACGCCGTTCATTCGGTGTACGACACCATCTTCACGTGGGACTACGAAAAGGGTCAGAGGCCCAAGCTCGAGAAGCTCTACGAGAAGGCCAAGAAGACGCAGTGGAACGGCCAGACCGACCTCCCATGGGAGACAGAGGTCGACCAGGAGGCGCTCGTCGTGGCCAATGCCGCCGCCAACGGTGGCCTCGGAGAGGGTCTCGACGTCAGTGGTACCTCGCTGGCCCGCTGGGGTGACAAGGAGTGGATCCAGTTCGGGGTGGAGAGCCAGAACTGGACGCTCTCGCAGTTCATGCACGGCGAGCAGGGCGCCCTCGTGTGCACGGCCAAGATCGTCGAGTCGGTCCCGTGGATCGACGCCAAGTACTACGCGGCGACACAGGTCATGGACGAGGCGCGCCATGTCGAGGTCTTCTCCAAGTACCTCGACGACAAGCTGTCGGGCCACTACCCGATCAACGCCCATCTCCGGCTGCTGCTCGACGACATCATCGCCGACCAACGGTGGGACATGACCTATCTGGGCATGCAGATCATGGTCGAGGGACTGGCGCTGGCCGCCTTCGGGTTCATGCACCAGATGACGACCGAGCCGCTGCTCAAGCAATTGCTCCGCTACGTGATGTCGGACGAGGCCCGCCACGTCGCCTTCGGTGTGCTCAGCCTCCAGGAGTACTACCAGCAGCTCACCGCGGCCGAGATCCGCGAGCGCCAGGAGTTCGCCTTCGAGGCGGCCGTCCGCATGCGCGACCGTTTCCTCCAGCAAGAGGTGTGGGACCGCATGGGGGTCAACCCCAAGGAGATCGTGCCGTTGCTCATGCAGGTGCCCGACCGCCAGGTCTTTCAGTCCTTGCTGTTCTCCAAGATCGTGCCCAACTGCAAGAAGCTGGGCCTGCTCGATGCGGCCGACGGCTGGCTGCGGGTGAAATTCACCGAGCTCGGAGTCATCGGCTTCGAGGACTGGACCGACACCGGCGAGGAGTACGACAGCCTGCAGGCGACGCCCGCCGCCGGCGCCGTCGCCTAGCGCGGGGCGGGCCGCGAGCGGCCCCCGTCGGGGGGCTAGCCTGACGCCGTGAAGTCTCCACCCGGGCCTGCGCGATTCGGCACGGTCGTCACCGCCATGGTCACGCCCTTCGACGACGAGGGGCGACTCGACGTCGACGGGGCGGTCACCCTGGCCCGGTGGTTGACGAGCCACGGCAGCGACGGCCTCGTCGTGGCGGGCACGACGGGTGAAGGCCCGGTGCTCTCCGACGCCGAGCTCGGTCAGCTGTGGCAGGCGGTGACCGAAGCCGTCACCGTGCCCGTGCTGGCGGGCACCGGCTCCAACGACACGCGCCACACCATCGAGTGCACGAAGCTGGCCGAAGCGGCGGGCGTGGCCGGTGCGCTGGTGGTCACCCCGTATTACTCGCGGCCCTCACAAGCCGGATTGTCCGCCCACTTCCGCGCCGTGGCCGCGGCCACGGCGCTTCCGGTGGTGCTCTATGACATCCCGGTGCGCGCCGGCCGGCGGATCGCCCGCGACACCATGGTGGGACTGGCGCACGATGTGACCAACATCGTCGGCGTCAAGGATGCCACCGGCGACCCCGCCGGCTCGGCCCGGCTCATGGCCGCCGCCCCCGAGGGATTCGAGCTCTACAGCGGTGACGACGCGCTGACCCTGCCGTTGTTGGCGCTGGGCGCGGTGGGTGCCGTGAGCGTGGCGTCGCACTGGGCCGGCGAGGAGATCGCTGGCATGGTGGCCGCCTGGCTCAAGCGCGACATCGCCGGGGCGCGGACCGCGAACGCCCGGTTGTTCGAGTCCTACGACTTCGAGTCGACCGAGACGTTCCCGAACCCGCTCCCGGCCAAGGCGGCGTGCCGGGCCCTCGGCCTGCCCGCCGGCCAGTGCCGGCTCCCACTCGGTGCCGCCCCGCCCGACCTCGACGAGCGGGCCCGTGCCGTGATCTCCAACCTCGGGCGCGACGTGCACGCCGTTGCCGGTGCGCGCGCAGGCGGGTCGCTTGCCTGATCCTGTTCGCATCATCTTCCTGGGTGGGCTGGGAGAAATCGGCCGGAATTGCGCGTGCTTCGAGCTCCGGGGCCGCATCGTGGTCCTCGACTGCGGGATCATGTTCCCCGAGCCCGACATGCCCGGCATCGACCTGGTGCTGCCTGATCTCTCGTACCTGCGCGAGCGTGCCGACGCCGTCGAAGCGGTGGTCCTGACCCACGGCCACGAGGACCACACCGGCGGCCTCGCCTTCTTGCTGCGCGATCTCTCGGTCCCGGTGTACGGGTCGGCACTGACGCTCGGGCTCGCCCGCAACCGTGTGGAGGAGGCGGGCCTCGCCAACCGGGCGCGCTTCGTCGAGGTCGCCGACGGAGAGCGCCGCCAGATCGGTCCCTTCGAAGTGGAATTCATCCCCGTCACGCACTCGGTGCCGCACGGCTTTGCCACCGCGTTCCACACCCCTCAGGGGGTGATCCTGCACTCGGGTGATTTCAAGATCGACCTCACGCCCGTCGACGGCCGGCTGACCGACCTGGCGCGCATCGGGACCCTGGCCGCAGGCCCGGGGGTGCGCCTGTTGCTGTCGGACTCGACCAATGCCGAGGAGCCGGGGTTCACCGAATCCGAGACCCAGGTCGGTGCCACGTTGCGTCGCCTCTTCCAGGCCCGCGTCGGGCGACGGATCATCGTGACCTGTTTCGCCAGCCACATCCATCGTGTACAGCAGGTCGTCGACGCCGCGCTGGGGACCGGGAGGAAGGTGGCCACCCTCGGTCGTTCCATGGCGAAGAACGTCGAGCTGGCTCGACGTCTGGGTCTTCTCGATCTCCCTCCGGACCAAGTCGTCGACGTCGAGCACGTCGACGACCTCGACCCCGGGAAGGTGTGCGTCATTTCCACGGGCTCCCAGGGCGAGCCCATGTCGGCCTTGTCGCTCATGGCCGGAGGCGACAGCAAGTGGCTGCACCTTCGCCCCGACGACGTCGTGGTGATCAGCGCCCACCCCATCCCCGGTAACGAATGGGCGGTCGGGCGCGTCATCGACGGCTTGTACCGGCGGGGCGCGGAGGTGATCCATACCGGCGTCGAGCCCGTCCACGTGAGCGGGCACGCCCGTCAGGGCGAGCTCATGGTGCTGCTGTCGGTGGCGCGTCCCGAGTGGTTCATTCCCGTGCACGGCGAGTACCGGCACCTCGTCAACCACGTGCAGCTGGCCACGCGCATGGGGGTCGACCACGACAAGGCGCTGCTGTGCGAGGACGGTGACTCGGTGGTGATCGACGACGCCGGGATCCACCGGGGAGAGTCGGCTCCCGCCGGGTTCCTCTACGTCGACGGCACCGTCGGAGACGTGGGCCACGGGGTGCTGCGCGACCGTCGGGTGCTGGCCGAGGAGGGAGTGGTCGTGGTGGTGGCCACCGTCGACCCTCACGCCGGCGAGGTGGTGAGCCCCCCTGAGATCGTGACGAGGGGCTGGATCCACGCCCCGGAGGCCGAGGCCCTCCTCGGGGAGGCCAGTGACGTCGTGCGCGTGGCTCTCGAGAAGGCCCTGGCCGAAGGTGCCACCGACCAGGAGGCGCTCCGGCGCCACGCCCGCAAGGCGCTGGGCAAGTTGGTGGGAGAGCGAACCCGGCGCCGGCCCATGATCGTGCCGGTGGTCGTCACCGTCTGAGGCTCGCCCCGGTTCCGACCGGTGTTCTCCCAGGTCGCAAGCCCAGGACCTGATCCTCGGATGGTCCTGGGGCGGCTGTTAGCGTTGGGGCCATTGTGGTAACCACGAAGCGCCGTCCGGCGGGCTCACGCCCCCCCTCCCGGTCGGCACCCGGCAGGCGCCGGAGAAAAGCAAAAGGTCGCTCGCGCGCGACGCGGCCTCCGAAGCGTCGCGCTGCCAGCCGCCGTCGCCGGGTCTCGACCCGTACCCGGCGTCCGGCCTGGGTCCTCTCGGCGCTGTCGGTGCTCGAGGGTCACGTCGAGGACGCCTGGGGGATCGGGCTCGTCACGGTCGGGATCCTCGGGGCGCTCGCCCTGTACGGCAATGCCCTCGGGCCGGTGGGCCACGGGGCCCGGCACGGGCTCGGGATCGTCCTCGGCGTGGGCCGCTTCCTGGTCCCGCTCGCCTTCGGAGCCGCCGGGGTGATGCTCATCGCCGGGAGGCCACGCCACGAGCCGGCGCGCGCCGGGGTCGGGCTGGTCCTGACCTTGGCCTCGGTGGCGGGCCTCGCTGATCTGGCCGGTGGCGCACCGCGCTTCTCCGCGTCGTCCACGCGCCTGGCCGGTGCCGGGGGCCTCGTCGGGGCCGCGTTCGGCAACCCCCTGCGGTCGGGGCTCGGGGACTGGGGGGCCTCGGTGGTCCTCCTCGCGCTGGTGACCCTTGCCCTCGTGCTCTTCACCGGGGTGACACTGCGGGCCGCGCTGGCCGGAGCGGCGCGCCTCGGTGCGGCAGTGTGGGAGACAGCGCTTCCCCACGGCGATGCCGAGGATGCCGACGCACCCACCCTGGACGACTCCGACTCCGACTCCGACTTCGACGCCGACCTCGCCCTCGAGGCGCCGACCAGTGGGCACGGCCGCAAGCGTCGTGGGGATCGTCCCGTGCTGTTCGATCTCGACGAGATGTTCGGCGCGGAGCCCCCCGTCGCCGAGGCCGAGATCGAGCCGCCCCTCGAGCCCGAGCCGCACCGAGTGGCTGACATGCCGCTCGTCGAGGCGCGGCCCGACGAGTCGTCGGTGTCGTCCGCGGCGGGCGTGCGCCCCGAGGCGGCGCTCTCGATGGACGCGCGGGCGGCCACGGGGGACTGGCGTCTCCCTCCCATGAAGCTGCTGTCGCGCTCGAAACACCAAGAGCTCGACCGCGCCGAGATCAGTGCGGCCGGGCGAGCGCTCGTGAGCGCCCTGGCCGCGCACGGCGTGGAGACCCGGTTGCTCGGCCACACCGTCGGTCCTACTGTGACCCGGTTCGAGCTCGAGCTCGGCCCGGGCGTGAAGGTGGCGCGGGTCACGAGTCTGGCCAAGGACATCGCGTATGCGATGGCTTCGGCCGACGTCCGAATTCTGGCGCCCATCCCCGGCAAGTCGGCCATCGGGATCGAAGTCCCCAACCGCATGCGCCAGCTGGTGACGTTGGGTGACGTGCTGGCATCCGAAGAGGCCCGGAAGGCCACCCATCCCCTCGAGGTCGCCCTGGGACGCGACATCGCGGGCCGCCCCGTCATCGAGAACCTCGCCGACATGCCCCACATCCTGATCTCGGGAGCCACCGGAGCAGGCAAGTCGTCGTGCATCAACTCGTTGATCACCTCGATCATGATGCGGACCACGCCCGAGGAGCTCCGCCTCATCCTCGTCGACCCCAAGAGGGTCGAGCTCGGCCAGTACAACGGGCTCCCTCACCTGCTCACGCAGGTCGTCGTCGACCCGAAGAAGGCGGCCAACGCCCTGTCGTGGGCCGTCACCGAGATGGAGCGCCGCTACGACGTGCTCGCCGAGGCCGGTATGCGCGACATCACGGGGTACAACGCCGCCGTCGAGCGTGGTGAGCTCGACGAGGTCGGGCCGCTCGCCACCGATGCCGGGGGGTCCGAGGGGGGCGACACCGAGGGCGAGCTCGACGACGACGTGGCCGAGCGCGTGGCGGCGCGCCTCGCCGAGTCACGTGCCGCGGTCTCCCCGACGGTCCAGCGCGAGCGCCTCCCGTTCATCCTCATCGTGGTGGACGAGCTCAACGACCTCATGATGGTGGCGGCGCGCGACGTCGAGGACTCGGTGTGCCGGATCGCGCAGATGGCGCGGGCCGTCGGGATCCATCTCGTCCTCGCCACGCAGCGGCCGTCGGTCGACGTGATCACCGGCGTGATCAAGGCCAATGTGCCGTCACGCCTGGCGTTCTCGGTGTCGTCGCTCGCCGACAGCAGGGTGATCCTCGACCAGCCCGGCGCGGAGCGCCTCATCGGCAAGGGGGACATGCTCCTGCTCACCGCCTCGTCCTCGGTGGCGCGACGGATCCAGGGCCCCTGGGTGTCCGAGAGTGAGGTGCGCACAGTCGTCGCACACTGGCAACGCCAACGCAGCGCCGAATACGTCGTCGGAATCGCGGGCGACGAGAACGCCGCGCGCGGCGCCGACGGCCTCGATGACGACGACGAGCTGCTGCCTGCGGCCATGGAGCTCGTCGTTCGATCTCAGCTAGGGTCCACGTCGATGCTGCAGCGCAAGCTCCGGGTGGGTTTCTCCAGGGCGGGACGCCTGATGGACCTACTTGAGCGCCGGGGGGTGGTGGGGCCGTCGGAGGGATCCAAGGCCCGTGCTGTGCTCATGGCACCCGAAGAGCTCGAGCAGCTAGCCGACCGATAGTCCCGATGGTCCGACACCGAGGCCGGCACAGTCGTGGGGCGCGTTCCGACGCCAACGAGGGCGACGTCGCCGACACCACCCCTCCCACCGAGACGGCGAGCACCACCGGCGACGGTGCTTCTGTCTCCGGACCCGAGCTCGGCCTCAACCGCACCACCGTGGTCCCCGGGACCATGGGAGGTGGCACCCTGGCCGCGGTCCTCGAAGCCGCGCCGGATCCGGTGTCGATGTCGGTGTCACCCCCCGAAACGGCGCTGCCGCCGGTGTCGCGCGACATCCCCGTGACCCTTTCGCCCCCGCTGTCGCTGTCGCGGCCCCCGGCCACGCCGCTCGTCGCAGAGCCCGACCGGCCCCATCGGCGTCGCTGGCCCTGGGTGGCCCTGGTGCTGGTCGTCGCCGTGGCGGTGGTCGTGGGGGTGCAACTCGGCCGTCCCTTCCCCGCGCAGGCGTTGCAACGCGCGCTCCCCGTCATGACGCCCGTCGCCGGCGCCACACCGGCGATGCCGTGGCCGGCGACCGGGGAGGCGGCGGTGGCCGTCCCCCAACTCGGCGTCACCGTCCAGTCCGGGCCCGAAGCAGCGGTGCCCATCGCCAGCCTGACCAAGATCATGACCGGCTACCTGACGTTGCGCGACCACCCGTTGGCCCCGACCGCACAGGGCCCGATGCTCGCCATGACCGCCGCCGATCAGGCCGAAGCCTTCGAGGACGAAGAGGCCGGTGCCACCAACGTCCCGGTGCAGCCGGGAGAGGAATTGAGCGAACGGCAATTGCTCGACGGCCTGCTCGTGCACTCGGCCAACAACTTCGCTGACATCCTGGCGCAGTGGGACGCGGGGACGGTGCCCGCCTTCGTGGCCAAGATGAACGTCGCGGCGGCCGCTCTGGGCATGACGCACACCCACTACGCCGACGCCAGCGGTCTCAACCCCGGGACGGCGGGCACGGCGGGCGACGAGTTGCTCGTCACGCAAGCGGCCATGGTGATTCCCACCTTCGCCGCCGTGGTGGCACAGCCCTCGGTCACCCTCCCGATCGCGGGCGTGCTCACGAACTACGTGTCGTCGGTCGGCACCGACGGGATCGTGGGCGTGAAGTCCGGGTTCACCCAGGCGGCCATGGGATGCCTGGTCCTGGCGGGGGAGCGGACCGTGGCGGGTCACCGCGTGCTCGTGCTGGCCGCGGTGACCGGGCAGCCCGGCGAGGACCCCCTGCACGTCGCCAGCGGGGTCGACGAGCAATTGCTCGACGCGGTGGCGTCGGGCGTGCGAGAGGTTCCCGTCACCGCCGACGGCGTCCGGGTCGGTGACGTCACGCGCCCGTGGTCTTCGAAGACGGTGCCAGTCGTCGCCTCCCGGGCCATCACGCTCTTGGCGTGGCCCGGTCAGGAGCCGCGCCTGGCGCTCGCCATGGGGCGACTGCACCCCGGCACGGCGCAAGGGGCTCGGGTGGGCTCCCTGTCGGCGTCGATCGGCCATGAACGGGTCGACGTGCCGGTGCGCGTGGAGCAGAGCCTGGTGGGCCCGTCGGTGAGCTGGCGCCTCAAGCGATCTTGAGCCGAGCCGCAGGGGCGGCGTGGGGACGGCACTACCCTGGATCTCCATGCGCGCCCGAGCCCCTGCTTCGGCGGCCAACCTCGGCCCCGGTTTCGACGTCCTGGCAGTGGCACTCGATCTCTATGTCGAGGTCGACGTGGAGCCGGCCTCGCGCCTGGTGGTCCGCTCCGAGGGCGAGGGCGCCGAACTCGACGAGGACGACATGCACCTCGCCGCCCGGGTGGCGATCGACGTCGTGGGCCATGACCGCCTCGCCGTCACGGTCCGATCGGCGATCCCGGTGGCGCGTGGCCTCGGGTCCTCTGCCGCCCTGGCGGTCGCCGCCGCCGCCGCGGCAGGGTCGAAGGACCCGTTGGGCGTGGCCGCCCGCATCGACGGCCACCCCGAGAACGCCGCCGCCTCGGTGGTGGGGGGCCTGGTGGCGGCGACGCTCGTGCGGGGCGCGGTACGGGCGGTTCGCATGCCGCTCGACGGTGGTCTCGTCTTCGTGGCCATGGTGCCCGAACGGCCGTTGCCCACCACCAAGGCCCGCCAGGCGCTGCCCCAGGAGGTCAGCCGCACCGATGCCACGTTCAACCTCGGCCGGCTGGCGCTGCTCCTGGCCGGGCTGGCGGACCGTTCGCTGTTGATCCGGGAGGCGACCGAAGACCGACTGCATCAGGACTACCGCAGCCCGCTGTTCCCCGAGGCCCCGCAACTGCTGGCGCGCGTGGTGGCGGCGGGAGCGTTGGCGTCGTGCTGGTCCGGGGCGGGGCCCACGTTGCTCGGGATCTGCGACGGCGAGCACGGTGAGCGGGTGCGCGCCGGCGCGGAGCAGGCCATGGAGAGCATCGGGGTCCCCGGGCGCGCCTTTCTCCTCCGCCCCGACATCGAAGGCCTCATCGTCGAGGGCACGCGCCTGTGACGCGCACGTTCCACATCCGCACCTACGGCTGCCAGATGAACGAGCACGACTCCGAGCGCCTGGCGGGGCTCCTCATCGCGGACGGGCTCGAGCCGACCGACGACATCGAGCACGCCGACCTCGTGGTCTTCAACACGTGCTGTATCCGCGAGAACGCCGACAACAAGTTCTACGGACACCTGGGGCAGTTCAAGGCGCTGCACGAGAGCCGGCCGGAGATGCAGATCGCCGTGGGGGGCTGTCTCGCCCAGAAAGACCGCGAGGCCATCCGTAGGCGCGCCGCCCACGTGGACGTCGTGTTCGGGACGCACAATCTGACCCGGGCCCCGGCGTTGCTGCGCCAGGCCGCCACCACCGGCCCCGTCGTCGAGATCCTCGACGCGCCCGCCCCGCACGGCGCGTCGGAGCTGCCCGTGGCGTTGTCGGCGGCTCGCGAGCTCCCGTACACGGCGTGGGTGACCATCCAGATGGGGTGTGACAACTCGTGTGCTTTCTGCATCGTGCCCCAGGTCCGCGGCCCCGAGGTGAGCAGGCCCGTCGACGACATCGTGGCCGAGGTGAAGGGCCTGAGCGCCCGGGGTGTCACCGAGGTCACCCTGCTCGGGCAGAACGTCAACTCCTACGGCCGCGACCTGACCCGGCGCCGCCCGTTGTTCGCGCAGCTGCTGCGCGCCGTGGGGGCGGTCGATGGTGTGCGGCGCGTTCGCTACACGAGCCCCCACCCGAAGGACCTCCGACCCGAGACCATCGCGGCGATGGCCGAGACACCGGCGGTGTGCGAGCACCTCCACCTTCCGCTGCAATCGGGGAGCGACCGAGTGCTCAGCGCCATGCGCCGCGGCTACAGCGCCGAGCGGTACCTGGCCCGGCTGGACGCGGCCCGGGCCGCGATCACCGACCTGGCGGTGACCACCGACATCATCGTCGGCTTCCCCGGGGAGACCGACGACGACTTCGAACGCACGCTCGAGGTGGCCGCCGAGGCCGAGTACGACAGCGCGTACACATTCATCTTCTCGCCCCGACCGGGCACCCGGGCGGCGTCGATGACGACGTCCTTCGTGCCCGACGACGTCGTGGCCGAGCGCTTCGAGAGACTCCGGGTGGTGGTGGAACGCTCGGCGCTCGCCAAGCACCGGGCCCGGATCGGTCGCGTCGAGGAGGTCATCGTCGAAGGACCGAGCTCGAGAGACCCCGAGGTGATCACGGGTCGGACGCGCCAGAACAAGCTCGTGCACTTCGCACCGCCCCCGGCGGGGATGCCGACATCCGGCGCCTATGCGGAGGTCGTCGTCACCGACGCCGCGCCGCATCACCTGCGCGGCGAGCTGGTGCGCGTCACCGCTGCGGCCCGGCAGCGCATCCGCATCGCCGTCTCGGCACGGTAGCGCCGGTGGGCCGGGCCCCGGTGCAGGCCGTCACGGTTCCCGCCGCGCCGTATGGCGCGTCCGGTCATGTCGCGCTGGTGGGCCCCACGGCGTCGGGGAAGTCTGCGCTGGCGCTGGAGCTGGCGCGGCGGCGACCACAGGTGGAGCTGGTGTCGGTCGACTCGATGTGCGTGTACCGCGCCATGGACATCGGGACGGCCAAGCCGACCAAGGCCGAGCGGGCCGCGGTGCCCTATCACCTCGTGGACCTGGTCGATCCTGACGAGGAGTTCACCCTGAGCCGGTTCCAGGCCCTGGCGCGCCAAGCCCTGACGGCTATCGAGGGCCGCGGCGGGCGCGCCCTTCTCGTGGGCGGGACCGGGCTCTATCTGCGGGCCGTGGTCGACCAGTTGTCGGTGCCGGGGCGGTTCCCCGAGGTCGCGGCCGCGCTCGACAAAGAGGCGGACACCCCGGGTGGCACGGCGCGCTTGCACGCCCGGTTGACGGCCCTCGATCCCACCGCCGCGGCTCGCATGGAGCCGACCAACCGCCGTCGGGTCGTGCGTGCCCTCGAGGTGACCGTGGGCGCGGGCCGGCCCTTCTCGTCGTTCGGCCCCGGGCTCGACGCCTATCCGCCCACACCGTTCACGCTGGTGGGCATTCGCTTCGACCCCGCCGTCCACGATGCGCGCATCGAGGAGCGGTTCCGGCACCTGCTCGAGTCCGGCTTCGTCGACGAGGTACGGGCCCTGGCGCGGAGACCGGGCGGGCTGTCACGCACCGCCCGCCAAGCCCTGGGGTACCGGGAGTTGCTGGCCCACGTAGAGCAGGGGACTGCCCTGGGGGAGTGTGTCGAGGAGGCCAAGCGCCGGACCCGGGCCTTCGCCCGCAGGCAGTGGGCGTGGTTCCGGCGCGACCCGCGCATCGTGTGGCTCGACCCCACCGGCGATCTCCTGGCGCAGCTCCTCGCGCTGTGGGACGCGGCGGGGCCGAGGGCTCGGCCTTCGGGCGCCGGGGCCGGCGGCGAGGTGCGAGACTGAGAACGATGGACGCCCGAGGCGCACTGCGCCTGACCAAGCACCACGGTGCGGGCAACGACTTCCTCGTGCTGCTCGACCCCGACGACCGCCGACCCCTGTCGGCGCCGGAGGCGCGCGCCTTGTGTGACCGGCACCGGGGCATCGGGGCCGACGGCGTCCTGCGCGCCGTCTCGGGGAACGGGCCCGCTGCGCTGTCGATGGAGCTGCGCAACGCCGACGGTGGCGTCGCCGAGATGAGCGGCAACGGGATCCGCTGCCTGGTCCAGGCGGCGGTGGACGGCGGCATGGTGCGAGCGGGGTCCGTGCTCGTGCAGACCCTGGGCGGTTTGCGCTCGGTGGAGTACCGGCCCGGGCCGGGGCCGGGACGGGGCTACGGGCGTGTGGACATGGGCCACGCCGGGCTCGGGACCGATCTGGCCGCCGACGAGCTCGGCGACGCCGACTGGGGTCAGCACGTGGACATGGGGAATCCCCACGTCGTGCTGTTCGGCCGTCGGCGTGCGGACGACACCGTGCGCAGCGTCGGTCCGTACTGGGAGCGGTCGGTCGTGGGCGGGGCCAACGTGGAATTCATCTGGCCCGGCCCCGTGGCCGGGGAGCTGTCGTTGCGGGTGTGGGAGCGCGGCGTGGGCGAAACCTTGGCGTGCGGAACCGGCGCCTGCGCCGCGGCGGCGGCGGCGCAGGCCCATGGTGTGGTCGGCATCCGGGTCCGGGTGCACAATCCCGGCGGCCCCCTCGATGTCGAGCTCGATGCGTCCGGGGTCTTCCTGGCCGGCCCGACCCAGAAGGTGGGCGATGTCAGCGTCGACGAGGCCGTGCTGGCCGAGATGGCCGACGCGCTCGGTGCGGAGCCGGTCGCAACACCCTTGACCGGGCCGGGGGGCGCGCCCGATGTCCTTGCCACCGAGGTGGCGACTCGACAGTGACGCTCATCGAGCGCAGCTTCCGCGAGCGCATCGTGCTCGTGGGTGTGGTGTTCCCGTGGACGTCGGCTGACTCGGTCGACGCCGATCTCGACGAGCTGGCCCTCCTCGTGGACACCGCCGGGGCCATCGTGGTGGACAGGGTGGTGCAACGCCGGGACCGGCCCGACCCCGCCACCTTCGTGGGGCGGGGCAAAGCGCAGGAGCTCCACGAGCTGTCGGAGACCCTCGACACCGACACCATCGTCTTCGACGACGAGCTCTCGCCCGCCCAGCAGCGCAACCTCGAGAAGATCCTCGGTCGTACCGCCATCGACCGCACGGCGGTGATCCTCGACATCTTCGCCCAGAACGCCCGCTCCCAAGAGGGCAAGGCGCAGGTGGAACTGGCCCTGTTGCGGTACCGGCTGCCCCGGTTGCGCGGCAAGGGGCTGACGCTGTCACAGCAGGCGGGTGGCATCGGCACGCGCGGCCCGGGTGAGACCCAGCTCGAGGTGGATCGCCGGCGACTGCTGCGCCGCATGACGCGCCTCGAGGCGGACCTGAAGCAGGTCTCTGCCACCCGCCGCACCCAGAGCCGTTCGCGCCTGCGCTCGCGCCAGCGCGTCGTCAGCCTCGTGGGCTACACCAACGCCGGCAAGTCGACCCTGCTCAACCGCCTGACCGACGCGGGAGTGCTGGTCGAGAACCGTCTGTTCTCGACACTCGACTCCCGGACGCGACGCCTGGCCCTCCCCGGCGGGGAGACAGTGTTGTTGTCCGACACCGTGGGGTTCGTGCGCAAGCTCCCGCACCAGTTGGTCGAGGCCTTCCGTTCCACCCTCGAAGTCGTGAAAGAAGCCGACCTGCTCGTCCACGTCGTGGACGCGTCGGCGCCCGAGCCCGAGATGCAGATCGACGCGGTGCGATCGGTGCTCGACGAGATCGACGCCGCCGCCGTCCCCGAATTGCTCGTGTTCAACAAGGCGGATCGTGCCCCACGGGCCGCGGCGCGCATGGCCAACGCGCACGCCGAAGCCGTGGTGGTGTCGGCCCTCACCGGTGACGGGATCGAGGAGCTGCTGCGGGTACTGGGCGAGCGCTTGCGCGTCGCCGACCGCGTGGTGGAGCTCGTCGTCCCCTTCGAGCGCGGCGACGTCCTGGCCGCGGTGCACCGCGAGGGCGAGGTCGTCGACGAGTCGCACAGTGAGGGGGCCACGGTGGTCCACGTCGTGCTCGACGACGCCGGGCGCGCCCGGTTCCGGGAGTTCGTGGCCTCGTGAGCGCGCCGGACACCCAGGAGGGCTTCTCGCCCCCGCCCTATCCCTACGATCGCCTCGCCTCGGCGGCCCAGACGGCGGCGGCGCATCCCGGTGGGGCCGTGGACCTGTCGATCGGCACCCCGTGTGACCCACCTCCCGAGGCCGTGGTCGACGCGCTCGGCTCGTCGGGCACCGAGCGCGGCTATCCGGCGTCGATCGGCAGCGCCGCCCTGCGTGGCGCGGCCGCGGATTGGATGCGCCGTCGCTTCGGTGTGTCGCTCGACCCCGGCCTGGTGGCCGCGTGCGTGGGCACCAAGGAGTTCGTCGCCACCGCGGCCTGGTTCTTGCACCTGCGCACCCCCGGCCGTGACACCGTGCTGGCCCCGGCCTTGGCGTACCCGACCTACGCGATGGGGGCGCGCCTGGCGGGATGCCGGCTGGTGGAGGTGCCCGCCGACTCCGACGGCGGTCTCGATCTGTCGGTCGTGGCCGACGACGACGCCGACCGGGCGCTGTGTCTATGGGTCAACAGCCCTTCCAACCCGTCGGGCGCCTTGACCGACCTCGCCGACGCGGCGGCGTGGGGGCGGGCCCGTGCGGTCCCGGTGCTCTCCGACGAGTGCTACGCGGAGTTCACGTGGCTTGGCGCGCCGACCAGCGTCGTCCAGGACGGCACCGAGGGCGTGATCGCGCTGCATTCGCTGTCCAAGCGCTCCAACCTGGCCGGAATTCGCGTCGGCTTCTACGCCGGCGACGCCTCCCTGGTCGAGTACCTCGCCGAGGTCCGCAAGCACGCCGGGCTCATGGTGCCGGGCCCGGTCCAAAGCGCCGCCGTCGTGGCCTGGGAGGACGACACCCATGTCGCCGAGCAGCGCCAGCGGTACCGGCGGCGTCTGGACCGCTTGGCCGAGATCCTGCGGGGAGCGGGGCTGGAGGTCGAGCTGCCGGCGGGAGGCTTCTACTTGTGGGTGCCGGTGCCGGCGTGGGCCGATGCGCGGGGCGCGACCGAAGGAAGGCCCGGTGCCTGGGTGCTCACGACTGCACTGGCGGAGGCGGCCGGGATGCTGGTCAGCCCGGGTGAGTTCTACGGCGCGCAAGCGGCGGGATTCGTGCGTATCGCGGTCGTCCAACCCGACGAGCGGATCGAACTGGTGGCGGCGCGCTTGGCCGCGTCGGACCACCCGCACCTCGGCGGCCGATCGCCGGCGCACGGGCCGATGGGTCCGGGGGGCGACGGAGCGGGCCGGTAACCTCGGGCGATGGCCGACCTGCCCTCCCAGATCGAGGAATTGTGGTCCCGTGTGGGCGAGTTGACCCCGGCGGACACCGACGCCGACCGGATCGTGACCCAAGCCATCGACCTGCTCGACCGGGGCGAGGCCCGCGTGGCCGAGGTGGACGCCACGACGGGTGAGGTCGTGGTGCATACCTGGCTCAAGACCGCCATCTTGTTGCTGTTCCGCCTGCGGGCCATGCAGACCGCCGAGCTCGGGCCCTTCGAGTTCCACGACAAGCTGCCGCTCAAGACGGGCTACGAGGCGGCGGGGGTCCGTGTCCTTCCCGGTGCCTCGGCGCGCTGGGGGTCGTTTCTCGACCGCGGCGTCATCCTCATGCCGAGCTACGTCAACATCGGTGCGCGCGTGGGGGCCGACACCATGGTCGACACCTGGGCCACGGTGGGCTCGTGCGCGCAGATCGGCGCGCGGGTGCACCTGGCGGGGGGCGTGGGGATCGGCGGGGTGCTCGAGCCGCCCAACGCCGCGCCCGTCATGGTGGGCGACGACGCCAACATCTCGAGCCGGTGCATGGTGACCCAGGGTGCC